>WBZO01000198.1_pt1 | contig 155152 bp, 133 predicted proteins | sample 5204261 | NCBI WGS metagenome assembly WBZO01 (sample SAMN12412400, study PRJNA552823) | activated sludge metagenome | isolation source: activated sludge from anammox sidestream of wastewater treatment plant... | place: USA: North Carolina | collected 2017-09 | reverse complement strand
GCCGGGAATCACCTGGCTCGCGGATTGCGTTTGGCGGACTTGATGGCGTAGCCGAGCAAATCCTCGGCACATCTGCCATCTATGCTGCCTGCGCCTACTTTATTTACCAAATCTGGAACAGTCACAAAAAGCCATCAGCGCGCCTAGCGGGGGGAATACAGCCATTCGTCATAGAAATCCGAGAGACCGCGCCCCGCAGCCCTTTCGAATTCACTCAACAAATCCGCCGCCGTGGCAATTCCAAAATAGTGCTGACGGTAATATGTCTCCAGCGCCTGAAAGAAAGCTCGATCTCCGATTTCTTTTCGAAGGGCGTTGAAGAACAATGCGCCTTTGATGTAAACCACACCGCCGTAAGAAGTCGAACCAGGCTGACGCTCAAAATAGTCTAAACTGGCGGTGACCCGGTCATCCCGCCCTTGGGTTTTGAGCAGCTCATAGCGCTCTTGCCAATATCCTAGGAGACCCTCCCAATAGTCACTCCCATGCGCATATTCGGAGTACACACCTGAGCTGTAGGTCGCAAGCGCTTCGTCCAGCCATGGCTCATCAAATACGTCATTGCCGACGGTGCTGTACCACCACTGATGAGCGACTTCATGGGCAACGGTGATCTCAAACTCAGACTTGCCAGGATCATCATAGAGCTTCGATCCGATCAAGACAATCCCCGGAAATTCGACGCCCAGGGCATTTCGCATCGGCGCCGCCACGACATCCAGCTCGCGGTAGGGGTAAGCGCCAAATTTGTCGGTATAGATTTCCAGCGCTTTGCTCGCAACGGCGAGCGCCTTGCTGCCAGCTTGCTCGTAACCGGGCAGGTAATAGGAATTGACAATCGTGCGATCCACTTTTTTGCTGATAGTCTCAAATTCAGGGCTGGCGGCGATGAAGAAATCTCGCGCCATCCCGCTTTCAAACCGGGCGATGGACAAGCCCGGCGCTTCCTGCTGTTCGGTCCTCACACCCGTAGCCGCCAGCACCAGGTCATCTGGATAGCTGATTTCTACCGAGTAGAAGGCTGTATCGCTGTACACCGAATCACCGATCTTGGAGGGCGCGTCCAGGTTCCAGCCATCCTCATCGTAAACCGCCAGGATCGGGTACCAGCCCGAAAGCGCCAGCACGCCATCGGCAAGGTTATAGATGCCGTAGCCTTCCGGGGTCGCGCTTCCGCCAAAATCTAGCGGAACCCGTCCCTCGAAATCGAACTCCAAAGATGCGCGCTCGCCGGGCTGCAGCGGCTGGGGCAGCGGCGCCTCAAGCACAGTATCGCTGAGGGAGAGGCGCGGTTCAACCGGCAGTCCCTCGAGGCGGACAGCCTGTATGTTCAGCGCTCCATCGCCATAGCTGCCCTTTCCGTTGGGAAACAGCCGGAAGTACAATTCATCTAAAGGCTCATCCTCATTATTGGTGTAAGCGATTCTGGCGCTCCCTTGAAAACTCTGCAGGTCCTGGGCGATCTGCAGCGACAGATCGTAGCGCGGCGCGCCCGCGAGCGCTGCCAGATCGGCTTGCTCCGGTTCCACCAGCGCAGCCTCTGGCTCAGGAGCGCTGCCTTCGAGCGGCGGCAGGGTGGGCGAGGGCGTCGGCGCCGGGCGGGTCGCCGTTGGGGGGAGCGCCTGCACATCGAACGCTTTGCCGCTTACGCGCCTGCAGACATCCAGATAAATATCGCCTACATCTTGAAAAACACAATTGATTTGCTTTCCAGCCGCATCTTCGGCGATTGTGACCACAGATACGCCGCGTTGATCTAAAATGCCAAACTGAAGAGGCTCCGCCGTCATCTCCGCAAACAACGCCTTATCGGGTGCTCCCGCATCCGATTCGAGTTTCAGCTTGCAATTGCCGGGCGCACCGCTGTGGACCAGGCACTCCAACCGGCTCAGGTAACGTTCGGCGCTCGTCCAGCACACCATTGGGGTGTTGATCAGCACCGAACAGACGCCCCATTCGCCCGAAAAATCCGTATATACGGTCGCCTCATTAAACGTGATTGGATCATAACTGCCCAAAATTAACCGGTAGGGGCGGTTGAGCGCATTTTCGAGCGGTATAAGCGGGCGGGTGCTGATCTGGCTCGTGCTGCGCCGGTCGCCGCCGCTTTCGATTTCAACCAGGCGCGCCTGGATCATGTCATTGACAGCCAGAATGGGTCTCCGGAGCGATTGGTTGATCAGATTATCTACAACCAGCCCCACCGGCAGAAAAAAGATAATGCACATCGCTAGGATCAGAAAACGTTTGAATTGGCTGGATGAGCGGGTCGCGCCCTCGACAAACAAGGTCTGGAGGCCCCCGCCCAGCGCAAATAACAAGCCGGAGAGAACATACAGCAAGAACATGCGATAGAGCGCCCCTTCGACAAAGGGATACAGTTCCACGCCAGTCAGGCTGCTGTCCAGCAGGCGGATGGCAAAGGAAACCCCCTGAAATGGGACGTGACTGGCGAACCAGACCATGGCGATGCCGGCAACCAGCCAGGTGAGCGCCCCAAGGAGCGGCTTTTCCAGGAACGCCGCGGCCCAGCCTGCCAGCCCGCCAAACACAACGGCGACCGGGAGGCCCAGCAGCAGCTTAAGCCAGGGCAGGTCGGCATGCGCCTGGCGAAGCAGCAACGCATCCAGCGCCCAAACGCCGCAACCGAACCAAAATCCGGCAAACAGCCCAAAAATCAGTCCGTTGAGGCGTTTTTCCTGCAGGAGGCGAAGATAGGGTTCAGCATTCCAACCATTCATTTTTTTGCCAGCCCTGTTTTACTATTTCAATATCTGTTTTATTTGCCTGTCAGCCGGTAGAACAACCCGCTGTGGTCCGCCAGGTAGATTTCGCCGCGTTCGTCTTCGCCGAAGGTTGTTATTTGACCCAGGTTTTCGAACAGCAAGCGGTTTTCCCAACCTCCTCCAAAGGGCATGTGCCACAATCCCCACACCGTCCCGCTGCAATAATCGCCGTACAGATAGATCCCCTGCCAGGCTGGCAGTTCAGCGCCTCGATAAACCACGCCGCCCGCCACCGAACAGCCAAACTGGTGGCTGTACTCCGCCACGGGGGGGATTAAATCCAGGTTCTGCGGGGGTGTGCCGGTGTACGCATGATTGCCTTCGTAATATCGCCAGCCAAAATTAAAGGGCTGGCTGCCAGACCCCTGACGAATTTGGTCTGCCGACAGAAAATCGATCTCTTCCCATTGGTTTTGACCAACATCGCCAATATAGAGGTCCCCGGTCAACCGGTCAAACGACATCCTCCACGGGTTGCGCAGCCCAATTGCCCAAATTTCAGCGACTCCGCCCGAAGTCGAAAACGGGTTGCCGGCGGGTATCGCATATGGATCGCCATGGTCGACGTCGATGCGCAAGATCTTTCCCAACCGCGTGTCGGTGGATTGGGCGCGGTTTTGCGGGTCGCCCTGCGATCCGCCGTCTCCCAAACCAAGATACAGGTAACCATCCGGACCAAACGCCAGCGAGCCCCCGTTGTGATTCACATAGGGTTGCTGCACCTGCATGAGGATCAACTCGGATTCGGGCGCGGCGCGCCTGACATCCTGCGCCGAAACTTGAAAGCGCGCAATCACGGTGTTGCCTTGCAGGTCGGTGTAATTCACATAAAAATAGCCGTTCTCAGAGTAATTTGGGTGGAACGCCAGACCCAGCAGACCTTGCTCAAAACCCCGGCTGCCCACCCGGTCGGTCAAATCCAGAAAAACCTCTGAGAGCGGGCTGCCCGCCTGCAATACCTGGATGCGTCCCGCCTGCTCGACAATAAACAGCCTGCCCGAACCATCGCCGGCGTTCTCGATGCCCACCGGCTTGGCGAACCTGACTGCCAGCGGCTGCCAGGCGTACTCCGAGGTGTTCTCGATGCGGGGTATAAACAGGGTAGGCGAACTTTTTAGTGCCGGTTCAAGGGGAATGGCGGTGGGCGAGCCCACCGCGGGGGGTTCAACCACCGGTGTTGCAGATGCCAGCGCAGCACTGGGTTGGATGCCCGGCTCGTCTGGGTTGATTTCAATTTCAGCGGCGGTTGGCGCAGCCAGCGGGGTTGCTGCCGGGCTTTGCGGCGGTTCGACGGGCGAAACTGTTGCGCTACAAGCCGCCAGCGCCAGAATCATAAGGATTAATATATTGCGCATAATAGATTTACCTATCGAACTGTCGATTTGTTCAATGCAGGAGAAGCTTCAGTCCTTCTTTTCCCAAAATTCCCCCTCGATCACCTCACCGCCAGCCTCTCTCGGCTCTTTCCAGGGTTCAGGGATCATTTGGTTGAGCGCTGCGAGGTGCTCCTGGACAATTTCAGGAGGGCAAAGCTCAACAAATAAAAAGCTGCCCAACCAGATCACCAAAGCATCATCCACCGGACCCACGATTAGATCGGGGATGATCAAATAAAGGAGCGCGCCCACCGGCAGCAACTTGATCAGCGGGTTGATCCGCGAATCAGCCAGTAACCGGAAGATCAGCTTGACGCGCGTGGCAAAGTCATTGAGAATCCCTCCTTGCGAGGGGATCAGTTTGCGGTTCTTTTGCTCGGACATTCGACCTCTATGAAAATTATACTATAAGCACAATTTCCCACCTCAAGCAGGAACTTATTTCTGAGCAAAGGCTTATCCAAAAAGCAAACAGGGCAGCCATCTTGCGATGCAGGCTGCCCTCAATGGTGAAAAGCGGGAGATCGGGTTATTTTGCCTGAGCTGTTCTTGCCAGGTTCACCACAGCCGTAAACGCCTGCGGGTCGCGCACAGCCAGATCTGCCAGTATTTTGCGGTTCAATGAAATCTGGCTGGCTTTCATAGAATGTATAAGGCGACTGTAGGTCGTGTCGTTCATGCGGGCAGCCGCGTTGATGCGGGTGATCCACAAGCGGCGCAGATCGCGTTTGCGCGTTCGGCGATCGCGGTACGAATACCACAGGCTTTTCAGCATGGCTTCATTAGCGCGCCGGTAAAGCCGGTGGCGGGTGCCAAATTGGCCCTTCGTGAGCTTGAGGACCTTCTTGTGGCGCTGCCGACGATGCGGTCCAGTTTTTATACGTGTCATGTTTTACCTCCTGCGATCCCCTGGGCGCCGGCACATTCTACCCGTTGTACGCACCCAGCAGTCGCAAACTTTCTAAATTCTGATACTCCAGACGCTGCCAGTCCAACCAGCGCGCCTTGCTGCTACTCAAATCGCTTTAGTCTTTCTTATCCAGATAGGGCGCCAGACGATGCACGGTTTTGACAATTCCGCGGCCCTTTACCGGCTGCATCTCCATGAACTGGCGTTTTACCCGCTTGGGAGTGCGCCGGCGCAGGTGGCTTTTGCCAATCTTCGTCCGCATCAACATTCCCGTGCCGGTAACCCGGAAGCGCTTCGAAGTAGCCTTATGGGTCTTGATTTTATACTTCCCAGCAGTCTGCTTGCGTGGCACGTTCGATCTCCTTTCACATAAAATTCCGCGGATCATGTTCGCATCCGCGGATCTGGAAGAAACTTGATATCCTGGAAAATCAGCGCAGCTCGATTATTTCTTTTTGACCGTTTTACCGGGCGCCAGCACCATCAGCATCGTGCGCCCTTCCAGCGCCGGGACTTGTTCGATGATGGCAATATCCGCCAAATCTTCGGCAACTTCTTTAAGGTCGTTCAGTGCGATCTCCGGGTAGCTGATTTCTCTACCCCGAAAGCGGATGCGCACTTTGACTTTCATCCCATCCTGCAGCCAGCGCCGGGCGCTGCGCACTTTCAGATCCCGGTGATGCTCGTTGGTTTTTGGGCGCAGGCGGATTTCTTTGACCTCAATTTTCGTTTGTGCTTTCTTGGCTTCGCGTTCCTTTTTTGTCCGCTCGTAGATGAACTTCCCAAAATCCATCACTCGGCAAACCGGCGGATCGGCGGCTGGCGCAACCTCGACCAGGTCTAGGTCAGCGTCTTTAGCGATCCGCTGCGCCTCGTCAATCGAGACGACGCCCAGATTCTCGTTTTCGGGACCGATCAGGCGCACCTGAGGGACGCGAATTGTTTCATTAACCCGATAATTTACTGCGCTGATAACTCACTCCTTCCTCGACTATCCTAATCGAAGAGCCTTTTTTCAGTCCAGGGATAATACCAAAAAACCGGTGAATCGTCAACTATTTCTTAACATTCTTAACATCCAACAGGTGCAAGCGCTGCGCCAGAAATAAAAATCCGGCGCAGCCTGCGACTGTCAGACCGCTTGCTGAATGTCCTGCCTGGCTTTATCGAGGAACGCCTCGACCGATAGCGCCCCAGGGTTCTCGCCTGAGCGCAGCCGCAGCGCAACCTGCCCCTGGCTGACCTCCTGGTCTCCCACGACCAGCATGTAAGGGATCTTCTGGTTTTGAGCGTCACGGATCTTGGCGTTCATGCGCTCGCTGCGTTCATCGATCTCCACGCGCAGCCCGGCTGCCTTTAACTTCGCCGCGACTTCGCGAATATACTCCAGATGGCGGTCGGCGATTGGGATCAGCACCGCCTGCACCGGCGCCAGCCACACCGGAAAAGCGCCCGCGTAGTGCTCGATCAGCACCCCCATAAAGCGCTCCATCGATCCCAACAGCGCCCGGTGAATCATGTACGGTCGATGCGGCTGCCCATCCTCGCCAATGTAAGTAAGATCGAAACGTTCGGGCAGGTTGAAATCGAACTGGATCGTGGTGAGCTGCCATTCGCGGCCCAGCGCATCGCGCATTTTAATATCGATCTTCGGTCCGTAAAACGTTGCTTCGCCCTCGTCGATCTGATAAGGAACCTCGGCGCGAATTAACGCCTGGCGCAGCGCCTCGGTTGGGGCTTCCCACAACTCGGCTGATCCGGCAAATTTCTCGGCGTTGCGCGTCGAGAGATAAGCCTGAAAGTCTTTAAATCCAAATGCGCGCAACAGGTTGAGGCTGAACTGCAAAACGCGGTCGATCTCCTCAGCCATCTGATCGGGGCGGCAGAACAGGTGAGCGTCGTCTTGAGTAAAGCCGCGCACCCGCAGCAGACCGTGCAGCACGCCGCTGCGCTCGAACCGATAGACCGTGCCCCACTCGGCAAACCGCATCGGCAGGTCGCGGTAAGAACGGATGTGGCTCTTGTAGATTTCGATGTGAAACGGGCAGTTCATCGGCTTCAGGAAATACTGCTGCCCTTCGATCTCGATCGGCGCGTACATATTCTCTTTGTACCAGCCCAGATGCCCGCTGATCTCCCACAGATTGGCTTTGCCGATGTGCGGCGAGTAGACGAATTCGTACCCGCCTTTTTCGTGTTCCGCCCGGCAGAAGTCCTCGACGATCTTGCGCACCATGCCGCCTTTGGGATGCCAGAGAATCAACCCCGGTCCGACGTCTTCCGAAACGCTGAACAGGTCCAGTTCGCGCCCCAACCGGCGGTGATCGCGGCGCTTGGCTTCTTCCAGCCTCCACAGATAGTCTTCAAGCTCTGCAGGGGTCTTCCAGGCGGTTCCGTAAATGCGCTGCAACATCTGTTTATGCTCGTCGCCGCGCCAGTACGCACCCGCCACGTTCATCAGCTTGACCGCCTCGGGGTTGATCTGGGCGGTATTTTCAACATGCGGTCCGCGGCACAGATCCACGAAATCCCCGTGGGTGTAGATCGAAATCTCGGGTTTTTCGTCCAGCGGGTTCCCGTACTCGTCGAAACCGCCCGCAGCCAAGCCGTCGATCAGTTCGAGCTTATAGGGCTGGTCCTTGAAAATGTGGCGTGCGTCGTCGGCAGAAATCACCTGCTTAACAAAGCGATGTTTCTCTTTGAGAATTGCACGCATGCGTTTTTCGATCGCTTCCAGATCCTCCGGGGTCAGGGCGCGGGGAAGCTCGAAATCGTAATAGAAGCCCTCCTCGATCGGCGGACCGATCGTGTATTTGCCCTGCGGAAATTTTTCCAACACCGCTTGCGCCATCACGTGCGCCGCGGAATGGCGGATGCGATACAAATCGCTATCCTCATATCGTTCTTTTTCACTCTCTGCCATGCTGCTCACCTCTTTCGTAAAAAAGGCTCTCGCCCATTCTGGGGCGAGAGCTTTCAATCACTCACACGGTTCCACCCAGATTGCCCCCTTGAGGGCATCTCTGTACGACCGATAACGGGGTCTGCCGTTCGCCATACTCGAAGCCGGATGAAGCCCGACCTCTTTTCGGGTCACACTCACGAGGGGTTTTCGCCGGCGGCTTACCGAAGAGGACTTTCAGTCTCTAATCCTCTCTCCCTGGCGGCGCGGTTCCGGCTACTCGTCTCGGTCAACGTGTCAATTAATTTGGGGCAGTTGATTTGCCCGCTGCAACCCTTAAATAATACTTGAGAATCGCCGCGCCGTCAAGAAAAAATTGCGGCTGAGGCGTCTCGATCCTTACCCGCCCTCTTCGGGCTCAAAATTCAGCGCCGCCGAATTGATGCAGTAGCGCAGTCCGGTCGGCTGGGGTCCATCCTCGAACACATGCCCCAGGTGGGCGCCGCAGCATTCGCATAGAACTTCCGTGCGCAGCATGCCGTGGCTGGCGTCGCGCTCTACGCGCACGTTGACTTTGTCCACCGGCTGGTAAAAGCTGGGCCAGCCGGAGCCGGAATCGTACTTGGCTTGTGAACTGAAAAGCTCCGCGCCGCAGCCCACGCAGCGAAACAAGCCCCGGTCTTTGAAGTGATTATATTTACCCGTGAAAGGCGGCTCAGTACCTTTCAAACGGGTGATATTGTATTGCTCTTCGGTCAAGATCTTGCGCCATTCCTGGTCGCTCTTCTGCACTTTTTCTGTCATATCGTTACCTTCCTTTGCACTGCTCTAGACGATCCGTTTACCGAGAATCTTTCGTGCTCAGGTAAACAAGACGAAAACCGCCCCGAAAAAGAAGGGCGGCTTTGCCTGTGGGCGGAATAGGGCTCGAACCTACGACCTCTGCGATGTCAACGCAGTGCTCTAACCAACTGAGCTATCCGCCCAGGCGCAAATGATTATACACAGACAAACTAGAATCGGCAAGTCCCACTTCACGGAGACAAATAATGGATCCTGCCCAGAAAATCCTGGATCGCATCCAGGGTTCGCCGCGGCTGCTCAAGCTGCACCATGTGCCCGGCTTGCGGAACGACGACCAGGCTGGCATCCGCAATCTTTTCCGCCAGATACTGTGAGTATCTCGGCGGGGTCATCTTATCTTCAGCGCCGCACAGAACCAGGGTGGGCTTTTGGATCTCTTCCAGGCGGTCGGTGACATCAAATTCATTGCAGGCTTTGAAATCCGCAAAGAGCACGCTGGGACGCGTTTCCGCCATGCGCTTTTCAGCCAGCTCCCTCATTTTCTGCGGGGCTGCGGCGCTGAAAGACCAGTCCACCACCAGATGGACCGCGCTGAGATAGGTCGAGGGACTCTCGACCGCCTCGATGAGCTGGGGGGAGACTTTGAGCTTTGCACCCCCGCCCACCAACACCAGCCCGATGACCCGCTGAGGGTGATCCAACGCCAAAGTCAGCGCAATTGCGCTGCCCATCGAATGCCCCACAAACACCGCGCTGTGGATGCCGAGCGCGGCGAGCCACTCCTGGATCGAATCCGCATAGCCCGAGATCGACTGCTGACCTCTCCGTCCGGACTTGCCGTGACCGGGTAAATCGGGCGCATAGACCGCTTGACCCGGCAATCGGCGCACTTCAGCCGACCAGTACAGGTGAGTGCCTCCCGCCCCATGGATCAGCACTACCGCGGGCTTTTTCCCCAGGCTGCTGCCCTCATATAGATGGAAATAGATATCGGCGATCGTAGGCATGAGGCGCATTTGGCAATTCGAAAAACGCTGGGTTTACACACCGCGCCGGATGCGGTCTGCGGCTTCTTCGGTGAGCGGAATGATGACTTGAATCCGGGCGCCGCGTCCTTTGGCGGCATCGATGCGCAGCACGCCATTGAGCAGTTCGGTGCGCTCGCGCAGGTTGATCATCCCCAGGCTGCCGCGGGTTTCATAGGAGGCATCCACTTCACTCGGATCAAAGCCTCGACCGTCGTCCTCGACTTCGAGATAACTCAATCCTTCGCGCAGCAGCTTCAAACGCACCCAGATGTGGTTCGCCTGGGCATGCTTGCGGGCGTTGTTCACCGCCTCCTCGATGATGTAAAACACAACCCCCTGCTTCCCCGACTCCAACAGTTCGATCACGCGCGGATCCACCTGAATAAGCACGTCCTGCCCGTAGGTCTCGCTCATTTTATCCGCCATCGATTCGAGAGCGGCGACCAGCCCTTGTGATTCCAGCACCAGGGGTCGCAGCGTGAACAGCATGTGCCGGATTTCTTTCGTGGTCCGCCGGGCAAGCTCCTCGATCTTGAACAGTTCTTCCGAAGCGGATTTTGGATCGCGGTCCATCAGCCGGCGGGCAAAATTAACCCGCATCGCAATCGCGGAAATGGATTGGGTCGGTCCGTCGTGCAGGTCGCTCGCCAGCTTCTTGCGCGACTCCTCCTGAATTTCCATCATGCGGTTTTTCTCGAATTCGAGGGCTTCATACAGGCGCGCATTCTGGATCGCGATGGTGGATTGGTTGCGCACAATCTCCAACACATCCCGCCGGTCTGAGGTAAAAAAATCCGGGTCGGGGTGGGCAAACAGCATGACCCCATAGGCGTCCAACCCGGTGCGCAAAGGCAGGACGTAGAGCGCCCGGCATTCATGCAGCGAGATGATTTGACCCAACTCGGCATCCCCGCGCGGGTCTTGTTTGAACATGGCGTTGCCGCTCTCGATCACCTGCGCCAGGATACCGCGCACGCCTGGGAACACCAGGTTCCGATCCGCAGGCAGGAACCGCCGCGCCGAGGCGATGCTCAGTTCAGGAGAATCGCTCGAGGCGCCCGTGAAGAGCATCACCGCGCTTGCCAGCCGGTCAATCGAGGCGCCCAGCTCTTCCAGGGCATGCGCGCCCAGGTCCTGTGAGGTCTCGAGGACTCTTTGATAGCTCAGCGTTGCCGTCAACTCCGAAATCAATTCGTAGATCGTCCGGCGGCGGTCCAACTCCTTTTCATCGATCGGCTTGCGGGCGTTATCGCGGGAGCGCTTTGGGTAACGCAGCGTACGTTCGAGCCGCTGGCTGAGGTATGCCAGCCCCAGCCCCACCAGGACATAGACCGGCAGCATAACCGCCACTGGAAGGAGCATCTCGTCCAGAGGAACTAATAAAAATGCGATCCCGCCTTGTACGAAAACGTTGGCTACGAACGCCAGGGCAGCGCCAATCCACTGAAAATAGAATGCGCCAGAGATCAACGGGAACAATCCAACCCAGATCAAACCGCGATCCCCGCTCAAAGCCAGGTAGAACATCAACGAAGAGAAAATTAAATCGCCCAGGACGCTCGCAATGCGAAAAACCTGGGATGTGCGGTTGAAAGCCGCCAACGCGCTGGCTGTCAAATTCCCCATCACCGCCAGGATTAGCACGATCAGCGCTGGCAAGTTAATCCCTTCGCCCAATGCCAACCACAGGCTCACCGCGATGATCAACACCCAACGCACAGTAAGCACGATCCAATCAATTAGGACTGGCGCGCCATTACGATCCATTGTCACTATGATATCTGATAGTCCGCATTTGACAAGACAATCTTAACTTTTTGAGAGGTGCTCTTGGATCTTGGGCAGGATCGCCCGCACCGCCCGCGCCCGGTGGCTGATCTGGTTCTTCTGGATCGTATCAAGTTCGGCGGTCGTCTTTCCTAAGCCCGGTATCCAAAATACGGGGTCGTAGCCAAAACCGTTCACCCCGCGCTCCTGGGGGACGATCTCGCCATCGCAGACGCCTTCCGCCAAATCGACCTTTCCCTGGGAGTCGACTAGCGCAACCACGCAGCGAAAGCGCGCCGTCCAGGGGCGGAGCCGCCCGTTCAGATGTGCGACCAAGAAACGGCGCCGGTCAGCGTCGGTTGCGCCCGCTTCGTTGACAAACCGGGCTGACCGCAACCCCGGAAGCCCGCCCAACGCCTCCACTTCCAAGCCGGAGTCGTCCGCCAGCGTCAGCATTCCGCTGGCGCTGGAGAAGGCGCGCCCTTTCAACGCCGCGTTTTCGGCATAGGTTGCGCCGTTTTCTTCCACCTCCAGTTTCAATCCGATCTCGCTCGGAGCGACCAGTTCCAGTTCCGGCAGGTCTATCAGCAAGCGAAACTCATGCATTTTACCAGGATTAGACGTCGCAATCAGCAATTTCAACTGGGCGCTCCCAACTTTGAATACCTATCCGCAATCCAAACTCCGTTATGTTATAATTTCTCCAGGCGGGTTGCCCGGCGCTGGTCTTCGTTTCTGGATCGGCGCTCCGTCTAAATATTATAAGATCCATATTCCACGCAGCGCTCAGCGGTTCGCCCCTTGACTGACTCCAACCCCCTTCTGCTTAATATCGGGTTCATCATCCATCAAACGGTCGGATACGTCCGAGAGTTTCCGTTTGACTTTGAGCGCATTTTCCTGCCGCCCGATACCGAGCTCTTGAACCTCACGGGGACGGTGCGGGTGACGCGCACCACCCAGGGGCTGCTCGTCCAAGGGGATTTTCAGGCTGAGATGAAGGTCGAGTGCAGTCGCTGCCTGACGGAATTCCTGCAGCCCCTTCAAGCCGAGTTTACCGATCTGTACGCCTTCACCCGCAACGCAGTCGCTGAATCGGGGCTGGTCCTGCCTGAGAATGGCAAAATCGATCTGGCGCCGGCGCTGCGGGACGAAATGCTGCTTTCAATCCCGATCAACCCGGTTTGCCGTCCCGACTGTAAGGGCCTCTGCCCAATCTGCGGCGAAAACCGGAACGAAACGGACTGCCAACACGACACGCAGGAAAGCGACCCGCGCCTGGACGCGCTGCGCTCGCTGCTCGAATAAGGCGCGTAGCGCACGGGGGAAATTATATCCTACAACGCCGGCTCAAGCAGGACGAGGCGGTCGTCTCATTCAAGCGGCTTACGCGTGGAGTTCGACCAACGCGGCGTTTGAGTCAGATGGCGCCTGGGTGCGCTCGCTCTCGGTGTAGTCGCGCACGACCTGCGCAACTCGAATTCTGTACCGGGAGAATAACTCGCGCCTGCCTTTCTGCTGTGCAGCCCGGTGCTCAAGCACGTTGCGCCATTCCTCAATAGCCTCTTCGCTCTCCCAGAAGGACAGGCTGAGCAGCTTGTGCTCGTCCGCGAAGCTTTGAAACCTCTCGATCGAGATGAAACCGGGGCGATCCTGAAGGAACTCGCGCAAACTCGCGGCAATGGCGAGATATTCGTCCATGCCAGATTCAATTGGATAGACCTCGAAGATCACTGCCAGCATTTTTACCTCCGTTTGATTTGAGCCGCCTGAAGGCGCACGTTAGCGGCGGGCGTGGGGCAGCGCATCCCCGCCGCTCGCTGCACGTTGTGTTAGTCCCGCTCTTCATTTTTGTACTTCCTGAAATTATTAACGAGTTCGCCAAATGATTTCGGAGCATACTTTTCAAATTCTTCTTCTTCCACAAGAACATAATCGAAGCGGATTTTATTTTGAACGGCGTTTATATCTTCACACCATTTTCCCAAGCGTTCCATTTTTAGCGGAACGTCTAAATCTTCAAGCCCTTTGGTTTCGACGATACAAATATCTTTCGGGCTTGTTTTAACGATGAAATCAGGATAGTAGTTTGAGATGTTCCCATCGGCATTGACGTAATCAATCCTGAAATTCACGCCAAAATAATTTTTGGCGTAGGAAATAATATCATCGCACTTTTCAAGGAATGACGCAAACAATAATTCAAGGTGACTGTCGCCAACAATTTTGTTGAAAACGCTTTTTTGTGCTATGAGATAACCCTGCTCTTTGACCACAAACGGGCGGGTTTGCCTGAGTTTGATATAGTCGCGTATCTCCGCGCTGCCTTTATCTTGAACGGTTAACTCATTGATTTTCTTCTTGAAGGTTTCGACAATCGTTTTCGTGGCTTCAAGTTCTGAAAGGTTGCGGATGGTGTTCAGGTCGTCAATATCAACAGCGGTAGTAAAAAGATGCTGTCCGATAAATTCCTTCACTTTGCCATACAGCACATCGTACCCGCTGACAAGGCGCAAGTCTTTCATAATCACTTGGGCAAAATAACCAATTACGCTGCGATAATCGGCGACAGCTGCGGAATCCAAATGGGTGACGTGATTGATTTCGCCCGTCGTGATGTCGTGAAAGACGATCTCGCGCAGTTCGGCTTCGGAAAATTTTTTGTATTCAATTTTCTGGTTGCCAAAGGAATCAAGCGCAAGGTCTTCAAGCTGCTTGTATTCGCGGTAAATTCGCGGGGTCAGAACGGGGATTTCAATATCGAGTTTATCAATATCCTTTTTGACATTCTCGTTATCCACCTCGATGATAATGGGCATGTGTCCCGCTGTGCCTGCTCCCATCGGTTTCCGTTCCAGTTCAACGCCTTCGCTTTTGATGGATTCGACAAAATCCATAAACGGTTCTGTTCCAACCACGCTGACATATTCGGTTGTATCCGCTCCAGGATACATGCGGCGCAAGCCGCGTCCTAAAGTTTGTTCGGGAAGAATGTTGCTTTTAGCAGCATACGCCCGCAAACCCACAATGGTCGTTACGTTTCGCACATCCCAGCCTTCTTTGAGCATTAATACAGAAACGATAACTTTATACGGACTGTTCCATGTGTCAATTTGGTTGGACTGCTTACGGAGTTTTTCCAATTCTTCCTTGCTTTTCTTTGAACCCGATTCCGAAATTTCGCCGTTGTTGTTGGTGTGAATGACCAGCACAGTATCTTTGAACTCGGGGTAAGTGTGTTCCAGATATTCAGCTACATCATCGCAGTTTTTTGTATCGTCGGTCATCACGAATAAAACGGCTTTCTTGCCGAGTTTTTCGTGTTCGGGGTATACCTTGCGCCATTCTTCCACGCCAAGGTGAATGTAATCGCCGTATTTTTCAGTGAATTTCGAACTTTGCTTCTCAATGAGTTTTGCGCGGCTGGCGAAGTCGGGTAGGACGGGATGTTTGACCACGTTTTGTATGATGGCTTCTACAAGCGGATAATCGCAAACGGTTTGAACGAAAATCGCGCCGTTGTTGTGTTTGGGCGTGGCGGTCACATCCAATTGCAAAGATAGAAAATGATCTTTCTGTTTCAAGCGGTTGTGTATGTCTTGAATGGATTTGAACCATTCAAGGCGGCTGTCGTGGATGTGGTGCGCTTCGTCGTTGATAACCACCAGTTCGTCAATCTCACGCACGATCAAACCCAGGTCTACTTTGGATTCATTGGTCCTTCCCGTGGGGCGTACACCGAGAAAATAATCTTCGAGATTGTCGTCGTCGAAAGATGGGGCGGTATCATCTCCCGCGTAGACGCGGTGGATGTTGGTCAGGAACAGGTTGCCCGTTTTGCGTACAATAGAAACGTCGTCCTGAATGTGCAGCGTCATTTGAAAATCGTCCTGCCAGTTTTGCCCCTCGTAGCCGTTATCGGGCAAAAGCGGATCCTGGAAGAATATTTTCAGACCATCGAAGTCGGCGCGCAGGCGGTCAAGCACGATGATGTTGGGGGCAATCAAAAGAAAGTTTGTGGCAAGCTGCGAATCTTCTTCATAGAGTTTGTGAAAGTAACACCATGCAATGAATAGACTCATTACTTTGGTTTTACCGCTGCCCGTCGCCATCTTTACCACCAGTCTGAGCCAATCTTCATCGAACATGCCGGTTGAAACTGCGCCCGATGAATCGTAGCGCATGAGATCGTATTTATCTTTGACCTGCGCCACCTCATACAAATAAATGACGGTTTCAACCGCTTCGCGTTGGGCAAAATAATACTGAAATTCTTTCAGGTCTTCGCGAATATGCTGGCGGTTGAACCACCAATTTAATAACGCTCTGCTGGTTACGCTTGCGCCTTCATAATATTTCTCGCGCCATTTTTTTACTTCTCTGCGGATTTTATTGACCAGCGGCGGGACGAGTCTATCGTAACTGGAATCGCGCAAATCTTCATCAGCCGGAAACCAACGCTGTTCAGGATCGAGGGTCGCGTAAGGGGATGTGGGGAATTTCGGGTGAATTGCCATATATGTTTTTCCTGTTTTGTCATTTCGACCGAAGGGAGAAATCTTAATCCTTGTACCATTCCAAACTCAAGTCTTTCCATTCGGGATTCATTGTTACGACCAAGTTGTTCTTCTTTTCTCTGCGCCATTTCTTGATTTCTTTTTCTCTGGCAATTGCGGCTTGAACATCAGTTCCGTGCTCGTAATAAACGAGCTTATTCACGTTGTATTTCTTGGTAAAGCCTTCAACAAGTTTGTTCTTATGCTCATAGATTCGCCGTTCAAGATTATTGGTCATACCAATGTACATAACTTTGTTGTTCCAGTTCGTGAGAATGTAAACGTAGAAGGCATAGTCTTTCATGAGGATTCTCTTTGTCTGTCATTTCAAGCCGCTCTGCCTTGTCATTTCGACCGAAGGGAGAAATCTTTTGCCTGGCATGGTCAGGATTTCTCCTCGCTCCGCTCGTCGAAATGACGAGAGGAATGGCGCTCCTTCGAAATGACAAGAGGAAGGATGCTCATTTTCCCACCGTTACCTCCAAAATCTTCATCGTGTCGTTCCCAAAAATATCCACCACCTTGACGGCGATCTTGCGCCGCCCCGGTGGGGCTTCATGCGGCGGGGTTTTAAGTTCAAGCGAGCGGTCTTTCTTGGTGCGGAAGGACTGCCACTCGTTTTCAAAAATAAAATCGCCCGTCCAGATTTCTTCGTACAGGGGCAAGCCTGCCTGCGGATTTTCCATGCCTTTGAGCGCGATTTGTTCCCCCGGGGCGACATCGGTTCGGACGCGAATGATCTCGCGCTTGTTTTCAAAGTCAAAATCCACTGCCCAGTAATCGATCCAGTCCGTCCACTTCTTGGTCAAGACTTCGCGGGTGACGATGCCCGCCTGGTCCTTCGAGACTTTGATGATCTTCCCGTTTTCCACCACGATCTTGTTCCCACCATTTTTTAAGGCGGCAGAAGCGTTTTCAACGGAATCTTGTGAGTAGAAAACCGAGAAGTCGGTCAGTTCCACTGCAACCCCCCACGTTCCCCCCATTCCTTTTTTGGAATGGGGGGAGGCAAGGGGGGCGACAAGCGGCTTGACTTCGATATACGAAACATCGTGAAAGACGACCTGGTTCTTCTCGACCGCGCGTTTGTCGAACACTTCGCGCGGAATGTATTTGAGCGCCAGGTCAATGCCTTTGGATTTGGCTTCTTCCTGCACGTTGGGGAACAAGCCCATTTCGAACTCGAAGGCGAGCACGTCAACGCGCGAGATGCGCTTCTGGCGACACTCCAAAATGATCTCCTCGACGAACAGGCGCGTGACGGGCAGGTTGACCGGTCCGACCGTCACCATGCGCCCCGACTTCTTGCCGTGAAAGGTTCTGAAACCTTCCAGCGCTTCGGCTCGGTATGCGCGAAGAATCAAGGCGATGAAGTCTTTTTCTTTCTGTTCGAGGATGCGGCGCGCGATCTCTTCTCGGCTTGTCATTCCGAGCGATAGCGAGGAATCTTCTTGCGCGGGGTCAGGATTTCTCCCTTCGGTCGAAATGACAGACTCCTTGTCATTTCGAGGGAGCGAAGCGACTGAGAAATCTTCTTGCGCGGGGTCAGGATTTCTCCCTTCGGTCGAAATGACAGACTCCTTGTCATTTCGAGGGAGCGAAGCGACCGAGAAATCTTTTTGCGCGGGGTCAGGATTTCTCCCTTCGGTCGAAATGACAGACTCCTTGTCATTTCGAAGGAGCGAAGCGACCGAGAAATCTTTTTGCGCGGGGTCAGGATTTCTCCCTTCGGTCGAAATGACAGACTCCTTGTCATTTCGAAGGAGCGAAGCAACAGGGGTGTAGCCGATGTAATGCGCCCGTTCGTATTTGCCGAGATTGAGAATTTCAAAGGCGCGGAAGTCTTTGCCCGCCGCTTTCAACTCGCGCTGCACGCCGATCATACGCTTGCGCGTAGTGTGGACGGCGAACTTGCCCAAGTCCGAACCGATCCATTTGCGGTTGAGTTTTTCGGCGACAGCCAGCGTTGTGCCAGAGCCAGCAAAGAAATCGGCAACAATATCATTTTCATTAGTAGATGCATTAATAATTCTCTCTATTAATGGTTCTGGCTTTTGTGTCGGATAATCTATCTTTTTTGATAAATCTTTCGGGTCAATAGGCTTTATATCTCGCCAAACTGAATTTGCCGCCATTGTTTTTATTTCAAATATTACATCGTCGTCATTTGGATTCCTGCCATTGTCTCTAATCCATTTATCCAATCGTATCGTGAATCTTGAATCTGTTTTAGGATAGTTAGAACCTTTAATTTTGTTTCCATCAACAATATAATCTTCCCATCTTTTGAAATTAATTGAATCTTCAGGGTTGCCTATATACTGTAAATCAAATTTGTAATTATTCGATTTTGTGTAAAAGAAAATAACATCATGCTTTCTTGGGTAATATGTTTTTACAGCACCTTGATATGTTTCGTAATACCAGATAATTTCGTTTTTGAATCCTGATTTTCCAAATATCTCATCTAAGACCAATCTCAAATAATTATTTACTCTGTAATCACAATGAACATAAATACTTCCATCGTCCGCGAGTAAATCACGCATGAGTATCAAGCGTTCATAAATCATGGCAATAAAACTATCCGCGCCTTTTCCCCAGGTGTCGCGGTAGGCGAGTTCTTCCAACACGTTTGGTCTTTTCGTAAATGTTTCATCGCCAATTTCAATATCCATTGAGAAATCTGCGCCGACATCAAAAGGCGGGTCAATGTAAATTAATTTGATTCCGCCGTTCTTTTCAATTTCTTCACTCATTGCGCCATTTTTCAAAGACGAAAGAATTAATTTGTTATCGCCCCAAATAAGTTTGTTTGTCCAACCGCTTTTTTGTCGTCCGCGCGTGTCGAATAAGTCCAACTGTAACGCGGTATCGGCTAATTTTTCGGCGCGTGGCTCGTCCACTTGCTCAATGACTTGAAAAGGCAAAACGATATTTGTCACTTCGTTACTTTTGCCGTTCCAAATCAATTCCACTTCGCGCTTATCGTCAAAGAGCAGGAAGCGGTACTTATCGGGCAGCGGGCGGTCCTTTTCGAGGTGGTTGAGAATTTCGCGTTTTTCGTTGTCGGTGAGTTTCATAGTTCCCCAATCATTAAGCCAGAATAACAAGGAGCGGTTTGGCGGTTAAGGTACACAATCGAATCAAACTGTCATCGAAAGGGCTTCACATTCCCTATAAACATTATACGCGTTTTTACCCGCTTGACAAAAAACCTCTCCGAGATTAAACTGCGCACAGTTTCTTGTGATGAAAGGTGCTGCAACTGAAATGGCGTGCCTGAGACCCACAGACCTCTCACTCAATTACTCCATGGCGATGATGCCCCGCAGAGCCATGTTTCCCCGCGCCTGAAGGCGGCAGCCGTCTCACGAGAAGGACTTCAATCGGACGATGAAATTCAGAATTACTGGCAGGCTGTCCATCATCGGGCAGCCTGTTTTATATGCACCACAAGCGGAACGGAAAGCGCCCTGCTCGATTCCGCCTCAGCGCGGCGGGGATCGCGCGGTTTAGCCAACCTCAAAACGGAGGATTACGATGCCTGAACACATCCTGGTGGCAGTCGCCTGGCCCTATGCCAACTCACAAATTCATGTCGGAAATATTACCGGCTCTTATCTGCCGGCGGACATCTTTGCGCGCTACCAGCGGCTCATCGGCAATAACATCATCATGGTCTCCGGCTCGGACTCCCACGGGACCCCCGTCACGGTACGCGCCGACGCCGAGAACAGCACTCCGCTGGAGGTGTACGAACGCTTTCACGCCGGTTTCCTGGAACTGTTCCAGAAGCTGGGCATCTGCTACGACCTGTTCACCAGCACCCACACCGAAAACCATTTCAAGGTCTCGCAAGACATTTTTTTGGCGCTCCACAAAAACAATTTCCTGTATGCCGAACGTCAGAAACAATGGTACGCGCCCGCCCAGAAACGCTTCCTGCCCGACCGCTACGTCGAGGGCACCTGCTACATCTGCGGCTATGAAAACGCGCGCGGCGATCAATGCGACAATTGCGGCAACCTGCTGGACGCCAACGAGATCCTGAACCCGCGCTCGAAAATCGACGGCTCCACCCCCGAACTGCGCGAGACCGAACACTTCTACCTCGACCTGGCGCAGCTCGAACCGGCGATCGTCGAGTTTCTGCGCCAGCGTGAGAGTTACTTGCGCCCGAACGTGCTGCGCCAGTCGCTCGGACAAATCCTAGCGGAAGGGCTGCACGGTCGGGCGATCACGCGCGACCTGGACTGGGGCATCCCGGTGCCGATCCCCGGCTGGGAGGGCAAATGCCTGTACGTCTGGTTCGAGGCAGTGATCGGCTATCTCTCCGCCGCCGTCGAATGGTCGCAGATCGAGGGCAAAGGCGCCGCCTGGGAGCACTGGTGGTTCGACCCGCAGGCGCGCGGCTATTACTTCATCGGCAAGGATAACATCCCCTTTCATGCGGTCTACTGGCCCGGTCAGTTGATCGGCGCGGGCGATTGGTTTGGAAAGCTGTTCGTCGAGCGCGCGCAAACCTGCCTCACCTTGCCTTACGATATACCCGCCAATGAGTTCATGAACCTGGAAAGCCGCAAAATCTCCGGCAGCCGCAACTGGGCGGTTTGGGGTCTGGATTTCCTCACGCGCTACGACCCCGATCCGCTGCGCTATTACCTGACCGTCAACATGCCCGAAAGCAAAGATACGGATTGGGATTGGGAGGATTTCGTGCGCCGTAACAACGATGAGTTGGTCGCCACCTGGGGCAACCTCGCCAACCGGGTGCTCTCGTTCGCCTACAAACATTGGGATGGCTGCGTCCCCGTTCCGGGCGAGCTGCGCCCCGAGGACACGCTCATCCTGCAAACCGTGGAAGCCGGCTTCGAAAGCGTTGGCGGGCAGCTTGCGGCGGTCCACCTGCGGGCGGCTCTGAGCGAAGCGCTGCGTCTGACAGCCGAGGTGAACCGCTACCTGGACAAGACCGCCCCCTGGTTCGAGATCAAGCAAGACAAATCCGCCGCGGCGAAGTCCATCTATACCGCTTTGCGCGCCATCGATTCGCTCAAGACGCTCTTCGCGCCGTTCATCCCCTTCTCGAGCGAGCGCCTGCATAAATTCCTGGGGTATGGCGATCAGCTCTTTGGCGAACAATTCACCGAGGTGCGCCAGGATGCCCTGGGCGAGCACACCGTGCTGCGCTACAAGCCTGCCGCTGGAAGCGCCCGCTGGCAAGCCAGCCAGCTCCAACCCGGAACGGCGCTGCGCCAGCCCGAGCCGCTCTTCCGCAAGCTCGAGCCATCGGTCGCGGAAGAAGAGCGCGCCCGCCTGGGTTGAATCGCACAGAGCGCCGCATCGAAGGCGGCGCTCTGAATTATCTTCAAGCTAAATCCCTGAAGCGGGAGCAAGCTTCAGCCTAATAAGCCGGCTGCAGGCTCTGGTCTCCGCTGGCTACGTTGTACGCCTGACCCCACAGATGCGCCATCATCGCCATGGCGTATGCGTAGGTGAAGAACATGCCGATGACGCACACAATCAGCCCCAAAGACCCGATGAACCCGGCAATAATTTCACCCAAGAATACGATCAGGTAGGCTGACGGAGCAGCCCGCACCAAGCCAATCACCTCACCGAAGCGGAAGGCTGACCCAATCTGTCCGGTCACCGCCAGCCTGGCATAAGCCGCCGGAATCACAAACCCCAACACGATGCTGTATAAAATCACCACACATGAGATACAGATCGAGAGCACCCCGATTACGCCGGTCAATGAATCGTCTCCATTGTTCTGTGCGAAGAGAATACCGCCCTGCTGGCAGGCTGAAAGCAAGATAATGGGCAGCGCGTAAACAAATCCGACAACAAAGAGCATCAACCCTTTGACAAGATAATCGCCAAATTTACTCCAATCTGGCAGCACTTCCGCTTCACGATGGATGACCCGGCGGGTAACTTCCAGCGCCCAGCCCGACACCACCAGACCACCCAGGATGGGGATAATCAACAGCAGCCCGGCAATACCGATTTTCTTCACCCAATCCTGATCTTCAAATACAAATGAAAACGCTTTTCCAAATTCCATACTGTGCCTCCTAGACGTGTGAGTGAAACTAAGCGGTGATTCTACCAGCTTTCATCGCAATCGTTAAGCCTTACTTAAAGGCTGTTTTGGCGGAGCGAGATACCAGCGCCCCTCCGCTGAAACAAATATCAATTCATAAACCTGCGCCTGCAGGTCCAGCGTCAGTATATGCCGCTCCCCCGCGGTTTCCCAGCTTCGCCCGACCGAGGCTGCCACAATGCGGCTGCCCTTCCAGACGAATTCCAACGGGGTGATATTGCCCTGTTCGTCAAAACGCGCCTTGACCTCGATCGGTTCGCGTCCTAAAACGTGCCTGTTCATCCGAGATCTAAAAGCGCCAGATGATCGAGCAAGAAACCCAGCGCCCCTTCGGCAGCCTGCTCTTTGATCGCCCCTCGGTCGCCTTCAAATTGAAAGGATTGCGCCAGTTCCATGCCTTCCAGGCTCAGCCCCACCCACACCAGACCGACCGGTTTTTCCGCCGTCCCGCCATCGGGTCCGGCGATCCCGCTTACAGACAGCCCGACATCCGCTTCGAGAGCGCTGCGCGCTCCCTGCGCCATTTCAAGCATCGTTTCGCGGCTCACCGCCCCGAAGCGGTCGAGCGTCTCCGGACGCACGCCCAGCAGCCAGACCTTGGCGTCATTGGAATAAGAAACCACCCCGCCCTGATAATAGTTGGACGACCCTGGAACGTTGGTGATTTTGTGCCCAATTAACCCCCCGGTGCAGGACTCAGCCGTAGCCAGCCGCAAACCCAGCTCGGTCATCCGCTGGTAAAGCCGCTGCGCGCGCGATGGGTCAGCCATGCCGCCAATTATAACCCGCGGGAATCTAACTTTGACGATTCGGATCGGAATTGCAAAACCCACCCCGCGCCAGAAAAAAGACAAACTGAGACACCCTAACCGTGTCCCAGTTTCTGTGTGATTTCAGTCCGGCTTATGGCGGTTAGTGCGTCTCGGTCACTTTTTGGATCTGCCGCGGCTGGTCAGTGTTATAACCCTTGGCGAGCGTCAGGTGATGCGCCAGGAGCTGCGCCGGAACGATCGCCACTAACGGAGAAAGCCACTCAGGGATTTCGGCTGGCAGACGCGCCGGCGATTGGGCAAGCGCAAGCGCTTCGTCACGGTCTGAAATGACGAAAAGCTCCGCTTCCAATTCAACCCGGAGCCGGCGCAGTAAGGTCAGCGCATCGTCGAACACTTCCCCGGAATGCGCCACCGCCATCACCGGGAAGCCATGCTCGACCATCGCAATCGGTCCGTGGTGGAAATCGGCAATCGAAAAGGGTTCCGCGACGACGTAGGTCAGTTCCTTTGTTTTGAGCGACCACTCGAACGCCGTGGCAAGGTTGTAGCCGCGCCCGATCATCACACAACGGTCCATATAGCGATAGCGCTCCGCCATCCGGGCGATCGTCTCGTCCAATTCGAGCGCCTGCGCCACCCAGTCCGGAACCAGTTCGAGCGTCTGGCGCTCATCCGCGGATTGGCTCAGGGCGGTGGAAAGCATTGCCATCGCCATCAGCTCGGCGGTATATGTCTTAGTTGCAGCCACGGCGCGCTCTGCTCCAGCCTGGATGTCGATGACAAAATCCGCCGCAGCCGCCAGCGGCGAATCAGCCGCGTTGGTGATCGCCAGCGTCGGACAGCCCTGCCGCCGCCCCTCCTGCAGCACGCTCACGATATCTGGCGACTGCCCCGACTGCGACACCCCCACCACCAGCGCGCCCTGAAGCTTTGGCGGCTGCTTATAATAGGTGAACAACGACGGCGCAGCCAGCGCCACCGGCAACGCGTTGCGCGCGCCCCAGATGTAACTGGCGTAACGCCCGGCATTTTCCGAGGTGCCGCGCGCCGCCAAAAAGACATATCGTGGATCCAGGCGCGCGATCTGGCGCGCGATCTGCTCCACCTGGCGCATCTGGTTTTGCTGCAGGCGGCGCAAAACCGCAGCCTGTTCGAAAATTTCATCGTGTAGTGTCATCTTTATCCCCGGTTGGTCTGAGTGGTTGGCGGTTTCTGATTACACTTCGCGCTTCATCTCCATCCCAAGATAGGAGTTAGAGTTTGGCTGAAGATCCAAAGTGAAGCAACCGCAGAGTAACGCTGAAAGAAAAGCTGGTTGGAGTTTAGCATTTCAATCCAACCGGCTTCGAGTTGAAAAGTGAGTGCGCAGGGGCTCGAACCCTGAACCAATGGCTTAAAAGGCCACTGCTCTACCATTGAGCTACGCACCCGTTGAACGGCGAATCGCATTCTATCACGCTGCCCCCCTTACGTCAACCACGCCCTGGCTGAAACCCGAAACACGCCGCGTGCGCTTCTCATCCCGACTTACTTGACTTTTCGACTCGCCCTTGTTACTATGGGTGCGGTTGACAATCAAATGCAGACGGAAAACACACGGGAGGCAGGGTATGGCAGAAATCCAAAAAACGAGCGAAAACACCTTTCAGCAGCAAGTGCTCGATGCGGACCTGCCGGTGCTGGTCGATTTTACCGCGGTCTGGTGCCAGCCGTGCAAGCAGCTCGACCCGATCGTCAAGCAGCTTGCCCAAGATTGGGATGGCAAGGTCAAAGTCTTCAAGTTGGATGTGGATGACAATCCCCAGATCGCCATTGACTACCAGATTATGGGCGTACCCACGCTGATGCTGTTCAAGTCCGGGCAGCCGATCGAACGCGTATCAGGTCTGCAGTCGAAGGACCGCCTGCAGAACAAATTTCTCCCGCATCTGAGCTGACCTTCTGCGCGTTTACACCTCTACCGAGCTTGCCAGGCGGAAATCCCATCGCCTGGTTTTCGGTTAATTTTGAATCTCCCTGCCAAAATCCCTCAAGCGCTCCCCAGCATTACACAACCCTATCCCCCAATTCAGTATAAGTGGGATATAATTAGTTATTGCAACTAGTTGCAATAAGGATTTCTAACAAATGGAACCCTACCGCTCGATTCTGCAAAAACGGGGGTACCGCATGACGCCGCAGCGCATCGCGGTGCTGCGCGTCATGGCTGAATTCGGGCGTCACATGACCCCCATCGAAGTGTTTCAGCAAGCCCAACAAGAACTCCCCGGTATGACGGAGCCGACCGTCTACCGCACGCTTAACTTCCTGTCCGAACAGGGCTTGCTGCTAGCCGCGCACGTTGGCAGCGGGCAGTTCGTCTATGAGATCGCGCTGCGCGACCATCATCATTTGATCTGCCGCGAATGCGGCGAGGCGCTCGAGATCGGTCACGAACTGCTCGCCCAACTATACGAGAACCTGAAGAACCAAACCGGATTTCAAATCAACAGCATGCACGTCACTTTTTTTGGGCTTTGCCCTGGATGTCAGGAAAAGAAACCATCCGCTCAAATTTCAGACAATTCATCCACAGCCGGTCAACAGTCAGGTTGAATCCTGGATAATAGGCGGCTGAGTTATTCACAAAATTTGGAGGATAAAATGTCATTTGCTCATCTTTTCTCCCCCCAACCGATGCACATCCCGGACGGGTTCCTCTCGGTCACTGTATCTGTCATCTTATGGATCGTCTCGATCGTCGTCATAGCCTATGCGCTGCGCCGCGTCGCCGAGGACCTGGGCGAACGTCAGGTGCCGCTCATGGGCGTGCTGGCGGCGGCGATCTTCGCCGGGCAGATGCTCAACTTCACCGTGGCGGGTGGCACTTCGGGTCACCTCATGGGCGCGGCGATCGCGACCATCCTGCTTGGACCCTGGGCGTCCATCCTGGTGTTGACCACCGTGGTCGGCGTGCAGGCGCTGATCTTCCAGGACGGCGGCTTGCTGGCGCTGGGCGCCAACATCTTCAACATGGCGGTCATCGGAACAGCGGTCTCCTATTTTGTCTACCAAACCGTGTTGCGGCTTACCCGCGGGCAGCGCTGGGGGGTCCTGGCTGGCGGGTTTCTGGCTGCCTGGGGCTCGATCGTGATCGCCTCGCTGGCGGTAGGGCTGCAGTTAGCGCTCTCCGGGACCTCGCCGGCAAACATCGCCATCCCAGCCATGGGCGCCATCCATGCCCTGATTGGCGTCGGAGAGGGCTTGATCACCATCGGCGCGCTGGCGTTGATCTCCGCTACCCGTCCCGATTTGCTTAAAGCCGGGGAAGCGCGCCCAACCGGCGGCAGGGCGGTTTGGATCGGCGGCTTGCTGATTGCGCTGATACTGGCAATCATCTCCCCCCTGGCTTCCTCGCACCCGGATGGGCTGGAATGGGTCGCTGAACAAAAAGGTTTTCTGGACGTCGCCCAGGGACCGCTCTACGAGATCATCCCCGATTACGTATTCCCTGGGCAGATAAACGAAGCAGTTGCGACCATCATTGCCGGGATCATCGGAACTATCCTTGTCTTTGGGATCGCGCTGGCTGTCGCGTACGCTCGCCGCAACCGCGCTTCAGCCAGCAGCTAATTAATGCACGTCCATTTCCTGGACCCTTACCGACCGGGGCAAAGCCCGATCCACAAACTTGACTCGCGGGTCAAGTTTGTGTTGACACTGGCTTTCATTTTTGCCGCCGCGCTTACGCCAACCGGCGCTTGGGCGATCTACATTTTGCTACTGGCGTTAGTGCTGGGGGTCGAAGTTTTGTCAGAGCTTAGGGTTGGGTATGTGCTCAAGCGGGCTGCGCTCGCCCTTCCATTTATCTTGGCAGCCCTGCCAATCGTCTTTACCATGCCGGGAGAGCCCCGGTTCATCCTCTCAATCGGTCCCTGGGCGCTGACCGCTTCGCTGCCCGGCTTGGAGAGGTTTATCAGCATCGCCATAAAATCCTGGGTGTCGGTTCAGGCTGCCATTGTGCTGGCTTCCACGACTGAATTTCCCGATCTATTAATGGCGATGCGGGCGGTGCGCGTGCCACGCCTGCTGGTTTCGATCTTCGGGTTGATGTGGCGCTACCTGTTCGTGCTGGCGGATGAAGCCATTCGGCTCATGCGCGCCCGTCTTTCCCGCAGCGGCGTCTCCGACCAGGCGGGGCTCAAGCCCGGAGGCAGCCTCGCCTGGCGCGCCCGCGTCACCGGCGGAATGGCGGGCAGCTTGTTTGTGCGTGCCTTCGAGCGCAGCGATCGGATCTATATGGCAATGCTGGCGCGCGGCTACGACGGCGAGGCGCGCAGCGAGCCGCTGCAAGCCCTCTCCGGCGCGAGCTGGGTCGTTCTGGCGCTCAGCTTGTTTACTCTCTTAGCTTTGTTGGTATTTGCCCTGCTCTTTTGGGCTTGAAGCGGTAACCCAATGCATCACTCGATTGAAATCGATCATCTTTCTTTTTCGTATCCGGACGGTCACGCGGCGCTGCGCCAGGTCACCATGCACATCCAGCCCGGCGAAAAAGTGGCGCTGGTGGGTCCGAACGGCGCGGGGAAATCCACGCTGATCTTACACCTGAACGGCATCCTGACCGGACAGGGCGAAATCCGCGTCGCGGGTTTGCCGGTCACCAAACCAAACCTGGGGAAAGTGCGCGCCAGGGTCGGTTTGGTTTTTCAAAACCCAGACGACCAGTTGTTTTCGCCCACGGTATATGAAGATGTAGCTTTTGGTCCCTTGTATCAGGGGTTTCCGCCCGCTGAAGTCCGTCAGCGCGTCGCTGAAGCGCTTACGGTGGTCAACATGCGAAATTATGAAAAGCGCATTTCTCACCATCTGAGCGCCGGCGAGAAAAAACGCATCGCGATTGCCACGGTCCTTTCAATGAAACCCGAAGTCCTGGTGTTGGATGAACCCACTGCCGGGCTCGACCCGCGGGCGCGCCGTTCGCTGATTCAACTGCTGCAGGAATTACCGCTCACCATGCTCGTCTCGACCCACGACATGCACATGGTCAAGGAAATCTTCCCGCGCATGATCATCATGGACGAAGGGCGCATCGTCGCCGACGGTCCCACCGATTTGCTGATGCAAAACGAAGAACTGCTGTGCGCTCACGGGCTTGAAAAGCCGTGAGCCAGCCGCGAATCCTCCGAGAGAAAAGCAGATCTCCTGGAAAAGTCGATCATCCAGGAGATCTATTTTTTTAGTCTGCCGCAACGGAGGCGGGCAGAGATATGCGCGCGGCTTCGCGCAGCAACCCCGCCCTATCGGTGCGCTCCCAGGGCAGGTCCAGGTCGTCACGCCCAAAATGACCGTATGCCGCGACCTGGCGGTAAATCGGGCGGCGCAATCCCAGGTCGCGAATAATCGCGCCGGGCCGCAGATCGAAATGAGTCGTGATGAGCCGGGCGATCTCGTCATCGGGGATTACTCCCGTCCCGAACGTCTCCACATTGATGCTGAGCGGATGAGCAACGCCGATAGCGTACGCCACCTGGATCTCGCAGCGCGACGCCAACCCGGAGGCGACGACGTTCTTAGCTGCCCAGCGGGCGGCATAAGCCGCCGAGCGATCGACTTTGGTCGGGTCCTTGCCGCTAAACGCCCCGCCGCCGTGGCGCCCCATGCCCCCGTACGAATCCACGATGATCTTCCGTCCGGTTACGCCGGCATCGCCCTGTGGACCGCCGATCACAAAACGCCCGGTTGGGTTGACGTAGATCTTAAGTTCATCATCCACCATCTCCGGCGGCAGCACCGGCAGGATCACATGTTTGATGATCGCGGCTCGTATCTCTTCCTGGCTGATCTCCGGCGCGTGCTGGGTGCTGACCAGCACGGTGTCGATCCGTTTTGGCTGTCCATAGCAATATTCGACCGTCACCTGGGTCTTCCCATCCGGGCGCAGCCACGGCAGGGTGCCGTCTTTGCGAACTTCGCTCAAACGGCGAGCCATCTTATGCGCCAGATAGATCGGCATGGGCATCAGCGTGGGCGTCTCGTCACAGGCGTAGCCAAACATCATGCCCTGGTCGCCCGCTCCGATCGCTTCGATTTCCGCTTCGCTCATCTCGCCTTGCTTGGCTTCCAGCGCTCTGTCTACGCCCATAGCAATATCATTCGACTGCTTTTCGAGCGCCACCAGCACGCCGCAGGTGTTCCCATCTAGCCCTTTTTCGCTGGCGTCATAACCGATATCCAGAATTACCTGGCGAACCAGCTCATTAAAGTTGATCTGCGCATTGTTCGTGATCTCGCCCAGCAGAAGTATGAAACCAGTCTTGGCTGCGGTTTCACACGCCACGCGCGATCCTGGATCCTGCTCCAGGCAGGCATCCAAGACGGCATCGCTGATCTGATCACACATTTTATCGGGGTGCCCTTCGGTAACCGATTCCGAGGTGAACATCAGGCTTGGTGAATTCATAAACGATGTACTCATCTATTCTTTTTGACCTCCAAAAAAAGATTGCCCCTTCTGGTACAGAAAGGGCAATCCATACAACTTGCAAATCGCTCGCCCTCTCATCTTCCAGAACCTCCGTCTGTCGGAATTGGCACCGCTAGTGGCGAAGATGGCTTATTGCGCATCCCACGCACTCGGTTGCCGAGGTTTCACAGGGCCGGTCCCTCCACCTCTCTGGATAAGAGTGCCGCTAAGGGGCATTTTTATTTGATTGTGCTGATCATACCATGACTGATAATGCCTGTCAATCCGAGTGGAATCGTCTTAATTCAATAAAAAACCAGCATGATGAGGTAATAACCGATCGCCCCAGCCCACAACCAGGAATCGATCCGGTCGAACACCCCCCCATGCCCCGGCAATATCTGTCCAGAGTCTTTCGCGCTCGCCTGGCGCTTGATCATGCTTTCACCCAGGTCGCCAAAGATGGCGAGCAGCGCCAAGACGCCCCCCAGCAGCGCGCCCCTCCAGGGCGAGATGCTCTCCCCTGCCCCCAATAACTGCCACAACAGCGCCAGCAAAGCGGTTCCCGGCGCAGCCACCAGAATCCCTGCCAGATATCCCTCCCAGGTCTTGTTGGGGCTCAGCCGCCGGGTCATCTTATGCTTGCCAAACCGCTTGCCAAAGATATAGGCAGCCGTATCCGCCAGCCAGACCGCTGGCAGAACGATCATCATCCACCAGAATCCATCCGGCAAATTTCGCAGCGATACAAAGTACGATCCGAGCCAGCCAACATAAACCACTGCGGATATGGTGACCGCAAAATCCGTCGCGGCCTGGTCGCGCCCGCGCTCATATTCAAATAAATGGTACACCACCGAGATCATCAAGCTCGCCGTAAAGATGAGGGCGGTAAGTTCGAATCGGTTAAAGCTCTGTCCGATGACGATTAAAACCGCAGCCCCCACCGATAGGACAACCGCCGGGCGCAGCCCGCTAGCTTTATACAGCAGCGCATACTCATAAGCCGCAACGCCGATTATCAGCGCGACTAGCAGGCAGTAGACCCATCCGCCCAGGATGTTCGCCGCCAGCCCGACCGGGATCAAAACGAGCGCGACCCGGACGCGTTTTATTAGATCTTCAAGATTGATGGTTTTTTGCGGCTTCGACCCGACCATACCGCCTTTCGCGGTGACTGAATTCTTCTAATGCCAGCCGGAGCTGGTCTTTATCGAAATCGGGCCAGTAAACCGGCGGAAAATACCATTCCGAATAAGCCCCCTGCCAGATCAGAAAATTGCTCCCGCGCAGTTCGCCCGAGGTGCGGATGATCAGGTCGGGGTCCGGCACGCCGGCAGTGAACAAATACTTGCTGACCAGACCGTAATCCACCTCTTCCGGTGTAACGTCATCCTGGATCATGCGCTGGATCGCGTTGACGATCTCGTCTCTGCCGCCGTAATTCATAGCGACCACGAGGACCAAACGTTGATTGTCGCGCGTATATTCCAGAGCGCGCGACACCTTTTCTTGAAAGACCGGATCCAACTGATCCAGGCGCCCGATGTGCCGCAACTGGATGCCCTGATCATGCAGCTCTTGCAGTTCGCGGTCGATCACGTCTTCGAAGATTTTCATCAGACCCTGGACTTCTTCCTGTGGTCTGCCCCAGTTTTCGGTTGAAAACGCGTAAATCGTCAGGTATTGGATCCCAAACTCGATACATGCCTCGATGACCCGGCGCAGATTCTCGGTCCCGGCGCGGTGACCCGCCAGGCGCGGCAGCCCTCTGGCGAGCGCCCAGCGCCCATTCCCATCCATGATGATGGCTATGTGCGTAGGGATGATCTCCGGCAGATCGTTTTGTTCGAGACCACTTTGGTCTAGACCACTTTGGTCTATTGAGTCCATAGTTTTTTAATCCTGCGGAATTCGCCTAGACTTCCAGGATCTCCTTTTCTTTCTTCTCGCCTACCTGACCGATTTCCACGATAAAACCGTCGGTGATTTTTTGCAATTCTTCCTCGCCGCGCTTGAGATCGTCTTCCGAGATAAGTTTTTCCTGTTCAAACTCTCGCAGGTCTTTGATCATATCCCGGCGCACGTTGCGGACCGCCACGCGCGCCTCTTCCAAACGAGTATGCACGAGTTTGACCAGATCCCTGCGCCGTTCCTCGGTCAGCGGGGGCAGGTTCAAGCGGATCTGTTTGCCGTCGTTGTTTGGCGTGAGACCCAGATCAGAGGCAAGAATGCCGCGCTCGATCGCTTTGAGCGTTGCCGCGTCAAATGGGCGGATCAAGATCATCCTCGGCTCCGGCACGCTGATCGTGGCTAACTGCACCAACGGCGTGGGCGATCCGTAATACTCTACGGAAAGTTTTTCCACCAACGCCGGGTTGGCGCGCCCGGTGCGAATGCCCGACAGCTCATCTTCCAGAGAAACGATCGCGCCTTTCATTCGACCTTCCGCTTCTTTATATGCTTCTTTAAGCATCGAGGTTTCCATAATGACGCCTCCAGGTAATGATCGGTTGACGATAATCGCAGCCCACCGGGAATGGCTTTTCGCTATACGTTATAGGATACCCGAAAATGCAGAGAGAGAAAAGGGTATATTTCAGGCTGTTACCAGCGTTCCGATTTTCTCGCCGTACAACGCCCGGCGCAAAGCATCCGGATCCCAGAGGTTTAGCACCAGGACTGGGAGGTCGTTGTCCATACACAAAGAAATCGCGGTGCTGTCCATCACCGTCAAGCGGCGGTTCAGAAATTCAATGTAGGTCAGTTGATCGAACAACACTGCGCTGGAATTGGTCAGCGGATCCGAGTCATATATGCCGTCGACCTTGGTCTCTTTGATCAGCACGTCTGCGCCGATCTCCATCGCCCGCAAAGCCGCCGCGGTGTCAGTGGAAAAATAGGGGTTACCCGTTCCGCCCCCGAGGATCACTACCCGCCCCTTTTCCAGGTGACGAATAGCCCGCCGGCGGATGTAGGGTTCCGCCACTGCGTGCATCTCAACTGCGGATTGGACGCGCGTATAAAGACCCATCCGCTCCATGGCGTCCATCAACGCCAGCGCGTTCATCACGGTTGCTAACATCCCCATATAATCCGCGGTGGCGCGGTCCATGCCGCGATCCAGCCCGCTGCGACCCCGCCAGAGATTTCCGCCCCCGATCACAATGGCTACGTCCACCCCCAGTTCGTGAACCTGCTTGACGCGCATTGCGATGTTCTCTGCCCGTTCGGGATCGATCCCAAACCCGCTATCGCCCGCAAGCGATTCGCCGCTCAGCTTGAGTAAAATCCGTTTATATTTCAACTGTCCTTCCACGAAGACCTCCTGGGGTAAAAAAAAGCCAACCCTGCGGGTTGGCTTCGTTCTTATGATCGCTCACTCGATTTCTTCGCCCAGTTCCCAACGGGCGAAGCGTCGAATCACCAAGTTTTCTCCAATTGCGGCTATATTCTGGAGCAGAAGCTGCTCGATGGTGATCGATTCATCCCGGATGTAGGGCTGGCGCAGCAAGACGGCTTCGTCTTTGAACTTCTCAAGCTGCCCTTCGACGATCTGGTCCAGTTGCGCTTCTGGTCTGTCCTCCGCCCTGGCTCGGTTTCGGGCGCTCTCGCGCTCGCGCTCAATTACAGCTTCGGGAACGTCTTCCAGCTTGATATAAACTGGATCGGAAGCGGCAATCTGGAGGGCGATCTCGTGGGCAAATGTGCGAAAGGCCTCCGAGCGCCCCACGAAATCGGTCTCGCAGTTGACCTCCACCATCACGCCCACCCGCCCGTTTCCGTGCGAATACAGTTCCACCACACCCTCGGAGGCGGAGCGGTCAGCGCGTTTCATTGCCGTAGCCATCGCCCTCTCGCGCAGGTAATCCAGCGCTTTTTGAAGATCTCCGTCAGCGTTCTCGAGTGCTTTACGGCATTCCATTATTCCGGCGCCGGTCAACTCGCGCAATTCTTTGATTTGTGCAGTGCTGATTGCCATCTTATTCTTCCTCAGCCTCGTCATCCAATGTTTCTTCGATGTTTTCTTCTATCTCATTCTCGATCTCAGCCTCAACCTCATTCTCGATCTCAGCCTCAACTTCATCGACGATCTCTTCCAAGAGCTCCTCTTCTTCTGCCTCAGCCTCGAGCTCCGCCAATTCGCCGATCGTTTCCTCGGCTTCAAGCTCTTCCAACACCTCATCCGCCACTTCCTCAGAAACTGGCAGCCGCGAGGAGATTTTCGCCAACGTCGCTGCGCCCAGTAATTCTTCATCGGAAAGCTCGGGCTCGTCCACTCCCTGCATGGCGACCCGGCTGGGCGCCAGAGCTTCTTCGGGCAGGTCCTTGCGCATGGCTTTGCCTTCGATCGCTGCATCGGCAATCTTCGACACCAGCAGCTTGATGGCGCGAATCGCGTCGTCATTGGAGGGAATTACATAGTCCACGTTGCGCGGGTCACAGTTTGTGTCCACCAAAGCCAGGACCGGGATTTTGAGCAGGTTTGCTTCGTGTATCGCGGTTGCCTCCCTCCGAACATCGACCACGAACAACAGATCCGGAAGGTTGTTCATCTCGCGGATGCCGCCCAGAAGGGTCTCGAGGCGTTCGATCTCGCGCGACAACATGAGCGCTTCTTTCTTGGTCACGCGTCCGAAATCGCCCCGCTCGCGCATGCGCTCCAGCCGCTCGAGTTCATTGATGCGGGCGCGAATTGTGCGCCAGTTCGTCAGCATACCGCCCAGCCAGCGCACGGTTACATAAGGCATCCCCGCTCGCTCGGCTTCTTCCTGGATCGTTTCCTGCGCCTGGCGCTTGGTGCCGACGAACAGCACCGTTCCGCCTTCCGCGACCGTATCCCGCACCAGGCTGTAAGCCTGCTGAAGCGTCTTGACAGTCTTTTGGAGATCAATGATGTGGATGCTGTTTCGTTCGGTGAAAATGTACGGCTTCATGGCGGGGTGCCATTTATGCGTACGGTGTCCGAAGTGGACGCCGCTCTCCAGCAGCGCCTTCATGGAAATAATGGTCATACTATTCTCCTTTGCGTTGTTCCTCCGCTTCCTTCTACCCAGCCCGGGACCGAAGCTCGGACGCGCCGTCTGGTCGAGAAGCGTGTGAGATGGCGCCTTATTCAGGCTTCTGTTATTCACGATATCTCCCGCCTGGGGCGGGAGCGCCCGTGAGTATATCACAGAGTGGTCGGAATCGTCCAGCAATTCTCATTTTCAGATTCTCTCAGGCGGCGGGCAGCGACTCCTGCTTCATGTATAATTGTTTTGCAATGATAGATTTCTCCGCGATCATCGACGCGCTTGCAGGCTTGCCGCTCGGTTCGCTCCGCTTTTTTGACCGCATCGGGTCTACGAATGTCGAAGCCGCGCGCTGGGCGGCAGCCGGCGCCCCTGATCTGGCGCTGGTCCTCGCCGACGAGCAGACCGCCGGCAAGGGTCGTCAGGGACGCGCCTGGTTCACCCCGCCCGGCGGCGCCCTGGCGTTCAGCCTGGCGCTGCGACCCCAGACCGGCGCTGATCCGGCGTTGCAGCGCGCCGATCACGTGCTGCGCTTCACTGCGCTTGGAACACTGGCGGTCTGCGCCGCGCTGGAAAACGAATATGGACTGCGCCCACAGATCAAGTGGCCCAATGACGTACTGCTGCAAGGGCGCAAGCTTTGCGGTGTGCTGGCGGAATCGCAGTGGCAGGGCGACAGCCTGTCGGCAATCATTCTGGGAATCGGCATCAATATTGCAGCCAATTCAACGCCGCCCGATGACCAGGTGACTTTTCCAGCCACCTACCTCGAAAACTTCACTGGGCAGCAGGTGGACCGATTGGAGTTGTTGCGTTCGATCCTAGAGAGCTTGCTCGACTGGCGTCAACGCTTGAATTCACCGGCTTTTATTGCCGCCTGGGATCAACGGCTGGCTTTCAAAAACGAGTGGGTGCAGATCATCAACGGCAACGTCCCGGACCATTCCACAGCCAGCCCGAGCTTCCTGGTTGGGCTGGATGATCAGTGCCGGTTGGTCCTGAAAGATCAAGCCGGGGACACTTTCAAGCTCCTGACCGGCGAGGTGCGCCTCAGACCCATCAAGCCCGGCTCCGGTTCAGAAATTTGAGCTAAGTTTTTTGGAGGTAGTGATATGATCGAAGACTTGCGCCAACAGGCGAGTGAATCGTTCGAAAACGATGCGCCTGCATCGTATACGCCGCGCCCGCCAGCCCGTTTTCTCGGCATGACGCCCATTCAAACCTTTGCGATCGCCCTGCTGCTGCTGCTGTTGACCTGCGTGCTCAGCGCGTCCTGTCTCCTGGTCACCGGTCGGGTGGCGCCGCCTCTATTTGGTTAACCCTTCTCTTCCTGGCGCAGCAGTTCCGCCTGGGCGACCCGCGCCATTGACGCTGCCGAATCGCCCGGTTGGGGCTGCATCAAAATGACCCCACGCGTCGCCCGCCCGGTTTGCGAGATATCCTTCACCTTCATCCGCAACACCACACCGTTGGCTGAAATAATCGTCAGATCATCCGCCTCTTGCACCACGCGCGCCGAGACGATCAGCCCAATTTTTCTCAGCGTGCTCTGGTTGATCGTCACCACGCCCTTCCCCGCCCGGCTTTTCGCTGGGTACTCCGTCAAAGGCGTACGCTTTCCATAGCCCTGGCTGGTGATCACCAACAGGTCGCCGCCCTCTTCGATCACCTCCATGCTGGTCACGTGATCGTTCTTCCCCAGCCGGATGGCGGCAACGCCGGCGGCGCTGCGCCCGGTCGGGCGGACTTCGCTTTCCGCAAAACGCAGCGCCTGCCCTTGCTCGGTCACCAAAATTACTTCGTTCTGCCCGTTGGTCAGGCGCGCCCATCCCAACTGATCCCCTTCATTCAGATTGATGGCAATCAACCCCGAGGGTCGCACCGTCGCAAAATCGCTCAATGCAATGCGTTTGATGCGCCCGTTGCGCGTTGCCATGATGCAGTAATGCTCCGCGTCGAACCCCGGCACTGCCACTGCCGCGGTGATCGTCTCTCCCGCATCCAGCGCTAACACGTTCACAATTGAGATCCCTTTGCCGCTCCGGTCCGCATCGGGGATCTGATAGGCTTTCTCAGAATAGACTTTTCCGCGGTCGGAAAAGAAAAGCACTGTATTCAGCGTGCGCGCCGGGATCACCATCAACACTTCGTCTTCGTCCTTAGTGGTGTGTCCGGTGACGCCTCGTCCGCCGCGGCTCTGCGCCCGAAAAGCGGTTGGCGCAACCCGTTTCACGTAACCAAGCTGAGTGATGCTGATCAGCGCAGCCTCGTCCTGGATCAAATCCTCTTCATGAAATTCCTCGCGGGCTTCGCGCGCGATCCGGGTTCGCCGGTCGTCTCCATACTTTTCGTTGATCTGCTCAAGGTCTTCGCGAATCACCTGCAGCACCTTCTGGGGATTCGCCAGCAAGTCTTCCAGATAGGCGATCCGTTCTAGGATTTCTTTATGTTCATCCTCGATCTTCTGGCGCTCTAGGGCTGCCAGGCGGCGGAGTTGAATGTCCAAAATAGCCTGCGCCTGGCGTTCACTGAGCGCAAACCGGCTGATCAGGCGCTCTTTGGCAACATCCGCATCCGGCGAGTTGCGGATGGTTGCGATTACCTCGTCCAGGTTCTGCAGGGCGATCAACAGCCCTTCAAGGATATGGGCGCGCTCACGCGCTTTGTTCAGATCGTATTCCGAGCGCCGCCGGATCACTTCGATGCGGTGCTCGATGAATAGTTGCAGCGCGCGCTTGAGCGAAAGCAAGCGCGGCTCATTATCGACCAACGCCAGCATTTGCACGCCAAATGTGGACTGCAGCGGAGTGTACTTATACAGTTGGTTGAGCACCTTTTTCGGATGGGCGCCGCGCTTGAGCTCGATCACAATACTCATCCCGCGCCGGTCAGATTCGTCGCGCAGATCGGAAATGTCATCCAGCTTGCCCGAACGAGCCAGGTCGGCAATGCGTTCGATCAGGCTGTTTTTACCGAGTTGGTAGGGGATCTCGGTGATCACCACCCGGTGGCGGTTGGCGCCCATCTCTTCGATGTGCGCCAGCCCGCGCAGCACGATCCGCCCTTTGCCGGTGGAATAAGCGTGTGAAATTCCCTCAGCGCCAACGATGATGCCGCCGGTTGGAAAGTCGGGTCCAGGGACGCGCTTCAACAACTCTTCCATCGGAACTTCATCGATCCGGTCGAAGTTTTCGATAAGATAAACTAACGCCGCGGTGATCTCGCGCAGGTTGTGCGGCGGGATGTTTGTCGCCATTCCCACCGCAATACCCGAAGCACCGTTGAGCAGCAGATTGGGCAGCCGGGCGGGCATCACTGAGGGCTCCTGAAGGGAGCCGTCGAAGTTGTCGCTAAAATCGACCGTATCGCGGTCGATATCCGCCAGCATCTCCTCCGCCATGTTGGTCAGGCGCGCCTCGGTGTAGCGCATCGCCGCCGGCGGGTCGCCGTCGATCGAGCCAAAATTGCCCTGCCCATCAACCATCATATAGCGCATTGAAAAGTCCTGCGCCAGGCGCGCCATCGCGTCGTACACCGCCGTATCGCCGTGCGGGTGGTATTTCCCCAATACCTCCCCCACGATGCGCGCGGATTTTTTATGCGCCGAATTGTGCCGCAGCCCCATGTCGTGCATGGCATACAAGATGCGCCGGTGGACTGGCTTCAGCCCATCGCGGGCGTCGGGAAGCGCCCGCGCCACGATCACGCTCATCGCATAATCGAGATATGCCGCGCGCATCTGTTCATCGATATCCACTTGTTGGACAGCGCCGATTTCCATTTGGTGTTCCTTGAGTTATTGAGATCCAGACAAAAAGCTGGCTCCTGAAGACCGCAAGCCCAAAATCAAGCAAAGTCCAGGAACCGCCTGTATAAGCTTATTATATATAGATGAAAAACGGGTTGCTGCTCCCCAGGCACGCAACCCGTTGATTATACCGCAAATGCCGTTGAAATTATCGCTGCGCGCGGCTTAATCCAACCCCTGCAGATAATCGTCCATTGCCTCAGCCGCCTTGCGACCTGCCACCATTGCCGTAACGACCAGGTCCGGTCCTGTTACGCCGTCGCCGCCAGCGTATACGCCGGGCCGCGAAGTCGCGCCGGTATCGGGGTCAACGATAATCAAGCCGTATTTGTGGGTCTTAAGGTCTGGGGTACTGTCGCCGATGGTCGTATCGGGCCAGTAGCCCAGCGCCAGCACTGCGCAGTCCGCCTCGACGATGAAGTTCGAGCCTTCCACCGGAACGGGACGGCGGCGCCCCTTGGCGTCCGGTTCGCCCAGCTCCATGCGGATGCACTCGATTTGAGCCAGCCGCCCGTCTTCGCCAGCGATAAACCGCACCGGCTGAGTCAGGAACTGATATTCCGCCCCTTCCTCCCTGGCGAGTTCGCGGTCGTGACGCCCGCCGGGCATCTCTTTCTCGGTGCGGCGGTAAAGGCAGACCACTTCCTCAGCCCCCAGGCGTAACGCGGTTCGCAAACAATCGGAAGCCGTATCGCCGCCGCCAATCACAGCGACTTTGCGCCCGACGATCGGTTTTCCGCGCAGCGCATCCGGCAGGATATCCGGCGCGACATTGCCGCGCATCAAGAAGTCGGTCGCCTTGTACACGCCCGGCAGGTCCTCACCGGGAACTTCCATCGGAGCATCGATCTCGGCGCCCACCCCCACGAAAACAGCTTGATAACCGGCGTCGAACAGGTCATCGATTGTTTTGTCTTTACCAATGCAGATGTCATTTACAAATTCAACGCCCGCCCGCTCCAGGTCCAGCAAACGGCTGTCGACAACCTGGTTCGGCAGCTTGAAGCTCGGGATACCATAAGTCAACAGACCGCCGGCCGCGGGCCTCATTTCAAAGACCGCCACCTGGTGCCCCTGCTGAACGAGCTGCTCGGCGCACGCCATGCCCGCTGGACCCGAACCTACGATCGCCACCTTCTTCCCGGTCGGCTGTCCAACTGGAATATCAACGCTGCCGTAATGCATGCGTTCGTAATCTGTTACAAAAGCTTCGAGAGCGCCGGTCAGCACCGGAGAGGTCGATTTGATGCGCGTGCAGGAGCCCTGACAGAGCTGTTCGTGAGGGCAAACCCGCCCGCAGATTTCGGGCAGCGAACTGGTCTGGCGGTAAAGCTGAGCCGCCTCTAAAAATTGCCCATGTTCGATCAACCACATTGCGGAAGGGATATCGTTATGCGCCGGACAAGCCTGCACGCACGGCGCCGGATCGGGACATTGTATACATCTTGAAGCTTCAAACATGGCTGTTTCGGGATCGAGCGGAATGACCACGTCCTCAAAATCGCAGACGCGTTCGTCCACCGGACGATTCGAAATGTCCATCGAAAGCACACGGGCGCGTGACTTACGATCGATTGCCAGGAAATCACCGGGAACTGCCCTCATTGTTTTACCTCCAAATTCAATTAACAACACTTTGGCTTCAGAGTAGATAATACCGGTAAAAGTGGTTTTATTTCAGTTTCAGATGTCATAAATTTTTGTGACGGTTGTCACAATTTGACCTGAGCAATCATCGCTTTGCGCTAAAACCCTTCTGCGGAGACTTTCCCTTTTTCAGTCAGACTCACCGGCAAGCAAATGGTTTTAATCCATTTCTTACAAATCTCATATCTTCAAGATAATCCATCCTGTCTGAGAGTAGTGTACAATCAGTTGCTGTCATAATTGCATTTTCAGAGGAATGGTATGAGGAAATTTTTGTATGTGATCATTGTTATCGTAGCGCTAGGGGCTGCCGGCTACGCTTATTACCTCTGGCAGGGACAGCGGCAGGCATCCGCTTCCGCGAACTTCCAAACCACCGTCGCACAACGTGGTTCGCTTACTGCCTCAATCGGAGCAACCGGGCTGGTGCGCTCCAGACAGAGCGTCATCCTGACCTGGAAATCCTCCGGCACAGTGGAAGCCGTCAACTTCGCGGTTGGCGACCAGGCGCCAGCGGGAGAACGCCTGGCGGAGTTATCGCAGACTTCGCTCCCACAAAACGTGATCCTGGCGCGCGCCGACCTGGAAAGCGCCCAGCGAACATTGGGCGATTTGTACACCAACGCCGAAAACGCCAAAGTCCAGGCGCTGCAATCCATCTCGACTTACGCCAACAGCGTGAAGAACGCGCAATACCAGCTTGACAATTTCAGCGTCCCGGATGAGCAAGCCAGGCTGGAGCCAATCGAGGCTTTCGATGTGATGCAAGACCGCCTGGAAACGGCTCGCCAGGCATTCGAGCCGTACAAGTTCTACCCTTCTTCCGATTCAACCCGCAAGGACCTCAAAGAAAAGCTGGATTTCGCCCAGGCAGATTTCAACGTGGCAGTCAAACGGCTTGATTATGTTTACGCGCTCGAAGTCGCCCGAGCCAACCTGGAAAAAGCGCGCCAGGACTACGAGCGCTGGAAAGACGGTCCATCCGCAGGCGAGATCGCCGCTGCCGAAGCACGCATTGATGCCGCAAACGCTACTTTAAGCCAGGCTTGGATCGAAGCGCCCTTCGCCGGAGTGATCACCTCTGCGGTTTCCCAGGTCGGCGATCAGGTCGCAGCCGGCGTGGAAGCGTTTCGCATGGATGATTTGAGTTCGCTGTTAATCGACCTCGCGGTATCTGAGATCGATATTAACCAGATCCAAATCGGTCAGGATGTCTCAGCGACTTTTGACGCGATCCGCGGAAACGAGTATCACGGGAAAGTGATCGCGGTAGACCGGGTTGGAACCGCTAATCAAGGCGTGGTTGATTTCACCGTGACGGTAGAGCTGACCGACCCGGACGAACAAGTTAAACCGGGCATGACGGCTGCAGTAAATATCATCGTCAACGAGTTGGAGGATATACTGCTGGTGCCCAACCGGGCGGTGCGTTTCCGGGAGGGGCATCAGGTGGTCTTTCTGCTGCGAGGCAATCAGATTGTCCCGGTTAATGTGGAGTTGGGCGCCTCATCTGAGGTCGAAAGCCAGATGCTAAAAGGCGATTTGAAAGCCGGCGATGTCATCATCCTCAACCCGTCGGTTGAGTTCGACCCGGGCAATCCGCATCCATTTATCAGGGGCAGCGGGCAATGAGCCCCAGCGTAATCGAAGGGAAAGACCTTAAAAAGATTTATCAGATGGGCGAGGTGGAAGTCCATGCCCTGCGCGGCGTGAACCTCCAGATTGCTGCGGGGGAGATCATCGCGATCATGGGGCCCTCCGGCTCGGGAAAATCGACATTAATGAATATCATCGGCTGCCTGGATCGTCCCACCAGCGGCGAATACATCCTGGATGGCGAAGCCACCGCCCGCATGAAAGACGATCAGCTCGCTTCTATTCGAAACCGCAAGGTCGGTTTTGTCTTTCAGAGTTTCAACTTGTTGTCCAGAGCCAGCTCTTTAACCAATGTCGAACTCCCGATGCGCTACGCCGGCGTCCAGCACGACCGCAAACAGCGTGCAAAGGCTGCCCTCGAAGCAGTTGGACTGGGCGACCGCATCCACCACCGCCCCAACGAGCTCTCCGGCGGTCAGCAGCAGCGCGTCGCCATCGCGCGGGCGCTGGTCAACGATCCGGCAATTATCCTGGCTGACGAGCCGACCGGAAACCTGGACAGCAAATCCGGCGAAGAGATCATGAATTTGCTGCTCAACCTCAACCAGGAGCGCGGCACTACCTTGATCATTGTCACACATGATCCAGAAGTGGCGGCGAGGACCCAACGGATCATTCATTTGAAGGATGGATTGGTGGAAAATTCCCAATGATCCTCTTTCAATCAATTCTCGAAGCGCTTGAAAGCCTGGCTACCAATAAGCTGCGCTCTGGTCTGACGATCATCGGCATCGTCATCGGCGTCGCAGCCGTGATCTCGATTGTTTCGATTGGGCGCGGCGCCGAAAACACCATCACCGGCTCGATCCAGGGGATCGGGACTAACTTGCTATTCGTTTTTCGGGGAGGCGCTGAAGAAGTCCGGAATCCGAAACCCATCACCCTGGGAGACGCCAACGCCATTGCCGACCCATTTCAGGCGCCCTCCATCGAAGGCGTGGCGCCGGTGCTGAACGGAAGTGTGTCAATCTCCTTTGGCGGCGAGAGCACCAAGACCAGCCTCGAAGGGGTAACCCCGATCTACAGCCAGGTCCGCAACCTCACCGTCAGCGAAGGGGAGTTCATCCGGGAGGAGCACCTCCTTGAACGCGCCTCGGTTGTCCTGCTCGGCAGCGAAGTTGCCAAGCGGCTCTTTGGACAATCCGAAGGCTTGGTCGGGGCAACCGTGCACATCGAAGGTCAGCCCTTTCGTGTGTTGGGGATACTTGAATCAAAAGGCGGTTCCGGCTTTGGCAATCAGGATGACCGCATCCTTGTGCCGCTTACCACCGTCCAGACCCGCCTGCTGCACCGTCCCACGCGCGACCAGGTAGACATGCTGGCGATCCAGGCTGTGAACGCCAACGCCGTCGCGGATGCCAGCGAAGAAATCGCGCAAATTTTGCGCGCCCGGCATCGCACGAAAGTCGGCGCGGATGACTTCACTATTCTCTCCCAACAGGATTTCCTGGACACTGCCCGCACGATTACAAGCGTCCTCACCATCTTTCTGGGCGGGATCGCCGCGATCTCGCTGCTGGTGGGAGGCATCGGCATCATGAACATTATGCTGGTGTCGGTAACCGAGCGCACCCGTGAAATCGGTCTGCGCAAAGCCCTCGGCGCCCGGCGGGCAGACATCCTCGTGCAATTCTTGACCGAGTCTTCGCTGCTGAGCATGTTCGGCGGGTTGATCGGCATCGGGCTAGGAGCGTTGATTGCCCAGATCGTCCAAAGGATTGCTGAAGCGCAGAACACCCCCATCCATCCTTCCATCGGGCTGGACACAGTTTTGCTTGCCACACTTTTCTCGACCGCAGTCGGGTTGTTTTTCGGGTTGTATCCAGCAAATCGGGCGGCAAGTCTCGAGCCGGTTGAAGCGCTTCGTTATGAGTAATCTCCTTTTACAAAAAACGCGCGATAACTTACAATTGCCTTTCAGACAACGTTTTCCAATTGCTTTTTGAACCGGCATCGCCTATACTAAAACCGAAACGCGATATTTCGTTGCGGAAACCCTGATTTGGACAAATAGAATTGCGATAATAACCGGATACATGACAGTCGAATCACAGGCATTTGATCCTGGCTCATCTCCTTCACGGGGGAAAATAAAGAACGAGACAATCCTGGTTGTTGACGATAACCGTCAACTTGGCAATTTTCTGACTACCCAATTGTTGCCGGCGCTTGGCTACCAGAGCGCCCAGGCTTACGATGGCGCCGCCGCGCTGGTAGCGATTCATAACTTAAAACCTGCCTTATTGCTGCTGGATCTGGAACTGCCCGACATCACCGGTCTCGATCTGCTACGCCAGCTTCACCAAACCGGAGGCTCGGTGCCAACCATTCTTTTTACTGCGCATGGCTCCGAACAGATCGCCATCGATGCGTTCCGCCTCGGCGTCCAGGATTATCTTATCAAACCCGTAGATGAAGATCGGTTAGCTGAAGCGATCAGCCGGGCGCTGGAGGAATCACGCTTGCGGGCTGAGAGAGCCCAACTGCTTGCCGAATTAAACGACCAGGTCAACCGCCTGATCACCTTCTCGAAAATCGGTCAGAGCATCACCTCAACCCTCGACCTGGACGAGGTGCTGCGCCGGATTGTCGAAGTGGGCGTGGCTTTAACCCAGGCAGACGAAGGATTTCTGACCTTGCTCGACCAGAACAGCGGAAACTTGTATCTGCGCGCTTCTAAAAACCTCGAGGGGCAGATCGTCAGCTCTCTGCAAATTCCCATCGCTGATTCACTGCTGGGCGAAGTGCTGACAAGCGGTCAGCCAATGCGCAAAGTCACCGACAACTCCGAACCGACGCTTAAGGTTGGCACCGGGCTGCTCGTGAACAGCCTGCTGAACGTACCGATATATGCTAAAGGGCGGCCTCTCGGCGTGCTTTCTGTAGATAAGCGCGATCAACGCCAGCCGTTTTCTCAGAAAGATGAGATGCTTATGGCTTCTCTGGCTGATTATGCCGCCGTAGCTCTGGAAAACGCCAACCTTTACCAGCAAGCTCGTCACGAGATCATGGAGCGCAAGCGCGCCGAGGAAGCTCTGCGTAAAAGCGAAGAACGTTACGCCCTAGCTGCCCGCGGCGCCAACGACGGGATCTGGGACCTCAACCTGAAAAGCAACACCATCTATCTCTCGCCGCGCTGGAAGGAGATGCTCGGATACGCTGACAGCGAAATTGGCGAGAATCCGAACGAATGGTTCAGCCGGGTTCATCCGGATGATATTTCAGCTCTGCGGCAGGCGCTGGGCGCGCTCGCCAGCGGTAAGATCCCCCACCTGGAGACAGAATATCGCATTCGGCATAAGAACGGCAGCTATCGCTGGGCGCTGTCACGCGGCGCGGCAGTCTCAGGTCCAGACGGCGACACCGAACGCCTCGCCGGTTCGCAGACCGACACGAGCGACCGCAAGGCGGTTGAGGCGCGCCTGCTACACGATGCATTCCACGACAAGCTCACCGGGCTGCCCAACCGGGCGATGATCCTGGATCATCTGCAAAAAGCCATCCAACGCGCTCAGCGCCAACCCGAATACACCTTTGCAGTGCTTTTTCTGGACCTGGATCAGTTCAAGGATGTGAACGACAGTCTTGGGCATCCCATCGGCGACCAGTTGTTAATCTCGTTAGCGCAGGTGCTGAAAAGCGCGCTGCGGAGTTCCGATACGGTTGCCCGGCTGGGCGGCGACGAGTTTGTGATTTTGCTCGACGGCATCCACACCAGCGCAGACGCCGTCGAGAAATCGCAGGAAATCCTCAGTATTCTCAAAGCGCCGATCCAGCTCGGACGGCACAATATCTCTATCTCGACCAGCATCGGGATCGTCTTGAGTACGCTCGGATACGATCGACCCGAGGACGTACTGCGCGACGCTGACATCGCCATGTATGCTGCCAAAAGCCGCGGCCAATCAACCTATCAGTTATTTGATCCACAGATGCGGCTGGAAATTATGGAGCGCCTGGCTCTCGAGGCAGATATCCAACGCGCCCTGGAGCAAGATCAGCTCAAAGTCTATTACCAGCCGATTATTTCTCTCCAGGAAGGCACGCTCACGGGCTTTGAGGCGCTGGTTCACTGGCAGCACCCGCAGCGCGGTCTGCTGGCTGCCAGCCAATTCCTCGCGCTTGCCCATGAAACCGGGGTAATCCTGCCGATCGACTGGTGGGTTTTGGAAGTAACCTGCTCGCAGATTCAAGCCTGGCAAACCGCATACGACATCCAACCGCCTTTGAAAGCCAGCGTCAACTTTGGAAACAGCATCTTGATGCACGCTGATTTTATTCAATCCGCGATCGAGGTGCTCAAAAAAACCAGCCTGCCCCCCAAAAACCTGTTGCTGGAAATCCCAGAGAGCATTGTGGCGCTGAACATCGAGGAGGTCTCACAGGCGATTGCAGAGCTGCACGCAGCCGAAATCGGAGTTCAGATCGATGATTTTGGAAAAGGTCATTCCAGCCTGCGTTACCTGAAAGACCTGCCGATCAATGCGCTGAAAATCGACGGCGATTTCGTGCGCCAGATAAGGGAAGATGGTCAAAACACCGAAATCCCGCGCATGCTGATTAACCTCGCGCATGAAATCGGATTCCAAACGATTGCCGAGGGGATCGAAGAACCTGCCCAGCTCCGGCGGCTGCGAGATCTGGGCTGCGATTTTGGTCAGGGTTATTTCTTCACCAATCCACTCACAGCCGACCAGGCTCAGAAAATGATCGAAGGGATGATCGGCAAAGATTATAAGGTCTTGCCCTGGCTGCGGTATTGGAGAGATTCGCCCTCAGTGAACTGACGCGGGGAAATGACACAGGCGAATACCGAACGAGGCGCATCTTGCACCCCCTCGGACATTACCGATATTCGAGAAACTCCTTTTTTGAATTCAATCGATTGAAACTGCGGTAAAATCGACTGGTGCAAACGGCTGCACGGCGTGTAATTTTGCCGGCGGGGCGTACGGAGCAGGTGAAATGACCTGGAAAATCCTGATTAGCGACGGGTTAGAAAATAATGGACAGAGCGTGCTGCATCCACACGCCCAGGTAGTGGACCGCAGCGGAATTTCCGCATCTGAGCTGCTTCAAGAGATCCCGGAATATGACGCGCTGATCATTCGCGGCTGCACCAGAATAACCGCAGACTTGCTGAGAAACGCCCGGCGCCTGCGTGTGATTGGCCGGGCTGGCGTCGGGGTCGATAACATCGACCTGGCGGCAGCGCAAGCGTGCAACATCACCGTGGTTAACACACCCACCTCCACGACCAGGGCGGTGGTCGAATTGACGCTGGGTCTGATCTTTTGCCTGGCGCGTTCCATTCCACGCGCCGAAGCCGCGCTGAAAGAAGGGCGCTGGCTCAAAAAAGAGCTGATCGGCAACGAGATTAATGGAATGACCCTGGGTGTTATTGGGATGGGTAACATCGGTATGGGGATTGTCCAGATCACGTCCCAACTCGGCTTGAAGGCGATCGCCTACGACGCCTTTCTGACTGACGCTGAAATCGCCCGCCGAGGCGCGCAGCCAACCGCGCTGGACGCGCTTTATTCACGGGCAGATATCATCACCATTCACACACCGCTAAATGAAACCACCCGGCACATCATTGACGACCGCGCGGTCGCGCTGATGAAGCCCGGCGTCTACCTGATCTGCACCGCGCGCGGCGGCGTCGTTGACGAACAAGCGCTGCTCGCCGGTCTTGAATCGGGTCGCATTGCCGGCGCCGCCTTAGATGTGTTCGAGCAAGAACCGCCGGGGCAGACCGCGCTGATCCGCCATCCAAACCTGATCGCCACCCCCCATATCGGCGCTCAGACGGTGGAAGCTCAGCGCCGTGCGGCTGTCGACATTGCCGAGGAAGTTCTGGCAGCGCTCGAAAGCCGCCCCCTGCGCTGGCAAATTATATGAGCCGCTGAAATAGATGAATTAGGGAGAACTATGGAAAACAAACTGAAAGAATTGCGCACCATCCTGGCGGAGGTCGCTGACTTGCATCAAGCCGCCGCTTTGTTGGGGTGGGATCAACAGACCTACATGCCCGTCGGGGCGGCAGAAGGGCGCGGCTTCCAGTTGAGCACGCTTCAAACGCTCGTCCACACCAAGTTCACTGCGCCCCATGTCGGCGAGCTGCTCGCCGATCTGGAGCAACAAGCGGGTCAGTGGGAGGCGGATTCGAACGAAGCGCGCCTGGTGCGGGTTACCCGCCGCGAATATGAAAAACGAACCCGGGTCACGTCCGAATGGGTGTCCGAGTTTACCCAGGCGACCACCAACGCGCATCACGTTTGGGCAGCCGCGCGCGCCGAAAACGACTTTGGTAAGTTTCAACCTCACGCCGAGCGCATCTTCGAACTGCGCCGCCAATATGCGCATTTCTTTGCTCCGTTCGACCATGTTTACGACCCCCTGCTGGACGACTTCGAACCGGGTCTTAAAACTGCCGAGGTCCAGGCGATCTTCGAGGCCCTCAGACCACAGCAAGTCCAGATCGTCCAGGCGATTGCGTCCAAGCCCCAGGTAGATGCTTCGTTCTTGCATCTGAACTACGACGAGCAGAAACAATGGGATTTTGGCGTGCGCGTTATCAGCCAGTTTGGTTACGACTGGCAGCACGGGCGCCAGGACCGGTCACCCCATCCGTTTACCCAGAGCATCGGCTTGCAGGATGTGCGCATCACAACCCGCCTAAACGCGAATTATCTCAACGCAGCGCTGTTTGGCACCATGCATGAAGCCGGTCATGCCCTTTATGAGATGGGGATCGATCCGGCTCTGGCGCGCTCTCCTCTGGCTTCGGGAGCTTCGCTGGCGCTGCACGAATCCCAATCCAGGCTGTGGGAAAACCTGGTCGGTCGGTCGCTGCCGTTTTGGGAGCATTTCTATCCTGCCCTCCAAGAGAGTTTTCCCACACAGCTCAAAGATGTCTCTCTGGAGCGCTTCTATAAAGGGATCAATCGCGTTCAACCTTCGTACATTCGGGTTGAAGCGGACGAAGCCACCTATAATCTGCATATCATGCTGCGGCTTGAGCTTGAGATTGCCCTGGTGGAAGGAACATTGCAGGTCAAAGATCTGCCCGAAGCCTGGAACGCTCGCATGCAGGAATATTTGGGCGCCGCGCCGCCCAACGACGCCGAAGGAGTGCTGCAAGATATCCACTGGTCCAGCGGTCTGATCGGTTACTTCCCCACGTACGCCCTGGGGAACCTCATCTCGGTTCAGATCTGGGAGCGCATCAATCAGGACGTGCCCGATCTTCCGGATCAAATCCGCCGAGGCGACTTTGCGGCTTTGCTCAGTTGGCTGCGCGAAAAGCTCCATTTTCACGGCGCCAAATTCGAGCCGCAGGAACTGGTCGAACGCCTGACCGGTTCGCGGATCGATCCCGCCCCTTATATCCGCTATCTTAAAGCCAAGTATGGAGCAATTTACGGGCTCTGATGATTCTATTTAGCAGCCGGCGGAGAATTCACGACCTCAACGGTTAAAGAACCTCACCCAAACCGAAATCCACCGCATGAATTTCCTTTTACGCACGATCTCATTGCTGCACTGGCTTCGCCGGCGCCCGCCGCCACTCACCTGGCGTTTTGGAACCGCACTGATGATCGCCGCGGCGCTGCTCGCCTCCTGCACCGGATTGCTCCCCCCCAACATCACCACCCCGCTCCCAGCGGAGTTCCTGCCAACCGCCGCGGCGCTGACGTTGGCTGCAATCGAGGGGCAGAGCGCTCCCCCATCTGAACTGGCAACCGAAGCTGCAACGGTTGTCAGCGCTAACCCCGCAACCGCCTCGTCCCCACCGCCTGCTTCCGCGGCTGTTCCTTCTGCGTCTCCGCCAGCTTCGGCGACAACCGCTCTGACAACCGCTCCGACGACCGCTCCGACGACTGCTCCACCCGCTGCGACCGAGTTGCCATCCGCTGAAACGCCGCCGGCAATCGAAGCGGAGCTATCTCCTTCTCCCCCAGCCAGCCCAACCGCCAGTTCGACCTCCAATCCAGACCAGGCTGCCGCAACCCCTACAGCCACCGCCGCGCCGCCCATTCCGGACGCGCGCATCCAGATCTTCCGGGTCGGGGACCTGTCCAAAATCGTTTCGCCGCTGGAGGTATCGGCTCTCCTGACGTGCGGCGAAGCCAAGGTCGTCCGCGTCGAGCTTTACGGAGAAGACGGGCGGCTGCTCGGACGCCACGTGCGCACCTATCGCGATATCCCCTGGCAAAGCGCCCGGCTGGGGGTTGCGATGGATTTCGAGATCAGTTCCGCAGCCGAACTGGCGCGGCTGGTCATCAGCGCCGAAGATTCTTTTGGTCGCCTTATCGAAGTCAACTCGGTCAAAATGGTCCTGCTCAGCCAGGGAATGAGCGAATTCAACCCGCCCACCGGCTTGCAGCAGCGAATCGTTATCCAAGACCCGGTCGAGATGGCGCTGATCCAAAACGGCAGGCTGATCGTCTCCGGGCGCGCAAAACCAGAATTCGATCAGCCGCTGCGCGTCATGCTCGTGGGCGAGGATGGGAAGATCCTGGGGCAGCGGCTGGCAGGGGTTGCTATTCCAGTCCCGGGGGATTACGGCACCTTCGTCGCCGAAGTCCCATATTCGGTTACCGAACCCACCCCGGCTTTGCTGGCTGTCTTCGAAGAGGGCGGGATAATGTCTCCGATGACCTTTCTGACCAGCATACACGTTCTGCTGGCGCCTTGAAATACCGGCGTCTCATCTGACAATAATTTGACCTCAGGCGGCTTTTCATTTACAATCGGGACATGCAGTGGAAAGCGGTCGACCTAGCCCTCGATTTATTTCGAACCGATCACGATCCCCCGATTTGATGCCCAAAGCCGCTTTTCGGCTTGCCAATCTAGCTTTTCATTAAGCTCGCCCCTTATTATTGCTGGCTTATTGTGCGGAGTGTAGCGCAACCTGCACTCGTCTTATTGTTAGTGTCAAATCGCCAAATTGAAGGAGATTCAACATGTCAAACACCCCTTTCACTTCCAAGCGCGCGCCATATTACGCCGATGTGCCGGACGAAAAATGGAACAACTGGCGCTGGCAGCTTTCCAACCGCATCAATACCGTCGATGAGTTCGAAGCGGTCCTCCCGCTTACCGCTAGCGAGCGCAAAGCCCTTTCCGCCTCGAACCTGTTTCGAGTGGATATCACACCCTATTTCATTTCCTTAATCGATCCAGATGATCCGCACGACCCAATCCGCCGGCAGGTTGTTCCGACTGCCGCCGAACTGGTGCCTTTCACGGCGATGATGGAAGATTCACTGGCGGAAGACCGCCATTCCCCGGTTCCGGGGCTGGTGCATCGCTACCCGGACCGGGTACTGATGCTTGTGACCACCCAGTGCGCCTCTTACTGCCGCTACTGTACGCGCTCGCGCATCGTCGGCGACCCTTCAGCCACTTTCTCGCGCGCCGAGTTCGAAATGCAGCTTGAATACCTGCGGCGCACCCCCCAGGTGCGCGATGTGCTGCTTTCAGGCGGCGACCCGCTCGTGCTCGCCCCCAAAATCCTGGAGGAGATCCTGAGCCGCTTGCGCGAAATTCCCCATATCGAGATCGTGCGCATTGGGTCGCGCGTCCCGGTCTTCCTGCCAATGCGCGTGACCGATGAATTGACCGCTATGCTCCAAAAATATCATCCGCTTTGGATGAACATCCACGTCAACCATCCAAACGAGATTTCGCTCGAGCTGGCGCAAGCAACCGACCGGTTGACCCGGGCGGGCATTCCGCTTGGCAACCAGGCGGTGCTCCTGGCTGGCGTCAACGATAACGTCGACATCCAGCGCGAACTGGTGCAGCAGTTGGTGCGCATCCGCGTTCGCCCCTACTATCTTTATCAGTGCGACCTAGTGGAAGGCGCCGGTCATTTGCGCACCCCGGTCGGCAAAGGGATCGAGATTATGGAGGGGCTGCGCGGGCACACCTCGGGCTATGCCGTGCACCAGTACATCATCGACGCGCCGGGCGGCGGCGGTAAGATCCCGGTTTCGCCAAATTACTTGCTCAGCTACTCCGACCATAAAGTGGTACTGCGCAACTATGAGGGTTTTATCACAACCTACGAGGAACCGGAGGATTACCACCCGCGCGACGCAGCCAAATTCAAGGGGACGAAGCGTCCCGAACCGGGGCAGTCGGGCGTCCACGGGTTGTTGGCGGGCGAAGAGATGTTTATTAAACCGCAGAATTTCGATGAACTGCATGACCGCGGCGGCATCCAGCACCGCCTGAAGGATGCGCGCAAATGGGTGCCGCTGGGGATCGGTTCGGGCGAGAAAGAGGATCAAGAACAGTCAGCCTCTTGACAAGCTGCGACAAACCGATATAATAACTATCAACTTTATCATAAATATCCGAACCGGAGAATCGATCCCATGTTAAGCTGCATGTGTTTGAGGCGGGGTTTGTAACCGCCGCCTCGTCACAGACCATTCAACCGAACCTGCATATAAACGGCTGACAGACACAACCCAGCCGGCTGCGACGAAGGGCAGTTGCGACCCCGCTTACGAGAAAATTTTCGTAAAGCGTGTTGGAGTTAGTAAACGCGCAACGCCCTTTTTCGATGTCTGTCCGCCGTTTTTTGGTTAAATATAACTGGAGCTTTTAGATGGAAATCATCACGATACCCCAAATTCAGGTCAGCCTGCCAGCCACTGCTAGTCTCGCAACCCTGGTGGGCAACACCCCGCTGATCCCTCTGCACCGCGTGACCAGCCGCCTTTCCCCGGACGTGCAGGTCCTCGTCAAAGCCGAGTGGTTCAACCCGGGTGGGTCGATCAAAGACCGCCCGGCGCTAAACATCCTCCGCACCGCCCTGGCTGACGGGTCGCTCTCCAACGGAAAAAAGCTGCTGGACTCCACCTCGGGCAACATGGGCATCGCCTATGCCACCCTGGGCGCGGCGTTTGGCGTGCGCGTCACCCTGGCGCTGCCCGCCAACGCCAGCCGGGAACGGATAAAGATCCTGCGCGCGTTGGGCGCCGAGTTGATCCTGACCGACCCTTTAGAAGGCACGGACGGCGCAATGCGGGTTGTGCGCCAGCTCGCCGCCGAACAGCCCGAACGCTATTTTTACGCCAACCAGTACGATAACCCTGCCAACTGGCAAGCGCACTACGCCACGACCGGTCCGGAAATCCTGCAGCAGACCATGGGCGAGATCACGCATTTCGTCGCCGGCATGGGCACGACCGGAACGCTTACCGGCGTATCCAGTTACCTGCGCGAATACCTGCCGCACCTCCAGGTGGCTGCGGTTCAGCCGGACGGTCCGTTCCACGGGCTCGAGGGGCTCAAACACCTCGCCAGCTCGATTCGACCGGGGTTTTACGACCCGTCCGTACCCGACCGGGTCATCGAGGTTTCGACCGAGGCGGCTTATTCAATGGTGCGCAAGCTGGCGCAGCAAGAGGGGCTTTTCGTAGGGATTTCCTCCGGCGCAGCCGCCCAGGCTGCCATTCAAATCGCCGAGGGACTGACGCAGGGCGTCGTCGTCACAGTGTTCCCCGACGCCGGCTATAAATACCTCAGCGACGACGCGCTCTGGGGTGCGGGCGAATAATTTCAACGCCAGGCTCACCCCTTGACTGGCATGATCGAACAATTTTGGCAAAGAAACAATGGCTCTCAACATCTCATCTGAACTGTTCCAGCGCATCCAGGCTCATGGCGAGGCAGCCTACCCGGATGAAGGCGCCGGTTTGCTGCTGGGCGTCGTCAGCCAGGCGGGGCGCCAAGTCTACGACCTGCTCGAATTCGACAACGCCCGCGAGGACAGCGCCCGGCACAACCGTTACCTGCTCACCGCCCAGGATTATCTGTTTGGCGAGCAGAAAGCCGCCCGCCTGGGGCTGGAGGTGATCGGCGTGTTTCACTCCCACCCGGATCATCCCGAATACCCGTCCGAATTCGACCGCGAATGGGCTACGCCCTGGCTCTCCTACATAATCACCAGCGTCCGCTCCGGCCGGGCTGAAACCAGCCGCTCCTGGCAATTGAAGGAGGACCGCTCTCAATTCGAGGAGGAGTTGATTACAGTCACTAGCGGGGGTTCTACATAGCATTCAGAGGATTCTTAGGTATGGTGTACTATGGACAACCTTAGAAAAATTGACCACTCCGCGCTGAAGGTGAACCAGCTTGTGATCATCACACTGAATCTCCTGGCGTTCATTTTCAATTTGCCAGGGCTGGTTGTGCTGGTCGCAGCGGTCATGTTGATCGGAACCCTGCTCGGCGCGCCGGGGTTTGGCTTTGGTTACCACAAATTGCTCAAACCCGCTGGCTGGATCAAGCCGGATGTCTTGTTGGATAACCCGGAGCCGCACCGTTTTGCCCAGGGATTGGGCGGGGTCTTTATGAGCAGCGCCGCTCTGGCGCTGTTCCTGGGCGCCGGCTTCGTGGGCTGGGGGTTGGTCTGGTTGGTTGCCGGGCTGGCAGCCTTGAACGCGTTTGGCGGGTTCTGCCTCGGCTGTATGGTGTATTACTGGCTCAGCCGGCTGCGCGTGCCGGGCTTTTATAAATCTCCACCCGCGGACACTTTCCCGGGCATGCGACCCAACACGCGCGTTGGACAGGAGCGCTAACCGATGCTGCCCAACCTGCTTACCAATCCCATTTTCGGGCGGGCGCTGCTGGCGCTGATGGTCATCGCAGTCGGCTTGTTGGCTTACCGCCTGGCAGGCTATTTCACACTTGCCTGGCTGCGCACGCGCCAAATGGCTCCGGACTCTAGCTCGAATGGAAAACCGGTTCTGTTATACTTCACCACGCCCACCTGCGCGCCCTGCAAGACCCTTCAGCGCCCCGCGATCCACCGCCTGCAGGAGCTGGCTGGCGATCGCCTGCAGATCGTGGAGATCGACGCCTCTCTCCAGCCGGAGATTGCCGATCAGTGGGGGGTGTTCAGCGTGCCAACCACTTTCATCGTCGATTCCAATGGCGCCCCACGCTATGTCAATCACGGCGTTGCCAGCGCCGAAAAACTGTTCGATCAGTTCAATCATACGGTCTAAAGACCAGACCATTCCAGGAGTACCCATGCCCACGTTACGCATTCCGACCCCGCTACGCGCTTACACTACCGGACAATCCGAGGTTCAGGTTGAAGGCGCCACAGTCTCTGAGGCGCTGGACAACTTGATTGCGATCCACCCGGCGCTGAAGCCGCATCTGTACAGCGACAGCGAAGAGCTTCGCCCGTTTGTCAACTTGTTTCTGGGCGAAGAAAACATCAAAGAATTGCAGGGGCTTGCCACCCCGCTGAAATCCGATGACCGCCTGATGCTCGTCCCGAGCATTGCGGGCGGTTGAAACCACGCGTCTCCTATACCTGCGGGAAACCTGCCACCGTCCTGCAGGGACGGGGCACATTGAAAGGCGTTCGAAATGTTACCCGAACTTTCACATGAAGAAATATTGCGTTATTCGCGTCATCTGCTCATCCCCGAGGTTGGTCTCGAAGGTCAGCGGAAGCTGAAAGCCGCCTCGGTGCTGATGATCGGCACCGGCGGGCTGGGCTCGCCCGCGGCGTTGTACCTCGCCGCGGCGGGCGTCGGGCGCATCGGGTTGGTGGATTTCGATGTGGTTGATTCATCGAACCTGCAGCGCCAGGTGATCCACGGCGTTTCTAGCATCGGCAAGCTCAAAGTCGAGTCGGCGCGCAGCCGCATGCTCGATCTGAACCCGGATATCCAGGTCGACGTCTATAACGAACCATTCACCTCCAGCAATGCTTATCAGATCGCCGCGCCATACGATCTGATCCTGGATGGGACGGACAACTTCCCCACCCGCTATTTGACCAATGACCTGTGCGTGCTGACCGGCAAGCCGAACGTATTTGGATCGATCTTCCGCTTTGACGGTCAGGTCAGCGTTTTTGACGCAAAGCGCGGTCCCTGCTACCGCTGCATCTTCCCCGAACCGCCTCCGCCTGGTCTGGTGCCTTCCTGCGCCGAGGGGGGCGTGCTGGGCATTCTCCCTGGCACAATCGGCACGCTCCAGGCGACCGAAGCGATCAAACTGCTGCTCGACATCGGCGACCCGCTGATCGGCAGGCTGCTGCTTTACAACGCCCTGGACATGACCTTTGAGTTCGTCAAGCTGCGCAAGAACCCAAACTGCAAAGTCTGCGGTCCAAACCCCGAAGTGACCGAATTGATCGACTATGAAGCCTTCTGCGGCGTTCCGATGCACGACCACGATATGGGTTCGGTCGGCGGCGGGTGGGACATCAGCGCTACCGAACTGGCTGCGCGGCTGAAAGAGGGCAACCATCTGCGCTTGCTGGACGTGCGCGAACCGCATGAGCTGCAGATCTCGCACATCCCGGGCGCAACCCTCATCCCGCTCGGGCAGCTCGCAGCGCGCCTGTCCGAACTGGACAGCGCCGAAGAGATGGTGATCCTCTGCAAATCCGGCACGCGCTCAGTCCGCGCCCTCGAACTGCTAGTGAGCGCCGGTTTCCGCAAAGTCAAGAATCTACAAGGCGGCGTCAATGCCTGGGCTCAGGAGGTCGATCCAAGCCAGCCGGTCTATTGAGGGATTGAAAGCAGAATTAAAAGCTGATTAGCAGGCTTGTAGTCGCCAGCCATACGGCTGTGCAATCGCGGAATTTGGATTATAGTTGGGGGCGATCCAACCACCCGGAATGCATCGAAGGAAGACTGAATGCCTGTCCTAGCTGCCCAATCCCTCACCAAAACCTATCGCATGGGCGAGGTCTCCGTGACCGCGCTCGACGATGTGGATTTTGCCGTCGAGCGCGGCGAGTTCGTCGCCATCATGGGTCCCTCTGGCTCCGGCAAATCCACCCTGCTGCACCTGCTTGGCGGTCTGGATTTCCCCACGTCCGGCGAGGTTTTTCTCAACGATCTGCCAATTTTCAAGCTCAGCGACGATGAATTGACTGAGCTGCGCCGGCGCAAAGTGGGTTTCATTTTCCAGTTCTATAACCTGCTCCCGACCCTCAACGCCGCCGAAAACGTCGGTCTGCCAGTGCTGATCGACGGTCAGCCGCTGCGCCGAGAACGGGCGCGCATCGATGACCTGCTGACGCTGGTCGGCCTCGGAGACCGGGTCGATCACAAACCCGACCAGCTTTCCGGCGGTCAGCAGCAGCGCGTGGCGATTGCGCGCGCTTTCGTCAACCAGCCGGAGATCGTGCTGGCAGATGAGCCAACCGGCAACCTGGACTCGCGCTCCAGCACCGCCATCCTCGAACTGCTGCGAAGCACCTGCCGCGAGCTTGGCGCTACGATCGTCATGGTCACCCATGACCCACGCGCAGCTTCGTTCGCGGATCGGGTCGTTTTCCTCAAAGACGGGCGCATCGTCCATACCCTGACCAACGGCGCCGGAGGCATCCCAGTCGCAGAGATCGTCGACGTGATGACTCGCCTGGAGCTGTGATGTTCGCCGTCGCCTTCCTCGCCCGCCGCAATTTGAGCGCGCATCGCGGCCGCACCCTGCTGACTTTGCTAGGGATCGTGCTGGGCGTCGCGGTGGTGCTTGCCACTCAGGTCACCAATCAGACCACGCTCGATTCGCTCTATGAAGTGTTCGACCGCGCCACCGGACAAGCCAGCCTGCTGATCGTGCCGGTGAACAAGGAGCGCCAACCGCTTAACCAGGAACTGCTGGCAAAAGCGGCGCGCGTGAAAGGCGTGGAAATCGCCGCTCCGATCCTCCAGGCGCGCACCCTGCCTGCCAGCGAAGCCGGCTCCTGGCAGATCGCGTTCAGCATGACCGGCGTTGCCGCCGGCAATTTCTTCGATCTCACCGGCATCGATCCAGAACTGGACCCTCAGGTGCGCGTTTATCCGCTTACATCCGGGCGTATGCCGCGCCCCGCAAAATACGAAGTAATCGTCCCCGCCAGTTATGCGGACAAGAAGAATTTGCGCATCGGCGACAAGCTCGAGCTTCTCGCCAAAGACCAGCCCGCCCGGCTCGAAATCGTCGGCTTGCTGGCGGATGAAGGGGTCGCCATGATCAACGACGGAGCGGTCGGGTTTGCCCCGCTCCAGGTCGTCCAGGATCTTTTCGATCGGGCGGGAGAGCTGGACGAAATCTCGCTAAAGGTCTCACGTCAGCTTACAGAGAACCCTGCGATGCTCGAAGCCTATAAGCAGCAGCTTGCGACCCGCCTCGGCGAGGGCGTCCGCATTGTCTATCCGGCGGCGCGCGGCCAGTTGGTCGGTCAGATGCTTGCGACCTACCAGTTGGGATTGACTTTCTTCTCGATCATCGCGATCTTTGTGGGCGCCTTCTTGATCTACAATGCCTTTTCGATGACCGTGGTCGAGCGCACGCGCGAGATCGGCATGTTGCGCGCCATCGGGTTGAGCCGCCGGCAAGTCATGCAAATGGTCCTGGCAGAGGCGGGTCTGCTCTCTCTGGCGGGGTCGGCGCTGGGTTTAGGAGCCGGCTACTGGCTGGCTCAAGTGCTCGTGCGCATGCTGGTTAACCTGACGCCCAATTCCGGCAATATCCACGACGTTCCGCCGGCAATCATCCTGCAAAGCCTGGCGATTGGCATTGGGGTGACGCTGGTCGCCGCCCTCATCCCCGCCATGCAGGCGGCGCGCATCACACCCCTCGAAGCCCTGCGGGCGCGCAGCCGCAGCCTGGGGCGCCTCAGCCCGCTGTACTGGATTGCCGGGCTGGTTCTGCTGTTCATCGGTTGGCTGATCACGTATCGGATCGTCTGGCCGATGGAAGTGATTTATTTTGCCGGATATGCCTCGCTCGTGTGCTATTTCCTCGGCGCGACCCTGACCGTTTCGCTGGCGGTCAATCTTCTGGAGGGGTTTACCCGCCCGCTTTCCAGGCGGATCTACGGCAACGAGGGGGCAATCGGGTCTGCCAACATCCGCCGCGCGCTGGGGCGTACCACCCTGACCGTCGCCTCCCTCATGGTGGCGCTCACCATGATCATCTCCATACAATCTTTGGCTTTTTCCTTCAAGTCTGATGTGCAGGATTGGATCGACAATTCGCTCGGCGGCGACCTTTATGTCCGGGCTGCGCTGCCCATGCGCGAATCGTTCGCCAAACAGCTCCTCAGCGTTCCCGGTGTGAGCGCAATCACCCCCATCCGCGTGATCGATGTTCAAGTCGCGCAAGGCTCGCTGGCTGCCGATCCAGAATCAAACGACCAGTTTTTCTTTCAAGCGATCGACCCAGCCTCATTTCTTCAAGTGGGGAACATGAAGTTCGCCGCCAATCAAGGAGACCCGGCTCAGAATTGGAAGCGCCTGACCCAGGGACAGGCGGTGTTTGTCTCCAGTTCGGTAGCCGACCGCTATAACCTGCGCCAGGGCGATACGGTCACGCTGCTCACGCGCCGCGGCGAAAAGCCATTCTACATCGCGGCAGAGGTGGTAGATTTCACCGGTCAAAGCCAGATGTTCTACGGCGCTTACGCCGACCTGCGCAATTTATTCAACGCCCAGGGCGTTGACCGCTTTGCCATCGCCATCGACCCGACCTTCTCGGTTGAGGGTGTGATGCAGGAGATCAAGGATCGCTTTCAAAAGAGCCACAACATCAGCCTCCAGTCGACCGTCGCCTTCCGCAACAGTATCCTGGATCTGATGAACCAATCCTTCCGCTTGTTCGACGTGCTTGGCTTGATCGGCGTGATTATCGGCGGGTTGGGCGTGATCAACACCCTTACCATGAATATCATCGAACGCCAGCGCGAGATCGGGGGGCTGCGCTCGCTCGGCATGACGCGCCGCCAGGTGCTCAAGATGGTTCTCGCCGAGGCTTTAGGGCTGGGTTTGATGGGCGGCTTGTATGGCATCCTGGTCGGCACGATGATCGCCAACGTAGCCATCATCGGCACGAATATGATGATCGGTTACGACCTGGTCTACCGCTTCACTTCGAGCCCCTATCTGATCAGCGTCCTGATCGCCCTGGGCGCGGTTCAACTCGCCGCCATCTCCCCCGCCCGCCGCGCGGCGCGCCTCAACATCGTCGACGCCATCAAACACGAATAACAGACAAAGGAGATCGAAGTCGCTGGATCACTTGTGATAAAAGTCACAGATTAACCTTCGCGAACCACGTAGAATAGCTCTCACGGCGGTCTAATATGATATTCAAAACGCCAGGAGAGATGTCATGAAATTTGCGCTGCTGATCGGAGTGGTTGCGGTCTTGGCGGCTGCGGTTGTGGGGCTCTACGCTACAGATTTCACCGCTTACCTGGGCGATAACCCCTCGACCTGCAACAACTGTCATGTAATGGACTACGCCTACGAGGGCTGGTACCACAGTGGTCACAGCGAATGGGCAACCTGCAACGACTGCCACACCCCACACGCGCTGATCCCAAAGTACCTGGTCAAAGCCCAATCCGGCTACCACCATGTCTCCGCCTTCATCCTGGGAGACATTCCGCCCGCTATTCGGGCTAAAGAAACCTCGCGCCGCACCGTTCAGAAAAACTGCACCCGCTGCCACGCTGCCACAATTGACAACCTAGATTGGGACATAGGCTACGTTGCAGGGGAAAAAGAACGCTACTGTTTCGACTGCCACCGCGCCTCCGCCCACGGCGAGCGCGGCATTTCGATCCTTCCCTATAAGCACACGGAGGAAAACCAATGACTGTTGAGGCAAGAAAACGCCCATCTTTCACGATCTGGATCCTGGCAGGCATCATCGTGATCCTGGCTGCCGCGCTGATTGGAATATTGCTCTTCCTTAAGAACCAGCCCCAGCCCGAGCGCGGGGTTGCCCCCATCCGCGAGATCGAGCCGCTCGACCCCGATTCGCAAAACTGGGGCATTAACTTCCCCAACCAGTTCTCAACGCTGCTCAAGACCAAGGATAACAACAGCCCGACCACATTCGGAGGCTCTGCCCCGATCTCGAAGCTCGAAGCAGATCCACGTCTGGTTACCTTGTTTGCCGGCTATCCTTTCAGCATAGATTACAACGAAGAGCGCGGTCATATGAACGCTCTGATCGACGTACGCGCAACCAAGCGCGTCAACGAAACCACCGCCGGCACCTGCTATTCCTGTAAGTCTTCTAACAATCCAAAGCTGTGGTCAGAGATGGGTATGGCGAAATTCGACAGCACTCCCTTCAGTGAGTTAGGAAAGCTGATCGAGCAGCCAATCGGCTGCGCCAACTGCCATGAGGCTAACACAATGAATCTGGTGGTCACCAACCCGGCTTTAGAGGAGGCTCTTCAGGCTCGGGGCAAGGACTGGCGCACGTTCACCCGCCAGGAAATGCGCACCGTGGTATGCGCCAACTGTCACGTGGAATACTATTTCGCCGGGGAAGGCAAATACCTGACATACCCATGGGAAAAAGGCACCAAGATCGAGGAGATCGTTGACTACTATGAAGAATCGGGGTTTAAAGATTGGGAATATCCCGGGACCGGCACGCCGATGCTCAAAGCCCAGCACCCCGAGTACGAACTCTTCACCGCCGACAGCACGCACTACAAGGCTGGCGTCGCCTGCGCCGACTGCCATATGCCCTATACGCGCGACGGCGCAGCCAAGTTCTCGAGCCACAACGTCCACAGCCCGCTGCTCGCCCCCGATGCAGCTTGCGGGCAGTGTCATACCGATGTGCCGCTTGTGGTCGGGCGGGTCGCCACGATCCAGGCTCAGGTCAACGAGCGCATGCTGGCGGCTGAGGACGCCCTGATCGATGCCATCAACGCCCTCAAAGCCGCGGCTGCCATGCCCGGCGTTGATGAAGCCAAACTCGACGAAGCCCGCACGCTCCATCGCCAAGCTCAGATGATGTGGGACTTCATCGCAGCCGAAAACAGCATGGGCTTCCACAACCCGCAAGAGGCGCTGCGCATCCTGGGCAAATCGACCGACCTGGCGCGTCAGGCACAACTTTTGGCAGTGCAAGCTGCCGGAGATACGAGCATTTTAGCCAAAACCCCTTAGCGGTTATACCTCGTTCAGGAAACTCCCTGAACCGTCCGGTCAGGGAGTTTTTACTTTTACGCCAAACCTTTGCCCGTGAACTGGGCGTCAGCGACGCGAACTGCAGGGTTTCTCAGAGATCCGCGGTTTCCGCCCATTCGTCCAGGATCGCCGTGTCCACCACCTGGATCCTGCGCTGCGCCACCCGGATTGCCCCGCTGCGCTCCAACTCGCGCAGGCTGCGCGCCGCCACCTCGCGCACCGTCCCGAGGCGCGCTGCTAACTGGTCCTGGGTGATGCGCTCTTCGAGCTGCTCTGGCGTCATGCGCCCGATCAAGCGCGCCAGCCGGTTGGTGACCTGATAGAACGACAACTCTTCCACGATCCCGACCAGCGTGCGCAAGTTCTCGGTCAGGTTCTGGATCACGGCTTGCGCCATCTGGGGGTTCTCTTCCATGCAGCGTCGGATGATCTGCGCCTCAACCAGCCAGATCTGACATTCCTCCAGCGCCGCCACGTTGATCGGGTTCTGCCCATGATCGAAGACCGGCACCTCGTTAAAAGTCGCGCCAGCCTGCAGCACCCGGATGATCAACTCGCGCCCTTTGGGGGAGAGCTTAAACAGCTTGACCGATCCCTGCTGGAGGATGAACAGCCCCTCGCAGACTTCGCCCTGCCAGCACACGATTTCATCCGGTTGATACCGGCGCAGCGTTGTCCTCTGCGCCAGATCGCCCAACACTCCCTCATCCAAGTTAGAAAAATAAGGATCCCCCCTGAGCACCGCCAGCTTCTCTGCCCGACTCGCCGCGATCTTTTGCATAACCATATTATAATAAAAGTTCATTTGGCAAAGAGGATCAGATTTCATCTCTTTCCTCTCGGATTCGAGAAAGGAACACCCGCCATGCTGGAAAAGCTGAACCTGGATCAAAAAATCAGCAAGAAAGCCTACAAACACATGGCGCCCATCCTGACCGAACGCCTGTACAGCTTGCAGAAAGCCTCCTGGGATGAAAAGATCCCGGTGGTGATTCTGTTCGAGGGCTGGGACGCAGCGGGCAAGGGCACCTCGATCCAAAAACTCACCAGCCCGCTCGACCCGCGCGGTTACAAACTCTATCCAATCCGCGCCGCCCGCACCTATGAAAAGAAACGCCCCTGGCTGTGGCGCTTCTGGCTGAAATTGCCCGCCCGCGGCGAATGGGCTATCTTTGATCGTTCCTGGTACGGCCGCGTGCTGGTCGAACGGGTGGAGAAACTCGTCCCCGAAAGCGACTGGCGCCGGGGCTACCGCGACATCGTCGATTTTGAGCGAACCCTCGCCGACGACGGTCATCTGATCGTCAAATTCTTCCTGCACATCGATAAACAGGAGCAGAAGCGGCGTTTCAATAAACTTGCCAAAGATCCGCTGCAAGCCTGGCACGTCACCCCTGAGGACTGGGAACATCACCGCCGCTATGAAGATTGGTTCATCGCCTATGAGGAAGCCTTCGAACGCACTGAAGCGGAATGGGCGCCCTGGACGATCGTCGAGGCGACGGACCGGCGCTTCACCTGGATAAAGATCTACCGCACGATCATTAACAGCCTCGAAGAACGCATGGGTTGGCAGCCTCTTGCGCTGCCAGATGCATTGGAGTTCGATTCCGAAGCAGACGGGGCGCCTGATGCGGACGAATCTTCCGAACTCGATGAAGAGGATGTGTTCGAGGTGCTGTCCCGAGAAAAACTAAACACGGAAGGGGGACGCGGGCAATAGAACCATGCTCAATACGATCGATCTATCACTCACGCTCAGCCAGGAGGAATACGACCGGCTGCTCATCTATCATCAGGTGGCGCTGTTTCGGCTTGCCTACCAGGTCTACGTTCAGCAGAAACCCGTCATCATCCTGTTTGAAGGCTGGGACGCGGCTGGCAAAGGCGGCGCCATCCGCCGGATCACCGAAAAGCTGGACCCACGCGGTTTTATGGTGCTAACCACCGCCGCGCCAAAAGGCGACGAAGCCACCCACCACTACCTGTGGCGCTTCTGGACGCGCCTGCCCGAGGCTGGACAGATCGCCATCTTCGACCGTAGTTGGTATGGCCGCGCGATGGTCGAGCGAGTCGAGGGTTTTGCCAGTGAAACGGAGTGGAAGCGCGCCTACCGCGAGATCAATTACTTCGAGCGGCAGTTGGTCGATTTTGGGACGGTCCTGTTCAAGTTCTGGCTGCATATCGATCGGGAAGAACAGTTGCGCCGCTTCGAATCGCGCGCCAACGACAAGCTGCGCTCCTGGAAGCTCACCGATGAAGACTGGCGCAACCGCGACAAATGGGATCAGTATGAAGAAGCCGTGAACGATATGCTGGTCAAGACCAGCACCATCTCCGCCCCCTGGACGATCGTCGAAGGCAACTCAAAACTCTACGCGCGCATTAAAATTCTGCGCACCCTGGTCGAGAAGCTCAGCCAGGAACTGAATTATGACCCTTACGCCGTTGATTACGATAAAGAGACCAAGAAAAAGAAGAAAGCTTGAGACAATTCGCGCCTGCGCGATACCGGAGCAGAAATGACGGACATTTACCGCCCAACAGACGTTCTCGCCGATGACGAACATGCTGAAGACGAGCAAATCGACCTGCATGATCCAAAACTGTATTTCAACCGGGAACTGAGCCTGCTTGAATTTCATCGCCGGGTGCTGGAAGAAGCGCAGGACCCGCGCAACCCGCTGCTGGAGCGGGTGAAATTCCTGTCAATCGTGGGCTCTAACCTGGATGAGTTTTTTATGGTCCGGGTGGTGGGGCTCAAGAAACAGATTGCGGCTGGCGTGATCGACCTGCCCGCAGACGGCACCCCGCCTTCGGTAGCGCTCGCCGAGATACGCAAAGTGGCTGCCGCGTTGATGGCGCAGGGACGGCAGCTCTTCCGTGAAGAACTTCAGCCTCTGTTGAGCAAGGCTGGCATACAAATCCTCGATTACGACAACCTGACCCCGCGCCAGCGCGAATCTGCCGACAACTACTTCGAAGAGATTGTCTCTAAAGTGGTCACGCCCCTGGCGGTGGATCCCGGTCATCCGTTCCCGCACATCTCGAATTTGAGTCTCAACCTGGCTGTGGCGCTGCTCGATCAGAACGGCCTCGAGCGCTTTGCCCGCATCAAGGTTCCAACCAATAAGCTGCCGCGCCTGGTGCCGCTTAAGCCCTCCTCAGGGGGCACTCGTAAAGACGGCACACCTCCCCAAAGCCATTACTTTGTGTGGTTGGAGCAGGTTACCGCCGCCAACCTGGATAAACTGTTCCCCGGAATGGAGATCGTCTCCGTCCATCCTTTTCGGGTCACACGCGACGCCGATATGGTGATCCAGGAACTGGAAGCCGCGGACTTGCTGGAAACCATGGAGCAGAGCGTGCGCCTGCGCCAGTTCGGTTCGGTGACGCGCCTTTCTATCCATGAAGAAATGCCCGCCCGCCTAAGGGAGATTTTGATCGAAAACCTGGAAGTTGATCCACGCGACGTTTACACCCCCAACTTTCCACTCGGGCTCAGCGACCTGATGAGCGTCTACAAGATCGAACGCCCGGACCTGAAAGATATCCCCTTTCGTCCTACGATCCCCGAACCGCTCAAGATCGACTATCGCGACGCGAGCATCTTTACCGCCATTCGCAGCGGAGATATTTTGGTCCACCACCCCTACGACTCATTCAAGCCGGTGGTGGATTTCTTGCAGCAGGCTGCGTACGACCCAGATGTGCTGGCAATTAAGCAAACGCTGTATCGGGTTGGGCGCAATTCGCCCATCGTGCAATCGCTGCTCGAAGCTCGCCAGAACGGCAAAGAAGTCGCCGTGCTGGTCGAGCTGAAAGCCCGCTTCGACGAGGAAAGCAATATCTCCTGGGCTAAGACGCTGGAAAAAGAAGGCGTACACGTAATTTACGGTCTGCTTGGTCTCAAGACTCACTCCAAAATCGCCTTGGTCGTGCGCAAGGAAGCCGATCATATCCGGCGCTACTTGCACCTGGCAACCGGGAACTACAACGCCATCACCGCCCTGCTCTATGAAGACATCGGAATGTTCACCTGCGACGAAGAACTTGGCGCCGACGCAACCGATTTGTTCAACTACCTGACCGGCTATTCCACCAAGCGCGACTATCGGCAGCTCCTGGTGGCGCCCGTCAACCTGCGCTCTGGCATGGAGCGCCTGATCGACCGCGAGATCGAGCATGCGAAACGCGGCAAGGAAGGTCACCTGATCTTCAAAATGAACGCCCTGGTCGATCCGCGCATGATCCGCAAACTCTATGCTGCATCTCAAGCTGGCGTCAAAGTAGACCTGATTGTGCGCGGCATCTGCTGCCTGCGCCCTAGCATTCCAGGCGTCAGCGAGAACATCCGCGTGGTGAGCGTGGTGGGTCGCTTCCTGGAGCACAGCCGTATCTATTATTTCTGCAACGGTAACAACGAGCAAATTTATCTGGGCAGCGCCGACCTGATGCCGCGCAACATCAACTGGCGCGTCGAGGTGCTTTTCCCGGTCCACGATAAGCGCATCATTCACTACCTGCGCAACGATGTATTAGATTTATATCTACACGCGAATGAAAAGGCGCGCATCTTAGACACGGACGGCGTCTACCACATGCTGCAACCGGGTCCCGAAGAAGCGCCTTTGGATGTCCAGGATTGGATGATTCAGCTTCACCAACGGAGAAAAATATAATGACCTTGAAGCCCGAAGATGCTGCTCAGCCGCCAGAGGACGAGCCCGCCCGCGTTTCACAGCCTGCAGGTCATTTATCTTCCGATTTAGTGGATAACGATGCGATGAATCCGGATCCAGCCTCGCCGCGGGTGAAAATCCGCGAGCTAACGGAAGAAGACCGCCGGAGAGCCATACACATCCAGAAAACCGCCCGCGAGCTCTTTGAAGTCACCCGCCCCCTGCACGCTTTGCCGGAAGAAAGCTGCGACCTGCTGCAAATAGCCGTCCTGCACTGCGGGGCGCCGCGCCTCGCTGCCGCAAAAAAACCGCACCTGGCAGCGCTCGAATATGTGCAATTTTATGTCGGAGATGTGGACGACCTTGAATCGCAGAAGGTGCTGGCTGCCGTCATCGCCACCCAGCAAGGAAAATTCAAGCGCAAGAATTTCACCGACCTCGCACTTGATCCCCAGCAGCAGCGTGAAGCGCTGACGTTAGCCGCCTTGCTGCGCATTTCCGCAGCCCTGGATGAATCTCGCAGCGGTGAAACCTTCATCCGGAACAGCGAGCTTGCTCAGGATGGGGTCTGGGTGATCGTGGATGGACCCGCCGCCGCCGTCGATGCCGCAGCCGCGCGCCAGGACGCCGGTGTTTGGGCTCAAATCGGCTACCTGCCCATCGAAGTGCTCGATCCGCAGGAAGCCGCGCTCTGGCTGATGCCCTATCCCGAGCCAGCCGAAAAAACCGGGATCCTGCGCGGCGAGCCGCTCTCCGAAGCGGGGCGCAAAGTGATGCGTTACCATTTCGCCCAGATGCTCCGCCATGAAGCCGGCACGCGCCTGGGTGAGGATATCGAGGCGCTGCATGACATGCGCGTCGCGACCCGCCGCATGCGCGCCGCGTTCGAGGTCTTTGGGCAAGCCTTTGAAAAGCGCGCCCTGAAACCCCATCTGAACGGACTGCGCGCCACGGGCCGCGCCTTGGGCGCGGTGCGCGATCTGGATGTCTTTATGGAAAAAGCCCAGAAATACATTGAAAGCCTGCCAGACGAAAGGCATGATGGGCTGGAGCCGCTTCTCAAGCATTGGAGTGAGCAGCGCCTGGCAGCGCGCGCCAACATGCTGGAATATCTCGACAGCGCTGAGTACGCCCGTTTCAAGCGCAATTTCAACGTTTTTGTGAACACGCCTTTGGCGGGCGCAAAAACCGCGCCGGCGGATGAGCCGGCAGCCAACCAGGTTTGTCAGCTTGCGCCGATCTTAATCTATCAGCGCATGGCAGCCGTGCGGGCTTACGGACCGTTGCTGCCAGATGCGCCGATCGAACGGCTGCACGCGCTGCGCATTGAATTTAAAAAACTGCGCTACACGGTCGAATATTTCCGCGAGGTGCTGGGCAAGCGCGCCTTCGAAGTGATCGAATCGATCAAGCAGCTTCAGGATCACCTGGGCGACCTCAACGACGCCCAGGTTGCCACCCAGATATTGCGCGATTTCATCGATACTTCAGAGAAACAGCAGGAAAGCCTGCCCATTCAGGAGCGGGAAAACATCGAGGAGGTCGTCAATTACATGGCAGCCCGCCATGCGGAGCGCCATCGCCTGCTGGCAACGTTCAGCTCCACCTGGGAAACCCACTTCGATAACCGCGCCTTCCGGCGCTACCTGGCTCAGTCGATCTCGGTTCTATAAATGCAGTCTTGGGACGAAAAAATCGCAGGCTGAAAGCGCGCCTGCGATTTTTGGTTGCTCAACCCGTGGGATGCTCAGAGAGCAGAACCCGGTCGGGACCGCGGTCGATTTCCCAGGGGTAGATGATGTGCGCGTCGGTGATCGCGGCGTAATAATCGGGGCGGGATGAACCAAACAAGTTGCGGTAAGGGTTGAAGTGCAGCACACAGGTGCTCGGAAAACTACCTGCTGCCGCAACGCGGATCTTCACCGAGGTAATTGTCCTGCCCGAACCCCACACATCGTCCACGATTAACGTCCGCCGGCCGCGCAGGGCGCTGTCATCGGGGAACTGGATGAACTGCGGCCAAGCCATCAATTTCGCTTTTTCCATCCGGACCTGAGTGGGGAAATCCACCGCGGCGTTGAGAATATGCGTAATCCCCATCGCTTCTGCCAGCATTCCACCAGGGATCAGCCCGCCGCGGGTGATAATCACCATGGCGTCAAAGTCTTCCTCGAATTGCGGCAGCAGATGATCAATCAAACGATCGACATCTTCCCAGGTGATAACTTCATTGCGTTGCGGCGGCATAGCCCACTCCTGATTTCTTTTTGTGAATAATCCAATTTTACCTATCAAACGCCGATTTTGCGAAGGAAATTAAAGCAAATTGGGCGGATCGACCTCCACGCGCCAGCCGGTCAGGTCGCGCGGCGAGATGAGCGAGGCTGGGTCGGGCCCGCACAGCACGATCTGCCAGCGGTACTGCCCGCTCATCCGGCTGAAGAAGCAGGGCGCCGGCCCGATCATCCGGGTAGCGCGCCGCCCCCCTTCCTCGATCCATTCCCGGATCTGGAGCGCCATTGTCTGCGCCGCCTGCTCCGCCTTTTCAGAATTAAAGTCGCGAAATTCTAACCTGACCAGCCGCGCAAAGGGTGGATAGCCCAGGCGCTGCCGGTATTCCAATTCCTGACGGTAAAACGCTTTGATATCGTGTTTGGCAGCAATGCGGATCACATAATGCTCGGGCTGAAAGGTTTGCAGGATCACCTCGCCGCCAAGCGGACTTCTTCCCGCCCGACCTGCGACCTGCGTCAGGACCTGGAAGGTGCGCTCATTGGCGCGATAATCCGGCAAGCTGAGACCCACATCCGCCAGCACCACGCCTACCAGTGTGACCAACGGCAGGTCCATGCCTTTGGCAAGCATCTGAGTGCCAACCAGCACATCCGCCTGATGGGCGCTAAAACGGCTGAGAATCTCAGCATGTGCGCCCTTGCGCCGCGTGGTTTCATAATCCCAGCGTAGAACCCGCATTGCGGGAAAAAGCGCCTTCAGATCGCTCTCGACCTTCTGCGTGCCGGTTCCATATTGGCGGATGCGGTTTCCGCCGCATTCGGGGCATTTCTGGGGCATCCTGCGGCGGTAAGCGCAATAATGGCAAAGAAGGCTGTCCTCGGTTTCATGATAAGTCAGGGGTATCTCGCAGCGCGGGCAGCGCAGGGTATACCCACAATCGCGGCAGAAGACATACGTGGCGCTCCCCCTCCGGTTCAGGAAAAGAATAGCCTGCTCTCCTTGAGAAAGCGCCTGCGCCAGCGCCCCCTGCAGCGATTGGCTGAAAATCGAACGGTTGCCCGCTTTCAACTCCTCGCGCATATCCACCACGCTGACCGGCGGCAGATCGATCGTCTCCGCCTGACCTTCCAGGACCCGGAAGCGCCCCTGGGCTTCCACCCCGTCCCTTTGTCGGATCAACTCCATCTGGCGCTGAACCGCCGAGCGATGCGCCAGGATGCGCGCTGGAAGTTCCACAAGCCGCAGCTTCCCTTGCTGGCTCTGGTAGATACTCACCACATCCGGCGTTGCAGAACCCATCAGGCAGACCGCGCCCGCCAAACCTGCATAGCTCACCGCCGCCTGGCGGGCATTGAAGCGCGGCGCGGGCTCAGCCTGATAATACGAATCGTCATGACATTCATCCACCACAATCAAGCCCAGCCGGGTAAAGGGCGTGAACAGCGCGCTGCGCGGACCGACCACCAGGTTCAGTTCGCCGAGCCGCGCTCGGCGCCAGGTATCGTAACGCTCGCCGTCCGAGAGCCCGGAATGGACCAGCCCGACGCGCCCGGCAAAGCGTCCGGCAAACCGCTGGATCGTCTGAGGGGTAAGCGCAATCTCAGGCACAAGCACGATTGCCTGCAGCCCGCGATCAAGGACCTCTTGAACCGCGCGCAGATAGATTTCCGTCTTCCCTGAACCGGTGACGCCGTGCAGCAGCAGCGGCAGAACCGCTTTGCCAGAGCCGGCCTCGTCTAAATGCTCCTGCACCGCCTTCCAGACGCGCAGCTGATCGGATGTCAGCAGGGGCGCCGCATAATCAGCGAAGGTCAATTTTTCGAGCGGATCCCGCCAGGTCTGGCTCTCCCCCAGGCGGATCAAGCCGCGCTCTTCCAGATAGCGCAGATCAGCCGAACTTCCGCCACTCTCGGCGTACAGCCATGCTGCATCTACTGCCTGCTTTTCGCGGATCAGGTACTTCAACATCGCCTGGCGGCGCGCCAGCGCTGCCGCACCCGGTCGTCCCAGATCGGGCAAGGCAGCCTGAGCCTCATCAGGCGAAACTGCCAGCTCCACCGTGCGCCTGAGCTTAGGGCGCAGCGTAGGAGCGGGTGTTTGGCGCTCAGTGTGCACCAGCCCCCGCCGGATCAGCGCCTGAGCCGCCGCCCGCCAATGCACCCGCCGCATGGCATGATCGATCTGCCGGCCGCGCAGCGGGCCGCGCTGGTAGAGCAGTTTCAGCAGCCGCTGCTGGGTAGCGCTCAAACCCTGCGGCAGATGTCCCTGAGCAGTGTAGATCAGGTCCGCCGGCTGATCCACGCCCGGCGGCAGCATTAAGCCGATACAGGCAGCCAGAGGGGCTAACCAGTCCGCGGCCATTTGCTTTGCCAGCGCAATTTGCTGCGGGGTCAGCGAGATCTCGGGGTCAACCAGATCCAGAATCGGGCGGGTTTGCGCCACCAGCGGCTGTTCCACGGAGCCTAATATCACCCCCTGAACGATCTGCGCCCCAAAGGGCGCCAGCACCAATTGCCCGGTTTGCGCCTGGTCTTTCAACTCGTCTGGCAGGTGATAATGGAAAACCCCGCTGACCTGGGGGACGTTGACGGCGACTTCGATAAAGCTTGGACGATCTTCTGCCCGGCGGTTTTCTGAATTCAATGCGCTTCCCCGGGTGATTTACGAATCTTTACTTGTAGCCGGTTTCGGATTGCCCCCCTCGCCTTTCAGGCTCAGCGAGACCCGGCTCACCCTCAGCCCGTCCATCTCGACCACCCGCACCCGCACGTCCTCGCCTTCCACCACGTCGTTCTGGCGCGGGATGCGACCGAGCTTTCCCATAACAAAGCCGGCAATCGTGTCGTAATGCGGCTCAACCAGGTTCAGGTCGAGATGTTGATTGACCTCCTCGAGTTGGGTCAAGCCGTCAACCAGGATCGATCCGTCTGGCAAGCTCTGAAAGCCTGGCAAGCTTTGGTCATACAGGTCGCTCACTTCGCCAACGATCTCCTCCAGCAGGTCCTGGAGGGTGGCGATCCCGGCGGTGCCGCCGAATTCATCCAACACAATCGCCATGTGTTGGCGTTGATCCCGGAAGAGGCGCAGCAGGGCGCGCACCGGCAGGGTTTCCGGCACGTAGAGCGGCTCCCGCACAAAATCGCGCGCCACGCATTCCTTACAATCGGGAGACTGCATCGCGCTCAAGAGGTCGCGCACCTGGACAATGCCGATCACCTGATCCAGGCTGTCTTCATAGACCGGAAATTTGGTATAGGAGGTCTGAGTAACCAGGGTGATCACTTCATCTAGGGGTGTATCCGCCTGTACCCCCACCACCTCGGTGCGCGGCATGAGCACCTGGCGCACCATCAACTCGCCGAAGTCAAAAACGGCGTTGAGCATCTCGCGTTCGTCCGCGCGCACTACTCCCTGGTCCGCGCTGGCGCTCACCAACATTCGCAATTCTTCCACAGAATGCACAAGCTGGTGACCGCTGGCTGGCTGGATTCCGAGCAAGCGCAATAAACCATTGCCGGCGCCATTGAGCGCCCAGATCACCGGCTTAAAAATCTTTTCGGTGAGCAGCGTCGGACCTGCCACGACAATCGATGTGCGTTCGGGATTTTGCAGCGCAATTGACTTTGGCGCCAACTCGCCGACAACAACATGCAGGAAGGTGATTACTGAGAACGCCAGGATGGAAGAAATACTGTGTGAAAGCCCGCTCTGGATTGCGCGGGGGAAGAGCGCCACAATGGGATAGATCAGGTGGCTAAGCGCCGGCTCCCCTGCCCATCCCAGCGCCAGGCTGGATAAAGTGATCCCAAGCTGGGTCGCGGCGATCACCCGGTCTGGGTTTGAAATCGCCTCTTGCACCGCCTTAGCCCCTGTCTGTCCGCGCGCGGTCAGTTCGGCGATGCGGGTGCGCCGTACGCTGATCAATGAGAATTCTGCGGCAACAAAAAAACCATTCGCCAAGACGAAAACCGCGATCGAGACCAATCCAAGCACATCAAATAGAGCGCTCTCATTCATTAAAAAAACTCTAACCTTCCCGTTTGGTGATCACCGCCGCGCCGTACCCGACGACCCGCTCATAATCCCCGGTGACGTCTCCCGAAGTGGCATAATGCAGCACGCGAATTTGGTCTGCACCCATTCTTTGGGCAGCAAACATGACTGCCGCCACTGCGCCGCGCCCGCACGCAAACCCCTTTCCTTCTTCTTCGGCGCGTATCACTCCTGCCGGATCGAAATCACCTACCCGGCGCAACAATTCGGCGTCCAGCGCGTTAGCCACGCTCTGTGGGTAGAAATGGGAAAGATCGGTGCTGGCAACCAGGATCACCTGTTTGCCCGGGACCCAGCCGCTTTCGGCGACCAGCCGGCTGATCGCCTCGCCGAGCAGGCGCGCGGTCCGGACGCTCGGATCGACGACCATGATCGGGACGAGTTTAAAAGGACCGGCTAATGCCCGCTGCAAGAAAGGCAGTTCGATCTCGAGCGAATGTTCAGGGTCGCGCTTCACCCGCTCCAATCCAATATTGCGCGTTTCCTTCAAGTGTTGATCCAGCCTGCTTAAAGACGGCTGATCAACCGGGATATCACCCAACGGGGTGCGATAGGCGTCATGCGCCGTACTGAGCAGCGGTTCGCTATAGGGATAATGCATTGGCGAGACAACCACAACCACCTCGGGCTGCATCCCGCGCAGGGCGGCGAAGGCATACCCTGCCACCGGACCGGAGTAGAGATGACCGGCATGCGGCGCGATCACGCCAATCACCTGACCGCCCAGCGCCGGTAGGCGCGCCTGATCCAGATAATGGTCGACAGAATCAGCCAGGCTGACCGGATTTGCAGGATACCATTGCCCCGCAATTGGTGAAGGTCGGATATCAGTCTTTTGGCTCATTTTGATTCGCTTTCTATACAGTTACGAGGTCCAGGCTGCTGGCTTGAAACCCCGTTGAACTTTTTACAGCCCCTCTAATATGTGCTGCCACCAAATCTTCCGAGAATCTGAGCAATTTTAATTTGGGGAATGATTCGCACATTACCGGTCAATCAATTATTGTAGCATACTCCATCGAGATAATCATCTTTTTAGTTGCCAAAGTTGCCCGGTCTTTGATAGCGCAACCCATAGATTGCCATTTCGGGTTTCGCACTTGTGATATACTATCGCCAATCGAAACTAAAAAGCTTTGACGAGGGATAGTACGCATCGAGACGACAGCCCAGAGAGCGGGCGCTGGTGATAATCCCGTCTGTACGCCGATGCCGAATGGGCCTCTGAGCTGCAAGGTGAAAGGAATGGGCTTGAGCCATTCCGCGTAGCCTGCGTCGGTCTTGCCGCCGTTATCCGGGCAGGTGGTTCATCTGCCGTCCTGATCTTTGATCGGGCTGCCGATTGACCAACCCGTTTTGTGAAGCTGGCTCTCTACCCCCGTCGCATCACCGGCGGGGTTTTGCATTGTTCTGACCAGGAGGCTCGTTATGCGCATGAAAATTCAAATCGTCTACTGCGCCGTTTGACATTATACAAACCGGGCTGTCAGTCTGGCAGCCGAATTGCTCGAACAATTCGAAGCCGGGATCGAGACGCTAACGCTGACGCCCTCCGATGGCGGGCGCTTCGAAGTCAGCGTGAATGACCGGCTGGTGTATTCGAAACTGCAAACAAGCCGGCACGCTGAATCTGGTGAAATTACCACGCTCATCCGCAAAGGATTGAAGGAGAGGTTATGACAAAACCTAAAAAAGGCCGCGTATTCTCCGCCGCCCGTCCAACCGGACGCCAACACCTGGGTAATTACTTGGGCGCCATTCAAAACTACATCGCCTTGCAGGAGAACTACGAATGCGTCTACTGCATTGCGGACGTGCACGCCCTGACCACCGTTGAATCGACCGAGAACCTGCGCCAGAACACTTATGAGATGGCGCTCGACTGGCTGGCGCTCGGCATTCGCCCCGCCGAGACGATCCTGTTCGTGCAATCGCAAGTGCCAGAGGTCATGGAACTGCACACTTATTTATCCATGGTGACGCCTCTGGGCAAGCTGACCGACCTGCCGACCTTCAAAGAAAAAGCCCGCCAGCAGCCGTATAACATCAATTATGGGCTGGTGGGCTACCCGGTGCTGATGACCGCCGACATCGTCTTGTATAAGACCGACCTCGTGCCGGTTGGAGTGGATCAGCAGCCGCACCTCGAGTTCGCCCGCGAGACTGTGCGCTCGTTCAACTATCGTTACAACAGCAATGTGCTGATCGAGCCGCAAATGAAAGCCACCGAGGTTCCCAAGGTGCTGGGTATTGACGGTCAGCAGAAGATGAGCAAAAGTCTCGACAATCACATCGAACTGGCGGCTTCGCCCGAGGAAACCACCCAACGCGTGATGCAGATGGTGACCGACCCGGCGCGCATTCGCCGCACCGATCCGGGCAATCCGGATGTCTGCAACGTCTTCTCCTTTCACAAGGTCTTCTCTTCACCTGCAGAGGTCAGCATGATCGACGTGGAATGCCGCCGGGCTGGCATCGGCTGCGTGGACTGCAAGAAAATGCTGGCGCACAACCTGAACCTCCATCTGGCGCCCTACCGCGAGCAGCGCGCCCGCCTGGATCAAGAACCGGACCAGGTTTGGGAGGTGCTCGAAGACGGGCGAAAGCGCGCTGATACGATTGCAGAGCGGACAATGCAGGAAGTTCGGGAAGCGGTTGGGCTTCCAAAAGTGATGGGCAAATGAGAGCGGTTCTACAGCGCGTTCGCCGCGGACGGGTCTCTGTCTCGGGGCGCACGGTCGCCCAAATCGGGCAGGGCATAGTCATCCTGCTGGGGATCGGGCCCCAGGACGGAGAAGAACAAACCAGCTATCTGGTGGAGAAGATCGCCAACCTGCGCATCTTCGAGGACGAGCAAGGTAAGATCAACCGCTCGCTGCTTGACGTGCACGGCGAAACGATCGTGGTCTCCCAATTCACACTCTACGCCGACACGCGCAAAGGGCGCCGGCCCTCGTTCATCAACGCCGCCCCACCCGAAATCGCGCGTCGCCTGGTGGACCTTTTCGCTGCGAAGCTGAACGCCCTGGGGGTCCCCACGCAGACCGGCGAATTTGGCGCCAACATGTTGGTAGAGATCGACAACGACGGTCCGGTGACGATCTGGCTGGAGCGTTGACCAGACGGCGCGTCCTGCGCGCCTCCTGGTCATCAACAGAATTGAAGTTATAATTCTCAGCGTCCGTTGCTCTCAGCAATCATTTTGAATTGAAAGGATTGTCGGAATTTAACCGACCGTGCGGAAATGCCGCAGGACAACATTGCAAACATGGAACAGGAAAACCCACCGTCTGGTCGCCAGATCCGGCTGACCACTCTCTCAAACTGTGCTGGTTGAGCGTCTAAGCTGAATGCGGAGACGCTGGCGCAGGTTCTGCGCCCCATCCAGGACTTATTCCAACCCGCGGAGTATCCCAATCTGCTGGTCGGCATTGGTCAGCCCGACGACGCTTCGGTCTGGCGGTTGGATCACGATCGGGCGCTGGTTGTCACAGTCGACTTCTTCACACCGGTTGTGGACGACCCTTACGACTATGGCGCAATCGCAGCCGCGAACGCCCTCTCGGACGTATACGCGATGGGCGGCGCGCCGTTCCTGGCGCTCAACATCGCCGCGCTGCCTCCTCACCTGCCCACTGAAATCGGCGCTGCGATTTTACGCGGCGGCGCTGAAAAAGCCCGCGAAGCCGGCGTGGTCGTCGCCGGCGGTCATACCGTGCAGGACAAAGAACCCAAATACGGGCTGGTCGTGCTTGGGTTTGTGCACCCAGAACGGTTCATCAGCAAAAACGGCGCGCGGGTTGGCGATCTCCTGGTGCTCACCAAGCCGCTCGGTTTTGGCACGGTCACAACCGCGCTCAAGCGCGAAATTGCCGAAGCGGAGGACGTGGCAGAAGCCGTGCGCTGGATGAAGCGTCTCAATAAAACCGCCTCCGAGATCGCCACCGCCTGTGGAGTGCGCGGCGGCACGGACGTGACGGGTTTCAGCCTGATCGGGCATGCGCTGGAAATCGCTGAAGCCTCTAGGTTGGGCTTGCGCTTCAACTACTCAAAAATTCCGTTCACCTCCGGCGCGCAGAAATACGCCGCCGATTGGATTTTTCCGGGCGGTTCGCTCGACAACCTAGCCTATTACAGTAAACAGGTGCTTTTTCCGCCTGAGATGGACGAGCCCAGCAAGACCTTGCTCTTCGATGCCCAGACCAGCGGCGGGCTGCTCCTAACGGTCTCGCCCGACAAAATCGAGGATTTCCTCAGTCAGGCTGCCGCCCAAAACCAGCCAGCCTGGATCATCGGCGAAGCGGTCGCCGGTCAGGGGATCGAAGTCCGGCTCTAATATCCCCCGGCGCCTTGGATGCAGCTTTGATGGACAGCCCGAAACGCCGCTTATCGCTTTGGCGCATCCTATGGACCGATTATCCCGCTTTTTATGCGGCGCTGGTGCCGGTGGTTGCCTGGATTGTCTATCTGGCTTGGACCCCCGATTGGCGCGGCGCGGGTCCCGTGATCAAGGCTGAGGCGCATCCAATCTTCCTCACGCTGGCTTTTATCGCAACCGGCGGCGGGCTGGCGGTGCTGCTGATCCGCCTCTGGATTCTGTGGAAAGCTTTCAAAACGGGTGTAGAGGTAAAAGGCAAAATTTCCAGCGTCGAACTAAAACGCGATCACGGGCGCGTCGAATATGTGTACATCTTTGACCACCAGGAGTACTTCTCCAGCGCGGAAGTTCACCGCAACGCCGAGACGCGCCTCATCAAAGCTGGGGATCACGTCACGCTGATTGTGGATAAAACCAAACCCTCCCGCGCGTTCATCCGGGATCTTTACACTGAGTAGTCAAAGGAAGCCATGCAGACCTTCGAATTTTCTTCACAGCGGTCTCCAGTTTACACCCGCGGCGGCATGGTTGGCGCAAGCCAGCCGCTGGCTGTCGCAACCGGTCTGGAGCTGCTCCGCAAAGGCGGAAACGCCGCGGATGCTGCGGTGGCAGCCGCAGCCGCGCTCAACGTCTGTGAACCGTTCTCCACGGGTCTGGGGGGCGATTGTTTCGCGCTGTTCTACTCTGCGCAAACCGGGCGTATCAGCGCCATGAACGGTTCGGGGCGTGCGCCAGGCGCGCTCACTTTGGAGCGCGTGCGTTCTGAAGGTTTCAGCGCCGGGCTGCCGCCGCGCCACCCTTATACTGTCACTGTGCCAGGGGCGTGCGCGGGTTGGAGCGACCTGATCGAGCGGCACGGAAAACTCTCATTGCGGGAGGTTTTGCAGCCAGCCATCCAATTGGCGGAGGAGGGTTTTCCAGTTGCGCCGCTGACAGCCGATAATTGGGCTGACCTCGCTCAGGAGGCGCTCAAACCGGAACTGGGCGGGCAAGAATTGACCATAGAAGGTCGAGCGCCCCGGGCGGGCGAGGTCTTCCGCAACCCTGGGCTGGCGGAGGCGCTCACCCGCATTGCCGAAGGCGGCAAGCAGGCGTTCTACACCGGCGAGCTGGCGCGCCTGATCGTCCAGGCAGTCCGCGCCGCTGAGGGCTGTCTGGATGAAAGCGACCTAGCCGCGCACCAAACCACCTGGGAAACGCCGATCCACACCTCCTATCGAGGCGTGAACATTTGGGAATGTCCGCCAAACGGACAAGGGCTGGCTGCGCTGCTGGCGCTCAACTTGCTGGAGGGATTTGACCTGCCCGACCTGCCGCCGCTTTCGCCCGAGCGCCTGCATCTGCAGATCGAAGCCATGCGCCTGGCGTTCGCAGACGCGCACGCCTTCGTCGCCGATCCGGCTTACAGCTCGATCCCGCTGGAGGGGCTGCTCTCGAAAGATTACGCCAGCCACAGGCGTTCCCTGATCGACCCCAATCGGACTTCGTTGCAGCACCCCCACGGCGCGCCTCAGGCTGCCTCGGATACGGTTTACCTGAGCGTCGTAGATGGGCAAGGCAACGCCTGTTCGTTCATCAACAGCCTTTATATGGGGTTTGGTACGGGCATCGTCCCGGCTGGCTGCGGGTTCGCATTGCAGAACCGGGGTCACAACTTCAGCCTCGACCCAGACAGCCCGAACGCCCTAGCGCCGGGCAAGCGCCCTTACCATACCATCATCCCGGCGATGGCAACCCTGCCTGCCTCCAAACCTCTCCCGGAAGATGAGGGAGCGGAGCAGCTTTTCGCCTGTTTCGGCGTGATGGGCGGTTTCATGCAGCCCCAGGGCCATATGCAGGTGACCTGCGCTCTGATCGACGACCGGCTCGACCCGCAATCCGCCCTCGACCGGCCGCGCTTTTGTATATTGGACGGCAGAAGCGGTGGATCGGTGGCGCTCGAAGAGGGCTTGCCGGTGCAGGCGATGTCTCAGCTGGCTGAAATGGGTCACCCGATCGTGCCCGTCAGCGGCAGCCGGCGTTTCGTTTTCGGCCGCGGCCAGATCATCCAGCGCGATCCGCACAGCGGCGTGTTGTGCGGCGGCAGCGACCCGCGCGCTGACGGCTGCGTGATGACTTTGTAGAGATTAAAAGGGCATCTCGTCCATCCGAGATGCCCTGGCTCATTAAGTTGATTGGTCGTATTTACAGCTATGCTTCGGTTACTTCGAGGTCCGGGAAGAATTGGCGCACCGTCCCGGCTACCCAGCCATGAAGCGTGGTTGGCGAAAGCGGGCATCCCTGGCAGGCGCCGCCCAGCCGCACTTTGAGCACATGCCCCTCCAGGCTGACCATCTCCACCGAGCCGCCATGGTATTGCTCGATATAGGCATTGACCCGCTCTAACAATGCCCGCACCAGCTCTTCTTTCGTATGATTCATCTCCGGTTCACTCATCTCAGCCTCGCGATCTCATCCACGATGGATAAGCCTATTTTACTCGGCTTCGACCGACTGATCAAGTTTGAGCGTCAGCCTCTGCTCCAGCAACGCCATCAACTGCGGGTGGTTGCTGCGCAAACGCGCTTCAATCAACGCCGCAAGCCGCTCCAGCAACATCGTCCCCGTTTCAGGATCCTGCTCGTAGAGCTGCCTCAACGCCGCGCTGTGCAGCCGTAAAACTTTGCAATCGCTGGCGCAGACCGCCGATGAAGTGTAGTTCGGATTGCCAATAGCCGCCGACCAGCCGATCACCCCTTCGGCGCGCACCCGCGCAATCACCAACGATGGTCCGTCATCCGGTTTGTAGTGGATCGCCACTTCGCCGTCAGCCACAACGTACAAATAATCCACCGGATCGCCTTGCTCGAAAAGAACCGCGCCGGTTGGTTCACAGTATAGCGTAAAGAGCGGGCGCAGCATCTCAAGCTGCCCGGCGCTAAAACCTTGAAATAGCGATAATCGCTCGGTCAATGCGTCAATCATGATAAATCCTGGCAAGATAACTAGAATTTACCGTATAAGGATTTAACCTCCAAGTGGCAAATGTCACGAATTCACTTATAGAAAATAACCCCACTGTATGATTGATTTGCACATGATTCGTCCTAACAAATAACCCTAAAAACATTACAAATAACAAATGAAGCCGGGGGCGGGTTTGCCTCCGGCTTCGAGACTGGATCGGGCGAGTTGGTTTACTTCTCCAGCCGTTTGCGAAACTCTTCCGTGAGCGGCGGCACGATCTGATAAATATCGCCCACCACCCCAAAGCGCGCCAGTTTAAAAATCGGCGCATCCGGGTCTTTGTTGATCGCCACAATGACCTTGCTCGAACGCATGCCCGCCTGGTGCTGGATCGCTCCCGAAATGCCCAGGGCGATGTACAGGTCGGGCGAGACGATCTTCCCGGTCTGTCCGACCTGGTGCTCGTAGGGGATGTATCCGGCGTCAACCGCAGCCCGGCTGGCGCCCACCGCCGCACCCAGCACCGCAGCTAATTCATCAATCAGTTTGAAGCCCTGTTCGCCGCGCCAGATTTCCGCCGCTTTCTCATCCAACCCGGCGGGCGGTGAAAGCGCCGGGTTGTTCGCAACCCCGCGCCCGCCCGCAACGACCACGTTCGCGTCGGTCAGACTGACGCCAGCCTCAGCTTGCCTGTAACCGGTCACTTTGATGCGGATATCCCCCTCTGGCACGGCGGCTTCCACCCGCACGGGTTCTCCCTTTAGCGCTGGGTCGGCGGAGGGTTTCTTGAAGGCGCGCACGCGGGTCGTGATTACGACCGGAGCGGCATCGCACACGACCTCAGCCAGCAGCTTGCCCGCGTAAACTGGGCGGGTGGCGACCAGCCTGCCATCGCTGACCTCCAATGCGGTGACGTCCGGCATCACTCCGCCGCCCAATTCCACCGCGCTGAGGGCGGCTTGCTCGCGCCCGCGCACCGTCGTTGGGAATAGCAGGACATCATACGCCCCTGCGCGCGCCGCGGCAGTCACAACCGCTGCGTAAGGGTCGGGCCGGTAGTCGTCCAGGGTCGCATCATCGCAGTAATAAGCCTGCTGGATTCCAAACTGGAACGCCTGCTCGGCGACGCGCCGCGATTCCGCACCCAAGACCAGGACGGAGACCGACCCGCCGGCGGGTGCGCCAAGCATGCCCGCCGCGCCAAGCGCCTCCCAGGAGACCGGGAGCGCTTCGCCTTTGAATTGATCAATGTAAACCAGGATCTTCCCGTTCATCACAGCACCTTCTCCTCGAGGATCCTTTCGACCAACTTTTCCGCGATCTCCTGTGGGCTGCCGCCTTCGATCATCTCCGTCTTGATTTCGCGCACCGGTGGGTTAGAAATCCGGGGCCAGCGCACGACCGAAGCTGGCGCCTCGATTCCCAGCGCAGCCAGGTCCCAGGTGGGGATCTCTGCCCGCGCCGCCTTGCGGATCCCCATAAAAGACGGATAGCGCGGCTCGCCAATGTCCTTCGACACGCTCAACGCCGCGGGAAGCGGGCACTCGGCGATCTGGATGCCTTCCTCGAAGCTTCGCTCCACCTGTAATTTGCCGTCCTTGAACTCGATCTTTGAGACCAACCCAAGCATGAGCCAACCCAGCAGGTGAGCGGTCTGGGCGCCGGTGACGCCCATATCACCGTCGATTGCCTGACGCCCAAAGCAAGCAGCTTCGACGCCGCCGATCTTCTGGATGGCAGCGCACAACACATGCGCAATTGCCTGGCTGTCCGCCGCTGCCAAAGCCGGGTCTGAAACCAATATCGCTTGCGTGCATCCCATCGCCAGCGCGGTTTTGAGCGCTTCTTTGGCGCTCTCGCCGCCCACGCTCACTGCCGTCACCTCGCCCCCAGCCGCTTCTTGAAGCTGGAGCGCAGCTTCCACGGCATATTCATCCCAGGGGTTCAGCACTAGAGGCGCATCCCCCCAGGACACCCGGTCATCCTCCGCCACAACTTTGGCAGCGCTATCGGGCACCTGTTTGACACAAACTGCGATATTCAAGTTGACCTCCTTTTGTGTGGAATAGTGGGTCGTTAGATTTCAGCCTGCCAAAATTCAGAGTCATAAGGCGGCAGTTCGCAGCGCAGCGGGGCATCCACGCGGTAGCCCAGCGCATATCCAGCCTGCATGAGCTGATGAATTTCGCTCGTCCCTTCATAGATCACCCCGCCTTTGGCGTTCCGCAGGTAGCGTTCGACGTCGTATTCGTCGCTGTACCCATAGGCGCCGTGGATCTGGACTGCCTCAGCCGCCGCTTGAAACGAGGCGTCGGTAGCAAACCATTTCGCGAGCGAGGTCTCGCGTGTGTTGCGCACACCCTGGTTTTTCAGCCACCCGGCTCGCAGATATAAAAGACGCGCCGCGTCATAAAATTGTACCATATTCGCGATCTTCTGCTGAACCAGCTGAAACCAGCTGATCTCGCGCCCAAACGCACGCCGGCTTTTTGCATAGGTCGTGCTAGCTTCCAGGCAAGCCCGGATCAACCCGGTTGCTCCGGCAGCCACGGTGTACCGCCCGTTATCCAGACACGCCATCGCGATCTTGAAGCCCTCCCCCTCCTCGCCGATGCGGTTTTGGAGCGGTACGGTCACATCCTGGAGAGCAATCCAGCCAGTCGAGCCGGCGCGCATCCCCAGTTTTCCGTGCAGATCGCCCCGCGTGACCCCCTTCTGCTCCAGATCCACCAGGAACGCCGAGAGCCCTTCGTGCGGGTCCGCCGCGCTGGGGTCGGTCCGCGCGATCCATAAACAGTGGTGCGCTTTGGTCGCCAACGAGATCCACATCTTTTCGCCGTTCAAGATGTATTCATCCCCCTGGCAGCGCGCGCTGGACTGGATCGCAGCCACGTCCGACCCGGCGCCGGACTCGGTCAACCCAAAACAGGCGATCTTTTCGCCGCGCGCCTGCGGTTTGAGCAGGCGCTGCTTTTGTTCCTCATTCGCCCATTGGAGCAACCCCAGGCTGTTCAGCCCGATGTGAACCGACAGCACCACCCGCAGCGTCGAATCGACCGCCTCGAGTTCCTCGCATGCCAACCCGAGCGAGATATAATCCATCCCCTGCCCGCCATAACGCAGCGGCAGACAGATGCCCAGGATGCCCAGTTCCGCCATCCGCGGCAGCACAAATGCAGCCATGCCTCCCTGGCGGTCGCTCTCCTTAATCACTGGGGCGACCTCCCTTTGAGCGAATTCGCGCACCATCTGCTGCGCCATTTGCTGTTCTTCCGTTAATTTAAAATCCACGTTGACCTCGCTCGATCTGATGATGGGGAAATTGTACTTTTAGAACCCGCCGGATGTCAAATGACCGGGGCTTAACCCCCCTCAGCCCGCCATCTCCGCGCGTTGAGCAGCGCCAAACTCGATATAATCAAAGGAGTGGACAGACCCTCACACCGCGGTCTTTTAACTCCCAACCTGCTGCTGGTGCTGCTGTTGCTGCTTGCTGCGCTGCCCTCAGCGCGGCTGCCCGGCGCTCTCCCGCGGGATTGCTGGGTCGCATTGACCGGGCAAACTGGCGCGACGTCTCCGCCGGTGGACGCTGCCGAGGCAGCCGCGGTTTGCTTCCCGCTCAGAGCCGAATTGTGGGAAGAAGCCGCCCGCCAGGCGCTCCAAGCCGGTCAGCCCGCTCTGGCAATCAGCTACCTGGAAAGCGCCCTCGCAAATTCCAACCGCTTCAGCCTGGAGCTGCAAACCCCGGCTGACAACTCCGCGCTTATCCTGTTGGCTGACGCTTATTTACAGGCTGGGGAGGCTGCCCGCGCCCTCGAAGTGTGGGAAACGATTGCGCGCCGCAGCGGTCTCTCGGCGGATACCGCCCGCGCCCTCGCCAGCCTGCACCTCGCGCAAGCCGATTACCCCGCCGCCCGCCAGACCTGGGAAACGCTCCTGGCTCAACACCCAGGGGACGCGCAGGCGCATTTCGAGCTTGGTTTGCTCCTGGCAGCTTACGATCCCGAAGCGGCTCTCCCACACCTCGCCCAGGCGGCTGACCTCGACCCGCAGTTCGTCGGGCAAACAGAGGTTCTGCAGCGCGCGATCCTGGGCGCGCGCATCGGCAGTTCGGCGGCTTACACCCTGCTCGCCTCAGGGCGGGTGCTGGCAACGCTGGGGCATTGGGGGCTGGCAGCCGAAGCTTTTCGCCAGTCGATCCTGCATCAGCCAAATTACGCCGAAGCCTGGGCTTATCTGGGCGAGGCGCGCCAGCACCTGCAAACCCACGGCGAGACAAGCCAGGCTGCCGGCGCTCCCGCCTCGGACGGGCTTTTTGAGCTTCAAACCGCCCTGGAATTAAACCCGCGCTCGTTATCCGCTTGGACGTTTGTCTCGCTCTACTGGCAGCGCCGCTCGGAGCCCGAGCGCGCGCTCGAAGCCGCTCAGCGCGCCAGCGAATTCGACCCAGCCAACCCGGTGCTGCAGGCTCATGTAGCCTCCATCCAGGCGGAAGCCGGCGACTTTGACGCGGCGTTTGCAAGCTACCAGCAGGCAGCCCGGCTCGCCCCTTATGACCCGGCATATCTGCGCCAGATCGTTCTCTTTGCGCTGGACTACAACTACCGGGTCGAACAGACCGCCCTGCCAATCAGCCGCCAACTACTCATCGATCACCCGCAGGATCCGCTCAACCTTGACCTGATGGGACGGACGCTGATCTACCTGGGCGACCTTGCCGGCGCTCAGAAATTTCTGGTCCGCGCGCTGCAGATCGACCCGCGCTCCGCCCCCGCTCATCTCCACCTGGGCTTGCTCTATCTGCTGCAACAAGATCCGACCGCCGCGTTAGATCACCTCCAGGCAGCCCAGGCGCTCGACCCCGCCGGCCCGAGCGGCAGCCAGGCTCGGCGTTTATTGGAGAACGGGGCGCCCTGACAGGCGCTCCCCGACCGCGATGCTGCCCGCCCTAAGGTGTGCTACAATTAGCCCGCTGAACCCCTGCCAGGACCTGACCTTAATGAAATCGTTCCGCCTGCATTTTATCCTGCCCCTGTTGGGGCTGCTGCTCTCGTCGATTGCCTGTCAGACGCTCTTTAGTCCCTCACCTCAAGGACCAGGCGCCATGCTGTTCCAGGACGACTTCTCCGACACCGGCAGCGGCTGGAGCCGGGTCACAACCATCCAGGGCGAAACGGATTACGCTGACGGCGTGTACCGCATCTTTGTCAACGAGCCCAATCTGGATATCTGGAGCATGCCCGGCAAGGATTTTCAGGACGTACGCATCGAGGTTGACGCTCTCAAAGTTGGCGGTGAACGCGACAACCGTTTTGGAATCATCTGCCGGGCGGTTCGTCCGGACAGCTTCTACACCTTCATCGTAAGCAGCGATGGGTATTACGGCATTGGCAAGATCCGCGGTCAGGATTACACCCTCATCGAGCACGATGCGTTGCAGCCTTCCAGCGCAATCCTCAAAGGCGCAGCGTTGAACCACCTGCGGGCGGATTGCATTGGCGATACGCTCACACTGTACGTCAACGGCGAAAAGCTCACCGAAGTGCGCGACGCCGAATTCCCCCGCGGAGACGTGGGCTTGATCGCCGGAACGTATCAAACCGCCGGGACGGATATCCGTTTCGACAATTTTATCGTTTACGCGCCATGAAGATTTATCTGGACACGATTGGGTGCCGCCTGAACCAGGCGGAAATCGAAGCCTACGCCCGCCAGTTCCGCGCCGCCGGGCACACACTGGTCGCCGCGCCAAATGAAGCCGACCTGGCGGTTGTGAACACCTGCGCGGTCACCTCGGCGGCGGTCTCAGATTCGCGCCAGAAGATCCGCCAGATCGAGCGGGCGGGGGTAGATCAGATCATCGCCACGGGCTGCTGGGCTACGCTCAAGCCCGCCGAAGCTGCCGCCCTCCCGAACGTGCGTCAGGTGGTTGAAAATCCGCGCAAAGATCAACTCGTTACGGATTTGCTGCAAACGCCTCAACCTGAATTCGAGCTAGAGCCGCTCGAACGCCAGCCAATTCCGGGGCTGCGCCTGCGCACGCGCCTCTTTATCAAAGCCCAGGACGGCTGCAACAATCGCTGCACTTTTTGCATCACCACCCTCGCGCGGGGTCCCGGGCGCAGCCGCCCGATCCCTGAGGTTTTGAACGATATTCGCCTCTCCGAGGGGGTGCAGGAGATTGTGCTGACCGGCGTGCACCTGGGCTCGTGGGGCAAAGACTTTTCGCCCCGGCTGCATCTCAAAGACCTGGTGCGCGCCGTGCTGGATGAAACCGACATCCCGCGCCTGAGATTGTCATCGCTTGAGCCGTGGAACCTGGATGAAACGTTCTTTGAGCTCTGGCAAAACCCGCGCCTCTGCCCGCACCTGCACCTGCCGCTCCAGTCTGGCTGCGCCGAGACGCTGCGGCGGATGGCGCGCAAGACCACCCCCGGGGAATTTGCCAACCTAGTGTCCGCGGTGCGCAGCCAGGTTCCGGAAATGGCGGTCACCACCGACGTAATCGTCGGCTTCCCCGGGGAGACAAAGCTGGAATTCGAGCGGAGCCTGGACTTTGTGCGCCAGATGGGCTTCTCCGGCGGGCATGTGTTCACCTATTCCGCCCGCCCGGGCACTGCCGCGGCGCGCATGCCGGAACAGGTTCCCCTGGCAGAACGCAAAACGCGCAACGCGCGCATGCGCGCCGTTTTCACCGCGTCCACCGCTTCGTACCAGGACTGCTTCCTTGGACAGACGCTGCCGGTGCTGTGGGAAGGCGCCACGGCTTATGACTCCCAGGGCTGGGAGATGAGCGGACTGACCGGCAACTATCTGCGCGTGCGCGCCCACGCCCCACAAAGCCTGTGGAATCAGATCACGCCGGTTGAGCTTTCGCAGGCGCGCCCCGAGGGTCTTTATGGGCGCATTTGCATCTGAGCTTTCCGCGCCAATGACGCGGTCGTAAAACCCTCGCAGCTCAGGAAACACGATGGAGCGCTGTGTTTTTTGCAGGATCATTACTGGAGAATTGCCAAGCAAGCAGCTCTATCACGATGAGCATCTGACCGCGTTTCGGGATATCCACCCGGTGGCGCCCACCCATATTCTAATCGTGCCAAACCGCCATATCGCCTCGCTTAACGAGGCTGCGCCCGAAGATGAGCGCCTGCTCGGTTCTATGTTCACCCTTGCCCGGCAGCTCGCCCGGCAAGAGGGCATCGCCGATGAAGGCTATCGCCTGATCGTCAACACCGGCGGGCATGGCGGGCAGACCATCTATCACCTGCACATGCATCTAATCGGCGGTCAGCGCATGCGCCATCCCATGGGGTAGCCGTGATCACCTCCTACCAAAACCCGCGCATCAAGTGGCTGAAAGCCCTGCAAAATCAGCCGCGCCTGCGCCGCGCCGAAAAAACCTTTGTCGTGGAAGGGGTGCGCCTGGTCGAGGAAGCGCTTGCGGCTGGGTGGAAGGCACGTTTCATTATCCATACCCAGGACCTGTCTGAGCGCGGCCAGAAAGTCCTGCAAGGTTTTGCAGTGCAGGGCGCGCCGATCGAGCAGGTGACGGAATCCGTGCTGCATTCGGCGAGCGCCACGGTGTCCTCCTCAGAGCTGCTCGCCGCGCTGGAGTGGCTCGATCTCCCGCTCCCGTCCAAACCGGATTTCGTTCTCATCGCGGATCAGATCCGCGATCCGGGCAACCTGGGCGCCATGCTGCGCACGGCGCTCGCAGCCGGAGTCCAGGCAGCGCTGCTCCCCCCGGAAACAACCGACGCCTTTGCGCCAAAAACTCTGCGCGCCGGGATGGGCGCCCACTTTCGCTTGCCGATCCGCAGCCTTGCCTGGGAGGCGATCACCCAGTACCTGAAAGACGTTCCGCTTCTTCTGGCAGCCACGGACGAGGGCGCCCCCTATACCCAGACTGACTTGCAAGCGCCATTTGCACTGATTGTGGGCAACGAAGCGCAAGGCGCCAGTCCCGCCGCCCGCCAGGCAGCCGGCGGCTGTCTGCACATCCCGCTGCCCGGCAAGAGCGAATCACTGAACGCCGCGGTTGCCGCGGGCGTGCTGATGTTCGAGGCTGTGCGCCAGCGCCAACTCAGCCGCCTGCCTGTTTCAAAGTAATATAACGCGCCCGTAATTCGTTTATAAGGAAAACTATGAAAATTCGTTCGATCACCTGTTTTCTCAATCCCGGCTGGCCTCTGAACGCCGGTCTGCTCCATAATTGCGCCAGCCTACTGAACGCTGCCCGCCCCGCGTTCGAGGGGCTGGGATATGAAGTTCAAACAACCCGCATCGCCACGCCGCCGTTTGCGCATTTCCTCCCGACCGTGGATGAGACCACCCTGGTCCACCTGGCAGTCGAGGTCGAAAAGCTGGCTGCCGCGCTGGACATCCAATACGTTTCGCTCGGCCCGGCGCTGCCCCAAAATCTGGCGCACTACCAGCACATTCCCGCGGTCATCGCGGCCACGGAAAACGTTTTTCTGACCGGACTGATGACCACCGCCGACAACGGGATCTCCTTGCCCGCCGTGCGCCAGTGCGCCGAGGTGATCCACCAGATCGCGGCTCGCTCGGGGGATGGCTTTGCGAATCTGCGTTTTGCCGCGCTCGCCGGCGTCGAGGGCGGCTCGCCGTTCTTCCCCGCCGCCTACGCCGGGAGCGACCGACCCGCCTTTGCGCTGGCGCTCCAGGCAGCCGACCTGGCTGTCGCTGCGCTTACAAACGCCGCGTCGCTCGCCGCTGCCCGCCAGAGCCTGATCGAGGCGGTCGAGCGCCACGCCCACGCGCTCACCCGCGGCGCGCAACCGCAGGCGGAGCGCTACGGTTTTGAATTCGCCGGTTTGGATTTCACCCTTGCGCCGTTCCCCGCTCCCGAAGACTCGATCGGCGCGGCGCTGGAACAGCTCGGCGTGCCCGGCTTTGGTCGACATGGCTCGCTGGCTGCGGTCGCCTTCCTGGCGGACACGCTGGACCGCGCCAGGTTCCAGAGAACCGGCTTCAACGGCATGATGCTGCCGGCGCTGGAAGATGCCATCCTCGCCCAGCGGATCAGCGAAGGGCTGCTCACGGTGAAAGACCTGCTGATGTTTTCGACTGTATGCGGGACCGGGTTGGATACCATCCCGCTTGCCGGGGAGGTCACTGCCGATCAGCTTTACGCGCTGCTGCTGGACCTGGCGGTTCTAGCGCCGCGCCTCGGCAAGCCCCTCACCGCGCGGCTGATGCCGATCCCAGGCAAACAGGCTGGCGATCCGACCGGCTTCGACTTTCCTTTCTTTGCCAACAGCCGCCTCATGCGTCTGGAGGCTGAGCCGCTGCAACGGCTCTGGCTGGGGGAGGAAACGCTGCACCTTGGGCGGTCTGCCCGAACCGGGGACTAACCATTCAACCAGGCAAGCTAAAAAAGGAAGATCGAGATGACCATCGTAAATCAACAAAACGAAGCGATGCTGCGCCAGAGTTTCAAGAAACTCAATTTCGCCATGGTCGGGATGTGGCGGTTGGGGCTGCGGCGCTGGATCAATATCTGGCCCTCTGTGGGCGGGCAGATTCTGGCGATCACCCACACCGGACGGAAGACGGGGCTGCGCCGCCGCACGCCGGTTAACTATGTGCAGGAAGGCAATGTGGTCTATTTTTCCGCGGGTTTTGGTCACGTCTCGGACTGGTATCGCAACATCCTGGCAAACCCGGAGGTTGAAATCTGGCTGCCGGATGGCTGGTGGGCGGGTCTGGCGGAGGATATCAGCGACGACCCGGAGCGTTTACCGCTCCTGCGCCGGGTGATCGTTGCCAGCGGAATTGTCGGGCGGTTGTTTGGGTTCGATCTGCAGCACATGTCGGACGTTGAACTCGACCAGTTGACATCCAGTTATCGCCTGGTGCGGGTCACACTGACAGAACGCATGAGCGGCTCAGATGGGCCCGGAGACCTGGCTTGGGTCTGGGTTCCGCTTGGGCTGGTTGGTTTGCTGATTTACCACTTGCTGCGCCGCCGGAAATAAAACCGGCGCGGTTGTGACAGCCGCGCCGATTCTCTATTTACCCCGCGTAGACGCTGGGTGAGCCGCGTTAAACTGTGCAAATAAACGGGCGCAGATGCTGTCCGGTAAACGAGGCGTCGTTGGCGCACACCTCTTCGGGCGTCCCTTCTGCGATCACCCAGCCCCCCCGGTCCCCGCCCTCGGGGCCCAGGTCGATGATGTAATCAGCAACCTTTATGATATCCAGGTTATGCTCGATAATCAGCACGCTGTTGCCCGCATCCACCAGCCGCTGCAACACCTCGATCAGCTTATGCACATCCGCGGCGTGCAGCCCAACCGACGGCTCGTCCAACACATAGAGCGTGCACCCGGTGGAGCGCCGCGACAGCTCGCGGGCGAGCTTGACTCGCTGCGCCTCCCCGCCCGAGAGGGTTGGCGCCGGCTGCCCGAGGCGCACATATCCCAGCCCCACGTCGTGCAGGGTTTGCAGCTTACTGAGCATCGCCGGAAAAGCGGCGAAGACCTCCAGGGCACGGTCAACCGTCAATTCTAAAACATCGGCAATGCTGAGGTCTTTGAAGCGCACCTGTAAAGTCTCGCGATTAAAACGCGCGCCGTGACAGACGTCGCAGGGCACATAGATATCGGGCAAAAACTGCATCTCGATCCGCAGCTGCCCCTGACCCTGACAGGCTTCGCAGCGCCCGCCGTGGACGTTGAAAGAGAAGCGCCCTGGCTTGTAACCGCGCACTTTGCTCTCCGGCAGTTCGGCAAACAGCGCCCGTATCTGATCGAACAACCCGGTATAGGTACCCGGGTTTGAGCGCGGCGTGCGCCCGATGGGAGACTGATCGATATTGATGATCTTATCCAGATGTTCGAGCCCCTCGATGCTTTCGTGCGCGCCCGCGGTGGTATGCGCCCCGTTCAAGGCGCGTGCCAGCGCTTTGTAAAGGATCTCTACCATCAGGGTCGATTTGCCCGAACCGGATACGCCCGTGACGCACACCAGCCTCCCCAGCGGGATGCTCACGTTAATATCTTTCAGGTTGTGCTCACGCGCGCCGCAGATTGTGAGAATCTTACCGTTTCCGTTGCGGCGCTTCTCTGGGATGGGCACGCGCAGCCGGCCCGAAAGATAAGCCCCCGTGAGCGAATCGGGCGTCTGAAGAATGTTTTCGACCGTCCCTTCCGCCACCACCAGCCCGCCGTGTTCGCCTGCCAGAGGACCCAAATCGACGATCCAATCCGCCGTCAGAATCGTCTCGGTATCGTGCTCCACCACCAGTACGGTGTTACCCAGGTCGCGTAGACCGATCAGGGTGTTGAGCAAGCGCGCGTTGTCGCGCGGGTGCAATCCGATGGACGGTTCATCCAGTACGTACAGCACCCCCATCAGCCGCGAACCGATCTGCGTCGCCAGCCGGATGCGCTGCGCCTCGCCGCCCGAGAGCGTGGCAGCCGAGCGCTGGAGCGTGAGGTAATCCAGCCCGACATCCACCAGGAAACCCAAGCGGGCTTGAATCTCTTTGAGGATGCGGTCGGCGATGGCTTGCTGGCGGGGCGTCAGCGGCGATTCCGGTCCGTGAAGCATGCGCGCCCATTCCAGCGTGCGCAGAACCGGCCATTGGGTCACCTCAACGATATTGCCCCCCGCGACGGTGACAGCCAGCGCTTCCGGGCGCAGGCGCGTGCCCTTACAGGTGGGGCAAGTCTGTTCGCTCATCAACTCCGAAATGCGTTCGCGCGCATATTCCGAGGAGGTGTCGCTGTAGCGCCGCTGCAAATTGCCGATCACCCCTTCGAACGCCATCTGCCAGGTGCCGGTTCGCCCGTCCTTATTGCGGTAGTGGATGGTCACCTCGCGCCCGTTCGTCCCATACAGGATCAGGTCGAGCTTCTCTTTGGAAAGCTCTTTGACCGGAGTGTTCAAGTCGATCTTATAATGCCGGGCGACTGCTTCGAGCGTCTGCCAGTAATAACCGCCCTCTTCACGCGGCCCCCTCCATTCGGAAGCGATGATCGCGCCTTCCAGCAGCGATAGCTCGCGATCGGGGATCAGCAGATCCGGGTCGATCTTGAGTTGACCTCCAAGACCCTGACAATCGGGGCAGGCGCCATGCGGGGTGTTGAATGAGAAGGTGCGCGGTTCGATCTCCGGCAGCACCGATCCATGCTCCGGACACGCCAGGTGTTCAGAGAAATGCAGGTCGCGGCCGGCGGTCGGGGGCGGCGCAGGTTCCCCGCTGTCAACCTCGCCGGCATCCATTTGGCGTTCTAGCTGATCAAACCGCGCCTCATCCGGCGGGTTGAGCCAGTGCAGGGTGAGATAGCCATCGCCAAACCTGAGCGCCGTCTCGACCGAATCGGTCAGCCGCGAACGCGCCGCTTCGGCTTCTTTTTCGTCCGCATATGACTGGATGACTAACCGGTCGACCACCGCTTCAATCGTGTGTATCTTGTAGCGGTCCATCTGGATCTCGTCTTCCAACTCCAGTACCTCGCCGTCAACCCGGGCGCGCACAAAACCGGCTTTGCGGATTTCTTCCAGCGCCGCCTGGTGCGTACCTTTGCGCCCGCGCACAAGCGGCGCCAGGATCAGCACGCGCGCCGATTCTGGCAGGCGTTCGATCGCCTCCACGATTTCCTGCGCCGACTGCCTGACGACTTCACGCCCGCAGACCGGGCAGTGCGGAATGCCCGCCCGTGCATACAGCAGGCGCAGGTAATCGTAGATTTCCGTTACCGTTCCCACGGTCGAGCGCGGATTGTGCGAGGCGCCTTTTTGATCGATCGAGACTGCCGGCGAAAGCCCGTCGATATAATCGACGTCCGGCTTTTCCATCTGACCTAAAAACTGCCGCGCATACGCCGAAAGCGATTCGACATAACGGCGTTGTCCCTCGGCGAAAATGGTGTCAAACGCCAGGGAAGACTTTCCCGAACCGGATAAACCGGTGATCACGACCAGCTTATCCCGCGGTATTTCAACTGTGATGTTTTTTAAGTTGTGCTCACGCGCGCCAACGACGCGAATAACATTTTGGGACATTACTATTCAGCCCTTTGAAATCAGAAATCAGCCAGTTCGTTAGTCTGTAATCAGGTTGAGCGGTGCGAAATAAATCGATGCAAGAAACTGACAAGAATTATAGCACATTTGTTTTAGAATGTGCGTTCGATATTTACCAGGCTTTCGTTCAACCGACAATTGTTCAGCAAAGACTGCGAACTTGTATTATACCAATTTCTCTGACGTTCGCGGGAAAACTCGAAAACGCACTATCCGGTCAGCGGTTCGGGTAAAATAAATTATTATGAACCTCTTCAAGAAGATCTCCGACTGGTTTTCATCTGCCTCCCGCCCGGAAGATCCCGGTTATTGGATATCCGTGAAATGCAACCGCTGCAGAGAAAAGATTCGGGCGCGCATAGACCTGCGCAACGACTTGAGCATCGAATATGGTGGGGCGCAGGACGCACGCCCCACCTTCTTCACGCGTAAGCTGCTGGTCGGTGAGAGCGGGCGCTGCTTCCAAAGAATTGAAGTCGAGCTCACTTTTGACGCAGACAAGCATTTGCTCAGCCGCGAGATCCAGGGCGGAACATTCGACGACGAACAGCCCGCCTGATAACCTGGCGGGCTGTTCCAATGAAATAAAAATAAATTCGTTATTGGCTCAGGTGAACCAGCTCGTGGACCTCTAAATCGAACTCGCTCAAATCGCGAATCTCGATTTCCAGATCAGCCAACACAGTTTTCAACCAGGCGATCAGCGCTTCCCGGCTCTCTGCCAGCATATTACCCAACATCAGAATTGTTGACGAGTCGAGGCTGAGCGATAATGAAAGCCCGTTTGGAACCAACTCCCCGCCCGCTTCCCGCCGAATAATGGTATAACGACGATCCAGACTCAACAGCTTTTGCTGCGACAGCTCTTCGATCAACTTCTGCCCCTCGCGCCAGACGGTCATCCGGTTAATGCTCACGCCTAATGCGTCAAAGATATCTTCGACATCGCGGGTGCTGAGATCCATAAGCCACAGCAATGCCGCCAGCCGCCGAATGCGCACGGTTAGCTGCGAACGATCGATCCCCTGAGGGTAATAACGAAATGTGCGATTACAGTCAACGCAGAAAAACCGAAAAACGACCGCGTTAATCGGACGGGTGTCGTAAATATTGCGAGTGTCTGAGCCCCATCGGCGAACGGATTTCCCGCCGCAGCGCGGACAATTTACGAGCTGTTTCTCGCGCGGAATCTTCACATCGTTCAAACACAGGACAATACCGGTCATGGCTTGATTATATGAATATTTGCAATGCTGAACATAACAAAATTAACAGGCTGGACAAGCTTACAAAGTCATTAGTACTGGAGTAATGAAAGGGCGTTGGAGCCAGACCTGGCTTCCAACGCCCTAATTCGAGTATGTACAGCGATTTAGCGCTGCGCGTCCACGTGACCAAGCTCCTCCGCCGGGATGCCTTGCCCCATTTGGCGGAAGACCAACTTGCTGGTTGCCTCGTCCACGTCCACGATGATCGTATCGCCTTCAGAGAACTGCCCTTCCAGCAGGTTGACCGACAGCGGGCTCTCCACGTGCTTTTGCAGGGCACGCAGGAGCGGGCGCGCACCAAACGCCGGGTCAAAACCCTCCTGAGCCAGCCAGTCGCGCGCTGCGGGCGTCAGTTCAACTTGCAAGCCGCGCTCATGCAAACGCTCCTGTACCTCTTTCATCTGCAGTTCGACGATGTCGCGCATCTGCTCGATCGAGAGCGGCGAGAAGGTTATGATTTCATCGATCCGGTTGAGAAACTCCGGTCTGAAGGTTCCCTTCAACGCTTTTTTGATCTTTTCCTGCTCCTCGCGCTCGTCGTCATCGCCGCGGTTTTGGAGAAAGCCCAGGCTGCCGGAGCGGCGCACGTATTCCGTCCCCAGGTTGCTCGTCATGATCAAAACGCTGTTGCGAAAATCAACTGTGCGACCCTGTCCATCGGTGAGCCGTCCGTCATCCAGGATTTGCAGCAGGGCATTCCACACCTCGGGGTGAGCTTTTTCGATCTCATCGAATAAGATCACCCGATATGGTCGCCGCCGGACCGCTTCGGTGAGCTGACCGCCTTCTTCGTATCCAACATAGCCGGGCGGCGCGCCGAACAGGCGCGAGACAGTGTGCTGTTCGCGATATTCGCTCATGTCGATGCGCACCAGGGCATCCTCGTCGTCGAACATAAACCAGGCTAGCGCTTTCGCCAGCTCAGTCTTGCCCACGCCGGACGGTCCAATAAAGATGAACGAGCCGATCGGTCGCCGGGGGTCTTTGAGCCCCGAGCGCGCCCGCCGGATCGCGTCTGAGATTGCCTGAATTGCTTCCTCTTGCCCGATGATGCGCTCGTGCAGCCGCTCCTCCATGCGGAGCAGCTTTTCTGCTTCCGTTTCCATCATCTGGGCAACGGGGATGCCAGTCCATTGGGCGACCACCTCGGCAATATCATCCGAATCGACCATCTCATCGAGTTGGTGCTCGGATTCCCACTGATCGCGGTGTTCGGCAAACTCGCTTTCCAGGCGCAGGCGTTCGGATTTCTTCTGTGCCGCGCGCTCGTAATCGCGTTCCTGTCCGGCGAGCTCTTCTTCAGCCGCCAGACGATCGATCTCGGTCTTCATCTCCTTCAGTTCGGGTGGCAATGAATAAAGCAGCACGCGCAGTTTGGCAGCCGCCTCGTCGATCAGATCAATTGCTTTATCCGGCAGATGCCGTTCGGTGACGTAGCGGGAAGACAGGCGCGCCGCATCCACAAGCGCCTGGTCAGAGAAACGCACTTTATGATGCGCTTCGTAGCGATCGCGCAGACCATGAAGCATCAAGATCGTTTCGTCCACGCTCGGTTCTTCGACATACACTGGGGCAAATCGCCGCTCAAGCGCTGCGTCTTTCTTGATATGCTTGTGGTATTCATCCAGTGTGGTGGCTCCTACGCATTGCAGTTCGCCGCGCGACAGCGCTGGCTTGAGCATATTTGAGGCATCCATCGCGCCTTGGGCTGCGCCGGCGCCGACCACCGTGTGCAGTTCGTCGATAAAAAGGATCACCTCTCCTTCGGCGCGCTGAATCTCCTCCAGCGCCGCTTTAAGGCGCTCCTCGAACTCCCCCCGAAAACGCGACCCCGCAATCATCGCGCCCAGGTCCAGCGACAACACGCGCTTTCCCGAAAGGATTTCCGGCACATCATTGGCGGCGATCTTCTGCGCCAGCCCTTCAACGATGGCTGTCTTGCCAACCCCGGCTTCTCCAATCAGCACCGGGTTGTTCTTGGTGCGCCGGCAGAGGATCTGGATAACCCGCAGAATTTCGGTATCCCTCCCGATCACGGGGTCGAGCTTGCCTTCGTGCGACATCTGGGTCAAGTCGCGCGAAAAACGTTCCAACGTGCGATAGCGGGTTTCGGCTTGCGGGTCAGTTACGCGCTGTCCGCCACGAATCTGTTGAATGGCTTCATACACGCGCTCGCGCGTCACACCCGCGCCTTCCAACAGCCGGGCTGCGGGCGTGCTGCGCTCGCTCATAATCGCCAGGAAGATGTGCTCGGTTGAGATATATTCGTCTTTCAAGCGATTGGCTTCTTCGTTCGCCAAATCAATGATCCGCTTGACCCGCGGCGTGATAAAGATCTGGCCCGCGCCGCCGCCAAAGATGTTCGCTTTGGGGCTGGTGCGCAGGATATAATCTAGACGCTCGGTCAGCGCGTTCGTATCAACCTTTAAGTTTTCCAATATTTGGGTAATGACACCTTGCGGCTGCTCGATCAGCGCCAGCAGAATATGTTCCGTATCGATCTGGTTATGTCCATAACGCTGGATGATCTCGGCTGCGCGCTGAGCGGCTTCTTGAGCACGCTCGGTGAACCGATCAAATCGCATCATAGTCTTTTTTCCTTAATTGTCAGAATCCCAGCCTTGTGAAAAGCTCCAATACTCCTTCTGGGGATTATAACACTGGCAATATCAACATAACGCATGTATGGCGTTAGAAAAACATATAAAAACGCGCCGCGGATTGACCGCACGAGCCATTGCGCCCATGTATGCAAGATTCTGACCGAAAGCCGGGAACTCAAATTAATGGATATGCGTCTACTGCTCTGATCTAGTTTGGATCACAATTTCATCACCGGCTAAATCAACCTGAGCCGCGAGAAAAACACGAGAGGAGAAATACAATGAAAGTCAAATCGGTTCTAACCCCAGCAGTTATGCTAGCCGCAATCGTCCTGACTGGCTGCGCCGGCGCAGCCTTCGCCCAGACCCAGCCCCCCTCCAGCGAAACAACCCCGCCGCGCACGCTAACGGTGAGCGGGAGCGGGAAAGTCTTCGCCACTCCCGACATCGCCAACATAACCGTTGGCGTGCACATCGAAGGGCGCGATGCAATGAAAGCCGTCGCCGAAAACAACACCAGCACCGCTGAGGTGATCGATACCCTCAAAGCGATGGGCGTCGCCGCTAAAGACATCCAGACCACCAACTTCAGCATCTATCCCCAACGTGAATACGACACGGAGGGCAAACCGACCGGCGTGGTCTTATACATCGTCGACAACTCGGTCTACGTCACGGTGCGCGATCTGGATCAGGTTGGAAAAATCCTCAACGAGGTGGTCAAGTCGGGCGCCAATTCGATCAACGGCATCCAGTTCGATGTTTCCGACCCGACAGCAGTGCAATCTCAGGCTCGCGCCGCGGCGGTAGACAATGCTCACGCCAAAGCCCAGGAACTGGCTAAGGCGGCTGGTGTGACGCTCGGTCCGGTGCAGACGATCAGCGAGTACACCAGCAGCGCCCCCGCCCCGATGTATGCCATGCGCGACAGCGTAATGGCAGCGCCCGCTTCGGTTCCGGTCGAAGCCGGACAGCTTGCCCTGACGATTGAAGTGAACATCGTCTATCAGATTCAATAATAGTGGTATAAATCTCCCCATGCAAGACGAGTACGCTTTCCAGCCGAATCGTCGCATGGGGACGATCTTTTTGCTCGGCAGCATTGTGCTGCTCACGCTCGTTGGCATTGGCGGTATCTGGCAGTCCACCCAAGCCAGCGCCCTGGAAACCAGCCTGCTGTATCTGCTGTTCGTCCTGGCAGTTGCAGCGGCGGTCCTGGCGCTGGCTTATCGCGTCTATGGGTTACGCAGCGCCGTCTATATCTTGACCCAGGGCGGCATCCGGCTGCGCTGGGGTTTGCGCAGCCAGGATATCCCCAGCGACGAGATCCTCTGGGTGCACCCGGCTTCTGAGCTTACCGCGCCCTTGCCTTTACCGCTGATTCGGGTTCCCGGGGCGGTGCTTGGACTCCGGCGCATCCCGGGCGGCGGAGAAATCGAGTACTTGGCTGCAGATGTCAATCACCTCATCATGATCGCTACGCCGGGGGGAGGTTATGTCATCTCACCCGCCCAGCCTGAAGAATTCCTCCAGATTTACCAGCGCTTCATCGAATTAGGTTCGCTGACCCCGCTACCTGAGCGCGCGGTCTACCCTTCACTTATGCTGCAGCGAGTTTGGACTTCCATACCCGCCCGAGCGCTTCTGCTGACCAGCATTCTCGCCAGCCTTGCGCTGTGGGTGTGGGTCAGTCTTGCCATCAGCGCGCGCAGCGAAGTCTCGCTGGGCTTCACGCCGGCTGGCTTTCCAGCAGACCCTCTGCCGGCCGCGCGGCTGATGCTGTTGCCGTTCTTGAATTTCTTGTTTTTTCTCACCGCGCTGCTGCTGGGTTTGTTCTTTTTTCGCCAACCTGAAAGCCGCCCGGTGGCATTTGTGCTCTGGACCAGCAGCGCCCTGACTGCGGTCCTTTACCTTCTGGCGGTGTTCTTTATCCTGCACTCGGGTTAGTCCCGGTTGTAGGTTTATCCCACATTATTCCACACGTATCCCACATTAACCAACACCTCACGATAGACCGCCATGCAGCTTTTTCTTGGAATTCTCCTGGGTATCATCGTCGCAGCCCTGGCGTGGAAAGCCAAAGCGCTCAACCGCAGCGGGGCGCTCGCAGCCGCGTTGACTGGCGGGTTGATTTTTGGCATCGGCGGCTTGCCCTGGGCGGCGCTCCTGCTCGCCTTTTTCCTGTCATCCAGCCTGCTCTCGCGCCTCGCTGGACGGCGAAAACAGACATTGAGCGAAAAATTCTCCAAAGGCAGTCAGCGCGATTGGGGTCAGGTGCTGGCAAACGGAGGGCTGGGCGCGGTCCTGGCGATTTTACACGCCCTGCTTCCGGGGGAAACCTGGCTCTGGGCGGCGTATGCCGGGGCGATGGCAGCGGTCAATGCGGATACCTGGGCAACCGAATTAGGTGTGTTGAACCCGCAGCCGCCGCGCCTGATCACAACCTGGCAGCCGATGGAGTATGGCGCGTCGGGCGCAATCAGCCTGCTGGGCAGCCTGGCAGCCATGAGCGGCGCCGCGCTGGTGGGGCTTCTGGCGATGATCTTTGGCTCAAGCCCAGACCCGGCGGCTCTATTCCTGGCTGCCGTTTTGGGCGGAACCGCGGGCGCTTTCCTCGATTCCCTCCTGGGCGCGACCCTGCAGGCGATTTATTGGTGTCCGGTCTGTGAAAAAGAAACCGAGCGCCACCCCGTGCACCTCTGCGGTTCGCCAACCCACCAGATCCGCGGTTGGAGCTGGTTGGATAACGATTGGGTCAACTTTATCGCTTCGCTGTTCGGAGCTCTGATTTGCGCCCTGATCTATATGGGTCTGCGCATCCTTTGAAATCCCCCGGTTAGCGCCGTCCCGCCCGGCTCACCCCCCGATTTCGGACATCACCCGGTTGAGCGGGATCAAACCTTCCGCCAAACCGTGACCCCACGGCTTCACCCAGACCCCATCCAAAATGAGCTGGCGCAGATCCTCGAGGCTGGCGCCCGCCCGCAGCGGTGTGAGCAGATCCACCTCGCCCTCGCGCAGCAGGCATAACCTAAGGCGACCGTCCGCGGTCAGCCGGGCGCGCGTGCAGGCTGCACAAAACGGCATGGTAACGGATGAAATAAAGCCCACTTCCCCCACCCCGCCCCGCAGGCGGAAGAGGCGCGTTTCGCCGTCCAGTTCGCCGCCGTTCACAACCTCCAGCGCGCCAAGTTCAGCCTCGATCCGCTGGCGGATCTCCGCGGCAGTGACGGTCGCTTGAAGCTGGAGATCGGTCGAGCCGGCAAAGGGCATCATCTCGATAAAACGAATCTGCCAGGCATGGCTCAGCGATAGCCGCGCCAGATCCGCCACATCCCCCTCGTTGTACCCGCGCACAACCACCACGTTGAGCTTGACCGGAACCAGCCCCGCCGCTTCGGCTGCCTGGATCCCTTCCCAGACCTGTTCCAGTTTGCCCCGGCGGGTCAGACGCTGAAATTTCTTGGGGTCGAGCGTATCCAGGCTGATGTTCACCCGGTCCAACCCAGCCTCTGCCAGCGGCTTAGCCAGGCGCGGGAGCAGAACGCCGTTGGTGGTCATCGTGAGCGAGCGCACTCCGGGGTTCTTTTTGATCGCGCGCACCAGTTCGACCACGCGCGGGTGAACGGTCGGCTCGCCGCCGGTGAGCCGGTATTTCTCGAACCCCAACTGCGCAAACAACCGCACCAGCAGCAGCAACTCGTCATCCTGCATCAACTCCGGGTTCGGACGGAAGGTCATGTCCTCGGGCATGCAGTAGAGGCAGCGCAAATTGCAGTGATCCGTCAGGCTGATGCGCAGATAATTGATATTACGTCCAAAACGATCGATAGCCATTAGAAAGACACCGGTAATCCGTCTTCAGCCAAATGCTCGCTGAACGTATTATAAGTCATTCGTTCAGGAACAGATTTTTTAGATAAATTAGAAGTTATTATTATAAATTATACGCGCAAACCGCAGAAAAAGCAAACTGCCCTTCCACAGTTCTTGCTCCCGTTACTTTAGCAGCGGCAGCAGGCTGTGAATGTAGACGTCCAGGTCTGCCGGGTCGGCGGTGATCGATTGCAGCACGATAGAATCGGCGCCGGCGTCCTCCAGCCGCTTTAGCATCGCGGCTGCCTGATGCGGGGTACCGGCAGCCGCCAGTTCGTCCACCCAGGCCTCTGGAATGCGCGCGGCTGCGCCTTCCACCCCATACGTTTGCACCATTTCCACGGCTTGCTCGGCGATCCCCAGCGATTTAAGGTGCGGGTCGCCGCGGGCGACGCCTGCGGCAATCGCCCCCCGCGCGCTGAGGCGCGCCGCCAAACCTTCCGGATCGACCTGGCATAGCACAAAGACCACCCGCTGGTTTTGCCGGCGTCCGCTCTCCTCCATCCCAGACCGGATCTGTTCACCCGCCCAACGCACGTAAGCCGGCGATGAGAGCGCCGTCAGGATCGCGCCATCTCCGTGCCGTCCTGCGAGCCGCAGAGATTTTTCGCGAATGCCGCCGATAAAAAGCGGCGGGACCACTTCAGCGACCAGGCGCATTTGAACCTCGTCCAGGTGAACATGATTCCCATGCAGCGTCACCTTCTCGCCGTGCAGCAACCGCCGCACCGCCTCGACTGTCTCGCCAAGGGTTTTCAGCGGGGACTTCGGATAAGCGCCGATCTGTTTCATCCACAGGTCGACTCCGTGCCCAAACCCGGGCAGGAATCGCCCCGGATACAACCGCGCCAGGGTGGTGATTTCCATCGCGGCAAACAGCGGGTTGCGCGCCACTGCCGGCAGGATCCCGATGCCCACTTTGATCTTGCGGGTCGCGCCAAGCGCAACCGCCGCGCTCGTAAACGCGCCGGCATAGAAACAGTCCTCCCAGAACCAGAGTTCGTCTAAGCCGGCTGCTTCGGCTCTCCTGGCGTAGTCAGGCAGCGTTTCGGGCGGAAACGCTGGGTGAAAGACCACTCCGAGCGATGGGGTCATTCTTGTTTTACCGGCGCGACTTTCCCGTCGGATAAGAAAAGCAACTCATCCGGCGTGAGGCGAAAAACCGCATGGGGGGTTCCGGCAGCCGCCCAAAGCTCGCTGTAATTGAGTAAATCCTGGTCGATGAAAGTCTCGACCGGTTCGGCGTGCCCAAACGGCGGGACGCCGCCGATGACAAAGCCCGTGCGCGCCCGCACAAAATCCGCGTCAGCCTTGCCCAACGGCTCTCCAATGAGCTTTTCGATCCGCCGTTCGTCCACCCGGTTAACGCCGCTGGCAATCACCAGGATCGGACGCTCTGAACGCTTGGCTTTGAAAACCAGCGATTTTACGATTTGCCCCACCCCGCAGCCGATCGCTTGGGCGGCCTCAGCTGACGTACGAGTCGAATCAGCCAACTCGATCACCTGCAGCTTGACGCCCCGCGTCTCCAATGCCTGCTGAATTTTCTGCGCGCTGGGGCTCAGTTTGTCGCTCATCTTACCTCCTTAGCGAATAAAATAACCCGACCGGTGAAAAAGGAAGATAAAGTCTATTTTTACTTCCTCTGAATTCCAAATCCATTTCACATCCACTTGCGGTGGCGCATCCACCCGAACATAACCAGCGGGGTAAATAAAATGATTGCCAGCGTGACCAAGAACGCCGGAAGACCCGTCCAGATATTCAGCGGCGCGCTTGGCTGGAGAAAGTTCATTCCAAAAAACCCGGTGACAAATGACAGCGGCATAAATAAGGTCGTTATCACCGTCAGAGTTTTCATGATCTCGTTCATGCGGTTGTTGATGACCGAGAGATAGGTATCCATCGTCCCGCTGATCAGGTCCCGCACGCTCTCGATGATGTCGTACAGGCGCACCAGGTGATCGTAAACGTCGCGGAAGTACACCCGGTCTTTGGCGTCGATCTGGTCGTATGGGTCGCGCGCCAGTTGGTTGAGCACTTCGCGCTGGCGCGCCAGGATGCGCTGCAGATATAGCACGGCGCGCTTGAGGGTGAACAGCTTTTCCAGCGTAGCGGTATTCTTCCCGATAAAGATGTCGTCCTCCAGTTCGTCGATCGCCAGATCGAGCTTTTCGACCACCGGCATATAGCGGGAGGCGATCTCGTCAAGGATGCGGTACAGCAGGTGATCAGGACCTCCCTTCATGATCCGCTCATCGCGCTGGCAGGTCTTCCAGATTTGATCGACTGCTTCGATCGGCGCATCGTGATGGGTGACCAGGTAGTTGCTGCCGACAAAGAAATCCAGCTCCTGCGTCTTTACCTCCCCTTCGGCGGGGTCAAACAGGATGGTATGCATCACAATATACAAGTAACTGCCCCAATCATCCAGCTTGGGTGAGTGATTTTCTTGCAAGGCGTCATCGATTGCCAGCGGGTGAAAATGGAACTTATCGCGCAAAATCGGTTCGGCTTCTGCGTTTGGCGCGCCTTCAAAATCGACCCAGATCACCCCCTTGGGGTCATGCAGGCTGATCTCCAGATCAATCAGATTGAGATCGGCGAGGAGCTTCCCATCGGCAGATAAATACAGCATTCGGATCATGTTGGTTTTTCCATGCTCTTGCAATTCTCAATTCTAACTTTGAATGATTAATAATCCCATGCCCGTTCAATCCAGTCCTGGTTCTCAAAGATCCAGCCCTCGATTGGCTCGGAAGCTTCGCGCTCCACCCGCACTTTCCACCAGGTCAGCCCGTTGGCTGCGACTGGACCCTCGATGATCTCTAGGATCTCGCCGGGCGCAGCGAGTTGGGCAATGCGCGCGTCGCGCCCCGGGGAGCTGCGCAGGCTGAGGTTGACCGCCGGCTTGACGCGGTAGAACTCGCCAATCCGGTATGCCAGAGCGTCAATCGGCACGCCTTCCGGCATGTACAGAGACTTGGTCACCCACTCGGGCGGCGGCGGGGGCGAATCAACCAGCATCCTGCGCCAACCGGTTTTATTGATCGCCCGGCTGCGATGAAGCGAGAATTCATAATACGAATACACCCCGCCTTGAGCGATCATCACTCCACCGCCCAGCGGCGCCAGCACGTAAATCCGGTCCACGCCGCCCACCCCGATCTGCAATATGCGGTCGCCTCCAAAGTCCAGGGTCACAATGCCAGGCAGGGGAGGCATCTTCAACCAATCACTTTTCTGCTCCGCCAGCATGCTGGCATAAACGCGTTTTTCGGATGGTCCGAGAGGCGCCTGGATCAAGGCAAAATCTGCCGTTTCCAGCGGCTCCCCGCGCAGCTCTTTGACCGCGATATCGCCCAGGCGCTGCAGCCGGTCTGCCAGGTCGAGCGTTTCGAGCAGCAGTTGATTGAGACCATCCAGCGCCGGGCTGGGCGAGAACACGCCAACCAGGTCGCGCTGTTTGAGCCCCTCGGCGGCGCTGAACGCCAGCCGCGAAAGCTGGTAAAAGACTTGCGGATCGGGTTCTACAAACCCTGGCGCGGGCGGCGCCATCAGAGGACGGGTTTCTAAACCCCCCGCGGGAACGGGGGTAAATTCGGTTGTATCGTATTGCAGCTCCGCCCAACTGCCCAAAGCGCTGTTGAGGTTTTTAAACGCCCAACCAGTCTGCTCCAGATAGGGTAAGTTGTCCGCCCCGGGTGGCAACTCTTGGGCAGAGGCGAGGTGCTTGCGAAACCCTTCCAGCCACAGATTGCGCGCTGAAATCGACCATTGCTCCGGCGGTTGGTCCGCCAGCGCCGCCTGCAAGCGGGCGATCTCTTCCGGGTAGCTACGAAATTCGGCGCCGCTCTGCCACATTGCCTCGAATGCAGCCGGCGCCCCGACCGCAGCCATGACCTCTAACCCGCCGGGGAGCAGGCGCGGCGATTTTGAACTGGCTCCAGGTTCTGGCGCCAGATTCTCCAGGATCAGCCCATCCAGATAGTAACGCGCCCCCAAAAAGCTCCAGTTCTGCAGGTTTTGTCCATCCGGCGGGGCGAGCGGCGGGCGCGGGTCGAGTTGAGGAAAAGGCAGGTCGCGCAGCAGGGTCTCGAATTTCTCCCGCTGCGGCGCGTCCTTTAAGCCAAGGATCGTCAGATTTTGTCCAAACGCCTGATCCATCAGCAAGGCATATTCGGGCGGGCCCCCCGATGCCCGCAATCCGCTGAAAAAATTCAACGTTTCAACGATGCGCGCCCACTCCTCCGCTGCCGGACCGTTGGCGGTTTTTGCCTGTCTCAACGCCAGTGTCACAATCAGCGGGACGTAGTCCACCCCAGTAGTCGAACCAGAAAGCATGGGTTGAAAATTGACCCGCTCCAGCCAGGTCAGGGCGCGGAAATAACCTTGCAGTTCCGGGTTTGCCGCGTAACGTCCGGCAGGCAAGTAGCGCCTGAAATCGTCCTGGTATCCGGGGATCAGCGTGGATTGCTCCACCCCGCGGGCTGCCATAATCTGCCCAACCTGGGCGCTGACCTGCCCCTCCAGATCCGGATCGAGCGCAGCCATTGGGTCGAGCAAATGCAGCGCCACGCTCAGATAGGCTGCCGCCAGCTCCGTCGGCGACTCTAGATCGGAGCCTTCTACGAGTGGAAAATACAAAACGACTTCTGCCAGGGTCGCTTCGACCACGCCCTGCAGCCGGCGCTTGAGTTCCTCCCGCTCCAGCGCGGTGAGCAGCTCGTCAAAGCTGGTCTTCAGCGCGTGGTAAGCGGCGTCGCTGGTCAGATAATACGGCTGACCGTAAAACAACGCTACCCGGTTGCGCAGTTCGCTGAACTGGGGTTCCTGGCTGTGCACAATCACAAACCCCTGCCGGGCAAGTTGATCCTGCTGCCGCAAAGTCAGCCCATCCGCCACCGAGCGGTTGGTCACCTTTGCCAGAGGATAAGGCAGGCTGAAGCGCGCTGAGCCCGCCTCCCCATCGGTTTCCCCGGGCGGCGGCAAAGTCTGTGAGGCGACCTGAGCGAATGGTTCAGCGCCGCGATATGGGATGGCTACCAGTTCCCCGGGCGGCGGGGCGGGCGTACCTGGCGGAAGCGGGGAGGCTTGCGCCGCCGCCGGTTCGGTGGCAGCCGCGCGCGTACTCGGGCTCTCCGTGGTCGCAAGCGGGCGCGGCGTAGCCTTGAGCGGCGGCGGGGTAGGCACGATCTGACAAGCCAGGATGCTCGCCAGCGCTGCCAGCAATAAAGCTGCCCCCCAGGGCTTTCTCGAATCCTTCAGCCGCCGCGCCATTATGACCCTTTGTGTAAAACTTTTACCAGCCTCACTGAACGATGGTCTGCAGGGTGTAATTCGCGCTGCCGCCGGTCGAAACCGCCTCGATCATGTAATCTTGGGTCGCTGGCAGGACGCCGGTCCAACTGGTCTGCGCCACAACGGAGCGCACCAGCGGGCTGCCATCCTGCATGCCGTAGATCGTCAGGAAGATGTCGTTAGCGGGCGAATTTATCGTCACGGTCATCGTTTGACCAGCCATCGCCCGCAGCAGATAATAATTCACCTCACCGCCCTGTAAAAACCCGTTCAGCTCCGCTGCGATCGCCCCGCGGGCGAACTTGATCCGAAATGGGATGATCACCTGGAGCGTATAGCTGCTGTTTTGAAGCGGTGAAACCAGGCTGATGCGGTAATCCTGCGTTCCCGGCAGAACCCCGGTGAAGGTGGTGCTGCCCGCCGAGGTGCGGAGCAGCGGGACGCCGTCCGTCAGCCCGGTCACGCCCAGGAAAACATTGTCGTTGGGCGAATAGACGCTGGTCAACATCGTCTGGTCCTGCAGGGCGCGCAAAACGTAATCAACGCGCTGGTTCTGTTGGATCTGTCCCTCTACTGTTGCCGAGGTTGCGCCGCTGGCGAACCGAATGCGGGTCGCGCCCGCTTGTCCGGTCGGCGGAGGAGGCGGCGGGGGCGGCGGGGGCGGGGGGATATTCGCCTGGGCAGTGCTGGTTTGCGCCAGCGCAATTGCCGTAGCCTGGGCAGCTTGAGCCGCTGAGGTGAGCGCCAGAACCTGAGCCGTCCCGGTCGCCATGGCTGCTCCGGCTTGCAGGGTAGCCTGGCTGCTGATCTCGGTCTGAGCAGCGTTGAAGGTTGCTGTGCTCGCCGCGGCGGTGACATCAAGCCCCAACTCGAGCGCGGTCTCCGTTGCTGCAAGCTGCTGAGCCGCGATCGTCTGGGCTGCCGCCGCTTCGACCGTGCTGGGAGATTGCGCGCCCTGACCCGGCGCGCGGCTGAACGGCACGCTGCACGCCAGCGCGCTGATTACCAAAACCAACCAGGCGTATTGTAAGCTTTGTCTGGACATGTCTTCTCCTTTGGGTTCTTCTAGCCCTTTATTGCTGCGTTCGGGAAATGGCTTTTTAGACAGGCTGAGGTCGGGCTGCACAATTCACACCCGCCTGAAATGGGGCGGCGGGGTTGATGCGAGACTCTCTCCGAAGATTTCAAGACAGCGAGCGCGCCACCGCCGTGAGACCCAGGATCAGAACCCCCAAGATTAGGTTGAGGCGCACCAGGTGAAGTTCCTGACGGTTCAAGCGATTATTTAGCATACCAGCCTCGCCATCTTGCGCTGCGAGCGCTTGCCGCAGCACCACCCGGCTCAAGCCGGGCAGCACGACCCAGGTCATGTAAGCCGAAACCGCGGTCATGCCGAAAAAGAGCAGGTGTTTGATCAGGATCGCGACCGCCCACAGGTTGTGAACGGTCAGAAATCCCTCATAGCTTGGGTTGGCGCTCATCTGAAACAACCCGGTGCCGGCAAGCGCAGCCAGGCAGAACCAACTGACCGGGTCCAACCTGCGCTGCAATTCGACCAGGAAAGCTGCCAAAGGCTGAGGCTCCAGCGACCGGCGGGCAGCCGGCAGCACAAAGAGCGAGAGCGCCGCCAGACCGCCGATCCACACCACGGTGGCGAGCATGTGCAGCCAATATGCCAGCGTAAGAGCCCAGACAGGCGCGCTCATGGGCTCTTGGTGGGTTTGGGCTTTTTGGGTTTCGGCGTTCCAGCCGGCTGATCTCCCGCGCCGGCGCATTGCTGAGCCGCCAATTCACCCGCCTGTTGCACGGCTGGGTCGGGTGAAATCTCGTATGATTGCTGGTAAGCGCGCACCGCCGCACAGTACTGTCCGCGTTGCGCCAGCGAATTGCCGTATTCGAACAACGCCTGACGCAACCGCTCGGTGGCGGTCATTTTCGAGCCATCCATCAAGTTGGGCAGGTTGGGCGCCACTTGGGAAAAATAGTTGACCGCCTGTTCCCAGTCGATGCCCCAGAAGCTCGCGCCGGTGATATACAGGCTGCTCCAGCTCAGGAGCCCTTGGGCTTCCGCGTCCAAGGGACCGAACTGGCTAGCCAGCGTCAGATCGTATATCCCGCCTTCCAGGTCGGAGGATTTCAGGATCTTATCCCGCCCACGGTTGCGCAGCGCCAGAAAGAGAAGCCCGTCAATCTCAACCGCCCGGTAAGTCGGATCGAGTTTTCGTAAAATCAGCAGCGTGTCCACCGTCGCGGTCCAATCGTTCGCCGCCAGCGCTTGCTGAGCCTGGTCAAAGCGCTGCTGGCTGTCGCGGTCATCCGGCGTGGGCGTCAGCGTCGCGGTTGGCAGCAAGGTTGGCGTCGCGGTTGTGTTGAGTTCCAGCAGCACCTGCGCCAGTTTTTCAGTCACGCCGGGATAGTTGGGGTCTAGCTGGATCACGTACTCAAACCGCTGGCGGGCGCGCCCATATAAACCCTGTTCCATATCCTGTATCCCGAGCGCGTATTGCTCAGCGACTGCCCCGGCAACCTGCGTCTTTTCGGCGCTCTTGCGCATCCCGATGCCCGAGGTGTACCCGCCAAACCCGCTGACCAGCAGCACCAGCAGCAGGATCGCCAGCCCCGCCAATGGATAGAAGAACCACGGCAACCCTCTGGGTCGCCCTTTAGGGCGTCCGTTCCCCGGCTTTGCCGGCGGCGGGGGGCTTGACGGAGGGCTGGCAGGCTGCGAAGCGGCGGCTGCGGACGCCTGCTCCCGCTCAAAAGCCTGAGTATCCTCGTAGCCTTTGGTCAGCGGGACGCCTGGCAGCGTGGCGGATAGCTCCGCTTCCGCCTCAGCCAGGTCAGGGGCTGCTACCGGGATAGCTCTAGTGACTTCCAGGTCGCTTGCCGCATGCTCCACTTCGGCTGCCGGTTCAGATGCTCCTTTTTCCGCGCCGGCTTCGAGTTGGGTCGGCTGGGTGTGTTCAATTGATTGGTGATCCTCCGGTTCGAGAGGGGCTTCCGGAGTTTGATTTTGTTCCAGGTTTGAATCTTTCATGCCGCCCATTATACCGCGCCGGAGCGGGCTGATTGCTGCGGTATAATCCTGCCATGCCGGAATTCCGTTTCTTCCATCCGATCGAGGTGCGTTACAGCGACCTGGACCCTCAGGGTCACGTCAACAACGCCCGCTACCTGAGCTACTTCGAACAAGCGCGGGTGGAGTACTTTCGCCAGCTCAATTTATGGAACAGCGGGTCGTTCATGGATTTTGGAATCATCCTGGCTGAAGCCCGGCTCACTTTCCTTGCTCCGGTGACCTACGGAATGTCATTGCGGGCTGGGACGCGCGTCAGCCGGCTGGGCGGGAAAAGCCTGGCGATGGATTACTGTCTGGAAAACTCCCTCAGCGCTGAAACCCTTTGCACCGGATCGGCGGTGCTGGTGGCATATGATTATCGCAGCAGAGCGACCATCCCCATCCCAGATCCCTGGCGGCAAGCCGTTCGCCAATTTGAGCAGTTGAATGAGGCTGCTGAACCTGGCTGACCTTTATTTTCTTGATCGCCTTGCAAACCTCGTAACAGAGAAGGAGCAACATGAAGCTGCCAGCAATCGACGAGTCATTCCTGCTTGACTTCCTGACCAGACTCCTGGACATCCCCAGCCCGACCGGGTATACCCACCTGGGCATCGAGTTCATCCGGGAGGCGCTTGTGTCCTACCCGGAGTTAGAAATCCACCTCAACCGCAAAGGCGCGCTGACAGCGATCTGGCGGGGCGAGCAGAATCCTGTCTCGCGCGCGCTGACCACGCATGTTGATACGCTCGGCGCCATGGTCAAAGAGATCAAGCCGAACGGACGGCTGCGGCTGACCGGCATCGGCGGGCTGTTATGGAACTCGGTCGAGACCGAAGGCTGCACGGTCTTCATCCGCAATGGCGAGAAAGTGCGCGGCTCGCTCTTGATCGAAAAAGCTTCCGCCCACGTGTACGGCAGAGAGGCTAATGAGCAAAAGCGCGATGACGCCAATATGGAAGTCCGCCTGGATGCAGTCACCCACTCCGAACAGGAAACGCGCGAACTGGGGATCGAGGTCGGAGATTTTGTGGCTTTCGACCCGCGGGTTGAAATCAACAACGGTTTTGTTCGTTCACGCTTTCTGGACGATAAAGCCTGCATCGCGTGTGTGGTAGCTGCCGTCCGCGCCATGCATGCAGCCGGGCTCAAACCACGCCAGACCACCTGCCTGCATTTCAGCAACTACGAAGAGGTCGGTCATGGGGCGGCAACTGGCATCCCCGACACGGTCTCCGAGTTGGTCGCGGTTGACATGGCGGCGGTTGGTCAGGGTCAGGCTTCGGATGAATTCCACGCCACGATCTGCCTGAAAGATTCGAGCGGTCCCTATCATTTCGAGCTGAGCCAGCGTTTGCGCGCGCTGGCGGAAGCGCACCACATCCCCTATAAAACCGATATTTACCCCTTCTACACTTCCGATGGGGGAGTCTACTGGCGCGCTGGCGGCGATGTAGCCGTTGCCCTGATCGGACCCGGCATTGACGCTTCTCACAACTACGAGCGCACCCACACCCAGGCGCTCCTGGCAACCACGCGCTGGATCCTGGCTTATCTCCTGTCCTAACTCCGCCGTTCGGCGAAACGATTCGATCATGCGCCTCGACGTCGCTCTGCCCCCAACTTCTTTGACCGCTATCCCGGAGATTGCCCGCAATGCAGAAGCCCTGGGGTTTGACGGGCTCTGGTCTTCCGAGACCATGCACGATCCCTTTCTGCCGGGAGCTTTGATTGCCCTGCACACTCAGCGGGTGCAGTTTGGGACTGCGGTGGCGATTGCCTTTGGGCGCAGCCCCGCCACCCTGGCATACACTGCCTGGGACCTGGCGCAAGCTTCGCGGGGGCGCTTCATCCTGGGTCTCGGCACCCAGGTTAAACCCCACATCGAGAAACGCTTTGGGATGCCCTGGCCCGCTTCGGTGACCGGCAAGCTGCGCGAGCAAGTCGGAGCGATTCGAGCGTTTTGGCGCTCCTGGCAGACCGGTCAAAGGCTCGATTTTCGCGGCGAATACTATCGCTTGAGCTTGATGACTCCGTTTTTCAACCCGGGCCCGATCGAACATCCCGACATACCGATTTACATTGCGGGGGTTAATCTGGGGCTGGCGCGCCTGGCGGGTGAAATTGCGGACGGCTTTGTGATGCACCCCTTCCATTCGCTGCGTTACCTGCGTGAGGTCCTGGCGCCGGCAATTGAAAACGGGCTGGCTGCCACGGGTCGCTCCCGCGCCGAGGTTGCCATTTCCGCCACGGTTTTCACGGTCACCTCCCCGGACGAAGACCTGCTCGTGCGCTCCCAAATCGGTTTTTATGCCTCCACGCCCTCGTACCAGCCGGTGATGGCGCTGCACGGCTGGCAGGACGCCGCGGAACAGCTCTCGGCGCTGGCGCGCCGCGGCGATTGGAGCGCCATGCCCGCCCAGATCAGCGATGAGATGCTGGAAACCTTTGCGGTGGTCGGTTCAGCGGATGAGATCGGCGCCCGCTTGAAAGAACGCTACTCCGGTCAGGTAGACCGCCTGAGCCTCTACCTGCCTTTCGTCCCAAATCAGCGGGACGCTTTTTGGTCTCGATTGAGATCGGAGTTCGAAAAGACGGAACCTCACCCGTGACAGGATCGACAAACACGCGCCTGCGCCTGGCGCTGTTTTTGCTGCTGATTTCTCTCACCTTTGGCTGCGCGGTCTTTTCTGAGCCGCTCACCACAGCGCCTCCCACCCCAACGCCAACCGCGGCTGCGCCGGCGAGCCTCGCGCTCACCCCGCAGGTTGCCGAACCAACCAACACAAATTCTGGGCATCCCACAGCCCCGGTCGCACCGACACAGCCCGCTCCGCGCTACCCCGATCTCAGCGCCGGCAGCTTCCCAGCCAGTCCAGTCGCGTACACCATCCCCCTGACCATCCGGCATCTGATGCCGGAGCAAGCCAGCCTATTCTTCGAGTTGAATGCGCCCGCTGAGGGCTTCCTGTTCTACCAGCAGGTCTCCCCGCAACCCGCCGAAACCCGCGCTGCCGCGATCGACCCGGTCCAAACGCGCCAGATGATCACGCTGGAGGGCTTGTCGCCCGGCGCAGAATATCTTGCCGTCCTGGGGCTGGGCAAAGGTACCTCCGGCTTTCAGCAACCGACCTTCTCAGCCGCCCCCTGGGAGGCGCTTCGCTTTCGAACGCCCGACGGTCGGGAGCCGCTCAAAGTGGCAGTCTTTAGCGACGCCAGTTTTGGCGACGCCTCCACCGAAGCCCTGGTCGCTCAGATGGCTGCACAAGAGCTGGACTTCGCGATCAACGCTGGAGACATCGTCGATAAGATCGAAGACAACGTCAATCCGGTCGAAGCCTACGCCCAGAAATACTTCTCGATCTATTCGCCGCTCTTGCACCGCATGCCAATTTACACAGCGATCGGCAATCACGATTACGACGCCGAAGCCCGCTGGCTGGACAGCTATTTTTACTATTACGCCTTCCCCGCTTTTCCCGATCCACGCTTCAACGAGACGGAGGCTGACCGCGCCCGCCAGTATTACGCCTTCGCCTATAACGACGTCCAATTTGTGATGCTCGACACGCAGGTGTTCTTTGGGATCCCCAACTGGAAAGAACAGGATGCCTGGCTGGCGGAGCGCCTGGCTGATCCGCGCTTCCGCTTCAGCATTCCGGTGTTCCACGTGCCGCCGTTCTTCAGCGGCTCGGTCCACCCGGACGACCAGCTCGCGGTGCGCCAGTTCTGGCATCCGCTGTTCGCCGCGGCGCGCGTACCGCTGGTTCTTTCGGGTCACAGCCACCACTATGAACGGCTGCTTGTGGACGGCGTGACCTACATCGTGACCGGCGGCGGGTCGGGGACGCTCTACCCAGCGGGGGCGGTTCTGCCGCAGAGCCAGATGTTTGCCAGCCGAACCCACTACATTTTGCTCCACATCTACTCTGACCGGATCGAGCTGTCGGCAATCGATAAAACCGGAGAGCAGTTCGATCACGCGCTGATCCCCTTGCAGTAGTCCAGACCCATCATTTTTCGCTTTCGCCGTGGACGTGGATTTAATTTAAGGAATTCGCCCTGCTGACGATCGAAATAGCGTCTCGATCTTCGTCCGTCCGGGCGGAGGTCTAGGATCGGGTGGGGGTCATCTCATGTATAATCATCATTAATGGCAGATGATGATTTCTTCAAATCTCAGCGTGAACGCATGGTGCGCGTCCAGATCGCCAGCCGCGGGATTAAAGACCCACGCGTGCTGGAAGCCATGCGCAGGGTCCCCCGGCATCTCTTCGTTCCAAAAGTGCATCGTCATCTAGCTTACGCCGACGGACCCCTGCCAATCGGCGCCGAACAGACCATTTCGCAGCCCTATATCGTGGCGCTCATGACCGAGCTGCTCAACCTGCAAGGTGGGGAAAGAGTCCTGGAGATCGGCACCGGCTCGGGCTATCAAGCGGCTGTGCTGGCATATCTGGCGGGGCAGGTACACACTGTCGAGCGCTTCGCCGATCTGGCAAAACAGGCTGAGCAGACGCTGAAAGCCTTGAACATCCAGAACGTCCAGGTGCACGTGGGGGACGGCACGCTTGGGCTGCCCGAGTTCGCCCCCTATATGGGGATCCTCGTGAGCGCGGCGGCGCCCAGCGCGCCTGAGGTTCTACTCGAGCAGCTCGCGGAGGGCGGCATCCTGGTAATCCCGGTCGGACAGCGCAGCAACCAGGTGCTCGAACGCTGGCAGCGCACCGGCGATCAATTCCAGTCCAAACCGATCCTCTCCGTGGCTTTTGTGCCGTTGATCGGTCAGGCGGGCTGGCAGGAATAAAAAAGCAGCTGGCTTCTAAAAGAGCCAGCCGCCTGCTTATAAAATTGAACTCAACTGCGGCTCAAAGTCACGAACACCATCGGTCGCCGGCGTGTGCGGTTGAAAAGGTATGACCGCAGTGCTTCTTGCAGGTCCTCCTGCAGATTGCCGTTGCCGTTGCGCACCGCCTCCTGGATGACCTTGTGCGCCCCATCGATGATGTCGTCGCTGGTGCGGTTCTGGATAAAGCCGCGCGTGATGATTTCAGGATCATCGCGCAGCCGCCGGCTGGTCTCGTCTAGGCTCAAGTTCACCAGGACAAAGCCGTCGCGCGCCAGCGCTTCGCGCTCACGCACCTCGGTCACCCCAATATCGCCGACGCCGGCGCCGTCCACGAACACATAACCGCCGGGCACGCGCTCGCCGATCCTCATCTGGTTGTCCTCGAACTCGATCACGTGTCCGTTTTCGATCACAGCGATGTTCTCTTCCGCAAGTCCCACCTGACGCGCCAGGCTGGCATGCTGGTGCAGGTGCCGCAGTTCGCCATGGATTGGGATGAAAAATCTGGGTTTGACCAGGTGCAGCAGCAGTTTCATCTCCTCCTGGCTGGCATGTCCAGAAACGTGCACCGGCGCAATTCCCTCGTAGATCACGGTTGCGCCGCGCCGGAATAGCCGGTTGATCGTGCGATAAACGCTCTCTTCATTCCCGGGGATAGGATGGGATGAAAGCACTACCGTATCGCCTTCCTGCAGGTCAAACTGCTGGTTCGTCCCCATCGACAGGCGTCCGATGATCGAGGTCGGTTCGCCCTGGGTTCCGGTTGACATCAGTACGACCTTGCTAGGATCCAGCTTGAGCGCCTGCTCGAGGCTGATCACCAGATCATCCGGCAGGTCAAGGTAACCCAGCTTGCGCGCAATCTTGGCGTTTTCGACCATGCTGGCACCGACAAAAGCCATCTGACGCCTGTGTTCTAGCGCGGCATTTCCCACTTGCTGCATGCGCGAGATCAACGAGGCGAAACTGGCGACAATGATCCGTCCCGTGGCGTTGCGAAAGACATCGCGAAACGCCCCGTCGATCACTTTTTCCGAGGGCGTCCAGCCGGGTCGGTCGGCGTTGGTCGAATCAGCCAGTAGCGCCAGCACGCCCCGGTTGGAAAGCTCAGCCAGCTTGGCGTAATCCGTCGGCCATTCATCCACCGGGGTGTGGTCAAATTTATAGTCGCCCGTGTGGATCACCAACCCAGCGGGCGTGGTGATCCCCAGCCCCACCCCGTCGGGGATGGAGTGGCAGACGTGAAAAAACTCAACCTGAAATGGACCAACCCAGATCGTATCGCCCGGCTGGATCGTATTCAAGCGCGCTTTGCTGCTCGAACCGCTGCGCGCCAGCTTAGCTTCGAGCAGACCGCGCGTCAGCGGTGTGGCGTAAATCGGGGCGTTGAACCGCTCCACCACATGCGCAATCGCGCCGGTGTGGTCTTCGTGACCATGGGTGATTACAATGCCGCGCACCAGGTCGGCTTTGTCTTCCAAATAGCGGAAATCGGGGATAATGTAATCGATCCCCAACATGTCATTTTCAGGGAACATCAGCCCAGTGTCTACGATCAGGATATTTTGACCGTACTCGTAGACCATCATATTTTTGCCAACTTCCCCAAGCCCCCCGAGAGGGACTATACGTAATTTCTTGTTACTCATAATCTTCCTTATCATGATACCGGGCTTGCTGAAATCTCATGCCCGCCCGAAAATATTTTAATATCGAAAATGCCCCGCCAGGAGTTCGCTGGCCGGGGCCTGAAAAAGAACTGCTAATGTGAGCCTGTTTACCAACCGGGATACTTTACCCTTGCATAAACCTTGCCTGCACTCCCTTGACATTCTAGCATGGAAGACTGGTTTTGTCTATAAAATCTTTGTAAGATCGAATGGGTTTATAGCGAACCCGCAGTTCCAAGACCGTGCAGTATCCGCTTTACCCGGTGGTCACACTTGTAACTTGTAAATTGACCTTCTGTTTGGCGCAACTCAACCCCCTTCTCCGGTGACCAACGCAATCGCAAAACCGTCATACCCCTTTTTGCCCACCGTCTGGATGACGGTAGCCAGCAGCCCTTTCTCTTTTCCCAATTCGGCGTTGAAGACCCGCATCGCCTGGGCGTTGACGTCTTGGCTGTTTTCTTTGATAACTTCACCGTTGCGGATGACGTTGTCCGCCACGATCAATCCCCCGACCCGGCAAAGCTTAACTGCCAGGTGCAGATATTCGGGGTAACCGGGCTTGTCCGCGTCGATGAAAACCAGATCGAAGAGGTCGACTCCTTGATGCACCATTTTTTGCAGGCTCTCCCGCGCCGGACCGAGGCGCACCTCGATCGCACCGTTCAGCCCAGCCCGCTCCAGGTTCTTGCGCGCCACCTCGGCATGGGTTGGGTTGACCTCCAGCGAGATCAGCCGGCCCCCCTCTGGCAGCGCCCGCGCCAGCCAGATGGTGCTGAAGCCGCCCAACGTGCCAATCTCCAAGATGCGCCGCGCCTGCACCGTCCGCGCCAGCAGCTCCAGCAGCTTCCCCTGAATAGGCGTGACCTGGATCGCCGGCAAGCCGGCTGCCGCCGCATCGCTGAGCGCCGCATCCAGCGCCGCGTCGGGCGCGACAAAAATATCCGTCAAATAACGGTCTACCTGGCTCCATGTGTCGATTGTCATTTTTCCTCCACCTCGTTCTCAACAATAAATTTCAAGTAATCTGCCTATTATAGCAAAAAAACCGGCCTCTGATTACGAGGCCGGTCAAAATATATTCGTCCAGGCCGCAACAATCGCGGGGCTGGATTCGGGATTCTAGTACTCCGGCATCGGCGGAGGCGCGGCTTTTTCCTTTTCGGGGATGTCGGTGATCAGCGCTTCGGTGGTCAGGATCATCGCGGCGATCGAAGCCGCGTTCTCGAGCGCGCCGCGGGTCACTTTAGCGGGGTCGATCACGCCGTCTTCAACCATGTCCAGATACTCTTCCTTGATCACGTCGTAACCGATCTTATCGTTCTTCTTCTCTTTCTGGGCGCGCCGCACGCCTTCCAGAACCACCGAGCCGTCTTTACCGGCATTCTCGGCGATCTTGCGCAGGGGCACTTCGAGCGCCTTGCGGACAATGTTAACGCCGATCTGGGCGTCATCGGTGTCCACCTTCAACTCAGCCAGAGCTGGACCAGCGTTGATCAGCGCCACCCCGCCGCCCGGGACAATCCCTTCTTCAACTGCGGCGCGCGTCGCCGACAGGGCATCTTCCACGCGGTGCTTCTTTTCCTTGAGCTCGGTTTCGGTCGCCGCGCCCACGCGGATGATCGCTACGCCGCCAGAGAGCTTCGCCAACCGTTCCTGCAGCTTCTCTTTGTCGTAATCGCTGGTGCTCTTGTCGATCTCGACCCGGATCTGCTCGATGCGACCCTTGATCTGGGCTGCGTCGCCCTTGCCGCCGATGATCGTGGTGTCGTCTTTCGAGACGACGATCTTCTCAGCCTTGCCCAGGTCGGCAACCGTGGTGCTTTCCAGTTTGCGCCCGGTCTCTTCCGAGATCACCTGCGCGCCAGTCAGGATCGCAATGTCCTGCAGCATCGCCTTGCGCCGGTCGCCAAAGCCGGGGGCTTTGACGCCCACCACATTGAGCATGCCGCGCAGCTTGTTCAACACCAGCGTCGCCAGCGCTTCGCCGTCGATGTCCTCGGAAATGATCACCAGATCGCGCTTGCCAATCTGGACCAGTTTCTCAAGGACCGGGACGATATCGGCAGCCGCGGAAATCTTCTTGTCGTGGATCAACAGATACGGCTCGTCAATCGAGGCTTCCATGTGCTCCGGATCGGTCACAAAATACGCCGAAATGTAACCGCGGTCGAACTGCATACCTTCCACGTATTCGGTCTCGAATTCGAGACCCTTGGACTCTTCAACCGTGATCACGCCGTCTTTGCCGACTTTGTCCATCACTTCCGCGATCAGTTCGCCGATCTGGCGATCCTGGGCGGAAATCGACGCCACGTTCGCGATCTCAGCCTTGGAAGTCAGTTCAATGGATTGTTCGTTGATCTTATCAGCGACGACTTTGGTTGCCGCTTCGATCCCGCGCTTGAGCAGCATCGGGTTGAAGCCGGCTGCCAGGCTCTTCATGCCCTCGACCACAATCGAGTAAGCCAGCACAGTGGAGGTAGTGGTGCCATCGCCGGCGATGTCATTGGTCTTGGTTGCCGCCTCTTTCAAGAGCTGCGCGCCCATGTTCTCGAATGGATCCTGCAGTTCGATCTCTTTGGCAACGGTCACGCCGTCGTGAGTAATCGTGGGGGAACCGAATTTCTTATCCAGAGCTACGTTGCGTCCTTTGGGACCCAGCGTTGTGGCGACGGCTGTCGTCAGGGTCTCCATGCCCTTAGAAAGTCGGTGTCGTGCATCTTCAGAGAAAATCAATTGCTTAGCCATATTTGGATACTCCTTCGGGTATGAAATTACTCAAGAACGATTGCAAGCAGGTCGCTTTCGCGCAGGATAAGCAATTTTTTGCCATCCACCTTGATCTCTGTGCCAGCGTATTTGGCAAACAGCACTTTATCGCCGTCTTTGACATCCATCGGGATGTACTTGCCGGCTTCATCGCGCTCGCCTGGACCCACGGACAAAACCAGGCCCTTTTGGGGTTTTTCTTTTGCAGTTTCGGGGAGAACAATCCCTCCAGCGGTGACTTCTTCTTGCTCGAGGGGCTCGATCACTACACGATTGCCGAGTGGTTTGAGCTTAAGAGACATACGAACCTCCAGGATTGGGTTTGGTAATATGACGAACGTTTACATGCAGACTAGCTAGCACTCTATCGCTTCGAGTGCTAACTAGCGGGTCAAATCATACTCAGTTTTGATTTGGACGTCAAGGGGCAATCGCACAGATTTCCAAAAACTCTAACAAAACGCTTACACAATACTTCTGGATCAGCAGGGTCAGGTTTGGGGCGTCTCAACCAGCGTTGGCGTCTTTGTCGGTCCAGGCGCCGGCGAGGCGTCGAGCCGGGCGCAGATGCCCTCGCTGTCTTCCACAATCCCTATCAGCGTTGGATCGTCGGGGTATGCTGCGCGCACTTGCGCCAGCACTTCGCGCGCCTGGGGGCAATAATTTTCGTGCGGTCGGCTCAGAAAAGCCAGGTTTGTGCCATACTCCACGTAGTAATAGGCAACCGTCACGCTGGTGAGCGGCAGCCCCTGTACAGGTGTCTTGCCCATCTCGTTTTCTTCGGCGGTGCAGCCCACCACCGCGCACTGCAAGAGCGACATTGCGCCCTCGTAGTTGCGCGCCCGGCGGAAAATGATGCCAAGCTGCCCATAGGTGTGCGCATTGGTCGGGTCCAACTCCAGCGCTTTTTCCGCATTGATCGAAGCCGCAAAGAACTGACCGATCTGGGTGTAGGTGCGCGCGATCTCGATGTAAGGCAGCGGGTTAAATACCCCCAGTGCCTGATCGATCTTCGCCGCCTGGTCAAAATAGTCCAGCGCCCGCGCCGGGTTACGGATGCCCTCGCGGTAGTTTTGACCGATGCGCACGTAAAGAAAAGTCATGTTTGGATTGATCCGCACCGCCTCTTGATACTGCTGGATGGCGCTGTTGTATTGGGATAATGATTCAAGCACATATGCATATACCCGATGCGTATCCATCAGCTCGGGTCCGAGCGCGACAGCCTGGGCAGCGTATTTCTCAGCCTGGGTCCATTTTTGCTGGTCAACCAGGATTTCAGCGTAATAAGCCAATGCCAATGCATTCTCTGGATCTAGTTGAAACGAACGGGAGGCTTCAAACTCGGCTTCTAGCAGAAGATCGCTGCGCTGTTCGACTGAAACAAGCGGGGTGAAGGCGTACCAGTCCAGCACAAACGCCCGGATTGCCCGATAAGCGCTCTCATCCGGCGCAAGCTCCACTGCGCGGTCAGCCGCGGCTTTGGCTTCCTCCAGCCTGGCTAGCCGCTCGGTATCGTTGCGCAGCATGCTCGATGAATAAGCCTGAATGCGTGCCAGTTCGGACCAGGCGCGCGCGTTTTCGGGGTCGGCTGCCAGGGCAGCTTTATAAGCGTCGATCGCGTCATTGATGACCGGGCTCGCTCTTTCATCTGCCGCCGCGGTCGGCGTGCTGGGGTTATCCAGCACCCCGGCATCGAAATAAGCCTGGGCTTCCAAAAAATAGGATTCAGCCACGCGCGTGGGCGTAGGGGTGGGTTCGAATGGCGAAATGACTTCGCGCCGCTGCACCATCATTAACAGCCATACTGCTCCCACGATCAAGCCCAACAAGGTCATGATTCTGTAGAAGCTCGTCCCACGCTGCTCGCGGTGGAAAGTAGGTCGTTTGCCGCTCAGTCCCCGTTCCATCCTCGCTCCTATGGGGTCGGCGTCATCTCTGCATCGGGAGTCTCAGTCGTTTCCGGCGTACCGGTCTCGCTGACTGGATTCTGCAGGTTGGTCTGGCAAATCGCCAACCCTTCGGTGGCGTTGTAAACCGCGATCTCGTCGTTAGGCACGCCAGTCAACAGCGCCCGAAAGACCGGCACCGCCTCGACGCAGCGATTGGCGCGCGCCAGCGCAAAGCCATAATACCAGTAATACTCTTCGATCCGCCCGTAATCGAGCGGCAAGCCCTCGACCCGCACGCCGTCTGCGGTTGTTCCCCCCTGTACTGCGAATTTAAGCGTATTGATCGCCTGATCGTATTTCTCCTGCTTGTAATAGATGATCCCCAGATTGCCGTGCAAGCGCGCATCCGCCGGGTCGACTTTGACCGCTTCTTCGGCGTATTGCGCCGCCTGAGGAAAACGCCCGTCTCCGAAGAAAGCCCGCGAAAGCTCGGTTAGCGCCACCGTGTCGGTCGGGTTCAACGCATAAGCCGCCAACAAAGCCTCTTGAGCCTGGTTGTAATCGCCCAGAGATTTATAGGTGATTCCCAGGTACAGGTTAAGATCCGGAATATTCTTGTTGATCGCCAACGCGGCTTGAAACTCTTGCAGGGCTTCTTCCAGGTTCTGGGTGTTTAGCAGGACGATCCCGCGCGCCCGGTGCGTCTCCATCAAGTTCGGACCGAATTGCAGCGCTTGTTTGGAAGCCTCGGCAGCCTTATCGTACAACGTGTAGTCCGCCTGATTTATCAGCACTTCCGCCAGGTAGGCGTATGCCAGGGCGTTGTTTGGATCGAGCGAGAGCGCCTTTTTTATTTCGATCTCTGCCTCGCCATATTTGCCCTGGAAACCCATCGCCCAGCCCATCACGGCGTGCGCCAGCGGGTTATTGGGGTTTTTGAGCAGCGCGTTCTGGCTGTTGGTTATCGCATCTTCATAATCGCCGGTGATCACTTGCAGGCGCGCTAAAGCGACGTAATTCGCAGCATTGGTCGGATCAGAATAGATCGCCTCGCCGTAGGCTTTTACCGCCTGGCTGATTTTTCCGCTCGTATACAATTCCTCTGCCTGGTTGACATACGATTCCGGGCTGAGCGTAGGCGTCTCCGTCGGGACAAATAACGGCGGCGTAACCGGTACAACAACCTGGTTGACATATATCGCTACGCCTATCATAACTACCAGCAGCAACAGGCGCCAGATCGGGGGCCGCCGCGTGCGGCGGCTCATGGTCCATTTATTCCCACGTAAGTACATATCTTTATATTAATACCCTTTCCTTGAATCGCCGTCAAGTGATGCAGGTTAAGCTCATGTTATATTCGGGTTAGAAGAATAAGATCTTGCGCGGAGCCTGGCTCGCGGCTAGAATGAGGCTATGCCCAACCCTCATCTGATATTTGAAGTTTTCACCTTATTTCCCGAAGTTTTCGAACCATACCTCGCGATTAGCATCTTGCAGAGAGCCCGCCAGCGCGGATTGATCGAAATCCGCCTGTACAACATCCGCGACTGGGCGTTCGACCGGCACCATGTCACCGACGACGAGCCTTACGGCGGCGGGGGCGGCATGGTGATGAAACCCGAACCGATCTTCGCCGCGGTGGAGGCGGTGCTGGGCTCGCCTCCCACTGCCCCGGTGATCCTGCTTTCTCCCCAAGGGCGGCTGTTCACTCAGGCTCGGGCGCGCGAATTGGCTTTGGGCGCAGAGACAGACGACCGCGCCGCCGACCTGGCAAAACCTCCGGCGCCCCGGCGTCTGGGACTGATCTGCGGTCGCTATGAGGGGATTGACGAGCGCGTATGCGAACACCTCGTCACGGACGAGCTCTCGATCGGCGATTATGTGATCACCGGGGGCGAACTCGCTGCCCTGGTGGTGATCGACGCCGTCTCGCGTTGGATCCCGGGCGTTTTGGGCGACCCTGACGGCGCCTGGGACGATTCGCACGCCTCCGGGCTGATCGAATATCCGCAGTACACGCGTCCGCTGGAGTTCCGCGGCTGGTCTGTGCCCGAAATCCTGCGGTCGGGCGACCACGGGCGCATCGCCCGCTGGCGGCGCGAGCAATCGTTACTGCGCACCTGGCAGCGCCGCCCCGACCTGCTCGAAAAAGCCCCGTTGAGCGAGGCGGATCGGAAATTCCTGGAACAAATCAGGCGCGAGGCGGAGTAAACGATCGCCAGCTTTCTAACCGTGACCTGACAAAGGGGACTCTCACCAATGCCGGGCGCCCGCCTGAACCCGTCCAGGCTGCTGGCTTCGCCCCTAGTTTCTTTTCTTCAGCAAATCGGTCCCCATCACCAGCAGCAGCGAAAATAACCCGAGCAGCAACGCTACGCTGTAAGCGGAGATATATTGGCGTTCCTCCAGCGCGCGGTAGATGTACAGCGTTGCGGTCTCCGTTTTTCCCTGGATGCCTCCGCCGATCACTAACACCGCGCCAAACTCCCCGAGCGAGCGCGCAAATGTCAGCGTGAGACCGTAGATGAACCCGTGGCGCAGCGCGGGGAAAGTTACCTTCCAAAAAGTCAGCCAGCCGCTGGCGCCCAGCGTGGCAGCCGCCTGTTCCTGCAGAGTACCGAAGTTCTCGAGCACCGGCACCAATTCGCGAATCATAAACGGCAGCGTCACGAACAGGGTCGCCAGGATCATCCCGGGCAGGGCAAACGCCACCCGAATGTTTAGCGCGCTCAGCACCGGCGCAAACAGTCCGTTGCGCCCAAACAGCAGCAGCAGCATGTATCCGACCACCACCGGTGAAACCGCAAATGGAATATCCACCAGCCCGTTGATCAAGCCTTTGCCGCGAAACCGGTCGCGCACAAAAACCCAGGCGACGATCGTACCGAAAACCGCATGAACCGCCACCACCAACACGCTGATCCAGATCGTCCGCCAGAAAGCCGCCAGCACGTCCGGCTGGTTGAGCGCCCGCAGGACGCCCCCCAACCCTTCCTCAAACGCTCCAACCACCAGGCTCATGATTGGCGCCAGGATCAGGAGCGCGACGTACAAGCTCACAACCCCAATCAACAGCCAGCCCGCCAGGACGCCGACTGCCGATCTAGGTCGGCTCAATTTGATCCTATCCTTCACGCTGAGCGAGCCGTTCACCCTGACCTCCGGCTGCGGCTCTGCAGCCAATCGACAAACAGCACCAGGCTGAGGGCAATCGCGATCATCACAATCGAAACCGCGCTGGCGCCGAGCCGGTTTTCCGACTCGACTTCACCCAAAACGTACACCGCGGCTGTCTGCGAATAGAGCGGGATATTCCCGGCAACGATCACGATCGCCCCAAATTCTCCAATCGCCCTGGCAAAACTCAACAGCGCCCCGCTTGCCAACGGTAAGACCAGCGGAGGCAAGGTAATTCGTCTGAAGATAGTCCAACCGCCCGCCCCAAGCGTCGCAGCCGCATCTTCTTGCGCCCGTTCTAAATTGAGCAGCACCGGCTGAACTGCGCGCACCACAAACGGAAATGTGATAAACAGCAGCGCCAGGATGATGCCAGGCGGCGCAAAGATGATCGAAAGTCCTAAATTCTCCTTCAGCCAGGAGCCGACAGCCTCCTGGGGACCCAGCAGCACCACCATCATCAAACCGGTTACGAGCGTCGGGATCGCTAATGGCAAATCTACCAGCGAATTCAGCAGCATCTTCCAGGGGAAGCTGTAGCGCACCAATACATAAGCCGTCAGCCCTCCCATAATGGTGTTGACCAGCGTCATCAACGCCGAGGTCCACAAGGTAAGTTTGAGCGCGTGCCAGGCGATCGGAAGTGTGACCTGGTGCCACAACCCGCCCAGACCTTCACGCAGCCCGTCTTGTAAGATCACCAGAATTGGGATGATTAAAAGGACGGTCAGATAAGTGAGCGCGACCGTCCGCACCCCCCACGTGCCCCAGGGCAGGCTGGGGCGCATCGGGAGCCCAGCCGTTGCCTCCGGCTTTTGCGGCTGGTTCGTGAGGGCGGTCATTTAGCAAGCGCCTTTGGTTGAGTCAACGGGTTCTTGGATTGGATCAGATGCGACCGAACGATCAACACAGCCTTGTCGGTCAACGAGGTCAGCACCTCTCCGACCACGCCGTCCAGCTTGATTTCGCTGCTTTGGCGGGCAAGCGGGGCGCCCATCACCAACAAGTCATAACCTTTGTTTTTGACTTCATCCAGGATCTCTGGGGTTGCCGACCCGTTGCGGATGATCGTCTTCGCCGGGACGCCCAGAATGGATAAGGACTGCACGCCGCCGTCAAGGAACCTCTGGGTTTGCTCTAACCTACCGGGGGTTTTTGCGGCAACGGGCAGCACACATAACAGGGTAGCTTCTGCGCCAAGGTGGCGCACCAGACGCCCGGCAAACAGGACGTCCTCTTTGCCCGGTTCTCCGCTGGTCGCACAGATGAGGGTTTGGGTTGGCGCGGGCTGGGGGCTAGGCACCAGCAACAGGTGAAAGTCACCCGCCTGCAACACCTGCTCCGCCAGCGCGAGATTTTCCTGAAGACTCAAGCCAATAATCACCAGGTCGTACGGCGCTTGCTCAGTTGCGGTTGCCACCGCCGCGGCGATCGGAGAATTAGAGGTCTGCACCTCCAGGGCAGCCAGCCCGCTCCCCAATTGCTTGCGCGCCTCCTGCAGGTGATTTTCCATCGCCTGCCCATTCGGACCAACGCCCAGCAATGTCACCCGGGCGTGCGCCAGCCGGGCGATCTGACCGCCCAGCGCCAGCGCTGCCTGAGCGCGCAGCGACCCGTCTGTAACGATTAAAAAGCTCAAACCCGGATGCACCAGGGCATGGAACCGGTGCACGCCCACCCAGGCGGCTTCGCCCAGTTGGAGCGGAAACCGGCTGGCTTGCTCCGGCGAACGCGTCGCATCCACCAGGATATTCGCGCTGCCAAAACCGGGCAGAGGCGCAATGGGTCGCACACCCGCAATGGGCGCAAGCCGCAAGCGCAAACGTTCCTGCGCGCCTCCGAAAGATGTCTCTTCCACTTCACCCCGGCCAAGTTCGGGGCAGTTCAATTCTGCGGGCGTGGGCGCGAGCGCCACATCCTCGGGGCGAAATAACACCTGGACCCGGCGCTCGCTGCCTGCATGCTGGATTTCGGGCGGGATAGGCAGCCGGATCGGACCCAGCTCCACGCTTTGAGCAGTGATGTTCCCCACAAGCAGGTTCGCCGTACCCAAGAAAGAAGCCACGAACTCCGTCTGGGGGCGCTGGTACAGCTCTTCCGGGGTGCCCACCTCGATCAGCCGTCCAAAGCTCATCACACCAATGCGGTCCGCCAGGTCAAACGCTTCTTCCTGGTCGTGCGTGACGAAAATCGTGGTTATGCCCAACTGGCGCTGGATGGATCTCAAATTCCGCCGCAGGTCAATGCGAATCTTGGCATCCAGCGCGCCCAGCGGCTCGTCCAGCAGCAGCACATCGGGACCGTAAACCAGGGCGCGCGCCAGGGCAACGCGCTGCTGCTGACCGCCGGATAGCTGGCGCGGCATACGGTTGCCCAAACCAGCCAGACCCACCAGTTCTAACGCCTCATCCCGGCGCTTCTGGCGCTCCAGCGAGGCGACTTTCTGGATGGTCAGTCCAAACTCCACATTTTCCGCCACCGTCATATATTGGAAAAGTGCGTAATTCTGAAAAACAAACCCGACGCGCCGCTTCTGGGTGGGTAAATGGGTCACATTGCGGTTGTGCAGGATGATCTGTCCGTGATCTGCCGAAGTCAGACCCGCGATCAAATTCAGAATGGTGCTCTTACCGCTTCCGCTGGAGCCCAGCAGAACAAAGAACTCGCCATCTTTGACCTCTAGCGACACGTTGTTAACGACGGGATAGCCGTCGTACCTTTTGGTTAATTGTTCCAGCACAATGGACATAAGACAAGTTTAACTGCCCGGAATGACAGCGGGCGTGATGAACCTGTGATAAAGCTGTGATATTGGGGGATCAGGCGGATTTTTTCAGACCGTACCCGCGGCCCGGCACAGTCTCGATCAGGCTTGAACCCCCTGGGTCGGGGTCGATCTTCAGCCTCAGCCGGCGCACCAATTGGCGCAGCATGTCGCGGTCGCCCCCTCCGGGTCCCCAAATGTGATCGATCAAGTCGCGATTGGTAAGAATATGACCAGGAAAAAGCATCAAGTATTCCAGCAGCCGGCTTTCCAGCGCAGTCAGCGTCACCGGGGCGCGGTCTCCGACCTGCGCCTCACGCCGGTCGGGGTCGAACGATAGAACGCCGACCTTCTGCGGCTGCACCCCAGCCACGTTTCCGGTTCGCCGCAGCACCGCCTGGACGCGGGCGACCAACTGGCGCGGGCTGAACGGCTTGTTGATATAGTCGTCCGCTCCGACCTTGAACCCGTAGACAATATCGTCCTCATCCTCGCGCACGGTCAGCAGGATGACTGGCAGGTTGGATTTCTCGCGGATGCGCTGGCACACCGTAAAACCATCCAGAACCGGCGTCGTCTTTGGCAGATTGACATCCAGGATCACGATGTCCGGCTGCTCCTCCGCCAGCAGTCTTAAAGCAGTTTCACCATCCCCTGCCTGCACTACCTGAAAGCCTTCGCGGCGCAGCGTAAAGCCGACCAGGTCTGCCAGAACTCGATCATCATCCACCACCAGCGCTTTCACCCGCTTCCCCCCTCCAGCAGCGCCTCGGGCGCGGGTTCCGGCACGGTGAACCAGAACACCGAACCGCCCTCGGGACGGTCCGAGACGCCCACCTCGCCGCCCTGCGCCTCGACAATGGCTTTGACGACCGAAAGACCAATCCCAGCCCCGTATTCAGCCCGCTGGCTGCCTGAACGCAAGTGGACAAACCGGTTGAACAATTCCGGCTTCTGGTCTTGCGCCACGCCGGGACCGCAGTCGCTCACTGCCACCTGTACGCCTGCCTCGCATTTTCGGGCGCTCAGCCCAATTTCCGCGCCAGCCGGGCTCCACTTGATAGCGTTCGACAGCAAATTGATCATCACCTGACCCATGCGCCTGGGATCCGCCTGCACTTCGGGCAAGTTCGGCTCCACCTCCAACACCAGTTGCTGGTTGTATTTCTCAAAGAGCGGCTTCATCGTTTGGGAGGTTTCGCGGATAATTTCGTCGATCTGAACCGGTCGGGGATAAACCTTGAAGCGCCCGGCTTCAATACTGGCGCCTTCCAGCAGATTGTCCACCAGCGTTTGCAATCCGAGAATGCCCAGGTGAAGCGAATTGAGCAGTTCGCCCAGCTCGCTCGTTGTGAGCGTTGGAAGCTGATCGATCAACAACTCGATTGAAGCCGCTAACGCAGTGAGTGGGGTGCGAAATTCGTGCGTAATGTTCGCCAAGAAATCCCCCAACAACCGGCGCATGGCTTCTTCTTCGCTGACATCGCGGCAGACCAGCACAATCCCCGGTCTGCCGACCTCGGAGCGGATCAGCTCAGCCGCGGTGACAGCCAGCGCGACGCGCCGTCCGGCGATCAATACAGGGATAACGGCGGGTTTTCCGCCTAGGTTCTGAACGCGCTGGCTGAAGCTTTCCTCGGTCGCAGATTGAAGGATCGCGTCCACGGGCTTGCCGATCACCCGCTCCTGGCGATAGCCTGTGATCCGTTCTGCCCCCTGGCTGAAAAATGTGATCCGATTCTGACGATCCAGCGCCAGGATGCCCTCCAGGATCGAGTTCAACAGATGGTCATTCCACTCGGTTTCCTGGCGCAGCGCCGTGAGGCTGTGGTTTAGCGCGACCCGGGCGTCCTCCAGCGCATAAGCGACCTGAGCGATCTGTTCGAGGCGCGTTCGGGGCACAATTGGAGTCGTCAGATCGCCGCGCCGCAGCGCTGTCGCCGAATTCCGCAGGCGCACCAGCGGGCGATTGATGCGGCTCGCCAGAAAACCCCCGATCACCGAGCTGACCAGCACCACCAGCAGGATTCCCGCAACCAGAGTGCGGGTCAACGTTTGTTGGGCGGTGGTGATATTTTGGGTCGAGAGGAAGGACACCAATTCTTGCCTGGAATCCGCTAAAGGGCTCCGGACAGCATAGTGAGGTGTGTTTTGGAATGTGAAAACGCCCTTCTGACCCTCGCCTGGCAGCGCGGGCGGGCTGCCCTCCCAGGCGGCGTCCGAGCCAGCCAGACTCGAACTGCTGTATTTCCCGTCAAAGAGCAAAATGTGTTCCAAGCCGGTGCGCGCGCTCAACTGCGCGGCGTATCGATCGTCAAGCCGCAGACCGACCACGACCAACTTCCCCGCCGCAGCTTCGGGGATCGTTTGCGCTGCGAGCAGCCACACCATCGGTGTATTTCCATCCGCGCCGGTAGTGGCTTGATACAAACGGCTCGGTTCGCCCGGCTGGCAGACACCTGCCGCGAGATGATCGCCTGCCTGGACGAGCACCCGATCCGGCGCCTCGCAGATCAGGATCACGTCCAGCCGCGCGTCCGTCCGTAGAATTTGGAGATAGTCGCCCAGCGGCTGCAAATCACCGGCGCGCACCAGGCGCGCCAGCGTGGGGCGCTGGGCGGTGAGCAGCGCCAGGTTCTCCAGATTTTCCCGGTCTTCAGCCATCAACACCAGCGCCGAGCGGCTGCCCGATTCAACCAGCGCCCAGGCTTGTTCATCGAGTTGTTTGTGAATCAGCCAGATTGCCGGTAACCCGACCGCGCTGGCAGTCACAATCACCAACAACACCAGCGTGGCGACCATCAAGATCGACAGATTAATGCGGCTGAAACGAATTCTTCTGATCATCAGCAGCTATATTCTAATACAACTGGACCGCGAATCGACCGCGCCCGCACGCGGCGCAACCCGGCGCGCATTCTTCCGAGCCGCCGAGTTCGCCAGCCAACGCTTACTGAAGGGCGCGTTATTGGTTCAATCGCTGAATCTTCGCCACCGTGGTTGTATAGATGCCCTGCTCGCCAAACATTAGAGGCGTGGCAGCCTCCCAACCGCCAAAATAATCGATGCTGAACAGATCCTCTACCGCGGGGTACTTATCCGCAGTGGCTTTGAGCACCTCGGGGTCGACCGAACGCAAACCATATTTCGCAAAAATTTCTTGGGCTGTGCGGGTGAACAAGAATTCCACGAACGCCTCGGCTGCCTCCCGCGTGCCGTGTTTATTGACGTAAACATCGACAACGGCAACCGGATTCTCGATCAAGATGGTGGAGCGTGGAATGACGAAATCATAAGTCTCGCCGCTCATCTGACCCACCAACACTTCATTTTCATAGGTGATCGCCACATCGCCGATCCCTTTCTCGAAGTTGGTGATGCTCTCGCGGGCGCCTTTGTCCATCACCGTGACGTTGCTCAACACCTTTGACAGGAATTCCTGAGAAGCCTGCTCGTCATTTTTAGCCACGCCTGCGACATAGCCGCGCTTGGCAGCGCCATAGAGACCCAGCACGTTCCACATCGCTCCGCCGCTGGTCTTTGGGTTCGGCGTCAAGATTTCGATCCCGGGTTGGGCGATGTCAGCCCAGTCCTGAATTCCCAGCGGGTTGCCGTCCTGCACCGCCAGAACGACAATCGAGTTGCTGATCATGCCCTTATATTTATTAGCTTTCCAGTCGTGGGTAATCAGTCCGGCGTTTACGATCCGCGTGATGTCCGCCTCCAGCGAAAGCGCGGCGATGTCCGCCTCAAATCCCTCGACAATCGCCCGAGACTGTGCGCCGGAACCCAGATAGGACTCCTCGAACACCACGTCTTGCCCGGTTTTCTCCTTCCACTCCTTTTGGAACAGAGGGATCAGCTCACGATAGGCTTCACGCGGGGTGGTATAAGCCCCCAAGGTCAACTTCAGGCTGCCGCCCGGAGACGACGCTGTCTTTTCGGCGCCGCCAGCGCTTTGACCGCCACAGGCGGTCAGAACAACCGCCAGAACCAGCACGCAGACACAGGTTAGAAGATAGGTACAAGATTTGGGTTTCATCTTATCCTCCCGATTCTCCTTCTTAGAAAGAGTGTATCGCACGGCTGTGACAGGGGTAATGATGGACTCGTTATATTCCTGTGACAAATTGCGGGTTAACTTCGTATTAGAAATTTTCCACCAAACGGCGGGTTTCTTGACGTCTGTTTCTCAGCGTGGTATCATCTTAACTCGAAAATTAGCACTCTCGCATCGAGAGTGCTAAAAATTAGACGAATATGGAAACTGAACTTACCGAAAGACAGAAACTCGTCCTGGCGCTGGTGATCCGGGATTATATCGAGACCGCCCAACCGGTTGGTTCGGTTTCGCTTGTCGAGCGCTACAAACTGGATTTCAGCTCAGCCACCGTCCGCAACGACATGGTCACCCTGACCGAGCTGGACTATTTGCGCCAGCCTCACACCTCCGCCGGGCGCGTCCCCACCGAAGAAGGGTATCGCTATTTCGTGCGCCAGCTTATGGGTCACACCGATCTGCCGGCTCCCACCAAGCGCACCATCATCCACCAGTTCTATCAGGCGGGGGTCGATGTCGACCGATGGATGCATCTGGCAGCTTCAGTGTTGGCGCACCAGGCACAGGCTGCCTCGCTGATCACCGCGCCTCACCCGGAACGCGTCGTCTTCAAGCACCTCGAGTTGATCCGCACCCATGGGCGTCAGGTCCTCATGGTGCTGGTCCTTTCCGGCGGCGAAGTAAACCAGCAGATGCTCAGCCTGGCTGAGCCGGTTTCGCAAGACCAACTCAGCGCCGTAGCCCAGAGAATCAACCAGAATTGCGCGGGGTTGGCTGTAACCGCCATCGAAGGGCTCAAGCAGCCCTCCGACGCCCTCGAACAGGATATCTTGAAGCTGGTTACCACCGAAATGCAGCGCTCCATCCGGGTCGTCGCCGGCGAACTCTACCGCGACGGTCTGACCCACGTGCTGGCAGAGCCTGAATTTGGCGAGAGGGCGTTTGCTCGGCGGGCGCTGCGGCTGCTCGAAGAGCGCCCCCTCTTGGAAGATCTGCTCTCGCGCACCGTGCTCACCGATGACCCTGGCGGCGTCCAAGTCCTGATCGGCGGGGAAGGCACCTGGGAAGAGCTGCGTGAATGCTCGGTTGTGTTGGCGCGCTACGGCGCGCCCGGGCTCGCTACCGGCACCCTGGGAGTCTTGGGACCGATGCGCATGCCCTACGGTCGCACCATCTCAACCGTCCGCTTCATGGCTGGCTTGCTGAGCGACCTGGTGGAAGACATGCTGACCGAAGATTGAGCAATGCCGCGGCATTGGCAGAAAAATTGCACATCTCTGTTTAACCTGAATATTGATTATCGAATGGCAGGAATAACCGAATGGTAGGAAGTACAATGAAAAAAGACGAGAAGAAAGGTATCAGAACCCCGGAAGAAGAATTGGAGATCGGGGTTCCAGAACAAGCCAGCCTGGAAGAGGCGCCATCCCTGGCGGTCGAGACCCTGCAGCGCGAGCTCGATCTGGCGCGCTCCAAAGCCAATGAGTACCTGGACGGCTGGCAGCGTTCCAGAGCCGAGTTCACCAACTATAAGAAGCGCGTCGACCGCGAACTGCAGCAGGCGTATCAGACTGCCGCCGGTTCGGTTATCCGTGACTTTCTGAGCATTGTCGACGACTTGGAGCGCGCCTTAAAAAACCCTCCGGTTGAGGGCGATGGCGCAGCCTGGGCTGCCGGCATAGAATTGATCCACCGCAAACTGCTCACGATCATGAAGAACGAAGGTGTAGCGCCCATCCAGGCTGAAGGGGCGCCCTTTGACCCCAACTTCCACGAAGCGGTCGCCTCTGATGAGAGCGGCGAACACGAGAGCGGTCAGGTCATCGAGGTGCTCCAGCAAGGTTACATGCTGGGAGACAAGGTCCTGCGCCCAGCCCGGGTGCGGGTGGCGCGTTGAGCTTTTATACTTCTAATTTTCTGCTGTTTTTCATACTACTGGAGGCATAATCATGGGAAAAATCATTGGAATCGACCTCGGAACAACCAACTCCGTCGTGGCAGTCATGGAAGCCGGCGAACCGGCTGTGATCCCCTCGGCGGAAGGCGAACGGCTGATCCCCTCCGTCGTGGCGGTCAATAAGAACCACGAACGCCTGACCGGACGAGTCGCCCGCAACCAGTCCGTCGTGAACCCTGAAAACACCATTTTCTCGATCAAACGCTTCATGGGGCGCAAATACAAGGACCCCGAAGTTCAGCGCGCCCTGGCGCGGGTTCCCTATAAAGTGACCGAAGCGCCAAATGGAGACATCCGGGTCGTCTTGGACGGCAAAGAGTACTCGCCGCCCGAAATCTCGGCAATGATCTTGAGCAAGTTAAAATCTGACGCCGAGGCTTACCTGGGCGGTCCAGTCACCCAGGCGGTGATCACCGTCCCGGCGTATTTCAACGATGCGCAGCGCAACGCGACAAAAGACTCCGGCAAGATCGCCGGTCTGGAGGTCCTGCGCATCATCAACGAACCCACCGCTTCCTCGCTGGCTTACGGACTCGACAAAAAGAAAGACGAGATCATTGCCGTCTACGACCTGGGCGGCGGCACCTTCGATATCTCGATCCTGGACGTGGGCGATGGCGTCTTCCAGGTGCGTTCCACCAGCGGCGACACTTTCCTGGGCGGGGACGACTTCGACGTACGCATCATCGATTTCATCGCCGAAGAGTTTCAGCGCGAAAACGGGATCGACCTGCGCAAAGACCGCCAATCCCTCCAGCGCCTTAAAGAAGCGGCTGAGAAAGCCAAGATCGAGCTTTCTTCCCTCATGCAGACCGAGATCAATCTGCCCTATATCACCGCCGACGCCAGCGGTCCCAAGCACCTGGTCATGCCCCTCACGCGCGCCAAGCTCGAACAGCTTACCGGCGATCTGATCCAGCGCTCACTCGATCCGGTTCGTCAGGCTTTGAAAGACGCCGGGGTTGAAGCCAGCCAAATTAGCGAGGTCGTCATGGTTGGCGGGATGACGCGCATGCCCGCCGTTCAGGAAGCCGTGCGCAAGCTCTTCATGAAGGACCCGCACAAAGGCGTTAACCCAGATGAAGTTGTGGCAATCGGCGCAGCCATTCAAGCCGGCGTGCTGGGCGGCGAGGTCAAAGACATCCTGCTGCTGGACGTGACCCCGCTCACCCTGTCGGTCGAAACGCTCGGCGGCGTGGCTACCGCGCTGATCGAGCGCAACACCACCATCCCGACGCGCAAGAGCCAGGTCTTCTCCACCGCCAGCGACATGCAGTCGCAGGTCGAGATCCACGTCTTGCAAGGCGAACGCCCGCTGGCTGCCGACAACAAGTCGCTCGGGCGCTTCAACCTGGACGGCATTCCGCCCGCCCCGCGCGGCATCCCCCAGATCGAAGTCACGTTCGACATCGACGCCAACGGTATCTTGAACGTCACCGCGCAGGATAAAGCCACCGGACGCAGCCAGCATATTACGATCACCGCTTCTTCGGGTCTCTCCGAATCCGAGGTAGAAAAGATGCGTCGGGACGCCGAGCAGCACGCCGACGAAGACCGCCGGCGCAAAGACCTGATCGAAATCCGCAACAACGCCGACAGCACGGTCTACTCGGCTGAAAAGACCCTCAAGGACCTGGGCGACAAGATCCCGGGCGAATTGAAATCGCAGGTCGAAGACAAGGTCGCCCGCGTGCGCGAAGTGATCACCGGCGAAGACCCCGAGGTTATTCGCACCCGCCTGGAGGAACTCAACCAGGTTCTACAGCAGGTCGGTGCGGCTGCCTACCAGCAGCCCGAGCCTCAACCGGAAGCGCCCGGATCTGATCCGGGCGCCAGCGAGCCTGGCTCGCAAAACGGCGAAGACGTTGTGGACGGCGAATTCCGCAGCGCCTGACCCCGAGCTATTCTCCGTAGGCGGACGCTGAACATTTGCGATCGTATCGCTAATTTCAAGGACCTAACGACGTCCGGGTACTCCCGCATCTGAACGTCCACCTGTTAACGTTATGGCTCAGAGAGACTATTACGAAATACTGGGAGTGCCCCGCAGCGCTTCGAATGAGGACCTGAAAACCGCGTTCCGCAAACTGGCGCGCCAGTACCATCCGGATGTCAGCGATTCTGCCGACGCCGAAGAACAGTTTAAGGAAGCCAACGAAGCCTACGCGGTGCTCTCGGATCCGGAAAAGCGCGCCGCCTACGACCGTTTCGGTCACGCCGGCGTGCGCGGGGTCGGGGGCGCGCCCGATTTCACGGTCGATTTCGACTTCGCCGATATTTTCGGCGACCTGTTCGGGTTCGGCGGTTTCGGGCGCGCTTCGGCGCGGGCGCGTAACGCCCCGCGGCGCGGCGCCGACTTGCAGCACCGCCTCGACCTGACCTTCGAAGAGGCGGTCTTCGGCGTCGAAAAAGAGATCGAAATCGTGCGCGATGAGGTCTGCACCACCTGCGGCGGCAGCGGCGCAAAGCCTGGCACCACGCCCACCCGCTGCACTCAGTGCAACGGCTCCGGCGAGGTGCGCCAGGTGCGTCAGACCATCCTCGGTTCGATGGTCCAGGTGGGGACCTGCCCTACCTGCCGCGGTCAAGGCACAACGATCAGTTCGCCCTGTCCAACTTGCCACGGGCGCGGCTTGGAGCGCAAGACCCGCCGCAAGGTGGTCGATATCCCCGCCGGGGTAGACAGCGGCACCCAAATCCGCTTATCCGGCGAGGGTCAGCCCGGCGAGAACGGCGGTCCGAACGGGCACCTCTACATTGCCGTCCAGGTCAAACCGCACAAATTCTTCCGCCGCCGCGATTACGACATCCTGCTCGACCTCAATATCAACGTCGCCCAGGCGACCCTGGGCGCCGACGTTGAAATCCCCACCGTCGACGGTCCCGCCAAGCTAAACATTCCGTCCGGCACCCAGCCCGGCAAAGTGTTGACCCTCAAAGGCAAGGGCGTGCCGCGCTTGCGCGGTTCGGGGCGCGGCGACCAGCACGTCATCATTAACGTCGAGATTCCCTCCCGCCTCAACGCCGAACAGCGCCAGATCTTCGAAGACCTGGCGCACAGCCTGGGCAGCGAGGTGCGCCCTACTGAGCGGGGCTTTTTGGACTGGCTCAAAGAAACCCTGAGCGGATGAGGCGCGCCCTGAAATGTCCGATTCCCAACTGCTCGAAATCTCTCTAGTCGTAGAGGACGAGCTGGTCGAGCCCGTTTCGGAGGTGCTGCGGCGCTATGTCAAAGGCGGCGTAGCGATCGAAAGCACCGCCGTGTCCGCCGGCGCCGAGGGCGAAAACGGACAGCCGGTCGGTCCGCTGCGCGTCTACGGTTACCTGCCCATAGATAATGCGCTGGAAGAGAAGCGTCGCAGCATCGAAGAAGCTCTCTGGTATCTGAGCCGCATCCGAACCCTGCCCGAGCCGTCCTACCGCACCCTGCGAGAAAGCGATTGGGCGGCTGCCTGGAAAAAACACTACCACCCCATCCCCATCGGACGGCGCCTGCTGATCGTCCCCGCCTGGATGGGACCGCCTGCCCAAGAGCGCATTCCGATTTTCATCGACCCGGGCATGGCTTTTGGCACCGGCACGCACCCCACTACTCAGCTCTGCCTGGCTGCAGTGGAAGATTTCTTTGAAGACCGCGATCCGAATGGCAGCCCAATGGACGTGATCGACATCGGCTGCGGCACCGGGGTGCTCTCCATCGCGGCTCTAAAGCTTGGCGCACGCCGCGCCCTGGGGCTGGATATCGACGCCGATGCGGTGCGCGCAGCGCGCGAAAACGTCCGCGCCAACCGGGTCGATGACCGGTTCGAACTCGAACTGGGTTCGCTGGACGAAGCGCTCGCCGGGAATTACTCCTTCCAGACTGCCGCGCTAGTGCTCGCCAACATTCTGGCTCCGGTGTGCATCCGTCTGCTGGAGGAAGGCTTGACGCGCCTGCTGGCTCCGGGCGGCAGGCTGGTGCTCTCCGGCATCTTAGACACCCAGGCGGCGGATGTTGAAGCCGCAGCCGTTAAAAACGGGCTGCGGCTGGCTGAAACGCTGCAAAACGCGGATTGGGTCGCGTTAGTCTTCGACGCTGCGGATCAGGGTTGAACCGGCACCGACCAGATCGTCCAATCCTTGTAAGGCGTCACCGTCCCCGCCTTCACATTGCCGGTGATAAAATCTACCCCAATTTTGATGCCCCCGGTGTAATGCTTTGACGCATCGAACTTCGTGATGAACTGGTCGTTGACAAAAAGCCACCCGTTGTCTTCGACCACATACAGGCGCACCTTATTTTCATCCCCTTTATCGGTCTTCAAATTATCGATTGTTCCTTCCGCTAAAATCTCCCCATCGGGACTGCCGATCGTGCGGGTGATCGCATAGCGTTTATCCGACAGCAAATAGAAGCGGAATTCTGTGTTCGCCTGGAAAAACCGAAAAATAATCCCGAAATCCCAGCCGTGCTCCTCAGCCGAATATGGCGCCACGAACGTCACCTCGGTGATAAAGTTTCTCAACCCCACACCGGAGCCAACCGTGTCAATATATTCGTCCACAGCATGCAGGATGTTGCCGCTCTTCGGTCCAAACTTGCGCTCCGCTTTTTGATCAAAAGCCGCCAGTTCTTCCATCACAGCAGCCCGGGTGACGCTTGCCGCGGATTTTGCGGTCGCCGTTTGCTGAACCGCCAGGGTCGCCGCATTCTGCGTCTGCTCAGCCTGCTGGGCAGATTTTGTCGCCTGGCTCCAGGTCTGGGTGGCGTTCAACTCAGCCTCGCTGGTGGCAGTGCGATCCACGCTGGGGAATGTTTCGCGCGACGGCGCGGTTTCGGACACTCCCGAACCGGCGCGGGCGGTCAGCGTCTTCTCCACCGGACCGACCAGCAGCGCGCGGGCGGTCAGCGTTTTTTCCACCGGATTTTTCGAGCCTCCCGAGAACAGGGCGAACAACCCGCCCCCCGCGACGACCAGGCACAGCGCCGCCAGCGCTGCCCCGCCGATCCCGATCAACAGCCAGTTGCGCCGCCCGCTCGCTGGTTTGGCTGCCGGGGGCGCGGGTAGAGGCAGCTCTGCTACAGCGGTCGTCGCCGGGAACTCCGTACTTTCCTCTGTGGTCTGCGCCGGCGGGACGGGCAGGCTCGCCGCCTCGCTCGGCGCGTACGCGGCTGTCTTCACCACGCTCGGGTCGTCCATCTCGGGCGCCACCACCACCGTCATCAGGCGCGCCGCCTCGCTTTGTTTTGTCAGCGCCTCTCTGGCGGCTTGCAGTTTCCTCAGGAGTTCGGTCACATTCGGGTAGCGTTTCGCCGGGTCCACCTCCATCGCCCGCTCGACCACATCGCTCAGTTTCAAGGGTATGCTCGGGTTGAGCGCGTGCGCTGACGGCATGTGTTCGCCCGCCATCCGGCGCACGCTTTCCAGCGGTTCGTGTCCGGTCAACAGGGCATACAGAGTGGCGCCCAGAGCGTAAATATCCGTGCGCGCGTCGGTTCCGCCGCGCCCGTACTGTTCGGGGGGCGCAAACCCGGGCGTGACGGCGCGAGCGCCCACTGTGGTTTTAAGGTGTTCGTCGAAGACTTTTACCAGTCCAAAATCCACCAGCATCGCCTTGCCTTTGGGCGTGATGCGGATGTTGGCTGGTTTGATATCCCGGTGTAACACCGGCGGGTCCTGGTTGTGCAAATATTCCAACGCCCCGGCGACCTGGATCATCCACTCCAGCGCTTCGTCTGCCGGCACGATCTCGCGCGTTTCGAGGATTTTTTCCAGGTCCTGCCCTTCCACAAAATCCATCACCAGATACTGCCCCTGCTCAGGGACAATGAAATGATCCGTGACCCGCGGCAAGTTCGGATACGAGAGGTTGGCAAGCACGCGCGCCTCGCGCATGAACTGGCGCTGAGACTCAGCCGAGGTCGCCAGGTTCTCTTTGATCGCGCAGGTGCGGTTCAGGTTGAGGTCGGTGGCTCGGTAAACCGAACCAAACCCGCCCTGACCCAGCGTTTCCTCGATCTCATAGCGGCTCTGCAGCACCCATTTGCCCGCCGAAGGCTTCTCCGGCTCCTGACCCTCTGTCTGGGGGCGGTTTTCGAGCGCGCCGCTTTCAGGCTGCGACTTCAGACCTGCCAGCAGCGGGGTCCCACACTCCGAACAGTATTGGGCGGTTCCCCGGTTTTTTGCATTGCACATTGGGCAGATAATCTCAGCCATATTTACCTCCCGCGAAGCAGTAGCATTCTATCACTCGTAGCAGAACTGATCCACCAGCCTGCCGTCTTTATCCTTCAGATAAGCGCAGTCGTAATCATCATTCCAAATCGGACCCGGCTTGTAATAGCTGAAACCGCAATGCACCGGCGCATACAGGTTGGTATAGATTCGACAGTACTGCTTCGGTCCCAGCACAAACCTGGGAAACACGAACAGGTGATTTTCATTGTCGCTGATCGACCAACCTTCGAGCTGCACCGGCTGCGAACCCGAGTTGAAAATCTCTACAAACTCATCCGGCTCCTGCCATTCCGTCCCCTGTGAGACCTTTACAACCACCAGCGGACCATAAGGCGAGACGGTAGCAGCCGGGGGTCTCAGCGTGCGGGTTGGGGTCGGTTCCGGACCCCACAGCCCCCGATCCGCCAGGATCGCGCCGTTTTGCGCCTCCTGGAAAAGCCTGTCACAATGGGTGTCGGGAGGCATGCTCAGCGCAACGGCGTATCCGCTGCGCACCAATTCGAGGTTGGCGAAACGCCCGTCTACCAGCACGTACCGCAGCAGCTCCGCCGCATCGTCCTTTGACACCCCTTCCAGCAGCAGCACTTGCTTCCCCTCCACAAGCTGGCGGTTCTTTTCGGTCATTTCACTCCAGAGCTGCGGCTCGCTTTGATATTCCAAGAGGTCGATCCCGATGTAGCGCACCCGGCGCGCCTCGCCGTGCAGTTCCACCTCGAAAGCGACCCCGTCGATCACGCGCGTCACCACCGCTTGTTCAGATGCAGCATTCCACGGCACGCACCACGCGTCCACCAGGGCGGCTGGCAGCGTCGGGCTGGGGCCGGCTGTTTCTGTAGGAATCAGCGCTGCCGCCGGGGGAGCAGCCTGGGTTGCGGAAGGCGCTGGCGTTGATGGGACCGGCGTTTGGGACGGGGTCGCAGAAGGAAATGGGGATTGCGGCGCGGCAGTGGGAGCCGTGGCGCTCGATGCGGTCACCGCGGTGAGGGTGGGCGACGCTGGGTTTACAACCGCGCGCCCGGCGCACATCGTCAGCAATCCAAGTGAAAAGAAAGTCGCCAGGCAGGCTGCGCCCAGGACGATCAACAGGAGCGCCGCGGCGGCAATGATCAGATTGCGTTTCTCTGTTGTCTCCTCCAACCATGATCCTTCCGATTCTTCCCATTGCCTCAAGGCTGATTGAATTATACATGCAGTTCGACGCCAGCCGCCTGATCTTTCCTGTTTGATAACCCCTGCCGTTCCGCACTGGATCGATCCAGTCAATTTTCACCTCGTTTGAAATGGTAAAATTGGACTTACCATGTCCACACCATCTGTCAGGTACTCCAACCAGGAATTAGCCGCCATCTTCACCCGCATCGCCGACCTGCTCGAAATCAAGGGCGATGTGATCTATAAAATCCAGGCATACCGCAAAGCTGCCGACAGCCTGGAAAACCTATCCCGCCCGGCAATCGACTACTGGCAGGAAGACCAGCTAATGGAAATCCCCGGCGTCGGCAAGGCGATCGCCGAGAAGATCGATGAACTGTACCTCACCGGTCGGCTCGGTTTCTTAGAGCGGCTTGAGGAAGAGGTCCCCGCAACGCTCGCAGATTTGCTTAAAGTGCCCGATCTGGGTCCCAAGAAAATTGCGCTCTTCTGGAAGAAGCTCGACATCACCAACCTGCAGGAGTTGGAAGCGGCTGCCCGGTCTGGAAAACTGCGCGAACTGCCAGGGATGGGCGAAAAATCCGAGGCGCGCCTCCTGGCTGGCATCGAGATGTTATCGCGCCGTTCCGACCGCATCCCGCTCGGGAAAGCCTGGCCCTACGCCCAGCAGCTTCTCGAAGTGCTGCGCCGCGCGGCTGGCGTGCAGCAAGTCGAGGCAGCCGGCAGCCTGCGCCGCATGCGTTCCACCGTGGGCGACATCGACCTGCTGGCAGCCGCAACCGATTCCGTCCCAGTCATGCAGGCATTCATCAACCACCCGGACGTGGTGCGCGTGCTCGGGCAGGGAGAGACGAAGTCCAGCGTCGAATTCCGCGATAACCTGCGCGCCCAACTCTGGGTGCACCCTCCGGAGCGCTTCGGGACCGCCCTGCAGTACGCCACCGGTTCGAAAGATCACAGCGTGCATCTGCGTGAACTGGCGCTCAAGCGCGGCTTGTCGCTCTCTGAACAATCGTTTCTGAAAAAGGATGGGTCTGAACTACTCTGCGCGACTGAAGAAGAAGTCTATGCGACTTTGGGGATGCCCTGGATCCCGCCCGAACTGCGCGAGGACCGCGGCGAGATCCAGGCGGCTTTGAACGGCGCTTTGCCCCATTTGATACAGCGCAGCGATATGCTCTCCGAACTGCACACCCACACCACCTGGAGCGATGGACACCTTTCGATCCGTCAGATGGCTGAAGCTGCCATCCGGCGCGGCTTGAAAGTCCTCGCCATCACCGACCACTCCGTCAGCCTGGGAGTGGCGGGCGGCTTATCCGTCGAAGAGATCGACGCCCAGCGGGTCGAGATTCGCCAGGTTCAGCAGGAACTGGGCGATTCGATCCGCCTGCTGCAGGGTTGCGAGGTTGAGATCCGCGCCGACGGGACGTTGGATTTCCCGGATGAAGTCCTCTCAAAGCTGGACCTGGTGATTGCCGCCCTGCACTCCAGCCTGCGCCAGTCGCGCCAGCAGGTTACCGAGCGCTCGCTTAACGCCATCCGCAACCCGCACGTCGATATTCTGGCGCATCCGACCGGGCGCCTGATCCCTGACCGCGAGGGAGCCGACCTGGACATGGAAGCGATCATAAATGCCGCAGTCGAACACCGGGTCGCCCTGGAGATCAACGCCCACCCCGCCCGCCTGGATCTAGAGGATATCTACGCTCGGCGCGCGGTCGACGTGGGCGCGCTGCTGGCGATCAACACCGACGCTCACAGCGAAGCGGATTTCGATATGCTGCATTTCGGGCTCGCCACCGCCCGGCGCGGCTGGGTCGAGCCGGCTTCGGTGATCAACACCTGGGCGCCCGAGCGGCTGTTGAACTGGCTGAAAACCCGCCAGATCTGAACCCGATCAGCCCTGCTCTTCCATCTCACGGTAAAGGAACCAGCCGCCTTTGCGGTGGTCGCTGTCAGCTGGGGCGCGGTCGTAATACAACTCAAAGACCCGTCCCCCATCGGTTCGCACCTGGAAGTAATCTTGACCCACCCCCCACGAGCCGCGCGCCTCCGCCGCCTGGGCGTGGGCTGGCTGCATATTGCGCGCCATCCGGCCGCGCCGCCGGTAGTCGTGCCACTCGCTCAGCACTTCGACTACGTTGAACCTCTCGCCGCGCCAGATAAACGCCGCGGGCGGACCGGGCTTTTTCTCAAACCGCGGAGGCGGATTGTGCACCGCTTCAATCGGTTCATTGATAAAATGCAAGGGCTTCATATGCTTCTCGCAGTAGATTCTACCCCGTTGTTGAGCTTGCAGCGATGCCATTAGACTTGAATCGCATCCGCGCCCTGTGTTTCGACATCGACGGCACCCTGCGCGATACCGACGATCAGTTCGTCGTGCAGGTCGCCGCATGGCTCAGTCCGTTCCGGGGGCTTTTCCCCAACCGCAATACTGCGCTCTATGCCCGGCGGTTAATCATGTGGCTCGAAAACCCGGGAACCTATCTCCAGGGGCTTGCCGATCGCCTGGGGATCGACCGCGACCTGTACCGCCTGGCAAACAGCCTCGACCAGCTGCGCCGCAGGCGCCGTTTATCTCCAGGCCCGGTCGTCCCGGGCGTGCCCGAGATGCTCGCCGCATTACACGCGCGCTACCCCCTGGCAGTCGTCAGCGCGCGCGGACAGCACACCACGCTGACGTTCCTCGAAGGATATGATTTGGTACGGTTCTTCACCGTTATCGTTACGGGTCAAACCTGCCAGCACACCAAACCCTACCCGGATCCAATCGAGTACGCCGCCCGGCAAATGGCTGTCCCCGTTGAGAACTGTCTCATGATCGGCGATACCACCGCCGACATCCGCGCGGGCAGGCTTGCCCAGGCTCAGACCGTGGGCGTCTTATGCGGCTTTGGCGAACGAGAGGAGTTGGAGAAGGAGGGCGCAGATCAAATTGTTGTGACAACCCTGGAGATTCTGGATTTTTTATTGTCATAATCGGGATAAATCATGTCGATTAATAAAATATTTCTCTAAATTGGGTCTTGCGTGTAATAAAAATTGAATTATAATAGAGGCGTGAGCAGGCGTATTGTAATTTCTGTCCTCCTGCTGCTCCTGATCACATTTAGCAGCGGCGGCTGGCATGCCAGCCTGGCTCAATCGGGCGGGGAAAAATATTTCGAAGAAACCGGACACTGGGTGCGGGGTGAATTCCTCACAAAGTATTATTCAGCGTCCGACCCGCTCAGCCTCTACGGCTACCCCATCACCCCAGCTTTTCTGGATAAAACGACCAATCAATTTGTTCAATACTTTCAAAAAGCGCGCTTCGAGCTGCACCCCGAAGCGCCTCCCAGCCAGCAGGTCCAGTTGTCCTCGCTGGGCAGTTATTCTTACGAACCGGGCTTGACCGTCACCAATTTCGATACCTCGCCAACCTGCCGCAAATTTGACACCCAATTCAATGTCTGTATGGCTTTTGCCGACTATTACATCCAGAATGGCGCAGAGGCGCAGTTTGGCAAACCGATATCCGGCATGGAATTGCAAAACAATCGCCTCGTGCAGTATTTCGAGAACGCCCGTTTCGAATGGCGTCCCGATTTCCCGCCGGGCAAGATGGTCTTGTTAGGCGACCTGGGGACAGAGCATTTCTACAAAGTCGGATACGATCGAGCGTTGTTGCTCGCCGAACGGGGTGATTTCACGATTGAAAAGAGCGTGCTCAACCTCAAGGTGCGCGCCTACCCGCGGGAGGCGGTCACATCTCGCAGCGGCACGCAGACAATCTACATCGTTGTGCAAGATCAAAGCCTCGTACCGGTGGAGGGTGTGCAGATCACGCTGGCAGTCACCACCCCCGACGGAAAGCAAAACCTCTACATCGTCCGCCAGCGCACCAACGCCGCCGGCATGACACAGTCCAGCTTCCCCTTTGCGCTCGATTCGGTCGGCGTTGTCCAGGTCAGCGTCACAGCTACATATAAGGACCTGCAGACCAAAACGACCACCTCTTTCCGAGCCTGGTGGTAATTTAAAACCTCTGGCGCAATTGAGCTAATAAAGTCAGATATTCTTCTTTGTTGGGCGGACCCAGCGTGATGATCTTTTCAACCGCCTGGATTGCCCCCGCGCGGTCGCCGCTCTGTAGCAGCGCCTCGCCGATCTCATCCAACTGGCTGATCGCTTCGCTGGATTTCCCCGCGCTCACCAGCGCATCCACGTATCTCCGCCTCATCGGGATGCTCTCAGCATGTTCACTTATCAGACTCTCCATAAAGTGTAGCAGCTTTTGACCCTTGTTATTGCTGGTCAGGTAAGCAATGTAGTGGTCAAGCTCCGTCAGGGCTTGCTGTTCCTGCCCCATCCGGAAGTTCAAACCGACGATCTGCAGGCGCGCCTCTTCATCCTCGGGTTGCAGCGTGCGGATCTGATCCAAGATACGCAAACCTTGCCGCCAGTCCAGGCTTTGCATGTCAATATCTACAATTCGGCGCAGCAATCTTACTTTTAGGTAACGATCCACATTCGCCTGCTGGGCTGCCTTGAACGCCTCGAGGAAGGTGTTGCGGGCGCTGGCAAGGTCTGCCATGCTGTAATAGACATCCGCGAGGTTGACGTATTCATCAAGCGCATTCTCAACCTGCCCAAACGCGATCAACTGCTCGATCAGCTTCTTGCGCGCGGACAGATCTGCCGGCGCCAGTTCGACCACCTTGCGCGAATACTGGATCGCTTGCTGCGTCTCGCCGCGCGAGCCATAGGCTCGGGCGATCACGCGGAACTTCGCCACCGCGCTCTCATAATCATTTTGTTTGAAGAGCATTTCGCCCATCAACGAGTGCAGTGGTAAGTAGGTTGGGGTTTGTTCAAGCGCGTAATAGGCTTCTTCCATAGCCGAGTGATAAAGCCCCGCCTCCATCATTTCATAGATGCGCGAGACGGATTCGATCACCTGTCCGCTGCGCGATTCCGTCATCACCTCTGCCAGCGGGATCAACGGGCCGCCCTCAACGAACCCTGGAAGCTGCTGCCGGGCGCGCTTGATCTGCTCACGCCAGTCGGCGCGCGCTAACATTTCGTGCACGCCTTCGCACAACCGTTCCTGCATCCGCGCATCTTTCTGTTTGCGGTGCGATTCAATCAAAAGCTCATAGAGTTGAGAGAGTTCTTCAACCCGGTTAATTGGCGCGATCTCTAAATCAGCCAGCTTCAAAGCCTGGAGGTATTCAAAAGAGGCTTCCCGGATCTGACCTTTCTTTCTGAACATATCTCCTAACAAGATGCGTGAGCCGAGCGCAAAATCGGCGTTCTTGACGGCGTTCTGCAGATGCCGGATCGCGCTGTCAAATCGTCCAATCTGAGCAAAGAGATAGCCCAGGTCGAAGGAAACCGCCGAGTGATCCAGCCCCAGTTCCTGGGCGCGCAGCAACTCATCGGCAGCCTGTCCATACTCCCCACGCGCTTGTAGGTCAATCACCTGTGAGAGGTGCAGCAGTTTACGCGGCCGGTCCTGCGGCTTGGACAGCGCTACGGACATACTCGAAACCAGCGCCTGCAGTCCTTTCCGTCCGGCGGGCGCTGGGGCAGCCGGTTCGGAGGTCTCTTCTTCGGTCTCGAAAAGCATCTCAGCCAGTTGGGTGAGCGCCTTCTGGCACGCCTGCGAAACCGGGTCAAGCTCCAACTGGGCTGAAGCGCTGGGAGCCTGAAGTTGGCGCACCTGAGCCATGCGCAGCGGGGCGGTCCCGCCCCGCGGGCGCACGGGTTTTGGCAGCGGCTTGAAATCCCTGATTAGACTGAGGTAATCGGCGGCTTCCTGGCTGTTTGGATTGATTTTGAGCGCCTGATCGATCGCCTGACGCGCTTTCTCCGTATTCCCCCCGGCATGTAGAATGCTGGCAAAAGCCAGGTATTGTGAGACCGCTTTTGAGTTTTCACCCGACTTTTCATATACCATCGCCAGCCGCGAACGCGCCAGCAAGTTCTCCGGGTCCAGCCGGGTAACCCGCTCCCAGTTTTCAACCGCTTTCTGGATATCCTTGTTCTGTAGATACAGTTCGGCTCCTCGCAGCGCCGCCTGAGCCGCCAGGTCGAGCGACCCCATTCTTTCGCACAATTGGGCAATTTTTTCCAGGGGCAGCGGATCGTTCGGGGAGACCTTGGCGGCTTTCTGGTAACAGTTCAGCGCGCCTTCGAAGTCCTGCAGTTCGATCAACGCCAGCCCCAGACTGGTTAAAGCCTGGGGGTCGTCATCCGAGAGTTCCAGCGCCTTGCGATAGTGCGCCGCTGCCCGATCCCAGTTTTGATCCCAGGCGGCAGAGTGACCCTGGTTCATTGCCGTTTGAAAAGCATCAGGATGTTTCGCCATACCAACCTCTCGTCCAAGCGCCGGGGCGCGCTTACCCGGCTAAGACACCAGTTTCTCCATCGTACCCCAATCCGGTCCAACGCGCGCCTCGGTAGTCAGCGGCACTTTGAGTTTAAGCGCCTCACCCATCATCTTTCGCACCAGATCGACTGTCTCGCGCACCTCGGCTTCAGAACACTCCAGCACCAGTTCGTCATGCACCTGTAAGATCATGCGTCCCGATAAGCCGAATGCGCGCAGCGCTTTGGGCACAAAAAGCATCGCAATCTTCATTATATCCGCAGCCGTCCCCTGGATGGGGGCGTTGATTGCCTCGCGCTCTTCGCGGCTGCGCTGGTTAAAACTGGCGGTCTTTAATCCGGGGAAATAACGCCGCCGCCCGAGCAAGGTCTCTACATAGCCTTGTTCGGCTGCCTGGCGGCGCATCCCATCCAGGTAACTTTTTACGCCCGGGAATTGTGCAAAATAAGCCTTCACAAAATCTTCCGCTTCCGCCAGCGTGAGGTCGGCATAGCGCGTCAGCCCAAACGGGCTCATCCCATAGATCAAGCCAAAATTGATCGCCTTGGCTCGCCGGCGCTGGTCGGCGGTGACCTGTTCAATTGGGACGCCATAGATCGCGGCGGCTGTGGCGGCGTGGATGTCCTGCCCGGCGCGAAACGCCTCCAACATGGCTTCGTCGTCCGCCATGTGAGCCACGATGCGCAGCTCAATCTGCGAGTAATCCACCCCCACCAACTGGTTTCCCGGGGCAGCGATGAACGCCCGGCGCACCTGCCGCCCCAATTCGCTCCGAACCGGAATGTTCTGCAGATTCGGGTTCGACGATGCAAGCCGCCCGGTCACCGAGCCGGTCTGGTTGAACGACGTGTGCACCCGCCCGGTGGCGGGGTCCACCTGGGCTGGCAGCGCATCCAGATAGGTTGATTTCAATTTGGAAAGCTCGCGGTATTCGAGCACCCAATCCACCACCGGGTGTTTCCCGCGCAGGTTCTCCAGCACATCGGCTGAGGTGGAGAAAAACCCTGTCGCAGTCTTTTGGGTGCGGTCCGGCGGCTCGATTCTCAGACGTTCGAACAACGCCTGTGAAAGCTGTTGAGGCGAGTTAAGGTTGAACGGTTCACCCGTCTCACGGTAGATCCGATCCTCGATCTCGAGCAGGCGCTCGTGCAGTTCGTCCGACATCTTCCGCAGAAATTCCACGTCCAGCGCTACGCCAGCCATTTCCATCTCCGCCAGCACAGTCACCAGCGGCATTTCCAAATCATGGAACAACTCATCCGCCTGCTTCTGCTCGAGCTCCTGCTGCAATTGCGGCTCTAACATCAGAACCGCTCGCACGTCCTGCGCCGCGTAATTCGCCGCGGATTGGATCGACGTCTGCGCCATGCTGATCTGGCTGCGCCCTTTGCCGATCAGTTCCTCGATATTCGTCATCCTAAAACCCAGGCGCACCCAAGCCAGGTTTTTTAGCCCCAGGTTGCGCGAGGCTGGATCGGTCAGCCATTCGGCGATCATGGTGTCGAACCCAAGCGGTTCAACCGCCAAGCCATACCGCCGCAGCATCACATAATCATATTTGAGGTTATGACCGCTTTTTTTGATTTTGGGGTCGGTCAGCGGTCTACGCAGCACCTCCAGGACTCTCTCGATCGGGAGCTGCTGCAAGTCTGCGTCCAAATGCCCGACCGGGATATACACCCCTTCCTCAGGCTGGGTCGCCAGTGCAATGCCCACCAGTTCGGCTTGCATCTGGTCGGTCGAAGTCGTCTCGGTATCGAAGGCGATCTCCTTCGCCCGCGCCAGTTGCTGCGCCAGCGACGCCAGCTTTTCGGGCGTATCAATCACCGGGGCGGTCGGGATTTCAGCGCGGCTCACTTCGATCACCGAGCTCTCTTTGGTCCCTCCCGCAGCGCCAAACAAATCGAGCTGCCTGCCTTTGGCTGGTTTCTGCGGCTGTCCAAAGGTGCTCGCCACCGCGGTCAGCCGGCTCATCAGGGAGCGAAACTCAAGCTCGCGAAAGAGACGCTCGACTTCTTCAAGGTCGAAAGCCGAGGTGTGCGCCTGTTCGAGGTCGAGCGGGATGTCCAGGTCGGTCACAATCTGAGCGAGCTTGTAACTCAAATACGCCGATTCGCGCCCAGCCTTGAGTTTGTTTTGTATTCCAGTTGAAATCTCAGCAAGGTGAGCGTAGACGCCGTCCAGATCATTGAAATCCTTTAGGAGATTGACAGCCGTCTTCTCGCCGATCCCAGCGACGCCCGGAATGTTATCGGATTTATCCCCCACCAGCGCTTTGTAATCAACCACCTGTTCGGGGCGCACACCCAGATAGGCTTCAACATCCTCGGGAAAATAATCCTTCGAATCGGACAGACTCTTGCCAGGCAGGTTCACGATCACCCGCGGGGTCACCAGTTGCAGCAGATCGCGGTCCCCAGTAATGATTTTGACGCCCAGCCCGCGTTCGACCGCGACGTGCGCCACCGATCCAAGCACGTCGTCAGCCTCGTAACCTTCCATTTCCAACCGCGGGATGTTGAATACGTCCACCAATTGGCGGATGCGCCCGATCTGAACCCGCAGGTCTTCGGGCATCTTCTCGCGCGTGCCTTTGTAATCCTCAAACAGGTCATCCCGAAAGGTTCGCCCCGTATCGAACGCCACCGCGAGGTATTCGGGCTTTTCCTGTTCAAGGATGCGCAGCAGCACGCTCGTGAACCCAAACACCCCGGCGGTAGGCTCGCCGCTGTGGGTGCGAAACCCGGCGCCCGACCCGCTGGTTAGTGCGAAGTAGGTGCGGTAAGCCAGTGCATGTCCATCAATCAGATAGAGTACAGGCGGCATCCAACGTCCTTTGGTCCTCGACGTAGCTAAAGTTTATCACGCCGGTTAGCTGCGGGCAAGCGCATGTTCTAATCCTGTGCAGTGTTGACATTTGATGGTGAACATGTTATATCTGCGTTAAATGCGTGTTGCCCTGCACGTGCTTGGCGTGGCAATTGTGCTTGGCGTGCTTCTCACAGCCCCAGTACGAAAAGCGGGACAGGTCTCTGCCCAGGAATCAACGCGCAAAATCACGATTGTCGAACCCTACACAGAATATGAATGGTGGCTTCTGAGCTGGACAGACAACGCCTCGCTCTGCCGCATCCTGATCGACCACGACGACCTGCCCACGCTTGACGAAGTCGCCGTAGACTGCGGGCCCGAACTGGCGGCTCAATGGCAGCGCACCCCGCCCTGCAAATATGACGAAACCCGATTTTGCAAGGGGGTCTACGTTTTTCACGCCTCCACCGCCCCGCGAGAGCGGGAGGTGGTGGTCATGCTGCCCACCCCGGTCGCCTGGGTCAACCTGGAGGGCTGCGCCCCAGCGCCTCCGACCAATTTCTGCGCCAGCCTGCCATCGCTGGTAATCACCGCAGAAGAACCGCTCCCCGACTACCAAATCTTATCCATTCAAGGCACCTATGACGAGGAACCGTTTTTCTGTCAGGGTGAGATCTGCAAGCTCCCGCTGCGCACTTCACCGCCGCTGGGCTCCACAATCGAGTTCTGGGCAAATTCGAGCTATGGCGACTCCAGCCCGCAATACACCGCTCAGGTGCGCGTCATTGATACCGGCGTCACGCCCGAACCGGGCGGCGAAGGTTTTAACGTCGATGTGATCAGTTCCCAATGGCTGGGGGAACCTCTGGCAAGCTGCGCCGCCATCTGGGAAGCATTTCCCCCCGTTGGCGCTCCTCCAGCCTGGCTTACGACCCCGGACGAATTCGCCCTGCTCGCCTCCGAAAAGCCATACTACTATCTGGCGGGGCGCTTGATTGTCCAGGGGCTGGTCGACGCCTCAGCCTGCCCAAATGGGGGCATGCTGCCGAACGGCTACGCCGACGCTTGCGGACTGGATCAATCCCGACCTGTGCTGGCTGAGTGGCAGAACCAGTTCGATCAGCGCATCATCGAAGTCGGTCGCGAGACCGGCGTGCCCGCCCAATTGATCAAAAACCTGTTTGCGCAGGAAAGCCAGTTCTGGCCGGGCATCTTCCAGTTCCCATTCGAGTTCGGTCTGGGGCAGATCACGGAACAGGGCACCGACGCGGTCATGATCTGGGACCCGGTTTTTTTCGACAGTTTCTGTCCGCTGGTGCTTGCGCAAGAAACTTGCGATAAGGGCTATCTGGGGCTCGGCGAACGCGAGCGGGCGTTGCTGCGCGGCGCACTGGCGCTCCAGGCGAGCGCAGATTGTAAAGACTGCCCGGCCGGCATCGACCTGTCCAACGCCAATTTTTCCGTTTCGCTCTTTGCCAACACCCTCATCGCCAACTGCTCCCAGGTCGCCCGAACCATCTTCACCGCAACCAACCAGCTCGCTGGGCGGCTGGTCAGCTATGAGGACCTCTGGCGGCTCACCATCGCCAATTACCACGCCGGACCGGGCTGCGTCTCTTACGCCATTCACCAGTCCTGGGATCTTAACAACAGCCTCACCTGGGAGAACGTCACTCCGGGTTTCACCGAAACCTGTAAAGGCGTAGTGCCATACGTCGATCAAATCGCCAAAGACAATTAACTCGGGCTCCCCGCTAAACGTGCAGGTGAAACATCGGGGCAACCACCTGACGTAGAAAAAGACCCCTGCGCTCGGTCAGAGGTGAGCAGGGGTCTTTTTACGTTCGTTATAAATTAATCGATCAGCAATTTTACCAGCCGCAGGAATTCGTCCCACTCCTCTTGGAAAAAGTGCAGCGTGACGTTGTTCAATTCCAGATGGAGCGTGGTCTCCTCGTCCGGCTCTTCAGCCTTCCATGCCAGATAGTTTTCAGTCTCAGCAATTACATCCGTGTTGGGTTCGAGCCCGTCTTTTGCCATCTCTTTCCTCCTTGTTTGGTTTTTTACTTTTCGTCAGTCAGCGTCTCGAGGAACTCCTGGTTGTCCGCTGTGCGCTGCAACCGCTGCAAGATCGCTTCGGTTGCAGTCGATGAATCCAAGCCCGCGCCCAGCGGCGGCGAACTGACCATCTGGTCATACATGTGCCGCATCAGCCACACCCGGGGGGTGATATCCGGACCCAGAAGCAGCTCCTCCCGCCGCGTGGACGAACGCTCGATATCGATCGCCGGGAACACCCGCCGTTCCTGCAGCCGCCGCGAGAGGTGCAACTCCATATTGCCCGTGCCTTTGAACTCCTCGTACACCACATCGTCCATGCGCGAGCCGGTGTCGATCAAGCAGGTGGCGATGATCGTCAGCGAACCCCCCTCCTCGATGTTGCGCGCCGCCCCAAAGAAACGTTTGGGCGGGTAGAGCGCCGATGGGTCGATCCCGCCGGAGAGCGTCCGCCCTGAAGGCGTCACCACCAGGTTGTAGGCGCGCGCCAGTCGGGTGATCGAATCCATCAGGATCGCCACGTCCCGCCCGATCTCGACCAGGCGTTTGGCGCGTTCGAGCGCCATCTCCGCCACGCGCACATGCGAGGTGACCGGCTCATCAAACGTCGACGAAATCACCTCGGCATCCACCGAGCGGTCCATGTCGGTCACTTCCTCGGGTCGCTCGCCGATTAGCGCCACCATCAGGTGCACTTCGGGATATTTTGTCGAAATTGAGTTGGCGATCTGTTTCAGGATGGTGGTCTTGCCGGCTTTTGGCGGAGACACAATCAAGCCGCGCTGCCCGCGCCCGACTGGCGTGACCAGGTTGATCAGGCGCGTCGCCAGCGTATGCCGGTCTGTTTCCAGATCGAAGCGCCTGTCGGGGAAGATCGGCGTCAACGATTCAAACGTCGCGCGGTATTTTGATTCCTCGGCGTTGATCCCGTTGACCGTCTCCACCTTCAACAGTCCGTAGTGCCGCTCCGACTCGCGCGGCGGGCGCACCTGACCGATGACCAGGTCGCCGTTGCGCAGGTTGTAGCGCCGGATTTGCGATTGAGAGACGTAGACATCATACGGTCCGGGCTGATAATGCCCCGAGCGCAGGAAACCGATGCCCTCGCTCATGATTTCGAGAATCCCGCCGCGGATTTCAAGACCCTGGCGTTCCGCCTCAGCCTGCTGAATCTTCAGGATCAGATCCTCTTTCTTCAGCCGGTTGGCGTTTTGAACATTTAAATCCCGGGCCGTTTGGCGTAATGCCGCCAGAGATGCGCTTTCCAGTTCGAGAACTTTCATATTATCCTGTTATGTTGTTAAAGGGGGTTTGATGGTGCTAACACCATGGCTTTTTGCCAATATCGCTCTTTGCTCTACTTCCAACCCTGAGACCGATCAACTTGCTGACCGGCGTCAAGGCTGGTCGAATCGACCAACTAAAGATTTGAAAAAACTCAGCTATGGGAGATCAAATTATCCAGAGATTGAAACTGGTATTCAGATTTAGCCCACCCAAGATCGTGAACTATCACTCGTCGATTATACCACAATCAAGCGATTGTGCAATTTTTTTTTACCAGTCATTTTGGGCGTGAAAAAAACCCGTTTTTTTCAGAAAGGTCGTGCCTGTGGATTACATACTCGACCTGCAAGCCGTTATGTTTCACGGAGCGGATTTTCTCGAGTTCGCCGCTTTCGCGCGGCGAGGAGATTACCTCGTTTCTTACGACAGATGGTAAAGGTTGATTTAACCCATCTGAATTTCTTCGTTCACAACCCATCTATCTCTCGCCGCGCATGATGCGCAGCACGCTTTCAGCCAGGATCGCGGTTCCGATCGGCAGACAGCGTTCATCAATGTCAAAGCGCGGGTTGTGCGCCAGGCGCGGGTCGCCCTCGATCTGGCTGCCAAGCGAAAACATAGCCCCGGGCGCAATCTCCGAAAAACACCCAAAATCCTCCGCGCCCAACCCGTCTGGCTGCAGCAAAACGTTCTCCGCGCCCAGCAGATCGCCAGCTACAGACTCGATCAGCTTAACCACCCCTGCATCGTTGATCATCGGTGGCGTGCCAACCTCGATCCTGAGGTTGTAGTCGCCCCCCAGAGTGCGCGCGAGTTCGAACGCCCGCTCCAATTCGGCATGCACCACTTTTTGGATCTCTGGATCCATGTACCGGATCGTGCCGTTCAGTTCCACTTGATCGGGGATCACGTTTTCAGCCTGACCGGCGCGCAGGCTGCCAATGCTCAGCACCGCCGGCGCAAACGGGTCCAGCCGGCGCGAGATAACCCCGTTGATCGCCAGGATCACGTGCCCGCACAGATAGATCGGGTCAACCGTCTTGTGCGGGGCTGAACCATGCCCGCCTTCGCCGCGGATCGTAGCAAACCACGAATCCACCCCACCCGAAGCCGGTCCTACTCTGAGGCAAATTTGCCCAACCGGCGTCGCTGGATCGACGTGCAGCGCCAACACCCGCTCTACCCCCTCCATCGCCCCGTCCTCGATCATGCGCGGCGCCCCGCTCATCCCTTCGGCGTCGTTGGCTTCCTCGGACGGTTGAAACAAAAAGCGCACCGTCCCGGGCAAGTCCACGCCTGCCAACAGCCGGGCGGCGCCCAGCGCCATCGCGGTGTGCGAATCGTGCCCGCAAGCGTGCATCCAGCCCGGGTTCTGCGAGGCATAAGGCACATCGTTCGCTTCCACAATCGGCAGGGCGTCCATATCCGCCCGCACTGCGACCAGCGGCGCGCCCTCCCCCAAATCGCCTACCACGCCGGTGCGACCGACGCCGCTCCGCACCCGGTACCCCAGCGCTTGCAGCGTTTCCGCCACCCGCTGCGCGGTGCGGTGTTCCCGAAATCCGCCTTCGGGATGACGGTGAAAGTCGCGCCGCCATTCAACCAGTTGGGCTGCAATTGCCTGTGACTTTTCCAGCATCATTTTCCTGCTCCTATCGACGGGTGAGTTCTCCAGTAAGGATACCAGAGAAAATTGGGTTTTCCCCACACGTTAGGAGCAAAGATTTCTTACTGCGCCCGAAATGAGGGCTGTGCACGTGAAGGCAGGCTCTGCGCCGATCTGCGGGCATCAGCGCAGAGCCTGCCCCTGGCGCGTTTCTGCTTAGCGCTCCCCGCCGCGCTCGCCGTAATCCTTTTGAATCTGGTCTTTCCAGTCCTCGGGCAGCGCGGCGCCCTCCCGGAACTTAGCAGCCACCTTGCTCATCTCCTCAAAGTTTAACCGGGTGCCCTGAGCGTCCGCGTGGTATCTTTGGGCGCGGTCGGCTTTGATGCCGAAGCGTCCGGCGGTCTCTACCGCGTCGATGTTGGCGCCGAGGAAGATGAACTCCCAGCCATATTTTTCCTTCTGACGCTCGATCATGGCTTTGACCTTCTCCGCGGGGTATTCGCGACTGGCGTTCTCTTGCCCGTCCGTGATGATGACAAACATCACCTTTTCGGCGCGGTAGTCTTCGGCGGTGTGCTTCTGCGCGTTGCCGATTTTGTTAATCGTCTGACCGATGGCGTCCAGCAGGGCAGTTGAACCGCCAACCCAGTACTCCTTTTCGGTAATTGGGCTGACCGCCTGGATATCGATGCGGTCGTGGAGCAGCGCGTAATTGTTGTCGAACAGCGCGGTTGTAATTCGGCACTCACCCTGGACCGCCTTTTGCTTTTCGAGCATCGCGTTGTAGCCGCCGATCGTGTCGGCTTCCAAACCGCCCATCGAGCCGCTTTTATCCAGAATAAACACCAGTTCCGTTAATCCCTTTTTCATTGGAATGCCTCCTTGAGTGATATTGTGACCAAAGGATAGCATTTTCCGCCAGGGATTGGGTCGCCTGAGAAGCGACATTTACCAGATGTACGGAACAAGCCGGTACCGCGTTGCCTGTGCGTATTCTGAATAACCCGGCAGCCTCTCTCGTAGCATTTTATCCTCAAGATAGGTCCGCACGATGATGAGAACCGCGATAACGAGGGCGGTTATGCACACGTATAGCGTCGCAAACACAAAAGATACCCCCAGGCAAGACAGCAAAACCGCGGAATAAGTTGGGTGACGGACAACGCCATAAACCCCCGCACTGATGACGGTTTGTCCGCGTTCTGTCTGAATTCTCGCGGTTGATTCAAGGTAGGGGTTGACCGCGAGGGCGAAAATGGCGATCACAGCCGCAGCAATCGAGAGAACCATGCCGATCCAGAATAAAATGACCCCTTCAGGGTCGTGCTTCAGCTCAAGCCCGGCAATGAAATAAATCTAGCCACCTGACAGTTTGCTAACTGAGGTAGGTAAACAACGGGATACGGAAAGGCAGGGCATTTGTCAATCTCCTTTCGATGAAACGCAAGCCAATCTGAAAGATGCTCAGGTCTCGGCGATCAAC
>WBZO01000197.1_pt1 | contig 156819 bp, 137 predicted proteins | sample 5204261 | NCBI WGS metagenome assembly WBZO01 (sample SAMN12412400, study PRJNA552823) | activated sludge metagenome | isolation source: activated sludge from anammox sidestream of wastewater treatment plant... | place: USA: North Carolina | collected 2017-09 | reverse complement strand
CGCCGCTGAAATTCTCGGTCGGTATTACGATGCCAATCGTGTCGCTTACCGCCAGGCGCGCGATCTCGTCGTCTGATATCGCATCGAGGTGGTCGATCGAAGCAGCATCAAGATCTATCGCCATTTGCGAGCCGCCAAGATTCGTGAACTGATCGACGTGGGCCTTTATACCAAAGCCGATCGCCTTTGCGGCCTCTAAAATGCGGCGCGACCGATCAAGATCGAACGCACTCTTTTCGGCAAAAACATCGCAGAAAAATGGCCTTTCCACCTGTACAAAATGCGAATTTTCGTACCATTGCCACGCTTTCGGAAGCATTTCCCCGCAGATCAAGTCAACATAGCCGTCCGCATCGTTCCGAAACTCCGGCGGCAGCGTGTGTGCCGGAAGAAAGGTCGGAACAATGTCGATCGGATGAGCTTTGTCCAGCTCTTCGATAACGCGAAGCATTTTCAGCTCATTTACCGTATCGAGGCCGTATCCTGTTTTGATCTCACAGGTCGTCGTCCCGCATTCGAGCATCTTCTCAAGCCGGCTTGAAGCCCCCGCGATAAGCTCATCAACCGACGCGCCGCGCGTATTTTCGACCGTTGAAATGATGCCGCCGCCCGCCTCTAATATCTCAAGATATTCGGCACCGCGTATCTTCAGCTCGAATTCCGCGAGGCGATCGCCCGCGAATACGATATGTGTATGCGGATCGACAAAGCCCGGCGTAACGACGCGCCCGCCGGCATTTACGGCCTTCTCGACGGAGTACTTAGGAGCTATTTCATCAGAGTTTCCTGCCGCCACGATCTTGCCGTCAGCTATCGCAACGGCTCCGTCTTCGATCACCGCCGCATCGGCCATCAACGAGCCGTGCTTGGCAACGCGGCTGCCGCCCGCCGTTACTAGCTGCCCTATGTTAATTATCAGAAGATCCGCCTTTTGCATTCTTTACGCTTCCTTATCCCATTAACTCTTGATTTGATTTGGCCGAATGGATCTCAGCGACCGGCTCGGCAAGGACATTATGAGTATTTTCAAATTTCTATATGCCATTAGCAAAGAGGCTTTGCATCATTTTATTAGATCGGTATTTCGGCTTATCATAACTTTTGAAAGTTATGAAACGAATCATCCACGCCCCTACGGGAAGCGAATTGACCTGCAAGAATTGGCTGATCGAGGCCGCATATCGAATGCTCCAAAATAATTTGGATCCGGATGTAGCGTTCGATCCGGACAATTTGATCGTTTATGGCGGACGCGGGAAAGCGGCGCGAAATTGGGAATCATTCGACGCGATCCTGAAAAGCCTGCGCGAACTGAATGCGGACGAAACGCTGCTCGTGCAATCGGGTAAGCCGGTCGGCGTATTCAAAAGCCATGAGGACGCGCCGCGGGTGCTGATCGCGAATTCGAACATCGTGCCGCATTGGGCGACACAAGAACAGTTCGACAAATACGAACGCGAAGGCCTGATGATGTACGGCCAGATGACCGCCGGCTCGTGGATCTACATCGGTACGCAAGGCATTTTGCAGGGCACGTATGAGACGTTCGGTTCGCTCGCTCGTCAGCACGGATGGGGCGACCTTTCGGGAAAACTCGTATTGACCGCCGGCCTCGGCGAAATGGGAGGTGCACAGGCTCAGGCGATCACATTTAACGGCGGTGTAGGCATTCTGGTCGAGGTCGATCCATGGCGTATCGAACGACGATTGCAGCTAAAGCAATTAGATATCGCGGCCAAGGACATCGACGACGCCATCGCAATAGCCAATGAAGCTGTCGCTGCGAAGAAGCCGCTTTCTATCGCTCTGCCGGGCAACGCCGCTGAGATCCATTGGCAGCTGCTCGAACGCGGCATCATGCCCGACGTCGTAACCGATCAGACAAGTGCACACGACGTCCTCATGGGCTATATTCCTGTCGGATATTCCGTCGAGCAAGCGGCGGAGTTTCGCAAAAACGATCAGACGGCATACGAAAAGTCGGCGATGGATTCGATGGCAAAGCATGTCGAGGCGATGCTCGAATTTCAGAAACGCGGCGCGGTCGTTTTTGACTACGGCAACAATTTGCGGCAGCGTGCGTTCGATAACGGCGTGGCAAATGCCTTCGATTATCCGGGCTTCGTTCCCGCGTATATTCGTCCGCTCTTCTGCGAAGGCAAAGGCCCGTTTCGTTGGGTCGCTCTGTCAGGCGAAAAGGAAGATATCTACAAAACCGACGAAGCTATCATGAACCTCTTCCCCGACGACGATCATCTTACAAAATGGCTGACGATGGCTCAGGAGAAGGTCGAGTTTCAGGGCCTGCCCGCTCGCATTTGCTGGCTCGGTTACGGTGCGCGCGCAAAAGCCGGGCTGAAATTCAACGAGATGGTCGCAAGCGGCGAGCTGAAGGCCCCGATCGTCGTCGGCCGCGATCACCTCGACTGCGGCAGCGTCGCTTCGCCAAACCGTGAGACGGAATCAATGAAGGACGGCAGCGACGCCATCGCCGATTGGGTCTATCTCAACGCCATGATAAACGTCGCCGGCGGAGCGACATGGGTCTCGCTCCACCACGGCGGAGGTGTCGGCATCGGCTATTCACTCCATGCCGGTCAGGTGATCGTCGCCGACGGCACACCCGAAGCCGCCGCCCGCATCCAACGAGTCTTAACCACCGACCCCGGCATGGGCGTCATCCGCCACGCCGACGCCGGTTACGAAGAAGCCTTAGAATTTGCGAAAAAGAATGACGTTATCGTACCCATGGATGACGTAGTATAGAGACCCTTTAATTGACGTACGCGAAGCCGCTTACGCAAAAAACAATGTCATGAACGAAAACATCGCCGTCATTATGCACGGGTTCTTTAAGCTCCCGAATTTGGATAAGATGAAGATCGTCGAGGCGATCAACGAATATTTCGATTCAACGGAGCGCGAACCGATACGCGCCCGCTGGGACGAGGCTTTCGACGCTATCGATCGCGTCGCCCACAATTGCGTCTGCTGCGAAAAATGACCGATATCTACGACCGTGTGGGTACGATTGCTTGATGCCGTCCCGAACGAGCACACAGCCTTTCAATTTTAACGATCTTGCGTTTCCCGCACCATCATCAGCTCAGGCCCGAGCCGCAGGCTCGCTCGGTGATCACTCGGAAATGGTAGCCCATGGCTGCGAGTGTCAAACCGTGCTTGATCTCGCGGCGATGTGCGGTCAAGAGCTTGTAGCAATACTTCCAAAACATAAGACGTTCTCTGTCGCGTATGCCAAGCAGACTTACGATACGCCACAACGCCTTTAGATCAGAGCGGAGGTTCGAACGCCGCGGATCACGTCGTTCTTTTCCAAAATTCGAAAGGCACGCCAATGACCGTGCATAGTACTCTTTCGGGCTGTAAATATTTGATAGTACGGTCTTAAAGCCTTCCACAAGGCGCTCTCGCGGCATCTTTGGTTCAAAATTGATCGAGCAATCGGAATTGTTCCCTGAGTGGTAACCAACCAAACGTCCTTCCTTTTCAAGCCTTCGCCAAAGCTGCGTATCAGGCAGTGCGGACAATAAACCGACCATCGCCAGCGGGATGGCGCTGTTTCGAATAAAGTCGATCTGTCGCTCAAAAATATCGTCAGGATCATTATCAAAGCCGACGATAAACCCCGCCATTACCTCGAGTCCGTAGCTTTGGATCTTTTTGATCGAATCAATGAGGCTGCGTTTTGTGTTTTGTGTCTTCTGAGCTTCTTTCAGACTCGCCTCCACAGGCGTTTCGATGCCGACAAATACTCGGCTGAAACCGGCGGTGCGCATCTGATCGAGCAGGACTTCATCTTCGGCGAGATTCAGGCTCGCCTCGGTAAAGTAAGAGAAAGGATACTCGTTCTTTTCATTCCACTCGATCAACTCAGGCATCAAGAACCGAACGTTCTTTTTATTGCCGATGAAATTGTCGTCAACAATGAAGACCGGACCGCGCCAACCTGCCTCTTTCAGATGATCAAGCTCGTTCAGCATTTGCTTGGGCGATTTCGTGCGGGGTACCCGTCCGTATATCTCGATGATGTCGCAAAATTCACAGTTGAACGGACATCCGCGCGAATATTGGAGGTTCATCGAACTGTAATTCGACAATTCGATAAGGCTGTAGTCTGGCGGCGGAGTTTTGTCGAGAGCCGGCCTCGTTATTGCTTTGTAAACCTTTTGCGGAACTCCAAGCTCAAGATCGTGAAGGAACTCAGGAAAGGTCTCTTCAGCCTCGCCGACGAAGATATGATCCGCGTTCGGCAACTTCTCTGCGCTGGTCGAGACATATGGCCCTCCGACGACAGTTCGCTTTCCCATTGCCCGAGCTCTGTTGACGATCTCTTCGAGTGAATCTTTCTGCACGATCATCGCGCTTGAGAAAACCATATCGGCCCACTCGATGTCCGCGTCTTTCAGTTCCGTAATGTTCAGATCGACAAGCCGCTTTTCGAAATTACTCGGCAGCATAGACGAAATGGTCATTAGGCCCAGCGGCGGAAATGCGGAACCTTTCCCCTCGAATGCGAGGGCATGCCGGAAACTCCAATATGTATCAGGGAACTTCGGATAGGCGAATAGAACTTTCATACATTGACAATACCTTTGATCAAACGCCGTATCAATAGGAATTCAAAGATGTTACAAAAGTAGTACAATTGGCGGAATAGCGAAGATTCACACCCGGACGCGGCGCGCCGAACATAGCGACACCAGTCAATTTCGTTTTCGGTGCCGCAGTAACAGGTTCAGCGTAAACTTCGGTGTTACAATGGAGTGAAATGAGCATACAATTTGACCTTACGGTTCGACCGGACGCAGCCCTATTTTACAATCGAAACGATCTGAACGATCCGCGGCTGGGAGACGTAGTTTCACACGACCTCGAAGGCTATGCACGTGCTGACGTCGTGATACTCGGTTGTCCGCAGGATGAGGGAGTGCGGCGCAACAACGGACGTATCGGTGCGGCCGAAGGGCCGAGGGCGATACGGGAACAATTCTACCGCCTTACGACCTTTAATCTGAAGAAGAACATTTTTGACCTCGGCGACGTCAAGATCGCGCCAACTCTCGAAGAAACCCACGATACGATGACCTCGGTCGTGAAGCAGTTGCTGCGGGACGGAAAGCGCGTCATCACTCTCGGCGGGGGCAACGATATTTCGTATGCCGACGGGCGTGCAATGTATGAAGTTTACGGAACGGAGGGCTGGATCGGTGTCAATATCGACGCGCATCTTGATGTGAGTGTTGCCGACCAAACGCACAGCGGCACTCCGTATCGCCAACTTCTTGACGAGGGGTCGCTTAAACCGACCTATTTTTATGAGGTCGGTTACCAGACGCATCAAAATTCGCCGATATACTACGAACATCTCCGAAATTTGGGTGTACACCGCATAAGCCTCGAAATGGTGCGTTCACGAGCCGAAGCCGATCTTGAATTGATGGAGCAGATCCGCCAGAAATTCATCGGCCACAGTTCGTCGCTAAGCACGTTCTTCGGGTTTGATGTCGATGCCGTACGATCAAGCGACGCACCGGGCGTTTCGGCACCATCACCGTTGGGCCTGCGGGCGGGCGAGTTCATCCAGCTTGTGAAATACGCCGCTTCGCTTGCAAATACGCGGATGATCGAATTCTCAGAGGTCAATCCGAAGTATGATATCGACAACCGTACGGCCAAGCTCGTTGCGATCGCTATGCATCGCTTCTGCACGGGCGTATCGTAACGAATTGCGTCCACAAACGGCCGCCTTTTTGCAGATCCGCTAACTTGACACATTTTTGGTGTTTTGGCATTCTTTAAGTTCGCTTTTGCCGCGGCAAAACGAGGTATAGGCACTTAGCTCAGTGGTAGAGCACTACCTTGACACGGTAGGGGTCAGCAGTTCAACTCTGCTAGTGCCTACCATTTAACAACTTTCGATAAGATGCTTTCGAAGAACTTTGCTGTTTTTACAACTACTACGACCCGCTTCTAATGGCGGGATGACCGCAGTTTCAACGGAACTGCAAAGCAAAGTCGCTCTTATCGGATCTGATCTTGACGAGTAGTAGGTAATTGTTGATTGTTCCTTGTCGATCCTTGATCGGCAGATAAAAGCGGCTACAAAGCCGGCAAAGCATCTGCACAGCCGATCTTCAGCAAAGCAATGTGCAATTAACAATGTTATGAGTGAAGTAAATATTAAATTTGGCGATATGCAGCGGGCGATACCTGCGCCTGCGACGGTACTTGATGTGATCAAGGCGTTCGATCGCGACGTTCTTAAGAAGTCTCTTGCCGCGAAGCTGAACGGCGAAGAGATCGATCTGAATCGTGAAATTCCGTCCGGCGATGAGCTGATCTCGGTAGAACCGATCACTGCGGACTCGGCCGAAGGCCTCGAGATCATTCGACATTCGACCGCGCACCTTCTCGCCGCTGCTCTTCTCGAACTGTTCCCCGGAACCAAGCTCGGCGTCGGCCCTGCGCTAATGGAGGACCCGCGTTACGGTTTTTTCTACGACGTGATCGCGCCGCGAAGTTTGACGGAAAGCGACCTTCCCGTGATCGAGAAAAAAATGCGCGAGATGGCAAAGCGTGATCTCAAATATCGCCGCGACGTCATCAGCAAGCAGGAAATACTCAGTATTTTTGAAGATCGTGCTGAACCGCTCAAATGTGAGCTTATCGACGAAAAGGTGGATGATACCGCGAGCGTTTACTACATCGACGGCTCGCCGTTCATAGATTTCTGCCTCGGCCCGCACGTTCAGCACACGGGCAAGCTCAAGGCGTTCAAGCTCTTAGCACTTTCGGGCGCGTACTGGAAGGGTGACGCAGAGCGTGAACAAATGCAGCGCATCTACGGCATCGCTTTTGCGACGCAAGCCGAACTCGATGCTTGGCTTAAGCAGCGTGAAGAGGCCGAGAAGCGCGACCACCGCAAACTCGGACGCGAACTCGATCTGTTCTCGATCGATGATGACTACGGTCAGGGCCTTATTCTTTGGCATCCGAAGGGCGGCGTGATCCGCAACGAGATGGAAAGGCTCCTTCGCGAGGAGCTTGAACAGCGCGGTTACAGCTTTGTTTTTACGCCCCACATAGCAAAACGAGATCTTTGGGTTCGCAGCGGACATGAAGGTAATTACGCCGACTCGATGTACGCCCCGACGAGTATTGAGGACGAAGAATACCGCCTCAAGCCGATGAACTGCCCGTTCCATATCGGCATCTATCGGTCGCGGCCGCGTTCGTATCGCGACCTGCCGCAGCGTTACTCGGAAATGGGTACGGTGTATCGGGCTGAGCTCTCGGGAACGCTCCACGGACTAATGCGCGTTCGCGGATTTACGGTCGATGACGCACACCTTTTTGTACGGCCTGATCAAGTTCAGGCAGAAGTTTCCGACTGTCTTGATTTTGCGATCAAGGTGTTGGAGATCTACGGCTTTGAAAAGGTAAAATTCGAGCTTTCGGTACGCGGCTCCGCTGATAATAAGGGTTTTCTCGGCTCTGACGAGGACTGGAATGCCGCGGAAGAGCAACTTGCCCAGGCATTGAAGGAGCGGGGCATATCCTACGAGCGTATCGAAGGTGAGGCGGCTTTTTACGGGCCGAAGATCGACATAAAGGTTGAGGACGCCATCGGCAGAATATGGCAGCTCGGCACCGTTCAGCTTGACTTCAATCTGCCGGAACGGTTCGACCTCGAGTACACCGGCGAAGACAACCTTAAGCATCGGCCGATAATGATCCATCGGGCATTGTTCGGGTCGATCGAACGTTTCTTCGGTGTGCTTATCGAACATTTTGAGGGGGCATTCCCGCTATGGCTTGCTCCGGTACAGGTCGCCGTTCTGCCTATTACCGACCGCATAAACGATTATGCGAATTCTGTAGCCGACACGCTTCGTGCGGCGGGCTTCAGGGTCGAGGCGAATACGCGTTCGGACAAGATCGGTGCTAAGATACGCGACGCCCAACTCCAGAAGATCCCGTATATGCTCGTATTGGGTGATAAGGAACTCGAGGCCGGCAATATCGCCGTCAGGCATCGAAAGGAGGGCGACATCGGCGTGATGTCGCTGATCGAATTCAAGGAACGCATCGAGGCCGAACGCTCGGCCCGCACTTCCTAGATAGGGTACGTTACAAAGGAGGCTTTTATCGCAAGAAGATTTGGTGGAAGGAACTTTAGGCCGCGGCAACGCGAGCCGCTTCATCGTACGAATGAGCGCATTCGCGTTCCGTCCGTACGGGTGGTTCTTGAGGACGGCGGCACGCTTGGCATAATGGACACGCGTGACGCGATCCGTGAAGCGAGAGATCGCGGGCTTGACCTTGTTGAGATCGCTCCAAATGGCCAGCCGCCCGTTTGCAAGATCATTGATTACGGGAAGTTTCTTTACGAACAGAAGAAGCGGGCCCATGAGGCGAAAAAGAATCGTGTTACCGTCCAAGTAAAGCAGATCAAATTCAGGCCCGGCACTGACGATCACGATTACCACTATCGAATGGAACGTGCCCGCGAATGGCTGCTCAACGGCGACAAGGTAAGGGCTGCCATCGCGTTCAGGGGGCGTGAAATGTCGCACAGAGAACTCGGTGCAAAGATCCTTGCCCGCCTTACAGAGGAACTCGGCGAAATGGCAGACGTCGAAGTGGCGCCAAAGATGGAAGGCTATCAGATGTTTACGATACTGGCTCCTAAGAAGGGAGTAAAGGCCGCCGAAAGATCGGCTCAGCCAAAGGCCGTCAAGGCGGAAAGCACTGAGCGATCCGAGCCTGCAAAGCGTACCCAAGGGCCCGGAAAGGCCAAAACCGTCGTTCGTGACGATGATGACGAGATCTTTTGATAACAATTTTTGCGGCAGGTTCAGTTCCTGACCGCACGGAGGTAAGATGCCAAAACTTAAAACACATAAAGGAGCCGCAAAGCGCTTTCGCTCGACGGCAACGGGTAAATTCAAACGCGGCCACAGCCACGCACGCCATATCCTGACCAAGAAGACCGCAAAACGTAAGCGGAATCTCGATATCGACGTTCTGGTATCGGAAGGTGATCAAAAGCGTGTGGAGAAGATGCTGCCGTACGGCCGCGACTAGTTGAATTTGGCCCGGACAAGATCACACCATGCCCGCATCGCGGGCGCTGTACTGTGATTGTCCGGTTAGTATCGGAGGAGTAAAGCAATGCCTAGAGCAAAACGTGGGAATAAGCGCGTCGAAAAGCGCAAAAAGATATTGGCCTTAGCCAAAGGCTACCGTGGTACAAAGTCGAAGCTTTATCGTTCGGCAAAGGAATCTGTCGAGCGTGCACTTAATTTCGCATATACCGGCAGAAAGCTTAAAAAAAGGGACTTTCGCAAGCTGTGGATCGTACGCATCAATGCGGCGTGCAGGCTGAACGACATCAAGTATTCGCAGTTCATTCATGGACTTAACCTCGCCGGCATCGAGCTGGATCGCAAGGTCCTTGCCGATATGGCGGTCAAGCAGCCCGAAGCCTTTGCCGCGATCGCGTCTCAAGCGAAAGAAGCCGTGAACAACAACACGCGGGCGGCAGCTTAGTGCCGTTTTTTGCCGAGATCGCTGTTATCTTGCCTGAAGATAAAAGGGTTGGGGTAACTGAGGTCTCATTAGACGATCATGTCGGACGAAACTCGGCAAATTGACGATATACGCGAAGCGTTCGGGCGTGAGTTCGAACGCTTTGCTCATCTGGAACTTAACGGCCTCGATCTCCCGGCGGCCGAAGGCTGCCTCTCCGCGCTTAACGAGCTCAAGATCAAACACTCGGGCAAGAAGTCGCCGATCGCAGGTGCGATGAAGCTCATCGGAAAAGTTGCGCCGGAAGATCGTGCGCAATTCGGCTCGTACGTCCAACAGGCAGAAGCATTCATAACCGAAAGCCTTTTGGAAGCTGAGTCGCGCATCACGAAATATATTCTTGATCTAAAACTCGAAAGGGACAGTGTCGACGTAACCATCCCGGGCCGCCGCATCGTTGCCGGACGCCACCATCCGATAACGATCTTGCGTCAACGCATCGAAGACATATTCGTTTCGATGGGATATACGATCGAGGACGACCGTGAGATCGAAACCGATCATTACAATTTCGATGCGCTGAATATCCCGCAGGGCCATCCGGCTCGCGAGTCGCAGGACACTTTCTATACAACAGAAGGCTTCGCTTTGCGTTCACAGACCTCAACCGTCCAGATTCGCGCGATGGAGCGTCGCGGTGTGCCCATTCGGATACTTGCGCCGGGAAAGGTTTTTCGCCGGGATACGCCGGATATGACCCACACGCCGATGTTTCATCAGCTTGAAGGACTTTGTGTCGAAAAGGGCATTACGATGGCCCATCTGAAAGGAACGGTTACCGAGTGGCTGAAACGGCTTTTCGGCGCCGATACCATCACGCGATTCCGGCCGTCATACTTCCCTTTCACTGAGCCGTCGGCAGAGTTCGATTTTTCGTGTTTCAAGTGTCAGGGCACGGGTAATGTCGGCGGAGACCGCTGCCGTCCGTGCAAAGGCAGCGGCTGGATAGAACTCGGCGGATGCGGAATGGTGCACCCGAATGTGCTTCGTGCGTGCGGCGTCGATCCCGAAGAATATACGGGCTTTGCTTTCGGATTCGGTCTCGAACGAATGACGGCAATGCTTTACAACATCGACGACATTCGCCATTTGTTTGAGAATGATATGCGGTTTCTGGAACAGTTCCGCTAACCTTTTCGGATCATCTGATGAATATTAGTTACAACTGGCTTCGGGACCTCATCGACCTCGACATGACAGCCGAAGAAACGGCGGCTGAGCTGACCCGCATCGGCAATGCCGTTGATGCGATCCATACTGCCGGCGAAGATCATGTATTCGACATCGACCTAACCTCAAATCGGCCTGACTGCCTTTCACATCGTGGCATTGCCCGCGAGCTTTCGGCCTCAACGGGCAGATCAATAAAAGGACCGGTCCGCGCCGAACGAAACGATGTCCCGATGCCTTCAATATTGGCTCACGACATTGTCAATATCGAAGCACCCGATCTTTGCAACAGATTTACCGCCCGCATTATCCGCGGCGTCAAGGTCGGGCCGTCGCCCGAATGGCTTGTAAAACGCCTCGAAGCGGTCGGCGAACGGTCGATCAATAATATCGCCGACATTACTAACTATGTAATGCTCGAACTCGGCCAACCGATGCATGCATTTGATCTTGACAGGCTCGTTGAGAACAGGATCATTGTCCGACGTGCACGCCTCGGTGAAACGATCGTTACCCTCGACGATGTCGAGCGTCAGCTGGAAGAAACCTCACTTGTTATTTGCGACGCGGAAAAACCCGTTGCTATCGGCGGCATCATGGGCGGCCTCGATTCGAGCATTACTGAAAACACCGTCGATGTATTGATCGAGGTCGCATATTTTAACCGCTCTAATATCCGTTCAACCTCGAGGCGCCTTCATCTCTCGACCGAGGCCAGCTATCGCTTTGAACGCGGTGTCGATATCAATGCATTAAAAGAAGCCTCGGACCGAGCATTGCAGTTGATCGAAGAACTTGCGGGCGGAACGGCTGCCGAGTTTATTGACGCGTACCCTGTAACGCGTCGGGAAACTGTCATTGCGTCTACAAATATCTCCGCTGCAGTTGAGCGTTTGTCGGGCATCCCTATTGCTGAAGATCGGTGTACTGACATATTGAGTGCGCTCAAGATCGAGGCTAATGAGACTGCTTCGGAATTCACTGTGCCTTCCTGGCGGCACGATCTCACGATCGAGGCCGATCTTGTCGAGGAAATAGTACGCTTTTTCGGCTATGAGCACATTCGCGACGAGATACCGCCGGCTTACTCTGCAGGAGAATACCTTCCACACGAAACACGACTCCGGCATCTTCGGCAAAACTTGACCGATTCCGGTTTTTCCGAAGCGATGTCCTACAGTTTCGTTGATGCGGCGAACGACGATCTTTATGAACCCGCAGGACAAGATCTGCGAAATTATGTAACGCTGCGCGATGCCATAATCGATGGCTCGACACGGATGCGGCCGACGATAGTTCCCGGACTTCTTAATGCGATAAGGCATAACCTGAATTTCCAACGCCGCGACCTGAGGTTCTTCGAGATCGGCAAGGTCTTTTCGGTTGGCGAAGATCCTTCAGCCCTTCCTCAGGAGGACCGTGTCTTGACGATTGCAATGACCGGCGTTTTGCCGACGACCGGAAAACAGCACGCTAAACAAGAAACTGACCTCTATGACGTAAAGGGTGTCGTAGAGAACGTACTCGAAACTCTTGGGCATCTCGATCCGGAGTTTCGCCTGTCGGATGCTCGCCACTTGACCGCCGGCCAAAGGAGCAATATCTACTGCAAAGGCCGTTATATTGGTTCTTTGGGCCGCATCAATTCCGACATCATGGCGGCGTATAAGTTCAAGAAGCCTGTCTTTGTAGCAGAGTTATTGCTCGATCACATACTTGATCTACCCGAGGAACCTGTCATCTATTCGCCCCTACCGAGATTCCCCGCCGTCTCTCGCGATGTGAGCATTACGGTGCTACGTGCTGTTACGCTTGCTGAGATACTTCGTGCCGCAAACGACTCGCCGACCGACATACTTGAGGACGTCCGCTTCATAGATGTGTACGAGTCCGACGATGTTCGCACCATCACGATAAGGGTTACCTATCGCGCGAACGAGCGTACATTGACGGAAGATGAGGTTGAGACGGTTCATAAAGGCATAGTCGATAAACTCAAGAATTCATTTGGCTTACAAAAAGGCGAGAGCTAGCTTCAGATTTTACTTGAAGTTTTTCGTTATCTGGCACATAATCTTTTCCACAGCTTTATTTTGGTATCAGAAGCAATGGAAATGAACAGGCTCGCCGGAATGGAAAAATTCTCGCATCTGGAAGATAAGATCTACCTTACTATCCAGTTCGTCCAAAGACTTCGTCAGGAGCGTGACGAATTCGCGAATCAGCTTGATGCCCTACGGCAAGAGAACGCATCGCTCGCTGCGACATCGGGCGAGCTGCGCGCGACGGTCGAACGCTTGAAACGCGAGCATGATGCGATCCAATTGCAAGTAGAGGATATTTTGGAAACGATCTCGGTTCTCGATCCGTCCGCGACCGGACAGCCGATGGTGTGAGGTCTTATGTCTGAAAAAGCACTTCGCGTTGAGATTTACAATCAGGTTTACAGCATCCGCTCCGATGGTGATGACGGTTATATTCAGGAACTTGCAAAATACGTTGATACCAAGATGCGTGAGATATCGTCGGGCACCCAAACCGTCGATTCGCTAAAGGTCGCGATACTGGCGGCCCTCCATATCGCGGACGAATATCACCGCATCTATGACGAGCGGCAGAAGATCGATGACGACCTCGGTGTTCGAAGCGGGAGATGCGCAGAAATGCTCGACAGCCTTTTGAAACATCGCGAAATGCCGGCCCACGAAATATTGACGGAACAATAACTGCCGCCGGTGTGTTACAATGCTGCTTGGCGAATGAGTTTTACGGCGGTGTCCGTCACCGGGCGAACACATAATTGAGCCAACATATGAATTACGGGAGGTGAACGCCGGTGCGAGTGCCTGTTCCTACGCGGAACGCGGCGGCGAGCAGCGGCTCTGATGCTCGAACAGAGCAGAACACCACCCACCTGTAGCTAACAGGTTCAATTCATACGTCCGAACGCCATTGCGGTGCTCATTCGCCGACCTTCCCTTCTTCGATCCCTGCTTCAAGCTCCTTAACGATCTCACCTGCAAGTTTTGCATTCTCAAGAGCGATCGGAAGTTCAGTTGCACGGACGCTCAGCTTTTTCAGGGCCAATTCAAAATCGGCGATACTCGTGCCGCGAACGGATGCTGCCTCGATCATTTCTAAACGTCCCTCGGCTTCCGAGCGCATTGCACGGGCCTCGTCATTTATCGACCGTATCTTTACAATATCTTTTTCAATTTCCTCTGCGAGTGATAGGCCGCTCGATGCCTTCAGGCGCTTGACGTTGCTGAGCCTTCGCCGCATATCCGCCAATTCCCTTTGCGAAGAACGGACGATGTGCGAAGCGGTCAGCCTTGAGGCCAATGTCTCTCTGTATGCATCAGCAAGCAGCACGTCGCTCTTTTCGATCTCTTTCAGCGAACGCCACTCGCGCGAGCGTATTTGCGAACGAAACCACTCAATATCGCGTGCTCGGATACCCTTGGCGGCAAGACGTTGACGTACCGAATCGTAAAGTTCCTTTCGACGATAAAGAAGATATCCGCCGGTTCCGAGTCCTGCGAGAAAGGATAGGATCGTAGCTATCAAGCCGAAGAACAATATTACTGCTGCCGTCGGCGGCGTTGCGGCCGCGACTAGAAACGCCGCCAACGTCAACCCTGCGGGAATGGCGGCAAACACTACAGGTGCGGTCAAAGCACCGGCGAGTTGGCGACGGCCTTTGCGAACAGCATTTCTCAGGTCCGTGTCGCGGTCTATTATCTCCAATGATCTGTCTTCGGCCATCGTCAGAAAGAAAAGGCTTATGTAATCCCAGAAAGTATATTATGATTCAAATGCAGGGTTTGTATATCGCACAATTATGATTAGTTCGCTTTTCAGGCCGTTTTTGGTTCTTTTGGTCGCCGCCACGTTCGGTGCCGCGTTGGCAGCGGCCCAAGGGCCTTCGCCGACGCCAACCCAACAGGTCCGAACCGTTTCTATTCCGATATCGATATTTCTTAAAAAGGAACTCAAACAAGGACAGCCCGAAGAATTCATTCAAGCAGACCGGCTGGTCGTGAAAGAAGACAAACAGGAACAGCAGATCCTTTCGATACGTGCGGTTTCGGATACGCCGCTCTCATTGGCGATCATTATCCAGGACGACCTGACAGACAACATTAACCTGCAGCTCCGCGATATTGCCGAATTTATTCGCCGTCTGCCGAAAGGGAGCCGCGTAATGGTCGGCTATGCTCGCGGCGGGACGCTGATTACGCGTCAAAAATTCACGGATGATCTCGAAAAGGCGGCTGCCTCGGTTCGGATCGTTTCCGGCGTATCGTCCGGCGGATCCGGGCCATATTCCGCCCTTAACAGCGCTCTAAAACGCTTTGAGGCCCTGCCCTACGGAAGGCGCGCCGTCCTTTTGATCTCGGACGGTGTCGATCTCTCTCAAGGCCCGTCGCCCGGCTCAATGGTGCAAACGATCGACCTCGAACGTGCGATAGACCGTGCAAATAAATACGGCGTCGCGGTTTACACCTTCTATTCACCTTCCGCCCTCGGCGGCGGGCCGTTGGCTCTGGTGACGAACGGCGGACAAGGTGCGTTGCTGCGGCTTGCAGGTGACACGGGCGGGCGGGCATTCTTTCAAGGGACAGGTGCTCCGGTAAGCTTTTTGCCGTTCTTCAAAGAGTTGAATGTGCTGCTTGGCAGGCAGTTCCTTCTCACATATCTTTCGACACATCCAAAGAAGGGTTATCACACAGTGGAGGTTACGAGCACGAATCCTGAGGTCAAGATCGAACATCCCAAGGGCTATTACTACCGCTGATCAACCTGTGCGTCCCCCGCATGCCGGACATACCCGCACATCTTCTTTGAACAGCAGCCCTATCCAACACAATGGCAGAAATACGAAAGCGAGTATCGCAAAAGTAACCCATCCGGCAGTTGATATCTTTCTTTGCAGAATCGGCAGAAAAGGCGACATACAGCGTGGGCATCGATAATCATAAGTCATCGTTCCCGGTAAATTGTGCTGCAAATACTCAGTGCCCGGTATTGTTCCGCCCCGAAAGTCAGGTGTTGTCGAGCTGCCGCTCTTGACGGTAAATTCATCGGTTTTCCATGAATACGGACGCGGAGGCTGCTCTTCGAACTGCGGCCTTAGATGCGGAACGTGTGCCGGCTTTGGAGCGTAGTTGAACTTCGTGCCGCAGAACCGGCAGAAGTTCGCTCCGGGTGTGTTCCCGTTACCGCAATTCAGACACTTTACAAGCATATTGTTAGAAGCGTATCCGCTCGCCGCTGCGTATCGCAGCATATACCGATTCGACCAGTTCGACACTGCGCAAACCATCTAACGAAGTAACCGGCGGCGGCGTTCCGTCAATTATCGAATCGACGAATGCCCTATCTTCCTGAACGTAACCCCAACGCTCCTCCTTCTCGATCATATGAAAGCTGCGGGTCTCAAAATTCGCGTCCGTCCCGCGCGAATCCATCAGCCGCTCCATTTCCTCGGTAACGATGGTGCGGTGATGGCAGAAGGTCTCAATGCGCTCGAAGGGGAAATACCAGCTCGCGTCCGATGACGAAGCGAATGTGCAATGAAAGCCGTTCTTGAACTTAAAAATGATCGAGAACTCATCAAGCTCGGGATACTCGTGCTGTGAACCGTATGCGGTCAGCTCGGCGACCTCGCCGAACTGAAAGCGGATCATATCGAAAAGGTGTATCGTTGTCTCGTACAGAAAGCCGCCCGTAACATTTGTATCGCCCGTCCAAACCGGCATTTTCAGTTCGCCTCGGTTCATCTTTATATGAGCCGAGTGGGCCGCGTCATCTGCAAGCAGGGTCTTCAAGGTCTGATAAACCGGCGCAAAACGCCGATTGTGTCCGACCTGAAAGACCTTTGCATGTTCCTTAGCCGCTGATTCGAGCCGCGCTGCATCCTCAATTCCGATCGAGAACGGCTTCTCACAAAAAACATGCTTGTCCGCCGCGATCGCATCAAGTGCGATCTCAGTATGCGTTTTGTTCGGCGTGCAGATGAGCAGTGCGTCGCAATGCTCAAACAATTCCGCCCGAGATGAACAAACCCTTCCGCCGATCGTGCGTGCCGTTGCATTAGCGCGCTCGGGCACGATGTCGTATAGAGCCGCGATCTCGACGCGCTCATCCTTCGAATGGATGCGGCCGTGCACGTTGCCGATATAACCCGTACCGATAATGCCGATGCGTAATTTACTCATTACCAAGTTCCGCCTGCCGCGTATTTTCCGAGGCCGAATGCCCTTTCCGCGGAATCCTTTGCCCGCTTTGACACCTCATAGGGATCATCGTCCCAATACTCCGGTCGAAAGATCTCGATACTTGCGGGGCCGTCGTAGCCGATCCCGTCAAGATGCTCCCTGATCTTCGACAAAGGAAGGATCCCCAGCCCCGGATAGAGCCGTTTAGAATCGTTCAGCTGGTCCTTGGGAAGATCTTCCGCATCGTTAATGTGCAGGATGAACAGCTTCTTGGCGTCAAGTGCGTCAATCGCCTTGAATGAAGAGTCTCCGGCATAGAAATGATATGTATCCATAACATTACCGACGCTGTCACGCCCAACAAGCGAAACAATGCGGCTGCTAAGATCGAGGGTCTGTACCGAATTATTTGCCTCGCCGAGGAATTCAAAACCGATCTTAACGCCATACGACTCAGCAATATCCGCAAGTTCGTTAAGAACCCGCACTGATTCGCTAATGGTCTCATCTTCGGTCTTCGGCCCCTGTCGTAAAGCACCGGGGACCGCAAGAACGTATGGGCAGCCGATCGCCGCTGCGATCTCAGATAATTTTGCACATTCTTCCTTGATCGCGGCTTGATCCGCCTCAGAACGCCAAGTTATGTGTTCGAGCGTGTTAATTGACAGAACGCTAACGCCGGTTTCAGCAAGCAGATCCTTCAGGTCTTCCACATTGTGCGACTCAAGGTAGGTATAAAGCTTATTCGAGCGAAGCTCAACAAGCTCAAAACCCGCAGCCGCAGCCGCTCGAATATCGGTTTCGAGGTCCGCTGTCATTGTTGTTGCGCCATTTATCGAGAGTTTCATACGTCTGCCGAACGGTAAGTTTAGCATGTACGGCCGAACTATTCATAAATGGCGGCAACGTAAACGCGTTGTCCCATACTCTAAACTTCAGGTAAGCTGTTCTCAGTGCTGCTATGACAAGAATTTCATTGCTGATTTTTATTACGATCATCACATTCTCCGGCCTGTTGTTTGCTCAAGCATCGGATGCCTCGCTAAAAGTGGTGATCGAGAAAGATCGATCAAGCCGTACCGCGGACGGTAGGCTCATGACGCTTTCTGCCGCAGAACATCTAGCTCGCGGCACTGTGTATTTTGATAATCGTTCTTTTCCTGCTGCCCGCGAACACTTTCAGAAGATCGTAGATAATTATCCGAATGATCCTGCGATAAGTTCTGCACTGTTCATGATCGGCCGCTCATTTTATTGGGAACGCAATTACAAGAGCTGCATTCCGATCTTAAGCCGTGTAGCTAATGAATTTCCCGGAACAAAGGACGGCCGCGAGGGTTTGTATTTTCAAGCAAGCTGCAATGTCAGGCTCGGTAAAAATTCGGAGGCGGCACCTTTGTTCGAACGATATGTGACGATGTATCCGACCGGTGAGCGTATCGACGGAGCATATCTGAATGCGATCGACACATTGCGCGAAAGCGGACGGTACGACACTGCTAACGAGTGGGTCGAGCGCACACGCACAAAGTTCAAGGGACAACCTACGGAAACTAATGCGTTGCACGCCCGGCTTCGGATGCAAATATACCGTTCAATGTGGGCCGACGCCGTTGCCACCGCCGCTCTGATGGAAGGACAGGCAAAGTTCCCCGGATCGATCACTACTCTCGATGAAGTGCGTTATCTGAGGGCCTTGGCCCTTGAAAAGCAGGGTTTGAAAGCGGACGCCATATCGATATACGCCGCGCTTGCAGACAAGCAGGCATCGTATTTCGGGTATCTTGCGGGCGATCGAATTTCCAAAGACCGCTCCCGAATAAAGCCGACGGCGCGGGTTCGTGCTTCTGACTATCCGGTGATGTTCCGTGAGGAAGTTCTGCAATACGCGAGGAAAAAGAAACTCGACCCGCGGTTTCTTCTTGCCGTTATGAAGCAGGAGAGTACCTTTCGCCCCGGTGTTAAGTCGCCCTCGGCCGCCCGCGGGCTGCTGCAGCTGGTCATGGACACAGCCTTAAAGTACAGCAAAAAAGCTGGTTACGGCACAATACAGCCCGACGATCTTTACGATCCGCGCATCAATATTGCGATCGGAGCTGAATACATCGCAGACCTTAAGGCGGAGTTCGGCGGAATGTACGAGGCGATAGCGGCAAGCTATAACGGCGGCGAGGACAATGCAGCTCGGTGGCTCGCACGTTCACGGCCAAAGGATCCGGCGATCTTTACATCCGAGGTCGGATTTCCCGAAACCAAGAACTATGTACAGCGAGTTATGACGAATTATTTCAATTATCAGCGTCTATATGATGAAAATCTATCGGCGAAGCGATAATTTGAGCCGACAAGGAGGGACTTTCGATGGCAGGCCAAGATGCTGTAAGAGCAATATCGATCAATGATGCACAAAGTTTTGCCGAGGATCCTTTGTATCGGATCATCGGTATCTTTGAAGATCCCGATGCAGGGTTGAATGTCGCGGCCGAATTACAGGCGAATGATTTTGACGCCGAAGATATAAGCCTGTTTTGCGGCATCCCCGGCGAATACGCTTACGATTTCACGGGCGAAGGCCATGGACCGATAGCGAAGTTCTTGCGTCTGTTCCGCAAAATGACCTTTGACCGTGTGATCATGGAGCGTTATCAAAGGGCACTGCACGAGGGCCATTGCATACTGATGGTTCGTATTCATCACGACCCGAGAAAGCACGAAGCCGGCGCGATAATGAACAAGCACGGTGCCACGCAGGTTGACTATTTCGGCCTCGCGATCACTGAGAACGTGCAGGATAGAACGCCGGAAAAAAGCTACGATCCGGATGCGAGCTTTTAGAGCAGTTCATTCGGCCCAAGCATCTTTCCTGTGCCGTTCGACATGATATCCGCATTCTTCGAGATGCCGCTGCACTTGCAGTGTATGTTCCTCGTCGCGGACCTCGAGGATCACTTCAATGCCGACGCGCCCGAGCGGTGCCAGCCAGATCGCCCTCTGGTGGAAGACCTCGATCACGTTGGCTCCGGTCTCGGCAACGTGATTGAGCATTTCAGCGAGCGTTCCGGGCCGATCAAGCACCAATAGCTTGAAGATCACATATCTGCCCTGTCGCACCAGAACCTGCTCAATGATACGAGCGAGGAGATTTCCGTCAATATTGCCGCCGCAGAGCACGGCGCAAACCGCATCGTCCTTCGATATGTTTACCTTACCCGCCAAAACGGCCGCCAGGCCCGCGGCTCCGGCACCTTCGACGACCAAGTGGTCGTTCTGCACACAATGAAAAACTCCAAGGGCGATCTCTTCTTCGGTAACTTCTACGACGTCATCAACGAGCTTGCGGATGATCGGTAGGGTCAATTCGCCCGGACGTTTAACCGCGATACCATCCGCGATCGTCGGTGAATATCCCACCTCGACGGGCTTTCCCGCCGCTAACGATGGCTTGACGGGAGCAACGTTCGCAGCCTGAACGCCGATCATCCGAACATTCGGACGCAATGCCTTGGCAGCGGTCGCGATGCCCGAAATGATCCCGCCGCCGCCGATCGGCACTACTATCACATCGACATCCGGCAGATCCTGCACGATCTCGATACCGATAGTACCTTGCCCCGCAATAACGTCCCAGTCGTCAAATGCGTGAACGTATGTGTAGCCGTGCTCGGCCTGCAGCTCACGCGAGTATGCGACCGCCTCATCAAAAGTGCTGCCTTTGAGTATCACCGATGCCCCAAAGCCGCGTGTCGCGACGACCTTTGTAAGCGGAGCGAACTCGGGCAAGACAATGGTCGATGCGATGCCGTTCAACGTGGCTGCGAGTGCCACGCCTTGAGCATGATTGCCCGCAGATGCAGCGATAACGCCGCGTTTGCGCTCGTCGTAGGTAAGTCTTGATATCTTGTTGAACGCTCCGCGAACCTTGAACGAACCGCTTCGTTGAAGGCATTCCGCCTTCAGATAGACCTTGCCGAACCGCTCGGACAGTTTTCTGTCCTGCAGCATCGGTGTAGCGGTTGCGATCCCGTTCAGCGTTTCACGAGCCTGCTTTATCGATTCGATTCCTATCATTGTAATTGATGCGAATTATAGCAAATATGCGGAAAATGAGGTATATTGAAGTCAAATAAGTTCGGGAGACAGTATGGCAGATATCTTCGGCGTCGGTGTTACTTTGTTCATCTTCTTGGGCATCGCCCTTTTGGTCGTAGCATGGAAGACGATAAAGATCGTTCCGCAGTCCAGCGTTCTTTTGATCGAACGCCTTGGTAAATTCCATCGCGTCGCCGCAAGCGGACTCAACATTATTGTGCCCTTTTTTGAAGCTCCGCGTGCCGTTTATTGGACGAATGTGCGGCCGGGTACGACATTTATCGACCTGCGTGAGCAATTCATCGACCTGCCGCCGCAAAGCGTAATCACCCGCGATAACGTTATGGTCAATGTGGACAGCGTTGTTTATTGGCAGGTAACGGATCCGATCAAAGGCACGTACGAGGTCAACGACCTTGTAGGCTCGATCGTCCAGCTCACTTTCACGGGTATGCGCAGCGTGATCGGCAAACTCGATCTTGACCACACCCTTTCGTCGCGCGATCAGATAAATAATGAACTGCGGATGATCCTAGACGAAGCAACGGACAAATGGGGCGTCAAAGTAACCCGTGTCGATATCAAGAACATCACGCCGCCGGAAGATGTCCGCATCACAATGGAAAAACAAATGACTGCCGAGCGAAACCGCCGCGCTCTCGTCCTGCAGGCCGAGGGTGATAAGCAGGCTGCCATCGCCAGAGCTGAAGGTGAGAAGCAGGCCGCCGTCACACGTGCTGAGGGAGAAAAACAATCGGCGATCCTCAGTGCTGAAGGTGCGGCACAAGCACGTTTGACATCGGCATCGGCAGAAGCGGCGGCTATCCAGCAGATAGCCGGATCTATCGGCGATCGCGGCCAGACCGCACAATATCTGATCACAATGCGGTATGTCGATTCGCTCCGTGATATGGCTCGCACGCAAAATTCCAAAGTCATATTCATGCCGACGGAAACCAGCGGAGTCCTTTCAAGCGTCGGAGCTTTCAAAGAGATCTTTTCTGAGACCGGCGAGCGTACGGACGATCGACCGTCGTCACCGCGCAATCCGCGTGAACTTGGTAAATAACGACGTTATGAAAAGATCTGTTATTGTTTTGGCCTTGGCTGCGGCCGTGATACTTGTTGGCGTGTTCGCAGCTTCGATTATTAAGAATGATGTTGCTGCTGCGGGCGGATCCGTTCTCGATTTTTCTATGCGGGACATCGACGGAAAAACGGTCAAGATGGATCGTTACAAGGGGAATGTACTGCTCATTGTAAACGTTGCAAGCAAATGCGGTTACACGCCGCAATACGAAGCTCTCCAGTCGATCTTCAAGAAGTATGAGGGGCAGGGATTCTATGTCCTAGGATTCCCCGCAAATAATTTCGGCGGCCAGGAACCGGGCAGCAACGCTGAGATCAAGGAATTCTGCGAATCAAAGTACATGGTCACCTTCCCGATGTTCGCCAAAATATCGGTTAAGGGCGACGATATCGATCCATTCTATAAATTTCTTACAAGTGCCGAGACAAACCCAAAATTTGTCGGTGATATAACTTGGAACTTCAATAAATTCCTTGTCGATCGTGAAGGCCGCGTTGTCGCACGTTTTGATTCAAAGGACAAACCGGACGGCGATGCAGTCGTCACCGCAATAGAAAAATATCTCAAAGAGAAATAGCTACACGCCGGTAACGCGCTATTCTATAATGATAACGATTGGGGCGATCGCTCTTTGGTCGCCCTTTTAAGTTTTGTCGGATGAAGAAGATCCTGCTAATCGTCTTTGCTCTCATGGCCTTGCTTGTTGCGTCGGCCGGCGCGGCCGCATACTGGGTCGCCTCGTCTGTTAACATGCAGACCGAACACTCGCACGCGGCTGAATACATAAAGATCGACAAGGGCTCAACCCCTCGGCAGATCATTAACCAACTTTCCGCTGCGGGGATCATTGCCGATCCGACCGCCGCTTCGATCTATTTGCGATTCGTGGGCGACAGCAGCAAACTGCAAGCCGGTGAATTTCAATTCCCGTCACCCATCTCCGCCGCGCAGGTGTTCAAATTACTAGAAAAAGGTCAGGAGCAGACAATAAAACTAACGATCCCCGAAGGCTTTACGCGGTTTGACATCGCAAAGCGTATGCTCGAAAAGTTGCCGCACGATAATTCGTTGAACGAATCAGCTCTCATTGACCTGATGAACGACACGAGCATGATCAAGGATATCGCTCCGACCGCGAGCAACCTAGAAGGCTATTTGTATCCGACAACGTACAACGTGCCCCGCGATGCAAAGCCTCAGGAAGTGGTAAAAATGATGGTCGAGCAATTTCGCAAGTTTTGGAAGCCCGAATGGGCGGCCCGTGCAGCTTCAATGAACCGCACGCCGCATCAGATCGTTACCATTGCTTCGCTCATTGAGACCGAAACCGGCGTAGAAAGCGAACGTCCGATCGTCGCCGGCGTTATAAACAACCGACTCATCCGTAATATCCCGCTCGGAATTGATCAGACCAATGTCTATATCGCAAAAATGCTCGGGCGGTGGGATGGAGTAATAAACAAAAGCGATCTCGAGGTCGATTCTCCGTATAATACGCGTATCAAGGTCGGGCTGCCGCCGGGCCCGATATCGTCCGTAACCGAAAGCTCTATCAAAGCCGCCTTGAACCCTGATGTGAATAACTACTTGTTCTACGTTAGGAATGTTGACCTAAACGACGGCAGTCATTGGTTTTACAGCTCAGCCGCGGACTTTGAAAAAGGTAAGGTAAAGTATCAACTGTGGCTGGAGCAGCAACGAAAGGAGATGCGCGCCAACCAGGCCAACACTCAATGATCAAATTGCTCGCTCTCGACCTCGACGGTACTACATTGAATTCGGCGGGCGTCGTATCCGACCGTAATAAACAAGCTATCAAAGCGGCAGAGCGCGAGGGCATCCTCGTAACGATAGCAACAGGCCGAAGGTTCCGTGACGCACGCCCGGTCGGTATCGAGCTTGAACTTAATGCCCCGCTGGTAACGCATAACGGCGCTCTGCTTAAATATTCACAGACAGGCGAGATCGTTGCCGGCAGCATTCTTACTCACGAAACGGCGCTTGAGGTCGTGGAGAAAGGGAAATTCTACGGAGGAGATGCGCTTGTAAGCGTTGATCCGAATGGAGCCGGCACCTTACTCTACGATCGCGTTTCACGAGATAACACACCGTTAAAAGAATACCTGCGGTGGGCAGAGGGCTTCCATGGCGCTGAGATCGGCCGCGAAGGTGTCGTTCATGTAGATCTGCTCGAAGATGCATTGGCAGAGCATGATGTTATCCACATTTCATTCTCCGGAACCTGCTCCAACATGGAGCAGCTTAGGCACCTGCTCGGTCGCGAACTCGGTGCATCCGTCACGCTGCTTGCGACGATCTATCCGCGCTTGAACTTTACCTTACTCGATATTTTGCCCGAGGCTGCGTCAAAGGGGCACGGCGTTGCAGAGTTGGCAAAGCGGGTCGGCATCAGCGCCGACGAGGTGATGTGTATCGGCGACAACTACAATGATATTGAAATGCTTGAATTCGCGGGCATCGGCGTCGTGATGGGAAACGCGGCGAGCGATTTGCTCCGTCGCCCGGAATTTTATACAACATTAAGTAATGATGATAACGGCGTGGCGTCTGCGATCAACCGTTTCATCTTTAACAAGGAGATGTCATAAGTGGCTAATAGAATTGCAGTTATAGAAACTAACAAAGGCACGATCAAGTTCGAATTGCTTGAGGACGATGCACCGAAAACGACGGAGAATTTTCGCCTGCTCGCCGGAAAGAACTATTACGACGGCGTTATTTTTCACCGCGTCATACCGAACTTTATGATCCAGGGCGGCGATCCGCTCGGCATGGGTTACGGAGGCGAATCTGCATGGGGCGGCAAGTTCGACGATGAGATCGATAGAGCATCCGACCTTTATCAAGGCCCATACTCTAAGGGAACCGTTGCAATGGCCAATGCAGGCCCTCACACGAACGGTTCACAGTTCTTCATAATGCATGTCGATTATCCGTTGCCGCCAAGCTATTCAAAATTCGGCAGGGTTACCGAAGGGCAGGATGTCGTGAACACGATCGCGGGCGTTGACCGCGACCCTAACGATAAGCCTCTGGAGCCGGTCGTGATGGAACGCGTGTACATCGTCGAGCCCGAGTGAGAGCAGTGGTCCAGCGCGTCTCGCGTGCAAAGGTCATGGTCGATGGCGAGATCGTCGGCAAGATCGACAAAGGCCTGCTCGTCCTGCTTGGCGTTGCTCAGACAGATACATCTGCCGATGCCGACTATTTGGCGGATAAGATAGTCAACCTTCGGATCTTTGACGACTCGAACGGAAAGATGGAACTTTCACTCCTTGACACGAAAAACTCGATGCTTGTGGTCTCGCAGTTCACGTTGTACGGGGATACACGCCGCGGCCGGCGTCCTTCGTACATAAGGGCTGCCGGGCCGGAACGAGCTAACGAACTCTACGAATATTTCACCGATCGGGCTCGTACCTATTGTCCATCGGTTCAAACCGGACGCTTTCAAGCAATGATGGATGTCGAACTCGTCAACGACGGCCCTGTTACCATATTGCTGGACAGCGAGAGGTCTATCTGATCTTATGAGAAAGCTCCTGTTAATATTTTTACTGGCCCTTGCGGCAGTATCGTTCGGATGCAATTCCGGCAGCGGAAAAAGTTCAACATCAGCGGGATCGCCTGCCATCAAGAAGGATGTGCAACCCGTTGCCGACCCGGAGATCGCGGTCATCGAAATGGAGCAGCCGGTTTACGGCACCATCAAGATCGAACTTTATTCGAATATTGCGCCGAAAATGGTTGCCCGTTTCAAGGAACTCGCAAAAGAGGGCGTTTATGACGGCGTAACCTGGCACCGCGTCAATCAATCCGTGATCCAATCGGGCGATCCGCTTTCAAAGGACAACGATCCGTCGAACGACGGTACGGGTAAGTCGAACAAGCCTAATGTCGAGGCCGAATTCAGTGATATTCCCTATGACACCGGCATTGTCGGTGCCGCACGCGGAAGCGATAACAACTCGGCAAATTCGCAGTTCTTTATAACTCTGAAGCGCGAGCCGGGATTTGACCAGCGTTACACGATATTCGGCAAGGTCATTGACGGAATGAACAACGTGCGTACGATCGCGGGCGTCCAACCCAAAGAAGGCGAACGGCCCGTCGAACCCATTCGCATAAGGTCGATCAGGATCGAACCGCGAAATTAGAAGCATTGACCTATTTGACCGTCAATTTCGCGTAGTTTAGAGTAGTTTTGTATTCGTTTTCTACGCTCGCGTAGCTCAGTGGATAGAGCGCTTCCCTCCGGAGGAAGAAGTCGCAGGTTCGACTCCTGCCGCGAGTATTCCAGTTTGCAGGATAGGCTGTTTCTTCAGACAGCCTATTTTTGCACCTTCATCAGCGGACCTTCAGCATCGGGTCTCCAAGTACGACCCACGAATACCGTACATCGGTGCCGTACTGGACAGCGTTCTTTGCGTCACGCACAAGGTCGCCGAACCGCGATATCTGGCCTAAGCCTATCTGCTGGTAGAATCGCAAGCCCATTTCACGCTGCTTGTCCGGCGTTGTCTTTCCGGTCGATGCCCAAGCCATCGGCCCGCCGCCGGTATTCGGACCGCCCGCACTGCCGTGTTTCACAAGTTTTTCGGATAACGAATCATAGTACGGACTCATAAAATACCCGTTAAGGCATGTCAGCATAACAAATAACGACTGTTGCGCGCCGTTATTCACCTGCGGTTCCGGACGGTTCGGATCCATATTATAGACTCCGAAGAAAGCAAGGTTGTACCATGCCCCGCTTGTCCCGTGGCCGGAATAATTGACGACATAGTGTCCTTGGTTGATCTCATTAATGACGGTCGTGCTCGAATTCGGGGCAAGGCGGTCCACCCATGACGCGGGCATGCTTTGCGGTAATTGATTCCGAAGTTCCTGGCTCATGTAATGGAAGTCATAGCCATTCGGCTCATCATAAACAAAAAGTGCTCCCCGGCCGATGTCCTGCATCGCCGGCGTTTCGAACGCGATCGTTTTGTTCAATAGAAACGTTACGATCGCGCCCGTCTTTGCGGGGATCCTGCCGATGGCCATCTCGGCGAGGCCGTCACCGTCAAAATCAACAAGGGCATCGTCGCTTCCCGTTTCCATATAGGTTGTATCAACCATTCTGGACGGCACAAGATTCTGATAGCCGTAGCCCTCATAATTTCGCGAATCAAAGCTTGCGTCTCCAAGCAAAAGGACATATTGCGGTGCGGTCGCCCAGTGATCTTTGGCATAACTCAGAAAATCTTTGATGGACTTTGAACTCAGGACACCATAGTTGAATTCATCATAAACATCGGCTACGTCCACGACCTTTACGGTAAGGCCTTGTCCGCGCCGATAATTCGCCCAACTTTCAGCCTCGGCCATAAAGTCCGAGTACGCGATGATAACGAGGTCGGCTGCATTCGAGTTCGACGTCAGCGACGACGCGTAATTTGGGGTTACCGATTGTGGAGTAAGTATTCCGGGTTCCGATACCGCATAGTACACGCGGCCGCGATAAGGCGGCAGTTGGACATCAAAGGTTTGTCCGTTCTGGACGATATTCAAATTCGTTACTTCACTAGTCTCAGCAACGCTTGTAACATCAAAAAGGCGAATATTCGGCGACGTGAAACCGGTAAGGACAGCTCGCCGATTGCCGAGCGTGTAGAACGAGAGCACATTCTGGTCGGCTGCTTGCTTACGCGCATATCCGATCCTAACAGTGTCAAAAAAGGTAAAATCGCTTGCTCCTGCGGTTGCCTTGACATTCAGGACATTCGCCCCCTCGCTCATCCAATCTGTTGGGATATTATAACTGCTGCTAAATGCGGATTGTCCGAAACCCTGAGCCGTACCGACCGAATGTCCGTTGAGCGTGATCTGTACTCCGTGCGGCACTTGTGTGTATCCCATGAATGAGATGTCGAACGTGCTAATCGGCGATGTAAGATCGATGCCGGTAATGTTCAAATTGATATTCACGCCTGCGGAACTGAAAATATCGCCCCAATAATTCTCGGCGTCGCCGTTCAGGATATCGTAAATATAGTTTTTGCGTGATCTAAAAACGAACTCCTGCTGATAATTCTGCTGAATTACCGGCGCGGCCGTAGGCCGAGCGATGCGTGTTGGCATTCGCTTGCCGTTCACGGCCCCGACACTCAAAAAATACATTGAGATATCGCTCTCCACCGTATCGATCGCTCTGCCGAAAAACTCGATATACTGGCCGGAAGGCGCAACATAGATCGCCTGTTCGACACCGCGAAGATATAATTGCCATTTTGCCGGATCAGTTTCAACATCAAAGCCCGCCGCCGCGAGCGAGGCCGCGGACACTCTGTAAAGGCCGTCCTTCTTGATGCCGATCTTCACGCCCGCTTGCGACGCAAGCAGACGCTGCACACGCGGGTTCTGCGTCCGATCGGTCGTTGATGATAAGTCGCGCAATTCTTGGGGCAGAACAAGCTGTGAAGAGGTCAAACGTCCATTCGCATCTGATCTGGATGTCATATCGATACCTAACGAACTGACAGAACCGGCAAGATCAGCTACATACGCGGCGTTTGTTCTGGCTCCCTCAGAAAAATTACCGTCGCGGGTCAAAGCGCGCACTTCGTATGAGTCGCCAAGTACACCCTCCGGATCGAAAAAGCCGCGAGCGGCCTTTGAGTTGACGATAGGCTCATCGGTCAAGAGCTTTGCAGCACCGGCACGGATCCTATAAACTTCGTAGCCGATATAGGAGCCGATGCCGTCCGTTTCCCATCCGATCCACGCTCCGCTATCGCTCACAAATGCTTGAACGACGATCGGCGGCCGCTCCCGGAGAACGGGCGAGATAGTTTTTGTACGAGATCTATTCTGCTGTGCAAATGAAGCGGGTACGAAAAGAAAGGCCAATAGGACAAGGCCCGCGATGAACGTTTTCATATCATCCTCCCGGTATAATGAACGCGCGCAGCATCCGCAATGGAAGCTATAAGAAATTTACATTGTTTGGCAAAAAAAGCCAAGAAATATCTTTCCGGCGACGGACCGATCAGTGGGAGTTACTTAACCTACGCCCTGTACGATACTTATTCTGAACCGCTCACCAACTGTTTAAGAACGAATGGCAGGATACCGCCGGCCTTGTAATAATCGATCTCGATCGGCGTATCGATACGCAGCCTTAGCGGTACCTCCTGAGTTGACCCGTCGCTTCTTCGGATCGTAAGCAACAGATCTTGCCGGGGCCTGATAGTATCGCCGGTGATGCCGGTGATATCGTACGTTTCAGTACCGTCAAGGCCGATCGACTCTGCAGAAGTACCGTCCTTGAATTGAAGCGGCAGAACGCCCATTCCGACCAAGTTCGAACGGTGGATACGCTCAAAACTCTCTGCGATGACCGCCTTCACGCCCATCAAAGCCGTTCCCTTCGCTGCCCAATCGCGCGAACTTCCCGTGCCGTACTCCTTGCCCGCGAAGATCACCAGCGGCGTCGCTTCTTGCTTATAGAGCATAGCGGCGTCGTAGATCGACATTTCGGCACTGTCAGGCTGATGTTTTGTAAAGCCGCCCTCGACCGGTGAGACCATCCTATTCTTGATCCGAACGTTGGCAAACGTACCGCGAAGCATCACCCGATCATTACCGCGGCGAGAACCGTATGAGTTGAAGTCCTTCGGCTCGACGCCGAGGCTCTGAAGATATTTACCGGCGGGCGAATCGGACTTGATAGCACCTGCAGGTGAGATATGATCCGTCGTCACCGAGTCGCCAAAGACCGCTAACGCCCTGGCCTCCTTGATGTCGGCGATGGCTTCTGCCCCTTTGCCAAAGTTCTCGAAATACGGAGGCTCCTGAATATACGTTGAATCGGCATCCCAATGGTAAGTCTCGCCGGTAGAAGAAGTTATCTCATTCCAAAGCGGATTCTTATCCGCGAATGCGGAATACATCTTACGATATTTTTCCGCATCATACGCCACTGAAAGAATGTTCTTCACTTCGTCGAGCGAGGGCCAGATATCCTTCAGATATACGTCGTTTCCGTCGCTTCCCTTGCCGAGAGGCTCGTTGTAGAGGTCGGTCCGGATCGTTCCTGCAAGCGCAAAAGCAACGACAAGTGGCGGCGACATCAAAAAATTAGCCTTGATGTTCTGATGCACGCGCGCCTCGAAGTTTCTGTTTCCCGAAAGCACCGATGCGGCAATGACGTCGTTAGCGACCACTTCTTCCTCGATCGCAGGATCGAGCGGGCCCGAATTGCCGATGCAGGTAGTGCATCCGTAGCCGACGAGTTCAAAGCCAAGCGTGTCCAAATACTTCTGCAGTCCGGTCTTCTCCAAATATTCTGTTACGACACGCGAACCCGGAGCAAGCGAGGTCTTTACATAGGGCGGCACTTTCAAGCCTTTCTCAACCGCATTCTTCGCCAAAAGTCCGGCTGCAAGCATAACTGCGGGATTCGAAGTGTTGGTGCATGACGTGATCGCCGCTATCAGCACATCGCCATGGCCGACCGTCATACCCGGGCCTGCTGTTTCGATCTCAGTATGATCGACACAGTTCGGCGTCGGCCGGTTGTTCATCATTTCAAATTCCGTAAGCGTGCTTGTATTCTTTGTTGAAACGCCGTTGCTAACCGGCGTTGGAGCTGTCCGCGAGCTTTGCTCACCGCCGCCCTCGATACACCCCAGAGATCCGGGGCGATCCTTCAAGGCGAACCGGTCGCCAAGATGATCCTCATCCTTACCAAAGCCGCCGTCAGTGATCGGCTTTGCGAAAAGCTCCTCGAATTTTGCCTCAAGGTTGGGCAGTTCGATCCGGTCTTGCGGCCGCCGAGGGCCGGCCACAGCCGGTACGATAGTGCTGAGGTCAAGTTCAACGACGGAGGAGTAATCAACTTCACCGCTCTTTGGCAGCCCGAACATTTCCTGTGCCTCGTAATACCGGCGAATCGTCTCGATGTGTTCGTCGCTGCGGCCGGTATTAGCAAAATAATCGAGCGTTTTGCCGTCAACGCCGAAGAATCCCATTGTGGCCCCGTACTCCGGCGACATATTCGCGATGGTGGCGCGGTCGGTCGCATTCAGAGCCGCAGCGCCTTCGCCGAAAAACTCGACGAATTTACCGACGACATTGGCCTTCCGCAGCATTTCAGTAATACGAAGAACGAGGTCCGTGGCAGTTGCGGCCTGTGGCAATTCGCCCGTAAGGTGCACGCCTACGACGTCCGGCGTCAGGAAATACACCGGCTGGCCGAGCATTCCGGCTTCGGCTTCGATGCCGCCGACGCCCCACCCAACAATGCCGAGCCCGTTGATCATTGTTGTGTGCGAATCGGTCCCGACAAGGCTGTCGGGAAAGTAAACGCCGTCACGCTCGAACACGCCCTTTGCAAGGTATTCGAGATTAACCTGATGGACGATACCAATTCCCGGCGGTATAACGCTAAAGCCATTGAAAGCCTGCATACCCCATTTAAGGAAACGATACCGTTGCTCATTCCGTTTGAACTCGATCTCCATATTTCGCTCGAAGGCGGCATTATTTCCTGCGTAATCGACCTGAACGCTGTGGTCGATCACGAGGTCAACAGGCACGAGCGGCTCGATGACACCTACATCTTTACCGAGGCGGGCCACAGCGGTCCGCATCGCAGCGAGATCCACAAGGAGCGGAACGCCGGTAAAATCCTGCAATATGACGCGGGCGACGACAAACGGTATCTCTTCGGTGCGATCGCCGTTCGCCTGCCATGCAGCAAGTGCCCGTATATTTGCTTCACTGACCCTTTGCCCTTCGTCGAAGTTCCTCAGAACACTCTCAAGAACGATCCTGACAGAGATCGGAAGGCGTGATATCTTGCCAAGGCCGGCGGCCTCAAGCGCAGGCAGCGAATAATACGAACCTTCCGAACCGTCACCCGTTGTGAAGCTCCGTCTGGAATCAAAGATCGAATGTTTCATAGCAAAATTTAACGAACTCCTAAGAGCTATTATAAGTCGGCGAGCGTTCAATTCCCAAAATGCCCCATTGCGTACTGCTTTGACAGCCGTATTGATCGAATTTATACTCTTGTTTCGATATGCGGCGCCTTCGTCTATCGGTTAGGACGCAAGATTCTCAATCTTGAAAGACGGGTTCAATTCCCGTAGGCGCTGCCACTTCCCTCTCTAGGACGCAAAGGCCGTCCAATGCCTTTGACCCACAGCAATGATAGTTACGACCGGATTCGAAATAGAAGGGCGACAGATCGCTGAATATCAGGGAGTTGTTCGCGGGATAGTAGTACGCGCGACCGGCATCGGCCGCGGCATAATAGGCGGCCTTAAGTCGTTAGCGGGCGGCAATATCGAGGAATGGGCTCATGTCTGCGAGCACGCCCGAATGGAGGCATTCAATCGAATGGTTGCTCACGCTCATGAAATAGGTGCCGATGCAGTGATCGGTATGCGCTACGACGCCACCGAATTTTCGCAGGCTGCGACGGAAGTACTTGCGTACGGCACGGCGGTCAAACTTCGCTGAGCGAACGGCCTTTTCTATGTGATGCCAGTATCTCGAAAACAGATGCGGGCCGCCGGCACTCCTTTGTGAATTCGAATATTCCTGCGGAACGCCTCACTTTGCCGTCTGAAGATCTAAGAGTTACATCGTTGACCGTTCTGATCGAGAATGGCCGGGAATCGATAACAGTGCGCGGCTCCAGCCTGAGTATCATTCCTTCGCTCTCATACTCGATAAACGCGGGATAGCGCAATCCGTACATACTAAGTCTTTTTCTGCACCGAACGCTTTTCAGAATGTGTTCCACGGCCGTTTCGTCGGCAACGCACAGTGCAAATGCCGTGTCCGGCATCGAATCGATAACTGCGGTTCTGTCAACAAAATGCACACAACCGGTAAACCTGGGCGGTTCGGACGCATGTTTCAGCGAAAAGGAATGCCAGCCCGTGCCGCGAAATTGAAAGACCTTTTCACGCCCCCTCGCCCTACGCACTATTTTCCCCGTAACATCGGCTCTCGGTGTCGCGACGTTAAGAGCACCGATGCCGTCGATCACATCGCTTTCAACTGCGAGCCACTCAAAGTGTGCCGTGATGTCGCCAAGCGCGGTCGAAAGGTCAAGCTCGACCAGATATCCGCCGCCATACTCGACATCATCCGAGTTAAAACGGCTCCGGCCAAAAACGCATCCGCGCTCGCTAACCTCGACTGCAGTTCCCGCCAATTCGCAATACGAACGAGCGCGCGCATGGCCTTTGACGGAATATACGAGTTCGACAACAGGTGATAAGGCTTTGTCGCCGAGCGGATCGATGAAACTGATGCAGAGTGCCTCACTGCCGTCATCCGAAACAGCATTGAACGTCCAGATCCGAGCGGAATACCACTCAGGCACCTGTATGCGTTGGGCCGCCGCTATGTTCGAAATGAAATGCACTTCCCTGACCGCTCCGTATCGGTTGTAGCTGCTTCGTCCAGTAGAATCGCAAAATCAATAGCGTGAAGCAACTGTAACAGTGTTAGAATCGACGACTGATGGGAGCAGTGATCGAGCATTTCGACAAAGCGTTTCGCAGCATTGATCAACGTTCGCGCTCGTTGATAGAAGCCGTGCCTTTTGAGATGTTATTCCGACGCCCCGCAAATGATAGGCGTCTTTACGCGACATCTTCAGTCGGCGAATGTGTTCTCCGCTCAGCCGCCATGGTCGAAATGACCTTCGGCGGCATCACGACAAGGCTTTGGGATGATCCCTTTGAGTGGACCCTTCCCGAAAAACTTTCGACCAAGGATGCGATAAATGAGTACCTCGACGAAACCGAAGCAACACGCCGGAAAGGATTCGGCTACTTTATGGCCGACGACGACCTCCTGCGAGCGATACCCTCACCGGTCGCGCTTCGCTCAGTTCTTGAGATATTCCTTGACACGCTTGCACGGTCCGAACACTATCAGGGCAAGGCGACGGCGCTATTTGAGATATTGACCGGACGGTCATTGGGCAGACGATAGCTGTGGTGTTTCGCCGTGTGAACTTTTTCTGATATGTTTCGTTCTATCCTATTGACCGACCGTTTTGATCCGGAGTGATTTTATTGTGCACTGTCCAAGCTGCGGCCAACATCAGCTATCGAATGAAGTGAGGTTTTGCTCACGCTGCGGAATGCCGCTTACCGTTGTCTCGGAGCTGATCCGCAACGGCGGACGGCTGCCTCAGCCTACCGAAACGGCTCAGACAGCCGGCAAAAGGCCTTTCTTTTCAAAGCGGAACGGTTTGGTGTTCGGCGGATTTTGGTTCATCTTTTTTACACTTTTTATGACCTCATGCCTTGGGATACTCGGAGCACCGGGCGAATTGATAGGCTTGATAGCGGTCATTGGCGTTTTCGGGACGATGCTGATAATGCTCGCTTCGATCTTTCTGCTGCCGACCTCGAAACGAGTGATGCCGAACACCGGCGAATCTGCCATGCCTGAGGCCGGAGATGTTGCGGCGGCAGCGCTTCCGCCGGCACATTCAATACCTGTGGATCTTTATGGTGCGCCGAAAACCGGTAATTGGCGGGATGATGATCTTCGTGATCCGGGCAGCGTTACCGAAGCAACGACCAGGGCGTTACACATCGAGGACGGCCCTCAATAGCCCAACGCACAGCCGTCACCCCGCGAATCGACCGCACCCAGACGAACACCCTTATCGTCTATCATTATTGCAGTTCCCGACGCGACATAGCCCGGCCCGGTGAGTTTGTGGCCGAACGCCGAAAGCACCTTTTGCGTATCGGTTGATATCTCCGGTTCGAACAAAAGATCGTCCGGCATCCACTGATGATGGATACGCGGTGCATCGATCGCGGCCTGAATATCGAGGCCGTGATCGATAACATTCACAACCGTCTGCAGAACAGCTGAGATGATGCGCGGACCGCCGCGTGCACCTAGAGCGAACCAGACCGAGCCGTCGTTCTTCAGAACGATCGTCGGTGTCATTGACGAAAGAGGCCTCTTTCGGCCTTCCACTTTGTTGCGTTCGCCTTGGATAAGCCCGAACATATTCGCCTTTCCGGGTTGCGCGGCAAAATCATCCATCTCATCATTCATCAGGATGCCGGTTCCCTTGATCGTTACACGGGAGCCGTAAAGATCGTTGATGGTGTAGGTATTGGTAACGACAGCTCCGTCCTTATCGACGACGGTAAAGTGCGTAGTGTCGTTCGATTCATGCCCCGCAACGCGGCCTGCTCCTATCTTGCGGCTGTCCGAAGCACGAAGAGGGTCGATATCCTCGCCTCGGCTAACCGCGTACTTCTTGTCGGTCAAGCCTGCCGTCGGGACATCCGAAAAGTCGGGGTCACCCATATATTCCGCTCGATCGGCAAATGCCCGGCGTTCGACTTCCGCGATCAGGTGATACTTAGCCGCGGAATTATAACCGAGGGGCTTGAGATCGAATTTTTCAAGCATATTCAGCGTTTCAAGCAGCACAATGCCGCCCGAACTCGGCGGCGGCATCGATATGATGTCATATCCGCGATATGTACCTTTGAGCGGTTCGCGCTCTTTGGCGGTGTAATTCTTGAGGTCTTCCAGTGTTATCAACCCGCCGTTCGCCTTCATGTCGGCGGCGATCGCCCTTGCGGTCTCGCCGGTATAGAACTCACGGGCACCGAACTGCCCGATCCGCGCCAGCGTAAGAGCGAGTTCGGGCTGCCGCAAAACATCGCCTTCTTTGAAGTACTCGCCGTCGCGCAGGAAGATGCGGCGGCTTTCCGGATATTTCGCAAGCGTGTCCTTGTATGAGATGAAGAGCCGAGCAAGCCTGTCGCTTAAAACAAATCCGTCGCGGGCAAGCTTGCGTGCCGGCTCGACAAGCTCCTGCCAAGACACGCGGCCCGATCCGTATTTGCGAAAGGCAAGTTCAAAACCCGCAAGAGTTCCCGGCACACCTGATGCACGATATCCTACCGTCGATCCGCCCTCGCCGATTATCAAGTTGCCGTTGCCATCGATGAAAAGATCGCGGGTCGCCGCGGCGGGTGCCATTTCACGGTAGTCGATCGCGTGGGTTGCCCCTTTGGCATCGCGAATAAGCATAAAACCGCCGCCGCCGATGTTGCCGGCCTCGGGATATACCACCGCAAGAGCGATGCCGACCGCGATCGCCGCATCAACGGCGTTCCCGCCCTTTTTCAGAATATCCACACCGATCGCCGATGCTAGTTCATGCTGCGATGCGACGATCGCATGCTGGCCGCGAACGGGTGCGGGCGATGCCGCACGTACGCCAACCGCAATAGTCAGTATTGCAATGCCGGTGAGTGCTCTTATCTTCATTTGCATACGCGTATAGTAGCAAAAGCTGCGACATGCCGAAACTGCCGGCCTCAATGGTTGATCACATCGGCACGTCAGAAGATCTGAAGCGCCGGCCGGTCGCAGTTGGCTTAGCAAAAGAAAACGCGATATATTCAGAAAGCACGCATTCTGGCGCAGCACCAATGACTGACGACGGTAGTAGAAAATATGAACGTGGCACGCTTTTTTCCGAAAAAGTTCGCGCAAAGTCTGCGCCGTGGCACGTCGCGCATCCGTCGCTCCCTTCAAGAGTATAGGCTTTACTCATATCTTGCCGTTCTGGGCCCCGGCCTCATCGCCGCCGCGGCCGGCGATGAGGTTAGCGGCATTGCGACCTATTCGTCCGCCGGTGCCGATTACGGTTATACGCTTCTGTGGACATTCGTCCCGATGACGATCTTCTTCATCGTTGCACAGGAAATGTGCGTCCGAATGGGTGTCGTGACCGGGCAAGGCCTTGCAGATCTGATCCGCGAACAATTCGGCGTCAGATGGACGGCTCTGGTGATGCTTGCATTGTTGTTCGCCAATTTCGGCATAATAATCGCCGAATTTATCGGTATAGCACAAGCCTCGATGATCTTCGGGATCCCGAGCTACCTGACCGTTCCGCTGACAGCGATAGGAATTTGGTGGCTGGTTGTTCGCGGAACCCCAAAACGTGTAGAGAAGGTCTTTCTCTTGATGTCTCTCGTATTTTTAGCGTATGTGATCGCCGCATTCGCTGCCAAGCCCGATTGGGGCACGATAGGGCAAGAGATGCTTCGGCCGACCTTTCACCTTGATTCAGGTTACCTGTTCACCGTCATGGCACTGATCGGAACGACCATTACGCCCTTTATGCAGATCTATGTCCAAAGCGGCGTTGTCGAGAAAGGCCTCGATAAAGAAGACCTCGGCCTGGCAAGGGCCGATGCTATCGTCGGAGTCATTTTCGCGAATCTGATCGCGGTGTTCATCCTGATCTCGACCGCCGCGACGCTTCATAGCCGCGGAGTTCATATCGAAACGGCGGCAGATGCGGCACAGGCTCTCGTTCCCGTGGTTGGACAGTTCGCCGAATATCTATTCGGCGTCGGGCTTTTTGGTGCAGCGATGCTTGCAATGGGCGTGCTTCCGCTTGCTACGGCGTACAGCCTCAGCGAAGCCCTGGGATTTGAGAAGGGTATCTCACGCTCATTTCGGGAGGCTCCGATCTTTCTCGGCATTTTTACGGCGCTGATAATCCTCGGAGCCGTTGTCGCTCTCATTCCGAACGTGCCGCAGTTCAAACTTCTGCTCTGGACGCAATGCATAAACGGCCTTCTCCTGCCTGTTTTGCTTATTGCGATCGTACTTCTCGCAAACAGGAGCGACCTTATGGGCGAATACCGCAACCGCTTTATTCACAACGTCTTCGCCTTTGGAACGACAATTGTTGTCTCGATATTGTCGCTGTTGTTGATTGGCAAGACACTTGCTGATATGTTTTAGCCACGGATGGCGTTCACCCTGATCTACAAAAAAGCTATTTCGACGGGCAGTGTAATTGCATTCGCCGGTTCATTGCTCATTCTGGGAGCGATATTTCACACGGCGCTGCGCGAGATCTTCACTGCGACGATGTCCGCCGGCGTTTTTGAAACGGTGGTCAAGGTCGCCAGGATCTTCTTATCGATGGTGATCGTCATCGCGATTGTAAGATTCCTTGCATTTCTCCTTCAGCAAGCAGCCGCCAAGCGTTCCGCAGGCGCTGAGGCAACGTCGCTACTGAAGACCGTTCTCTCGATAATCGTTTACATAATCGCGTTCTTTGTGATCTTTCAGACGCAATACCCTGATGTATCGCTTGCGCCGCTCTTTACAGGTTCGACGATACTCGGTATAGTTGTCGGCCTTGCTCTGCAGGATACGCTCGGAAATTTGTTCGCGGGCATTGCTATGCAGGCGGACCAGCCATTTCAGCTCGGCGATATGCTTACCATTCCTAATCGCGGTTCGGGCGTCGTTGAGAGCATTTCATGGCGCGGCGTAAAATTGCGCACCCTTCAAAATAAACTATATGTGATCAGCAACTCCGTTCTTGGAAAAGAAAGTTTCGAGGTAGCACCCAGGAATAATTTGAACGCCCGCGTAATAACGTTCACTGCTCCTTACGGCGTTTCGCCGGCAAAAGTAACGCAGGTCGTTCGTGATGCCATTCGCGGTGCCGAAAATGTCTCGCCCGCAAAGCCGCCTGTGATCCGCATTCAAGACCTTGCCGACAGCTGGATAGTATGGGAGGTTAAGGTTTGGCTCGAAGACTATATTCGTTTCAGTGACACTGACGCGTTGATCCGTGAAAGGGTACTTTATGCGTTCCAGCGTGAAGGCATCGACTTTCCTTTCCCAACGCGCATCATCTATAACCAAGCCAATGCCGTTGAAGAAACTCCGGAAAAGGCCGCAGATGCGGCAAGTGATCGCCTTCGACGCATCCCGATCTTTGGCCCGCTCTCCGAAAGTGAGATCGACCGGCTTGCTGCTGCTTCAAAGAATCATATCTACGCGCGCGGCGAGGTCATCGTCCGCTCAGGCACCGAAGGAAACTCTATGTTCGTGATCAGCCGCGGCCGCATCGCCGTTCAGGTGGTTGATAACGGTAAAAGAAAGACGGTAAACGAACTTATTGAGAATGACTTCTTTGGTGAAATGAGTCTTCTTACCGGCCAGCCCCGGACCGCTGATATTGTTGCGTTAGCCGAAACTGAGGTGATCCAGATACGGCGTTCGGCCCTGAAACCCATTCTCGAGCAGAATCCTCTTCTCGTTCAATCTATCACCGATATCATCGCCGAACGAAAAGAGATGCTTCAAGAAATGGCATCAGGATCGGATCCCGATCCGGTCGAGTCCAAGAAAGGGATGCTTCGGTCTATCAGGAAACTTTTCGGATTGCGCTCGGCATAAGAAAGGCCGGATCGAACACGACCCGGCCGAACATCTTTTCCCGTCGTCAAGCTGATATTATCATTCAGGCGTTTCCTGATCATCCTGTCCGTCGGTCGATGCTTCAGTAGCATTATCCTGCTTCGAGGCTTCCGGTTGTTTGAACGCTTCCTTGATGTCCTGACCCAGTTTACGGCCCAACTCGGCAAGAGTATCGCCAACCTTGTCCATTGCCTCTTTTGGCGACGCCATAAAATAATCAACGGTCTCGCTGAGAGTTACGGCCTCCATTTTCAGCAGCTGAGAATACTTCTCACCCAACGGCAATGCCTCAAAATCAGCTTTGATATCTTTTGTTGCGGATCTCGTCTCCTCGTTGCTCATCACATCTCCTCCGTCCTCTCCGGTACCAAACATCGAATACGCCCGGCGGGAGCAGAAAGTTCCCGCCACTTAATGGCCGATCGATGACCGAACTTTCACACGCGGCTGAGCTCCGGGCGGGGTAACGGTCGCTTTCACCTCGGCTTTGCGGCAATCCCCGCAAATTCCCCACAGACGTAAACTGTGATGTGTCGGCGTAAAGCCATGGGCCTCCGCTACCTGATCCTGAAGATCCTCGATCTCAGGCGAGACAAATTCAACGACCGTTCCGCATTCGGTGCAGATCAAGTGGTCGTGATGTGCATGATTGAAGTGATGTTCGTAATATGTGCGGTTATCACCAAAATGAACTTCCCTCGCAAGGCCCGCCTCGGTGAGGAGTTTCAACGTCCTGTAAACGGTCGTGTGGCCGATCGAAGCATCTTCCTTCTGAACCAGCCAATGCAGAGCATCTATTGTCAGATGCTCCTCTGTCTTAAGGAATATCTCCATTATCAGCTCACGCTGACTCGTGCGGCGAAGCCCGAGCGAACGGATGTATTCTCGAAAAATACTCCGCTCCTGCTCAAATCGATCTTTTGACTTCCGTGCCGCCATCTACCGTTATATTACAATCCGCTTGACCTTTTTGCCATTTCGATAAGGTCGAGCATCTCGCGCCCTCGCTCTTTTGCGAGGCCTCCGCGGGCGGCAAGCTCCAATGAAAGGGCCGCGAGACCAAGGAACACCGCGAACTCATTTCGCGACAGATCGCACTCCAAATGATCGATCTCACGCCTCAAAATGCTTATGTCACCGCGCGCGAACGGCCCGGTCAATGCATTTACTGTACCTTTCTCCCAAATATTGCGGATCGTCCTCTCGACCAGAGGACGCAGGATCAACATCGGATCATCAACACCCGCCTTCCCCATCATCGAAAATGACAATTCCAGCAACGCCGTCAGATGCCCCGATGCTGCGACCGCCGCAGCATGATAGATCGTCTTTGCCTCGGTTTTGATAGTGAACGAATAGCCGCCGAGCGCTTCGATCAAGGCATCTGCTGTACTCACCGCCCTTTCGTCGCCCTCAACACAGAAAGCCGCGTTGCGGAATACTGTTGGTTCGGTCTGAGCAGTTACCGAGATCAATGGGTGCATCGAGCCGGTATTGCAGCCGACTGCGGCAAGAGCATCCAATACCTCCGAAGATAGCGCACCGGAACAATGCAAAGCGATAGTTCCCGGCGTAACGTATGACGCAAGCATTCGTGCGACAGACTCAATAGCGTCGTCAGAAACCGTGATCAGAATGACGTCGGACCCGATAGAGGTCAAGCTTTCCGGTGTCTCCACGCGGTTTTGCGGGTCGGCACGCCGACCGATCAGATGTTCGAGCTCGAATTGAGTCGAGGCTATCGCTCCGGCAAGAGCAAGCCCAACGCGGCCCGGCCCAACTATCGTTACGCTTGGCATTCCGCTTTGACTATAACGCAGTCAAAGCATAACTGAAAGACATGCGTCAGCCGACAAGCCCGTACGGCGAATATGTTTATGTAAAGTTTCTTTAGGAAAAGTCCTTATCGGCCGACAATTCAGCGGCGTCTGCCGCCATCGCCTGTGCCTTCGCCTCTTCAATGGCCCGAAACGCAAAGTGAAGCGCATTAATGTCCTCCTCTGCGAAGGTACCGAATCGCTGTGCATTCTTGAGAGTTGAGATGACCTTTGAGGCTCCCTTTGTGATCGCCGGCTCTGATGATCCTTCAAGAGCATCTATCAACAGCACCGAATTTTCCGTCAATTTGGACCTGAATGTCGAAACACCTTGGTTCACCGCTTCCCACAACTGTTCGGGCCAATGTTCGGCTGTCGAAAGATCGAAAAGTGCGAAACCGCATCCGCAAAGCGAATATGACTCTGCGGCTTTCTTCGAATCCAGAGCGCAATTGAGTCTTTTGGCCTTTGCAGCGAATGCACGGATAGAGCTTCGCTGTGCAGGTTCAAAACCGTCCAGCCCGGAGATCGCTTCGAACTCACGCCAAATGCCCGTTCCGAAGATCTCGTCGAACTTCTCCTTATACGCGCGGTCTCTGACAACACGGTCGTGCTGCTCCGCATAAACCTCAGCGTATTGCTTCCGAAAATTATCTATGTCCAATCGCAGTTTCGCCGCGGTAACGGATGAGTTTGGCTCGAGCGACGTCAAAACGGCCGCATGAAGCCGCGAATGAAGTGCGTCCACTCTGCTGTCGCCTGCAAACTCGGCCAGAGACAGGTATCGGAGCGCTTCTTCACGAAGTTCGGCGCTCGCAACAAAGTCGGTCAGCATCTTCAGATTGGCTGTATTTGATTCGAACTCAACGTCTGAATCAGAAAACGTGTCTGCTACTGTTTCGAGGCAGGCCTCGATCGTCGATGAACCGGCCACAACCGATCTAACGGCGTCTGCCGCCCGCATGAACGGTCTGAACGCCGGCCCCGAAAGCCGCCAAATACGGGATGTGATCTGGTCATCGCTAAGCTCATCAAAGCGCGATGCCGTCGCGGTCGAGTCCCATTCGGCAAGCCAATCGGAGAGCCCGGACAATATCTCCTCTCTTAATGCCGGATCATCAAGCGTGCCTGTAAATTTGCGCCCGCAAAGGTTGCCTGCCCACCAGACAAGGCGTGCCGGGCTGTATGCCAACGCCTTCGGGGCGGCAATGCCGCTTATGTCTTCCCAAATGATCTGCAGATCGAGCGATCGTTTATTTATACGGTCGCCGCTTCGGGTAATGAATTCGATCGTACCGGCGGAGACCAAGGCCGCGAGCAACAGATATACGGATTCTTGACCAAGCCCCATGGGAGTTCGGCTCAGATCGGCAAAGATCGGGCCGAGGGGCCTGACAGTTCCGTCGGATGAAACGCTTTCGACAATGGCGGCAGCAAATGTGTTTTTTTGAAGTGCCTCAGCCGAAGCCGGCTTTAGCCGATCACCGTCCGGTTCGACGATACCGAGGGCCGAGCCGAACGAGCGTGCCAACGCTTGAGTTTCCGCAAGATCGGGATTTGAACCTCCATAGAGTCCGCTGACCAGAGCCGAAACCTCGTTCATCCCCAATGGCTGCGGGAAATATGGATGGACCGGATAGCGTCCTTCGAACAGCGATTCAAGCATGAACGCCATTACTTGAGCGAGGGTTGCCGCGTTTCGGGCCTCATCCGTGAAGTTGTATTCGAGGCCGTCAATTTCGAGAGTCGCTTCGTTCAGGAATGCTTTCTGAAATATCTTTTCTGCGGCAAGAGCATGTGCTTGGATCGCAGATGAAAGATGCTGAGAGAACTCGGTACGGACATTCTGGTCCTTCTGAAGTACGACCAGCCGCTTCAGCGAATCCATAGCTTCGGCGTCAATATCCGCCGGCAGCCACCGTATCGCACCATTCTCGCCAAAAACTGCTCCGGACCCCTGCTTTCCGATATCGATCGCGACGATCCAGTCTGCCACGGCATCAGTGGTTTCCGGTATCGCAGAGTTCCAATACACGACGCCTTTTCGATGGCTACCGCGCCAAAGGATACTCGTCTCAGAACGCTCGGTTCCCTCATGCCCCTCAAAGGCACAGTCCGAAAAGCGTTCGCACATTGCCTGCCGAAGAATCTCGAGGACATCGTCGTACGAAATGCTTTCCGACGCAGCGGCAAGGGCACTTCTAAGGTCGTCCTTGCCCTTTAACTTAAATGAGAATTTCCGGCTTCCGGTACTGTCGGTCGATTCATCGATCATTCCGGGATCGACACTGCGAAATTCCGTAAGAAGCCTCTCAACTTCAGCCACGGCGGCGTCCGGGCCGCTATCATCAAGGATGAGCATCGACGCGGCTATCTCCGAGGCCGTCGCCGCGCCTTCGTTCAGTGACAGCAGGAACAGGCCTTTTAGTACAAGCTTGGCCTGCAGCCGTTTCATAACCGCTGTTTTTGCGATAACGCCGGCATTGATCCGATCAAAGGATGCAAAAACATCCTTTAGGTCATCGACTTCCCGCAGATTTGTCTCAACGCTGTCAAAGACCTCATCAGGAGCGATCAGCGAGTTCGCGGGCCTGCCCAAGATCCTTGATCCTGCCTCTGATGCAAAGCCCAGCAGTGCGAATTCTCTGAGATATAACCGTACGAACGGTGCGATCTCCATGATCACCGGATGCAGAGGATAGAGTGCGGTAAACCGCTGCTCGCTCCAGCGAAATCCGGGGATCGCCGCACGGTATTGTCCGTAAATATCATGGAGGATCCCGCGCATTCGCGGGTCTTTCGGAAAAATATGTGTGTCAACTATCCGATAAAGATGTTCCTGATCGAGGTAATCGATCGAGAACGCGGAGGACACGCCTATATTGGCCCCATCCGCTCCCGAAATATCATCGTCAAGGGCCACGCCCACGAAACTGCCGGTATTCTTGGCAACCTCGGCTATTTCAGCAAGGATCGCACCGTCGTCCCGTGTAACACGAGAGGCTCGCTCAAAAGCCGTGTCGATCAGGATCACAACACGGCCTTCGGTATGCGATCGCCTGATCGCAGCAAGAAGTTCACCGACCGTGCCGCTGAGCTGCGTAGCCCGAATGTTCAAGAACGTTGCGATCGCGGCCTTTAACTCGTCAAGCAGCGTCTCGCATGTCCCGCGGCGGACGAAAAGGACCGGGAAACTCTTTCGCTGAAGCCGCTGCAAAGCTCCTTCAACAAGCCTGTCCTGCACCCGCGGCCGCATATCGGCGTTCGCTAAGAGCCAGCCGAATGTCCCTAAAAAATGACTCTTCCCGACGCCGCGAAAGCCCGCCAATGCATTGGCAGAACCGGACGCGTCAGTAAGCCCGCAGACGCGTGATATCCACTTCGCCATCAACTCCGCGGTGGCATCCGTAAAATGATATGATGCGATCGTATTTATCGGATCGAGGCTGAAGTCCGAAACTGTGCCGTGTTTGCGTACATCGACGACATCTTTGACCTTTTGTTCTATACGATTCATGCCGGACACTCGGTGGTGTGGAGATGTGAGGGGCGCACTGCAACGCAGACAACGCCGTGATTATTTTAACAAGTTTTATCCTAAATGAGAATAGATTTTTCCGGGTGTTGAAAAAGTCTGTATTCCACGAATATTCCGCTTCTTCCGCAACCAGAACGCAACCGGCTGCATCAAACCAATGTTGCTTTATTGGGCATTGGAAAATACACTTTTTCTAACGCGTATTTATTTTCGGAGGCATTTGATGTTAAGGAATTACACTCGAAAGATCACCGCTGTCGCTCCGCTAGCTTTGGCGCTGCTTTGTTTTCAGGCCGCACCGCTCCGCTCCGTTGCAGCGCAGGACACACCCGGCAAGCAGCCGCAAACATCAGAGACGGATCCCAAAGAGAAGAAAAAGAGCAAAAAAGAGGCCAACGATAAAACCGCCGCTACCGCGAATACTTCGCGAGCGCTGTCTGTTAAAGACGATCCCTCTATGATCGGGAAACGCAACATCAACAGCGGAAGTGACAAATTCTTCGGTTGGCTTGGCGGTTCAAAAGATAAAGAAATGGCGATCGGCCGACAACTTGCCCTTCAGGTCGAACAGCAGGCCAAGATACTTGACGATCCGGTGATCACCGAATACGTCAACCGCATCGGACAGAACATCGTCCTCCATTCCGACGCGAAAGTACCATTCACTATTAAGGTGATCGACAGCGATGAGGTGAACGCATTTGCGCTGCCCGGCGGCTTTTTCTTCGTAAATAAGGGGCTGATACTCGCTGCTGACAACGAAGCGGAACTGGCCGGTGTGATGGCCCATGAAATAGCGCACGTATGCGCGCGCCATGCAATGGAAAATCAGGGTAAAGGCACTCTCATTAATTACGCAGCGATCGCCGGAATAATCTTCGGCGGACCTATCACCAGCGGCATTCTTCAGAACGGCGGCGGTTTCCTTGCAGGCCTCGCATCACTCAAATTCTCGCGTGGAGCCGAGGAAGAAGCCGATAATCTCGGAGCTCAATACCTTTACGCTTCCGGCTACGACCCAACAGCAATGTCGATGATGTTCGAAAAACTGGCATCACAGAACAAGAAAAAGCCGGGTTCTATCCAAAAGATGTTCTCGACGCATCCGCCGTCACTTGAACGCCGCGATGACAGCATAAGGATCGTTGCGCGCTTTCCGGAACGCGACGAATACGTGATCACAACATCCGAGTTTCAGCGTGTAAAAGCCCATCTTTTGCGGCTAACGAATGCCAAAGCCGGCGTAAGCGTCGATTTCGATGATGTCGATGACAGTAAACCAACACTTAAGAAGCGTATGCCTGATGCCGATACGAGCGACGACGTCCACCCCGGAACGAGTTCATCCGACGAACCGCCGAAACTCAAGAAAAGGAGTGAACCGACCACACCTCCGCCGGGACAATAGACCGTCGCCTTCCAAAGGAAAAACAGGCTGTTCTCGTTGAAGAACAGCCTATTTGTTTACATTCTATCAAAACAACCTCAGTCGTTTTTGAGCGGAACACCTTGCGGGCCGACAGGCACATTCTGTTTCGGCTGCGAGGCAGTTGGCCTTGCAATAACCGTCGTCAGTGCCTGCGGGATCTGATTGGCTTGGATGTCGCCTTGATTATCAATTATCTGATCGATCATCTCGAAGGTTCCCTTTTCAAAATCCCTGGTCATCAGAACGCCGTCCTTATCAATGGTGAGCGGATAGATCCCGAATAACTGATTCTTGAAATTCTGAAAGAACGAGGCATCTTCAGGAGGCATCACGTTCTCGCGCTCAGGATTGGCCGGCGGCACCGTTGCGCCCATGATCTCGAGCTGTTCCTTTGCCTTGCCGACATAATCGCTGTTCGGATAGTCGCTGACGATGCGCTGATAATAGCGAACAGCTTGGTCCGTCTCTTCTTCGATCTGATATGTAACTGCCGTTTTGAAGAGCACCTCATCCATGAACTTGAAGTTCGGATACTTATCGAGGATCTCGCGAAACCGCGACTGTGCTCCCTTCAGCCCGCCCTTCTTTTGATCGACGGCAAGCGTGTAATAATAGTTCGCAATAAGCAGGTTGTGCAGGCCTAAATTGTCCTGCACCTCATCGAGCCGCTTTTCAGCGTCAGCCTTGAGGATCGAGTTCGGATACTGCTGAAGCAAAGCCTTCAGACGGGCTTCCGCACGCTTTGCGTGGGTCGCATCACGGTCAGGCAAGCCGATCTGCCGCATTTCGGCCTCTGCAATCTTCAAGACAACGCGATCGGCAAGCGGATGTGTCGGAAAGAAGGTGAGCCAATCCTGATATGACGCGATCGCTTGAATGAGATTGCTTGTCGAACCCTCCAAAAAGAATGAATCCGCAATGGCCAGCTTTGACATCGGCAGATACGCCGAATCGGGATAGGTCGTAATGATCGTCTGAAACAGCAAGCGGCCGACGTCATAATTCTTCTTACGGACCTCGCGTGTTGCTGTGATGAACAATTCTTTGTCTCGTCCGGGTGAAACGGTTCCGATCAGTTCGTCATACTCATCGTTTCCGCCCTTGCCGAATATGCCCAGAAATTTCTTTTTCTTCTTCTTTTCACGCGGCTTTCCCACTCCGTTATCAACGGTTGCGCGCGCCGAGGCCGTCTCCATTTGGAACTTGTCCACACGAGCCTGGAGTTCTGCAACCGCTTCTTCGAGCGAATCAATATCGGTCCGATCGTATTTATCGCCGCGGTCAACTCGGCCGTAAACCTTCGAAACGTCGCCCTGCAGCCGCGAAGCGTCCTTGTCCAGACTCTCTGCGCGTGCTATGGGCGAGTCCGGCGATTTATCGTCTTTCGTGCCAGCAGCCTTATTTTCGGCCTTTAACGCCGATACGGAGCTTTCGAGCGAGCGTCGAATGCCCGACAACTTATCGGACATTACCGTAAGCCGCTGCAAAGCCGTTCCGTCGCCCTTTTGCGCGAACGCAACGCCGGCCGCGAGAAAACAAACGGCCAGAATAACAATAGATCCCCTAAAGAATGATCTGTGCATAAATTTCATGTATGAGCCGAGCCGTCAGACCCAGCGAGTACCCTTATCAATTAACCCCTTCACCGCCGCAGCACGATCCTTCTGACCGAAAACAGCTGAACCCGCAACGATAATTTCAGCACCGCTCAGAACAACCTCTCGAATATTCGCTTCATCAATGCCGCCGTCGATCTCGATCCTGACTCCGAGTCCGCGTTCATCGATCATTTGCCGCAGCCGCCGCAGCTTATCTAAGACCGGGCCGATGAACCGCTGGCCTCCGAAACCCGGATTTACCGACATCAGCAGGACAAAATCCGCATAGCATAAGACTTCGTCCAGCGCGCTTAGCGGGGTCGCCGGATTGATAGCAACGCCTGCCTTTGCACCCGCTTCGCGAATGGATGTAAGCGTGCGTTGAAGGTGGGGATCGGCCTCGACATGGACCGAGACCATATCAGCGCCGGCGGCGGCGAACTCTGCCGCGTATCTGCCGGGCTCAACGATCATAAGATGCGTATCGATGCGCGAGGCTGTGATCGCACGCAGGGAGCGGACCACAGGAAGCCCGATCGTGATATTGGGCACGAACCGTCCATCCATCACATCCACATGAAGCAGCGATACACCTGCTGCCTCAACTGAGACGATCTCCTCGCCGAGACGCGAGAAATCTGCGGACAACAACGAAGGCGCCAGTTCGAAACCGGCGGATATTTTCTCGACATTTGTTGCAGTTCCCACAGTTTTCGTTGCTTTAGCGGTGCGGCCTCGACTGGCTTTTCGGCTTCTCGTCAGAAGGTTTCGCCGCCGGCGGTTTTACCGGCGGTTGTGTTTCCTTTTTTGATTTATCAGCAGGCTCATGTGCAGCCTTATTGCTGTTCGAAGCATCCGCGGAGGAATTGCTGCTCGATTTGGTGTCCGTATCGGACGGAGCGGCATTCACATCGCGTGTCGTATCCGCCTTTTTCCGGTTCGTGTTGGTGTTCGTCTTCGGTTTCTTCGGCTTATCGGTGATCATCTCCTCGATCTTTTCCGTGTCGTCTTCGCTGCCTTTTATTACCGTAGGTGCGGTCTCGCCGCTCGCAGGCGGCCGGCTTGTTACAACCAGGATCATCTGCCCTGTTTTGACGGTTTCGCCGGGTTTCGGGAGCTGTTCAATGATAGTATTCGGAGGGTCATTCGTTACACGATCGGCCCGTTTTTTGATCTTGAGGCCGAGTGAAGCGAGTTCGTTCTCACTCTCACCAAACGACTTTCCGGTGATCTCAGGCACCTTGATCTCACTTCCCTGAAGCGAGAAATACATTACGCTCATCATCCCGGCAAGGAAGACGGCAAGCAGAACACCTACAGCTACCAGCCTACCCAATGCAGCAGTGCCTTTCTTAAAAAAACTCATATTTCAGCTGCCAAACGGCCGAACGGAGATTTTACCTTTTTTTTCCTAACTAAACACCTGCTCCGCAATGATTTTTGACCTCTGAAAGCCGGCAATGAAGAAACCGTCCATATCGTCCCGATCGGGCCTGGTGCGATAGAAGCCATCATCACAGCGGAATCTTGCGTCGATGTCGAGCGTGACCGCCTGCATTTCACGCGAGTTTGAAAGAAACTCAGCGGCAACACCTTCATTCTCTTCAGGTTCGATCGAGCACGTCGAATAGATCAAAAGGCCATTCTCCTTCACCAACTGAGACGAGTTTTGCAGTATCCTGAGTTGCCTTAATGAATGGCGCACGATCTCATCGGTCGTAATACGGTAGCGGAGTTCCGGATTGTGCCGTATCGTTCCCGTTCCCGTACACGGAGCATCTACAAGCACTACATCAAAAGACGCGGCCGCGAACGGCAGAGGCCGTTCAGCATCGTATCGTACGATGTCGATATTGCGGCATCGCTGGCTTACAGCAGCATTTTTCAGCAGTTCAGTACGCCGTTGCGATCGATCGCCGGCAACGATCGCATGACGCGGAAAACGTATCGCTATCGCCGTGCATTTACTTCCGGGCGAAGCACAAACATCCAAGAAACGGCCGCCGTCCCGAAGTGATATCGCGTTTGCTACCAATTGAGAGCCGGCATCCTGAAAATATATCTTCCCTTCGTCCGCCAGACGGTTGAGAAGGGCGTCATAACGTACCGCGATCGCCGCACCTTGAACGCCTTCAACCCGCTGATACTTTTCGATCAGCTGCCGATCTGCTGCAACGGCGCGATTCGCGGCCCGGAAGGTAAGATGCGGTTTTTCGTTGTTCGCCCGTGCAATGGCCGCGGCCGTCTCGCGGCCGAAATTCGCCGTCCAACGCTCGATCAGCTCACGAGGGTGTGATGTTTCCAAGACGATACGATCTATCGCGTCATCAGGCTGCGGTGAAGTTCGTTCTCGCTCATAGCGGCGGAGTATCGCGTTAACCAGGCCGGCAGCGGAAGATCTTTTCAACTGTCTTATAAGCTTCACGCTCTCGTTGACCGCAGAATGTGCGGGGATACGGTCAAGGTGTCTAAGTTGATAGAGCCCGAGCCGAAGGACGATCCGCACTTCCATGTCGAGCCGTTTGCCTGCAACCAGCTTATCGATGATGCGGTCAAGTTCTAGCTGCCGCCGCAGCGTTCCCAGAACAAGCTCATGGCAAAGTCCGCGATCCCTCTCGGAAAGTTTCGGTTCGATCTCCGACAGAGATCCTGATGAAAGAGCCCCTTTTGTCTCGACGGCAAAAAGTACCTTGAATGCGGCCAGTCGCGCGTCCAATTGCCGTGTCAAGGATCGCACCTCTCAGGATGCCGTTGCGAATGATCGATGCCTGTGCCTCTTCGCAGGTCATGATCGACAGTTACCCGCTCATCGAAGACGAAACACTCGCCCACCCACGACGACTCTTCGGGCGGTACGGTCTCAAGGTATTTGAGGATGCCGCCTTCAAGCTGATAAACCTCTTCAAAACCAAGCTGACGCATATATGGTGCGAACTTTTCACAGCGGATGCCGCCTGTACAGAACATTGCTATCCGTTTGTGCTTTTCCGGATCGAGATTCTCCGCGACATACGCGGGCAGATCGCTGAACTTGGCCGTATGCGGGTTGACCGCATTTCGAAAGGTGCCGCTCTTATATTCGTAGTCGTTGCGTGTATCAAGTACCAACGTCTCTTGATCGTTGATCAGGCGGTTCCACTCAGAAGGCGGAACGTGCGTTCCTTTGCCGAGATCCAGATCGACATCCTGCTTTAGGGTAACGATCTCCGGCTTTATCTTGACATCGATCTTCCGGAGCGGCCGCTGAGCATAGAACGATACCTTGGGCTTGATATCCGATCGCAGAACGGCCTCGGCACGCGGAATAAAAACATCGATCTCAGCTCGAGTGCCGCACAAACTCGCGTTAAAGCCTTCATCCGCAAGAATGATCGTGCCGCGAACGCCTGTATCCGCCATAGATCGGCGCAATTCTTCTTTGATCGCCGCGAGGTCTCCGACCTCCTCCATTCGCTTAAATTCGTAGAAATTTATGATCGCAATATTTTCCGACATCAAAAGATCAGCCGCCGAAGCGCATGCCTCGCTCTATAAGGTGTCCGTTGATGAATTCGCGCACACCGCCCCGTTTTCTTCCTTCCATCTGAAGCTCTAAAACCCTGATCGCGGTATTTCCGCCGCACTTCACGATCAGATCTTCGCCGTCCGCGGCCAAGATCGTTCCCGGTGAAGCCTCGTTTCCTGCATCGCAGATCTCCGACCTAAAAAGCTTTACGCGACGGCCGTTGAGCATCGAGAACGATCCCGGGAACGGTTGAAAACCGCGAATGCGGTCAAAAATCGCCTTTGCAGGAAAATTCCAATCGATCAGCCCGTCCGACTTTTTCATTATCGGAGCAAGCGTTGCCTTTGCATTATCCTGCGGCGTCGGCTTAAGAATATCAAGCCGGTTAAGTGTGTCTAAAAGCAGTTGACTGCCTGTCATTGCGAGCCGATCCATCAATTCGATCGCATTTTCCTCCGGTCCGATGTCTGTTTCCCGCTGCATCAGAATATCGCCGGTATCAAGGCCGGTATCCATACGCATTGTAGTAACGCCTGTAACACGATCTCCGTTCACGATCGCCCAATTTACCGGCGCGGCACCCCGATACTTCGGCAGCAGCGAAAAATGTACGTTTATTGCGCCTTTCGCGAACGCAGTTAGATATTCGATCGGCAAGATCCTGCCGTAAGCTACGACAACTGCAACATCCGCGTCAACTGAACGGAAACGCTCGGTCTCAGCTTCCGCGCGGAGTTTTTCGGGTTGGTGTATCGCAAGGCCGTGCTCAACGGCGTACACTTTCACCGCAGAAGGCGTTAAACGGCCGCCCCTTCCGGCCGGCCTGTCCGGTTGCGTGTAAACCGCGCAAATATCATGTCCGCTCGCCAGCAACGCCTCCAAAGAAGTTACTGCCGCCGGCGGCGTACCCATAAAAACGATCTTCATCTGTTCCCCAACCGCAACGCGTCGGCCATCACGTAAAAGATCCAATTTTGCTCCATCGAGCCGCGGAACAAATAAGCGTTAGGCCCGACCGCAAAGACAGCAACGTCCTCACCGCCGTGGGTCTCGCCGCTGAGCGGGATCATTGCTTCCTGAAGGTAATCCTTGTCAGTAGTATCGACGTTGGTCAGATCGCGTCTGCCGTTCTTCAACGGTTCGAATGACTTCGCTTCACCGCAGCATTTCTTCGGGCCTTCGGGCTGGGTGTCGGACGCACCTTGGTAACCCTTTCCGTTGGCATAGCTGAGCGTTGTGTACGGAAGGCCTAGTTTGTCCTTTTTATAACTCGGCCGCAGCGAGCCATCGGGCCCGACTTCACGAACAAGGCCAAGAATGTCATTGCCGCGTGCCGGATAGCCTTGGATCACCATAGTATGGCTATGATCTGCGGTTACGACGATCAGGGTCTCATTAAGGTTTACCTTTTGAGAAACCGTACGAACTGCGTCTGAAAGTGCGACAGTTTCGGAAAGGGCACGATACGCGTTGCCGTCATGGTGACCGTGATCGATCCGGCCGCCTTCGACCATCAAGAAATACCCTTTTTTATTGTGAGAGAGTATATCAACTGCTTTAGCTGCCATTTCCGCCAGCGACGGCTCCCCGGCACGATCTTCCTTTCTCTCAGACTCATACTGCATATAGCCGGGTTCAAAAAGTCCGAACAAATGCTTTGTCTTTGCGGTGTCTATCGCATCAAAGCCTTTCTTGTCCCAGACGTATGCCGAATCGCGATATTTCTTTTGCCACTCGGCCGCGAGATCGCGTCCGTCGAGCCGTTCGCCGCGCTTTTCGGGATATTCCGGGTCTGCCTGATCCTGCCGCAGGAACTTCGACCTGCCGCCGCCAAGCACAACGTCGATGCCGTCACCATACTTGAAAGCCAACAGCTGCGCGGCGATATCAGGAAATCCCGCTTCGTAAGCCGCCTTGCTGCGTTTTTTGATATCAGCATCGGACTCCCAGTTACGATCGGCCGTGTGTGCGTAGCATGCTCCGGGCGTTGCGTGTGTAACGCGTGCTGTCGATACGATGCCGGTTGACATTCCGTTCTCTTCAGCCATTTCAAGGAGTGTCTTTGTTTCGTGGCCCGCCACCGACGAATAGTCGCCGCGAACGACGCGCTGATCGACCGACAGAATGCCTTCGTCGGTCTTCACGCCGGTGATGATCGCACTCATGGTAGGCGCCGAATCCGAGGTCTGCTGGTTAGTATTGTATGTCTTTGAGAGAGCCGAATAGGGAAAGTTCTCAAAGCTAAGCCTGTTCTCTTCGCCGCTTTCGCCGCGGCGTTGTCCTTCAAAGATACGAGCGGCCGTCAGTGTAGAAATGCCCATACCGTCACCGACAAAAAGAATGACGTTCTTTGCCCGTTTCTTATTCGGTTTTTCGGCCTTTGCACGCTCGATCGCCGCAAGGCCGTCCGCACGCCATGTATCAACACTTTCCGGCCGCTTTACGGGATATGGTTCCCGTACGGTTTGGCCGAATGTTGGAACCAACATTGCGCACAAAAGGGTAAGTGCAACCGTCTTTGATCTCATCCTTCTACTCACAAAAAATCTTAGGTTCTCCGAGGAGAACCTAGTAAGCGAACCGGTTTTGAAAAGGCGATCCGTCAATAACCGCAGTGGTAATTCGAATTCTCATAGGCCCGCGTCCATTTGCCGTTCGCCTTTTTGTACGCGGTAAAACCCGAGCCTTCGAATGCTTCGACATAAGTAAAAATCTCACCGATCCCGTCGCCGTCGTAATCAAAGCTGTCCAAGAAGAGTTCTTGATAAACACCTTCGTCGATCGCCTTAATATCTCCGCTCATCGTACCCGCCTGATCTATTGTGCGAAAGTCTGAGAATGAGAGCACATACTTACCTTTCGTGTTCTTTTCCGCAATGAAAAAAAGTAAACCCCGCGTCAATTTGTCGATCTCGGTCCAGTAAGTGCCGACAAATTCTGCGTTGCCGTTCTTATCGATGTCGATGCCGGTAAGATTCAGATATTTCAGCACTTTTGGCGACAATTTATGTCTTGCGTACTCACTTCTGACCAAAGCCTCGACCTCGGCCTTTTCGGCATTCGTCGGTTTGCGCCGGAAGAACGCCTTGTTAGTGATCGGCGCGTTTGTCGCGAGTCCCATCACAAGTCCTTTTAGCGGCGACCTGGTGCTCTGGGTTGTAACGGTTGCCATGTTCTTGGTACATTCAGCATTCGCATCCGAACTCTTCACACGCACAGTTCCCGAGTCCACTCCGCCGAAGATCAGCCGATAGACGGTTCCGGGCTTGTAATAGGTCTTGTTGAACGCGGCAATAATATCTGCCGCATCGCTGCCGTTGACCGGCGGCTCAAGCTTGCCCTTGTTTATGTATGCAATTGGCTCGGTCGTTCGGCCGTCGTTCAGGACCGCGAAAACGATAGGCTTCGGAGCTTTCGGCGGCGCCTTTGGTGCCGTTTTTTGGGCCGCGACGGAAAGCGTCAATATCGCGGTGACGATAGAACCCAACAATATTTTCTTCATAACAATGACCTGCCTTAAATTTTCTGACTTACCGATTTACCCTGCATGAATTGGAGCAGGTATTCGCGGCCGCCGGCCTTAGAATCGGTACCGCTCATATTAAAACCGCCGAAAGGATGAACACCCACCAGCGCGCCCGTGCATTTACGGTTAAGATACAGATTGCCGACGTGGAAATCGCGGCGGGCCTGTTCGAGCCGCTCCTGCGACGCCGAATAAACCGATCCGGTCAGGCCGAATTCCGTACCGTTCGCGATCTCCAGAGCGTGGTCGTAGTCGCGAGCCTTCACAACAGCGAGAACGGGTGCAAACACCTCTTCCTGCTCGATCGTCGCACCGGCATTCACGCCGTCAATAACGGTCGGATTGACGAAAAAGCCCTTTGAATCGTCGCCGGTACCGCCGGCTACCACAGTTCCGCCTTCGGCAACAGCCTTTTCAATGTAACCGAGCGTCTTATCAAATGAACGTTTGTTGATAACGGCGGCGACATTTGTTTCCGGCGAACCCGGATCGCCGATGATCAGTTTGTTCGTCCTCTCGATCACCTTTTCGAGCAGTTCGTCATGCACCTTCTCATCAACGATAAGACGTGAACACGCCGAGCACTTTTGCCCCTGGAAGCCGAATGCCGCTGCAACCACGCCGTCAGCCGCCGAATCAAGGTCAGCATCATCAGCTACAACGATAGCGTCCTTGCCGCCCATTTCGGCAACAACACGCTTGATCCAGATCTGGCCGGGCCGTGTCTTGGCGGCTTCTTCGTTTATATGCAAACCGACACCTTTCGATCCGGTGAATGAGATGAACCGTGTTCTCGGATCCGTGACCATTGCTTCGCCGGTTGCCGCACTGCCGCTGATAAAATTAACAACGCCTGCCGGACATCCTGCTTCTTCGAGGATCTCCATAAATTTAGCGGCAATGGTCGGTGAATCAGAAGAAGGCTTAAGAACGGTTGTGTTTCCCGTTACGACCGCTGCCATTGTCATACCGCACATTATCGCAAGAGGAAAATTCCACGGCGGAATTATCGCTCCGACGCCAAGGGGAACGTACGTAAAACGATTATCCTCACCTGAATATGGCGTTACGGGCTGATCAGATGCCCAACGGAGCATTTCACGGCCGTAAAATTCACAGAAATCGATGGCTTCGGCGGTATCGCCATCGGCCTCAGCCCAGGTTTTTGCGACCTCAAAGACCATCCAAGCTGATAATTCGTGTTTTCGTTGCCGCATAAGGTCCGCAACTCGGAACAGCAATGCTGCGCGTTCTGCCGGCGACGTTCTGCTCCAAGACTTGAACGCTTCCGTAGCTGCGTCAATGGCTTTTCCGACCAATGAAACATCGGTATCTCCCTCAGGAAAGATCCCGACGACCCTCGAATGATCCGCAGGGTCAACACTTCTGAACTGACTTTCCAGCGTGATCTTTTCACCGCCGATAATGATCGGATACTCACGGCCAAGATCGCCCCGAACCTTTTCCAATGCCGTCTCGAAAGCCGCCTTATTCGCCTCATTCATAAAATCCGTGAACGGCTCATTGCGAAAGTCATCTGTCTGTCTTTGTGTATTCATCTGAAAAAATCCTCACTGCCGCATTCCGCGGCGCATCTCGCGACGCTCCCATTCGTCGAGCATCTCCGGCATAACAGGCTCGCCCTCCGCTTGCCAACCGATAACAAATCTCGGCGATTGTGTGTCGCGTGCATTTTTAACATACGCGAGCAAAAGAACCCAGCCTTGTTCAAGGTAGAGATTCAATTCGCGTATCGAAGCGGCCTCGGCGGCCAGCTTTGTATCCTCGATCTTTATTGCCATTCGCCGGTTTCCTGAAGTTTCTTGATTCTACGCTTTGCGAGTTGGCGTTTCAAGGGAGACATTCGATCAAGGAAAACAATGCCGTCGCAATGATCGGTCTCGTGCAAAATGCACCGTGCCGCAAGTCCCCGCATATCAGCCTCGAACTCCTCGCCGTTGATATCGAGCGCCCTTACGATGACACGCATCTCCCGCTGCACGAGCTGATACAGCCCCGGAAATGATAAACATCCCTCATCGCCGATCTGTTCGCCCTCCTGATGAATGATCGTCGGGTTTATCAACACTTTTCGTACGCGTTCGTTGTCGTCATCTTCGGGCGTATCCATTACAAAGAGACGCTTCGAAACACCAACCTGCGGAGCTGCCAAACCCACGCCGCGTGCGCTCGCCATCGTCTCGAACATATCCTCTACAAGCACGCGCAGGCCACTATCGAACGCCTCAGCCGCGACAGGTTTTCCAACCTCCAGCAAAACAGGCTCCGGATAATGAACAATTCGCCGCACCGACATAAACGAAATTGTACAATAAACGCACAGAATTCTCCGAAAACTCCCCTCCTTACAAAGGAGGGGTGGCAGTCCCGACGTCTTTGGTCGGGGCTGACGGGGTGGTTCCCTCTTACGGTAAATACGAACTGATCCGCGATCTGCCGTTGACATGCGTTTCTTAATTCTCGCCTTGATCACTTTACACGCAGCAAAGAACCACCCCGTCATTTGCCCAAAGCGGCAAATGTCACCCCTCCTTGGTAAGGAGGGGAATTTTTCTTGTAATATATTTACTGGGATGATCTGATCACAAATGTCTTACAAGCGACATCCGGACGACATTAATAATCTGCCGCATCTTGCCGAGTTTCGTAAAGAATTACGCAGTTCGATGACGCACGCCGAAGCCTCACTTTGGAATATGCTCAAGAACTCTCAATTTGAGGGTAGAAAGTTCCGGCGCCAACATAGCGTCGGCAATTACATACTCGATTTCTATTGTCCTGCAGAGAGACTCGCGATCGAATTAGACGGTTCGAAGCACTTTTCCGGCAAAGGACAGGCCTATGACCGTGAACGGACAAAATATCTGGAATCGCAAGATATCCGCGTTCTCAGATTTGAGAACGAACGAATTTTCCACGATCGTGACTGGGTCGCCGACATGATCCGCGACAATTTTCGCTTCGGGCCGAAGCCACCGACCAGAGTTTACGGCCGAGGAAAACATTACAACAAAACAAACTCCTAAAAACTCCCCTCCTTACAAAGGAGGGGTGGCAGTCCCGACGTCTTTGGTCGGGGCTGACGGGGTGGTTCTCTGACGCAGATGAAGTGAAGGCGCCGATCGTAATATCGTTTAGCTGACAGTTTTGTACCGTTATCAGTTTCGTTATCCGCACCAAAGAACCACCCCGTCATTTGCCCAAAGCGGCAAATGCCACCCCTCCTTGGTAAGGAGGGGAATTTTATGTTTTGTCCCGAACTATATCGAAGCGGATTACGGCCGCTTGCAGTTAGTGATCGGAACCATCATCCCGGCGTAGAGAATTCGCCCAATCACAGAGCGCTTTCTTGTCGGCTTCTGTCAGCGCGGCATTCGGGTGGCCGATCACATACGCGGTCATCGGCATTTCGCCCGATCCGACCTGCTCACAGACCTCTTTGAACTTTTTATTGCGGCGCTTTGGCTCATAGGCAGCAAAGCGGCTGAAGTTGAGTTCATCGCGCCCCTTGTCGATGTGATTTTTTAGGAACCATCCGACAGGCTGAATGTAGGAATACCACGGATAGACGGTATTATTTGAATGGCAATCGTTGCACGATCTTGAAAGTATCGAGCTGATCTCCGGCGGCACGGAAACCGCAGCCTCGATCGTTTCGCCTTTATCTATCGGAGTATCAGATTTGCTATACTTCTCGAGATCCTGATCAAAAGGGTCGTCCGGAAAATTATGAAGATCGGCCAAATTGGTTTCGCGTTTATCGTTTTGTTGTTTGCGGCGGGTGTTTCGGTGTCACAGACGAACGACGTCCTGATCGAAAAGGCTCGCGTTGCCGTTGAAAAAGGTGATTATACATCTGCGATGACCGATCTGAACGCGGTGCTCAAGCGGCAGCCTTCGAACGAAGCGGCATTGACCCTGCGGGCGCGTGTTTATGTTCGCCAAAACAAATTTGCAGAAAGCTGGGCCGACGCGGCAAAGGTACTGGCCCGGAACCCGAACAATTACGAGGCTCTGAACGTCCGCGGCGTCATCAAACGCGAACGCGACGGCGACCTGAAAGGTGCACTCGATGATTTCCTGAAGGTTTCCGCACTGAAACCGGACTTTTATTTGGGACTTTTGAACATCGGCTTGACGAATCGCCAACTGGGAAGGATGACCGAGGCGTTGGCAGCCTTTGACCAGGCCATAAAACTCGAGCCCGCAAATCAGGTCGGCTATGAATTGCGTGCCGTCACCTTCACGGTGATGAGGCGTTGGAAAGACGCCCTCACGGATCTTGACAAGGCGATCTCGATCGACGGGAACAACGGTTATTACTACTCGATGCGAGCCTACTCCCGGTTCAGGTTGTTTCTCAGCAATGCTGAAAGTGACACCACAAACGCGCGAAATGACGCGGAAAGGGCTCTGCAGCTCGACGCCAAGAACGCGTTGGCACTGGCCGTTCGGGCCCTGATCCGCGTCAACGCGAACGATGACGTCGGCGGCCTGGCCGATGCCGAGTCGGCGCTCCAGTTGGCTCCGCGTTTGGCCCTTGCACTCGTCGCTCGCGGATTTATCAGATCAACTAAGAAAGATTTTGACGGTGCTCTCGCGGATATCGACGCCGCTTACCAGACCGCACCCAACGACAAATGGCTCGCGGAGCTTCGCGTACGGTTTTCTCGTGGACTAGATACGCCGGCGGGCAAGGCGGTGCGGGATGATATCGCGGCGAAGCTTATGCAGGCCGTGGAAAAGGCCAAACAGCGTGTGGCGGCCGAGCCGAGAGAGTTTGCCGCGTATGACGCGTTAAGCGATGCATTTCGCGCGGCCAACGTCGAGTGGACGGTACCGAGGGAATATTGGCAGAAACTCGTTAACGAAGACGCCAATAACATTTGCGCTATGCGATTTCTTGCCGAGTACAAGGCGAAAGATTATCGCGAAATGATCGACTATCTCGATGCCGGCCTGAGACGTTACGACGGCAAGACCGGAAGCGAATGCGCCGCACAAATCGCCTTTCGCATCGGCAGGGAACTCGAAAGCCGCAATAACAATGCTCAGGCAATGAGCTATTTTGAAAAAGCCAAGTCGATCAAATCCGATCTAAAGTATCTTGACGGCAATATCGCACTTGCCGAAAGTAAAATAGCGGCGGCGAAAGCCGCGGACGCAGAACTGCAGCGTACGTTTGACGCGACCGACCGTGCCGTGAAGGCGGGAACATATGACAATCCGACGCCGAAAACGTTTACGACCAAGTCGAAGATCGTCGATCCCGGAAAAACACGCGCCGCGATCGAGGACTATGACCGCGTACATTCGGTGCTTGAGAGCGACCTGCGGGTTTTAAAGAATGCTTTAGATAAATATGCCGCCGCGGGATTCTACAGACTGTTCTATAAAGGGACTTACGACCGAATAAACGCGACAGTATCCCGAATGCAAAGGTCGATAAATGATCTGCTAAAGCGGCAAGGCGATTTTCTGCCGCAGCAGCTCATTGACCATCTAAAAGCCGACCAGCAAAAACTCTACGGACTAGATATCCCATCGCCCTATCAATAAGCTCAGGGTTATTGAAGAGAATTCGCCCAATCACAGAGCGCTTTCTTGTCGGCTTCTGTCAGCGCGGCATTCGGGTGGCCGATCACATACGCGGTCATCGGCATTTCGCCCGATCCGACCTGCTCACAGACCTCTTTGAACTTTTTATTGCGGCGCTTTGGCTCATAGGCAGCAAAGCGGCTGAAGTTGAGTTCATCGCGCCCTTCGTCGATGTGATTTTTTAGGAACCATCCGACAGGCTGAATGTAGGAATACCACGGATAGACGGTATTATTTGAATGGCAATCGTTGCACGATCTTGAAAGTATCGAGCTGATCTCCGGCGGCACGGAAACCGCTGCCTCCATCGTTTCGCCTTCATTGATCGGCGGGTTCGACTTGTCGATCTGAAAGAGCTGAATGACCAAAAAGCCTGCAGCCAGAACGAGTACGATGATCTTGACTGCTTTTTTCATACCTGTGATATAACATAGAACGCTTGTTGCCGCAATATGTTAAGGAGAGGCACCCTTAACAAGGCACGATGCGTCTTAGCATCACCGAATATGGAGTTCTAAATACGAATGAAACAGATCTTAGCGATATTTTTCTTTATTCTTACAATTGTCATCGCCGGTTTTGGCCAATCAGTTACGGTCAGCCCGCATGAGGTTACATATAAGCGGAAAGCACCGTCCTCGGAATATAAAAAGACGTTCAGTATTACTTATCCGAAGATCAAAGCGGCAACACCGGCTCTCTCACGCAAGATCGAAGCTCTCTTGAGTTATGAAAAAGCCTTTGACCTTACTCTTGCCGAAGAACTCAAGGAATCTCATTGGCTTGATGAGGCCACGTACGAGGTCGAATATAACGGCAAGGGAGCACTCTCAGTCGCATTGTCGATAGCAGGCTCGGCCGCTTACCCGGACGGTTCAACGAAATACATTGTCATAGATACCAAAAAAGGTACGCGTGCGACCGCATCAACGGATCTCACGAATACGAATGGTCTGATAGCTAAACTTAACGTGATGCTCAAAAAGGAGATCGCGGCGGCGATCAAGGAAATAAAAGCGGATCCTGATAATGCCGACGCAGATACGGAACAACTATTTGCAAATAAGAAATTTGGTGCGTCTGATCTTCAGAGTTTCTCGATCAACGCTCACGGTGTAACCTTTCATTACGATTACGGCTTTCCGCATGTCGAACAGGCCCTAGAGCCTGCCGGCGAATTCACACTCTCCTGGACGGAAATGAAGCCGTATCTGCGCGCGGGCGGATTGCTTGCGGCAGTCGCACGCTAGTATAATCAACGCCATGACCGACAGGAAGATCAGAGTATTGGTAGCGAAACCCGGCCTTGACGGACATGACCGCGGCGCAAAGGTTATCGCCAGAGCGCTTCGTGACGCCGGAATGGAAGTGATCTATACGGGGTTGCGGCAAACGCCCGAGATGATCGCGTCAGCAGCGTTGCAAGAGGACGTCGATGCCGTCGGTATCTCGATCTTAAGCGGTGCCCACAACACGCTTTGTCCGCGCATTGTCGATCTGCTTCACGAGAACGGCATGGATGACACGCTCGTACTTGTCGGCGGCATTGTTCCGCAGGAAGACGTGGCATCACTAAAAGAACGAGGTATTGCCGAGGTGTTCCTTCCCGGAACGTCTACTGAGGACATCGTGAGCTTTATAAATTCACACGTCCGCCACGGCTGAATATTGATAGGAGATAAAAGAGGTGACATTTATGATCAGAAAACTAATAATTGCAGCAGCAGCGGCGACACTTGTCGCAGCGGGAACGGCCGTAGCTTCCTCGGCACGCACGGATGCGACACAGGATGTCGTCAGCGTTACAAAGAAAGTCGCACACAAGACGAAACGCGGCACAAAACAGGTCTATCACCGCACCAAGGTCGGCGGCAAATGGGTTTACCGCAAAGGCAAGAAGGGCGGCAAATATACTTATCACAAAGTGAAACGCGGCGGAAAATGGACATACGTCAAGACGCGTAACTTTGTCGTAGGCAAGCCAAAACGCATCAGCTAGCACACACAAGGCTGTCAGAAATGGCAGCCTTTCTTCTTTTCACAACTATCTGCATCGATCGCCGGAACGCTTCCAATTTGCACTAATTCCGCACTCCGTCAATAATTAGATTCATGAAACAGACAGTAAGAGTTGCGGGCGGACAGGGCTTTTGGGGCGATCTTTTGACAGCGCCGATAGATCAGGTGCGCAAAGGGCCGATCGATTATCTGATGCTCGATTATCTGGCAGAAGTTACGATGTCGATCGTGCAAAAGCAAAAGCTGCGCGACCCGAATGCCGGCTACGCACGCGATTTCGTCAGTCTGATGCAGGAGATCTTGCCCGATTGCGTCGAAAAAGGCATCAAAGTTCTATCAAATGCCGGCGGTGTCAACGTCGCAGGCTGTGCCGCCGCGATCAAGGATGTCGCACAGAACCTCGGCCTTTCCGGCAAAGTGAAGATCGGCGTCGTCACGGGCGACGACATTCTCGACAAACTCGATCAGTTTTTGGCGGATGGCGTTGAGATCAACTCCATGGACGACGGCATGCCTTTGTCGGCGATCCGCGACCGCGTTCAGTCCGCCAACGTCTATCTCGGAGCCGCTCCGCTCGTAGAGGCGTTGGACAAAGGGGCGAACATCATCGTCGGCGGCCGCCTTACGGACACGGGCTTGACGCTCGCGCCGCTGATGCACGAATTCGGCTGGAAGTTTGACGATTGGGACCGCATCGCCGCCGGAACCATCGCCGGCCACATTATCGAATGCGGTGCTCAGGTCTCCGGCGGCAATTGCCAATATAAATGGCAGGAAATTCCCGATATGGCGAATATCGGTTTCCCGATCGTGGAAGTGTCGCGCGACGGTACTTTCATTGTAACGAAGCACGAAGGCACCGGCGGCCGCGTCAACGTGCCTAGCGTTACAGAGCAGCTTCTCTACGAGATGGGCGACCCAAAGGCGTACATCACGCCCGACGTCGTCGCCGATTTTTCATCGATACATCTTGCGGACGCAGGCGAAAACAAGGTCCGGGTCTTCGGCATCGAAGGCAACCCTAACACCGATTTCTACAAGGTCAGCATCGCCTACCAAGACGGCTACAAATCGGTTGGAACGCTCGTTTATGCGTGGCCCGATGCCCTCGAAAAAGCCAAAGCGGCCGACAAGATCTTGCGTCAACGCCTCGATAACCTCGGCCTGAAATTCGATCTCATCCTCACTGAATACGTCGGCGTCAACGCCACCCACGGCCACTTGTCAGAACCGCCTGCGTCAGCGGGCGGCCAGTCTGACGATCAACGAACTGGCCCGCCGCTCACGCAGCGGGTTTCGACCTATCCCGAAGTCCAACTCCGCGTCGCCGTCCGCGGCCCAAACCGTGCCGACGTCGAAAGATTTACCAAAGAGATCGCCCCGCTCATCCTAACCGGCCCGCCCGCCGTCACCGGTTTCGCCGGTGGTCGTCCCAAGGTCGAAGAGATCATGGCCTACTTCCCCGCCCTGATCCCAAAATCGCTGATCGAAACACACGTTGATATCGTCGAGGCCTAAGTTAGTTGGTATTTGAGAATAATAGATGCATATACAGTGTTTCACCATTGAGACATGAAGAGAATTCTGTTATAACCTACGATTAATTATGTGGCATTGGGATCAAGGAAGATTAGCATATTTTCAATTCGATTCTTTGCGCCAAATTGCCTCGTTTGTCATATCCCACGACTTCAAAACGGCGACGAAGGCAGATTTACTTGCAGCCACAGGACTTCCATTCGCAGCACCAGAAACCCACAGTGCATGGCGGAATTATTCTCGAATCTTAAAGCTCTGTTTATTGGTCAGCGAAATCGACAATGTTGCAGTGCCGACACCAATTGCGACACTTTTGTCTCGTCCTGGAACAGTAACGTGCGACGAGTATCTCCACTTTTTAACGCGCTCGTTCACTGAACCGTCGCCTGCTCTTGAAAAATGGAGTGCAACTGCTAACTTTAGATACCCATTACTTTTTAGTCTCAAGTACCTTCTAACAAAAGTAGCCATACATGGAACTCCCGCTGCGTCGTTTGACGAAATCATTGGCGGTTTCATAGAAAGCAACCTCGATGGTTCCGAGGATGCCGAAGCATTTATCGAAGTCGTTGGTAAAAGTTCTAACTATGAAAACGCGGCTCGAAACTCAACCGCTGATCTTCGCCAAGCGAAAGAAAGTTTGCGTGTAATCGCTCAGATCTCGTATTTACACATCAGAAACTCCGAGATCATCGTTTCTCTGAACCCAACAGATGCTCATGACATCTTTGACGATTTAGCGGCAATCCTTGGGCCGAGAGAGATTAATCGCGAAGCTGAGATTCAAAGGCTAGGCCAGCTATTTCGCGACGGGTTTACAGACATTTCATTTGATTATCCGAACACCATTGTTGATGAAGTAGTTGAGAGTGGATTTAGCGAAGGCGGTAAAGTTAAGAAAACGCATCTAACAATCGAGCGCAATTCTGCACTGAGGCGAGAGTTCTTCTTGGTACGCCCAACGGCAGTTTGCGATGTCTGTTTGATGGATACTTCTAGAACATATCCGTGGTCAGAGAGAGTCATTGATTTGCATCATCTCTTACCATTATCATCGGAAACCCGCGTCGAAGCTTCGGGTACTACGCTTGATGATTTGGTGGCTGTTTGTCCGAGCTGTCATCGTGCAATTCATAGGTTCTATGACTTTTGGCTTCGCGACGCCAAGAAGAATGACTTTGCAGATCGATCTGAGGCGAAGGCGACCTACGACGCAATGAAAGCAACATTTCCGGGGATTCAATATGCTTAATATTACGACGGGCAGCATATCTGCATCCCGTTTATTAGAACAGAAAAATCTCCTTCAAAAGGCCATAAAGTCGAATGAGCCATTGGCTAATGTCTTGGAAAGGGCTAGCTGGACTTACCATGATCTTATTTATTCACGGTCGTTTCAGAGAAAATGGAGCGGAAGTGCTGCGCAAGCGTTGAGTGAATTTGATTCCACACCTACGGGTGTTCCTGTCGTAAGTTTTTTTACAGGTTGTGGTGGTATTGATCTCGGTCTAGAGGCTGTCGGCTATCGACACGTTGCTGCCTTCGAGCTTAACGAAATGTTTTGCAAGACACTGAGACGTAATCGGCCAAAGTGGAACGTATTTGGGCCACCATCACATAATGGTGATGTTTCCGATTTCGATGGTGTTAAATCTACTCTCAGTCCAATTATCAAGGCGCCTTTCGAAGGTCTTTTTGTCGGCGGACCACCATGTCAACCATTCTCAATCGCTTCGAATCAGAGGTTCCCTAAGTCTGCTGATACTTTCAAGCGAGTTGGTTTTTCGCATCAGACAAATGGAAACCTTCTTTTCGACTATATCAACTTGATCGTTGAGTTTCGTCCAATGGCTTTCGTTATCGAAAATGTTCCTGGACTTCGTGATATCGACGGTGGAGTTCAACTACAGTCGGCGATTGATGAACTTGAGTCGGCCGGATATACCATTCAAGAACCTTTCGTATTAAATGCCGCAGATTACGGCGTTCCTCAGCAGCGTTTTCGACTATTCGTTATTGGCTCACGATCTAATCAACCATACGAAAAGCCAACACCTGCGGTAAATCGGATCGGAGCCGGAAGTGTCCTTAAGACATTGAACTCTAAACTGGCGAATACTGAAACCCGCGAACACAAGGCTGAATCAGTAATGCGTTATATGGAGTTATCTTATGGGGAACGAGATCAACTTGGTCGCGTAGACCGGCTCGACCCATTATCGCCTTCAAAGACTGTTATTGCTGGTGGAACCAAAGGTGGCGGAAGGTCGCATCTACATCCAGAGGTTCCGCGGACGCTTAGCGTAAGAGAATGTGCTCGGCTTCAAAGCTTTCCTGACGACTACGAATTTGTGGGCACGTCTGGCAGGCAATTTACGCAAGTGGGAAATGCTGTGCCGCCCGTGCTCGCGGCCCAAATTGGAAAGAGCATTTTTGATTCGTTCTTCAAGTGAATAGCAAAATGCGAGAGTCCTTTCAGGTTGACACGAGTGCCAAAAAGGTCGAGAATTCACTTGTTCTAAACCAACTAACCTTAATTTTTCTCGGATAACCTCATTTAGCTTTGTTTGTTGTCCGAAATGGACAATAAAGGAGGCATTGTAAACATTATGGCAGAGACAGGGCATGCGCGGAATGTGGCGAATTTTGGGACATTGATAGCGTTTTGCGTTGGTTATGGCGGTGATTACAAGCCGACGAACGCGTTGATCGAGATTCCGGCGTTGCAGGCTCTGCTGACACAGGCTCAGGCTTCACTTGACGATGTTCAGACGAAGTTGGCTCCGTGGAAGAACAAGGTTGCTGACCGTGAGAATGTTTACGAAGGCATTCGGCCTTTGACGACGCAGGTTTTGGCGGCGTTTGATGCGTCGGGCGCGGCGGCGAACAAGGTTGACAATATGAAGACCTACCAGCGCCAGGTTCACGGTGCGAGGGCAAAGGCTCTGCCCGAAGATAATCCAGCGACGCCTGAGGACGAGAGCAAGGGCAACAGCGTTTCGCACCGAAGCTATGTGCAGGTCGCCGAAGCGTTTGGCCAGATGATCGAGATCGCCGAAGCCGAGCCGTTGTATGCTCCGAACGAAGCTCATCTGACGGTCGCAACTCTACAAGCCCGCCTCGCCGCAATGGAAACCGCCAACAGCGACGTTACGACAACGGCAGTTCCGCTCAGCAATTCGCGAATCGGACGCAACGCTGTTCTCTACGAAAATGAAGATAACCTCTGCGACCGTGCGGCTCTGGTCAAAAAGTATGTAAAGTCTGTTTACGGAGCTTCGTCAGCTCAATTCCAACAAGTAAGTGGTCTAGAATTCAAAAGAGTTGGATAGTAACGAAATATGGCAGGAACTACAAAGAAAACCAAAGCTCAGCCACCTCAATGGTCTTTTCCCAAGAATACGCTAGAAGAAGCTATTACCGTAGCAAAAGCCATAGAAGATAAACATGGCGGCAATCCGATGAAAGCGGATTTGCTTGCAAAGGCAGTTGGTTTCAATTTGTCGAGCGACTGGAGATTTCAACAACTCCTAAAATCGGCGAATCTTTACGGGTTAGTTTCCGGCAGTGGAGCAACGGCCACCGTAACGCTAGAGGAAATTGGACAGAATGTTGTAGCACCTGCCTCAGCGCAAGATCGTAAGAAGGCTCTCCTTTCAGCATTTACGCACGTAGAAGACTTTAAGAAAGTCGATACGTTCTACGGAACAAAACGAATTCCGGAAGATGAGTACTTTTTAAATACCTTGACACGTCAATTTAGTATTCCGCGTGATCGTGCGGAAGTGTTTGCAGACATATTCCGTAAAAATATACGGTTTCTCTCCGCATTCGATATTCAAACTGGATTGGGCGATCAAGAGAGTCTCCCCGAAGCAGATTCCGATGGGGCAGTAAAGACATCAGCAAGCAAGAAAGACAAACGCGTTCGTGAGTTTCTCGACACATGCTTTGTAATGATGCCCTTTGGGGGCTGGTTTGATCGGTATTATCAAGACATATATGTTCCCGCTATTAAGGAAGCCGGACTTGAACCTGTTCGTGCTGATGAACTCTTCAGTACAGGAAGTGTGATGGAACAGATTTGGGATCAAATTAGTAAGGCTCGTGTCCTCCTTGCTGACCTTACCGATAAGAATCCGAATGTTTTCTATGAGTTGGGGTTAGCTCACGCCGCCCGCAAGCCGGTTGTTTTCACAACGTCAAACATAGAGGATGTGCCTTTTGACCTAAGACATTTGAGAGTAATTGTTTATGAGGTTCGTGAGCCAAACTGGGCAGAGAAGCTAGGGAAGTTTACGACTGAATATTTGCGAAACACTATTAAGGATCCGGCTAAGTCGATTCCTCATCCATTTCGAAATGATTTTGAGAAGTCTCAAAAGTCTGAGTTGGAAACTGAGCAGGATTAACGGCTGCCTTCGCTTTAGCTGATTAAAATCGCGCGACTAAATTTGCTAACTGCGCAGATAATTCTTCATTTTGAGCAACGCGACATGCTAATCGCGCGATCCGACCTGCAAAGTGCGTAATTCGACCTGCGGAAAGCGCAGAAGAATCTTCGAGAACCGCAATTTGCTCTGCTTCTATCGCACAAAAGACTGCGACATTCGCAAAGCAACCTTACTTCTCCAAAAACCTAGCAATTCCCTTTTTACAATCGTCGGTCATGCGCGCCGTTGCGTTGACCTGCACGCCTTTTTCGATGGAGTCGGAGAGATCCAGGGCGTCGATGTCGTAGATCACACGCGTTGTCACAGTGACTGCAGTCAGTTCTCGCACTTGCCTGAGCGGATCGCTGCATCCAATTTGATACGCACTTCTCCGGCGGCTGCACGGGCGTTACGCAGAGTTTCAGCCGGAACCGTAAATGTTGACGAAATACCGGTGGAGACGGACTTGTCTATATAAACCGCGTAAGTCTCGACCGTTATCGACTCGGCCTTATCCAATGCACGAAAAATAGGCGTTAACTTGGCCGGATCGGATACATTCGCACTCAGGATGTATGTTGTGCCGGTCGGCCAGCCATTCTGCCGGCCGCCGCTCTCCGCGTCTAGTTCGGCAAGCAGTTCAGTTCCCGCCTTCATCCTTAACCTATACGAGAGAACCATTTCGTCTTCGGCGACTCCCGGAGCAAAAAGCGTTATAGCCGAACGCACCCCACTTGTGCGCTGGACGGTATCGAAGCGGACCCAACCCTTTTTCTCGCCTTCTCCGTCACTAAACCCGTCAGAATCAGGTCCAACGGTGGCACGTCCACTGCCGGAGACATATTGCGCAACTTCGATCGGTTTTCCGTCTTTGATAACAGCGGCCCCGCGAAAATACCAATTGGGCCCGGAGGCATCCGCTCTACACGTAACCTGCGCCGACAAGGGCGTTACCACGATCAACCCAACAATAAACATTAGAATATATTTCATAAGATCATTATCTTCCGTTCGCCTGCTTACCACTAGGAAAGACAGGAGAACCAACAACGACGTTATTCGAGATCATTTTTCAAGAAACCTCGCGATGCCTTTCTTACAATCTTCCGTCATTCTCGCTTTTGCATTAACCCGCACACCTTTGTCGATCGCTTCGGAAAACTCTAAACCATCAATGTCATAAAGCAATTCTTTTGTCATTTCCACGGCCGAACCGCTGACGTTTGCGTAGGCCGACGTGTATTCGAGGACGGCGGTGTCGAAGGTTTCTTCGGGGATAAGCTGATTGACGAGACCGAGAGCGAGGGCTTCGGCGGCGGAGTATTCGAATCCGCGTGTAAGCAGCTCAAAGCTCTTCTTTTCGCCGAGGTTTCTGCGAAGTATCGCGGTTACCATTGCCGGCACGAAACCTATCTTGACCTCGGGATAGCCGAATCTCGCGGTGTCCGTGGCAAGCACGAGGTCGCACGCCGTCGCCAGACCACATCCGCCCGCCAAAGCACGCCCATGAACCGCCGCAATTACAGGCACGCGTACCTGTCGAATCAGCGCGAACAACTCAGCTAAGCTCCGCGCGTCCTCAACATTCTCCTCAAACGAAGCGGCCGCGATCTTTTGCAATGCAGATAGATCAGCCCCCGAACAAAAATCCTTCCCCGCACCGCGAATTATCACGCATCGAAGGCTTTCATCGGCATCGGCCTCGCGCAGTGCGTCTTTCAACGCCGCGATGAGTTCGTCATTTAGAGCATTACGCTTGTCAGGGCGATTCAGCGTCAGCGTGCGGATCGCATTTTCAGTTGTCGTTAGAACTACAGACATAAGATCTTTGCCACGAATTACCACGAATTACCACGAATTACACTAATAAGAGCTATTCCGAATACGTGTCAATTCGTGCTAATTCGTGGCTAAAACTTCTTCGGGCACGTCGATATACATCCGCAACAAAGCGGTCGAGAACGTTTTCCCTTGCGCGTCGGTCATCAGGCTTTTAGTGCCGCCGCCGCCGAGGCTTCCGTGAAGCAGAAAATTCAACGAGTTCAGGTTCGGCAGTTCAAAGCGTTCCACGTCGCCTTTTACAATTTCGCCGAAATGCTCCTTTACCCTTTCTGCAGTTACTTCACGAACAAGGACGGGATAATATTCGGGCTTCAACGCGATCAGGCCGACATTCGCGGTGTCGCCCTTATCGCCGCTTCGTGCGTGTGCGATCTTGACCAGTTGTATCTTCATTGTTCGATTATAAGGCGCGTTTTGGATTTTGCGGAACTGCTAACGCACGTTCGATCAAGTTGTCAGCGATCTCATTTATCAAGCCGATAGCAAAAGCATGCTCGGCATCTACGGGTGCCGCCGTAAAGAAGATCTCAAGAGCGTTCGCTTGGCCGATCAGCCGCGGCAGGCGCTGCGTTCCGCCCCAACCCGTAATTATGCCGAGGTTCGCTCCCGGATGCGCGAAGCGAGCATTTCGGGATGCGATACGTATATCGCACGAAAGTGCGAGGTCCAGCGCACCGCCAAAACAATGGCCGTTCACCGCTGCTATTGTCAGTAGAGGCAAAGCAGCGATCTTTGCCATCAAGGATTGTCCAAGCAACGCAAATTCTGCAGCTTTCTCAGGCTCTATTCCCGCGATCTCGCGCAGGTCGGCGCCGGAGGCGAAAGTTTCACCGCTTCCGGTAAATATCACTCGCTCAATTTCAGCGGCCGCGAGTTCATCAAGCACGGTATGCAGTCGGCCGATAATGTCCTTTGACAGGGGATTTCGTATTTCAGCGCGAGTAAAAACGATGACAGCGGCCCTGCCGGAAATATCTACGTCGATCGGTGTTCGCATCGCGTTAGATTAAAACACGATCTAGTGCCGCTTTGCTAAAGAACCGCCAGCTTCGCGGCGTACGGCAACAAGGCCTTTGCACCTAAACCGGTTCCGCGCAGTAAAAGAATGGTCGCCTTTGGAACGGCTTTGAACAGCACAGGCTTTACGACATTCTTTGCAACGACTTTCGTCGCCACCCATGTAACCTTTGCGGCAGATCGAACTATTATCACCGGCACACTCCGGTGGCCTTTCTTTTCCTCGCGGTGCTCCTGCGCATTTGCCGCAACGGCGAAGAAGACCAAACACACGGCGACCAGCAATGTTTTTTTAAAATGAAATGTCATGATCTATGGGGATCGGGAGAAATGAAGAAGTGAACGGCGTTCCGGAGCCGCTCTTGTCATTTTACACTTTTTGCGTTGCAAAATGAAAGTAATTTATCGGGCACTCTACATTCGCATGATCGGCATTACCGCCGATTCAAAGGCGCAGTTACAGCAGGGCGGCCACAAAACCGAGGAAACATGAAATAACTCCAGTTTTGCTCTACATTGACGCAGCTGCCACCCTGCTTGCGTTACAGAAAGCGCCAATTATGCCGGAAATTCAAAAACCTGAACGCATTTCAAGTGTTCGGCGGTATGCTGATCTCCGAAGTGGTAAAAACGCCTCTGCGGGCCTCCGTCAGAATTCCCTTCTCGATATAGATCGGGCGGACGAAGCGGCGCAGACGCGGCAGCGACCAAAAGAACCATGCAGCTGCCGCAACACAGCCGATCCCGCCGAGAAGCAAAGTAGGCGGCGCTCCGATACGCTGTGCCAGCGAACCCGCGATCAGGCTGCCGAACGGAGCCGTTCCCATGAACGCCATCGTGTAAAAGCTCATTACGCGGCCGCGTTTATCTTCATCGACAATGGTCTGCAGCAGTGTGTTGCTCGACGCCATCTGAACCATAAAGCCGAGTCCCGTAACGACCATCAGAAGAAGCGAAAGCCAGACGATATTCGACAGCGAAAAGACGATCAAACCGACGCCGAAAACTGCCGACATCAGAGGAATGACGCGGCCGAGGCCGAGGACTGACCGCCTCGCTGCAAGATACGTTGCACCGCCCAACGCGCCGACGCCCGATGCCGCCATCAGCATACCGAGAAGTCCCGGCCCGCCGTGCAGGATGTCGCTCGCGAATATCGGCATCAGCACGGTGTACGGAAAACCGACAAGGCTGACTATCGACAACAGTATCAGAATGTTGCGGATCGGCGGCGAATGCCACGCATAGCTGACACCCTCGCGAAGTTCACCGAGGACGTTACCCGCTCCCGGCTTTCTGCCCGTAACGATTGGAAGGCCTTTCATCGCAAGCAGCGAACCGATGACCGCCAAATAGCTTGCCGCGTCTATCGCAAAACACCAGCCTTCACCGACGGCGGCGATTATCACACCGCCGATAGAAGGGCCCAGCAGGCGGCTTCCGTTCACGAGTGTTGAATTTAGTGCGATGGCATTGGCGAGGTCGTTTCTGTCGTTGACCATTTCAACGACGAAAGCCTGCCGCGCCGGCATATCAAAGGCATTTATAACGCCTTGGAATACAGCAAGAGCTACGACGTGCCACACCTGTATCGCGCCTGTAAGGTCAAGTGCGGCAAGAGCTGCCGACTGCAGCATTGCGAGTGCTTGTGTCCAGATAAGCACTCGGTGGCGGCTCCAGCGATCGACAAGTACACCTGCGATCGGTGCGAGGATGAAAGACGGTATTTGCCCGGCAAAACCAACGACTCCGAGCAGCAGCGCCGAGCCTGTCAACCGATATATCAGCCAACTGATGGCGATCCGCGTCATCCAGGTGCCGATCATCGACACAAACTGTCCCGAGAAGAACAGCGAATAGTTCCGATGCCGCATAGCACGGAAAACATACGCTATGCCGCCGGGCGGTTGGGCGGCTTTACCGGCACTCATGTCCACTGAAGTATTTTACTGCTGAAATAATCTACGACGGATGCAGAACGAATGCACCGATGTGAGGCGTTGCGGCGTTCCTACATGTTTCAAGGGCAAGAATGAGCGAATCGCGCAGCTCTTCGGGCATAACCACTGCATCGACAAGGCCGCGTGCCGCGGCGTGTTTCGCATCGAGTTCACGCTCGTAAGTTTCACGAACGGCCTTCATCTCCGTCTGAAGTGCTTCGTCAGGCTCCTTGCCTTCCTTCCTGAGTTTGTCGAGCTGCGTCCCAAAGATCGCCGCAACGGCACTGTCGCCCTCCATAACGCCCATACGTCCGGTGGGAAGCGTGAAAATAAAATCCGGATCGAAACCTTGCCCCGCCATCGCGTAATAGCCCGCACCGGAGCCGTGATTTACCGTGAGTACGATCTTTGGCACCTTTGCACAGGCCATCGCCTCGACAAAACGTGCACCGGCACGGATTATGCCGCTATGTTCGGCCTCAGCTCCGACCATAAAGCCCGACACATCCTGAACAAAAAGCAGCGGCACATCGTGCCGATCGCAGTTCTCGATAAAATAAGCCGTTTTTTCCGCAGATTCCGTATAAACGATTCCGCCGAATCGCGGCGGCTCGCCCGGCCGTCCTTTTGACATTCCGCGTGAGTTCGCTATCACTCCGACCGTCATGCCGCCGAGTTTTGCCGTACCGCAGATCATTTCACGCGCGAAATCGGCCTGAAACTCCTCGATCCCTCCTTCGTCGAGAAAAGTATCAAGCACGGCAAACATATCGTACGGCGCTCGGTGATCCTCCGGCAAAAGATCGTAGAGTTCCGCACTCTTCCGACCGGCCGCTCTGACGCCGTCATTTGAGATAACACATTTTACCGGCAACTCGTTTATGAGGAGACGTATCTTTTCAAGACATTCATCTTCGTTCTTGGTGCGATAATGCGCTACGCCCGAGATCGCGTTGTGGGTCATCGCGCCGCCGAGCGTCTCATTGTCGACGGTCTGGCCGGTCGCCCCTTTTACAAGATTTGCACCGCCGAGGCCCATGAACGACGTGCCCTCGACCATCAAAATAACATCTGACAGGGCGGGAAGATATGCACCGCCGGCAACGCACATTCCCATCACAGCTGAAATCTGCGGCACCTTAAGATAATGCCGCATTATCGAGTTGTAATAGAAGATGCGTGCCGCACCGTATTGGCCGGGGAAGACGCCGCCCTGATACGGCAGATTCACGCCCGCACTATCGACGAGATAAACGATAGGGACGCGGTTGCGCATCGCGATCTCCTGCGCGCGCAGTATCTTCTTGATCGTTTCCGGATACCACGCACCGGCTTTGATCGTCGCATCGTTGGCAACGACCACACACTCACGGCCGCAGATCTTCCCGACGACCGTAACAACAGCGGCCGCGGGTGCCTGTCCGTCATATTGATCGTACGCTACCAGAAGCCCGATCTCCTGCGAAAAGGTGTCAGCATCGAGCAGCTTTGCGATGCGTTCGCGGGCAGTCAGCTTTCCCTGCTTGTGGATCCTTTCGATCTTTGCAGCGCCGCCGCCAAGACGCAGCCGTTCGGCAAGTTCGAGGTATTCGTCAGTTAAGGTTCTGAGTCTGGACATTTAGGATACGGTCTATTTAAGAATGATATTCGAAACACTCGAATCGCTGACGGCCGGTGAACTAATGCTCACAACTCGGATGCGCGCACGCTTTGTCGCCCTGCCGCCAATTCTCACACGCTCACTTCCGTCATTCGGCGTTGACGGCACGAGTACATCCCATGTCGAGGCCTCATCACGCGAAATATCAATGCGGACATCGCCGGAAATGTTATTTGATGTCCACTTAAGTTCTTGCTCGATAAGGCGCGGTATCTGTACATTGCCGTCGAAATTCGTCAGTGTAATGCCGGCTCCGCTGTAACGATAATTTGCTATCCAATCTGCTGTGTTGTTGATCGAGCGGGCGTTGTCGCGTTGGTTGTCGATACCGGTCGGAAGATCCATATAGTTGATCATCGGATTAGAAAAATATGCAACGCGTGTGCAGCCCAATGTGCAGGGATTTGAATACGACATCACCGTGCGGAATTTACCGTTCACATAATGCCCGTAACCATATGGATATGCGGCAGTTCCTCCATTCTCAGGATTGTGGTGGCTCCCCATATTGTGGCCGAGTTCATGCGCAAAACTAAGATTGCCGACCGCACAGGTGCGTGCGGTAACTGTAAAGCCGTTGCCCGGGTTTCCGCCAAGCGGCCCCATAAGATAGCCGATGCCGCACGCAGCCGTCGAATTGGTGAGCATATCAACGAGATCGGCATTTAGTTCATCGCGCCGCGCATTCGCCGCCGCATCGCCACGAAGATTCGAGAGTTCGCTGCTGAAGTCGCCCGTCTCCGTAAGATTGGTAAATTCTGCCCCGACAAGCCGCACGCGCTGACGTATCTTGCTGTTGATATACGCAGTATTCGTTGCATCGATCGCCTGTTGAGCGATCGTCTTTGCCTGAGCATCGCCGCCGGCCGATGTGCGAACGGCCGCAGTGTAAAGAACAAGAACGTCTATCCGATCACCCGAATCACTCGCGACGCCAGGGCGGCTCACGCTTGCGAACCGTTCGCCTGCAACCTCGCCTGCACACGGCGGAAATAGTCTCTGATCCAACTCGACGAGGTAATGCCTGCTTCCCTTTGGTACGATCTCATACACCGCTTCCGGAGTGTAGATCAGCGCCGAAAAACTCTTTTCGATCTGGGTTATGACAACATCGCCGCGAAAGTCGCCGCTCGCGATCTTACCGCGCCATGTGATATTGCCCGCTCCGCGCCGCTCAAATCCTTCAGAGTCAGAACGAACCGCCGTGTACGACTTACCGTAAAAAACGGGCAGTACAAGCGTAGCTGATACCGGAAGAAGTGCATCATCAACAGCGATCTCGCTTTCCCGAACCGATGCCACGCTCGAACGTTCATCCGCCGCCTTTGCAGACGGCCTTTCTGTCAGCCGAAAAAGTTCGCGACTGCCTCCATAGGCGGCATTTATGGCAAAAAGGCCGGCAACCGCGCCAAAAAGCATTGAACGAACGATGGAGTTATTTTTCATCTAAAATGAATGTCGGGACCATGCCACCGCCTGATGATACATTTGCGAGCTCGGTCGTGGACAGCCTGGTGAAGGCCGAACCGACCTTGCCCATAAAAAGCAGCGGATCGAGATCGACGAGCTGCTCGACGAACTCCCAATTGCCGTGATCGTCTGTGATCATCGGGAACATCTCTTTCGCCGTCCTTACGCGTTCCTGCACAAGGTAATCACCATGCTCAAGTGCCGCGGCGATCGCCGCGTCCCATTCCTCGGGTGTTGAGTTCCAACCAATGTAAATACCGCTGCCGCCGTAATCGTCATTTGGTTTTAGGACGAGCTTTTGCGAGTTTGACCGCGCCCACTCGACGAGGTCGATCTCTTCGCCGCGGTTCACCGTTCGTTCATTACGAAACACTCGCGTCCATGGGACATGAGCCTCGATCGCGGCAAGTTCCGTATCATCGAACAAATGCTCGTACCGATCATTCGTAAGCACCGCAAAGACCGCTTTTTTGTGCACAACCTTGCTGCGGAAGTTGTTGACCATACAGACCTTACCTGCACGATAAGCATCGACCAACGCAGGTTGTTCATCCATTATCGGCAGATATTCGTTGACCAAAAGCCGCTTATACACTATGTCGATCTCGATGCCTCGGCTCCGCAGTCTCGATCCGTCAAACTCCAACTCACGCGGTGAACAGATGATCGATCGATACCCTTTTGATTCGAAGTAGTCACGGAACAGTTCGAATTCCTTTACGGTCGGCAGATCTTCAAGATCTACGATAGCGATCACCGGCGAATGCGGAATCGAGCCGCCGCAAAACTCCTCGTAACATTCCAGCAGCACGCCGAGCAGCTTTGACGAGCCTTCGAGGGCCTCGACAGAATACCGCTCACTGAAACGCCGCATGACCGGAAGCGACATAAAGATATTCGCCGCCGAATCAGAGAACGCAATGCCCGCAGGACTCTCGCCATTGAGTTCAACAAAGCTGTATGTAGAATCGGTCAAGAACGAATCGAGCCGCGAAGTCGGCGAAACATGAGCGTAACCCGGATCGATCTTTATCAGGTGACGCTCGACATCCGCAAACCCAAGCTCATCCAGTATTCCATCGTCCTTTACCGCCGCATCCTTTATCTTCTGGAGTGCTCCGAAGATTGTTTCACATTGCAGCGTAACCTGCTCCCAACTGCTTCTTGCTACAAAGTGAGGCCGCAGATACGGCGATAGGCGGCGTCCGCCAAAAATGAGCTTTGAACTCTCGAGTTCATGGTCGAGCAACTCGCGCGAGGCATTTGCGAGTGTCGCATCCGCCATCAACTCGTTGTAATAGGCAACAGCATGTTCCAGCATATCTTCAAACTCTCCGCCGCTTATTTTGACATTGCTACAATCTCTTCGAACTCGTCCTTGGTCAGCGGCATTACCGAGAAACGCGGCTGGCGGATCAGGTAAATGTTGGCAAGTGCAAGATTCTCCCTCATAGCGGCCAGCGTTACGGCCTTTTTCAACTTCTTGAAGGGTGTCAACTCGACGGCATCCCACTTAACATCCGTTGGATCGGGAAACGACTCTTTCGTCACCTTTGCGATACCGACCGCTTCTTTCCCGACCACCGAATGATAGAAGATCACTTTGTCGCCCTTTCTCATCTCGCGCAGAAAGTTACGCGCGGTGTAGTTCCGAACGCCGGTCCAATCGGCCTTTCCGTCTGCGGCAAAGTCATCCCACGAGTACGCTGTCGGCTCTTGCTTGACCATCCAATAATTTCCCATAGTTAATAAGTGGTGAACGGTGAGTGATGAGTTAGCTCAGCGTGTTGATCCTCCTCGATCACGTCTTTGCTGTTTTGATCGACGCGGTTAATATCCTTTGTATTTCATCACAATCTGCGAGCAAAGAATCTGCGAGCCTATCATCCAGATAATCACTCTTATTGAGCAGCCTAAGCCAGTAATTCGTTTCTCCCGCTTCCTTTCGAGCGATCGAAAGCTTGTGCACGAAATCAGTCTTAGATTGAGCATGTTTTGCTTCCTCGACGTTTGCCCCTATCGATGTCCCCGAACGTAGTACCTGCTTTGCTAAAACATATTCCTTATGTTCTGTTGTCAGGTATTTATGGAGCTTGACCACCCTTAACGAGAATGCAAACGTTTTATCTCGAAGCACACTTTCTTTCATTCGCCACTCATCACTCGGATCTCAGCGTTCATCACTTTTTGCTTTCTGCCGCTTTCTTATTCAGCCATTTCGCCCAGCGTTCGAGCATCGGGCGGAAAGGCTTGAAGACCTTTGCCCGCCAGCTTTTTTCATTCTGTTTCTCGCTCCATGCACGCAGATTCTTCTCGGCATATTGCCGGATCTGCGGTTCAAGGCCGGTCTTTTTAACCGAATGACGCATTGTCAAATAGTAATGCTGCCCGACCAGCGAGAAGACCAGGCCCGCAAGGTTGCTCTTAAAGCCGCTCTTCGCCATGAACCGCTTCATAAAACTCTCGGTCGGCTGCAAAAGAGCGCCCATTGAGATCTCGCACCACGCGCCCTGATTCTGAACGCGCGGATGATAAAGCCCGGGAAGGTCGCCCTTCAGCGGTACGTCCATGTTCTTCAGACGCGGATCGTTTATGAAATCGACAAGTTTTATGCGGTCAATGCCTCGATATTGCTCGACCGGCAGAAAATCCAGTACTTTTTGGATAGAGGCTTCGTGATCTTTCGGCAGTTTGAAGGTCGCCGCGTTCTCTATCTTGATCTTTGTAATTTTCGCGGACTTCTGCCCTGCGGTTTCGATCGCCATATTTCAATAAATTGTAATTGCTAATCTCTGAATAGTAAATTGCGCCACATCTTTGTGGTATGAACGCAACGCCTGCTGATGGGTGTGAGCCGCGTGATCGAGCGAAAGGTCGCTAAAAACCGCCAAAATCCGCTTCACATCCTGCAGACCGCTCCTCCGAATCTTCAGGCATAAGGTTTGCAATGGTTGAGGGCGATGCACCAGACGACCATTGGTTCTTCCGTTAGTGTTGACGGCGTAGGTTTACATACAGGCGTTCAGGTCAGCTTGGCACTTCGTCCGGCTCCCGAGAACACGGGTTATATCTTCGTACGAACCGATCTTGATAACTTCGAGATACCGGCGTCGGTCGAATTCATTTCACATTGCTCGTATGCGACAACGCTTATGCGGCGCGGAGTGCTGCTTTCCACCTGCGAGCACCTGTTATCGGCGCTTCGAGGCTCGAATGTCGATAACTGTTTTATCGAATTGGACAGTATCGAAGTTCCCATCCTCGACGGATCGAGCGAGGACTTTATCGAACTGATCGAAAAGGCCGGCATTGTCGAACAAGACGCGCGGCGACGCATCTTTATTGTAAAGGACAAGGTCTCAGTTGATATCGATGGCCGGAAAATGTCGGCTGAGCCTGCTGATGCCTTCGAAATTGATTGCACGATCGACTTTCCGCATCCGTTTATTGAGCGGCAGCAATTTCACTTTACATTGTCGAACGGCTCATTTGGCCGCGAGATCGCATCGGCACGGACCTTCGGCTTCACCCACGAGATCGAGGCGCTTCGCAAGGCAAATCTTGCCCTGGGCGGCTCGCTCGAGAACGCCATCGTCCTGACGGACACCGGAATGCTCAACAAAACACCGCTGCGCTTTGACAACGAGTTCGTTCGGCACAAGATCCTGGATATGATCGGTGATCTTGCTCTGCTCGGGATGCCTGTTCACGGGCGTTTTACGGCCGAAAGGAGCGGTCATTCTATACACGCGCAGCTAATGAGCAAGCTGCTCAAGACGGAAGGCGCGTGGGAGATCGTCGAAAGCTGAGCCTTCGCGTAATGTCTGCCGGATCAGTAGCGTCCATTTTCCTGCCTAAAGTTCTTCCTTTACACGCCGTACGAGGCCTATGGCTTCTCCCAGTCCGCAGTGTGGAATGTGCCCGCCTTATCGATCCGCTGATAGGTGTGCGCGCCGAAATAATCACGCTGCGCCTGTATAAGATTTGCCGGAAGCCGAAGTTGGCGAAAGGCGTCAAAATAGTTCAGTGCAGATGCGAGGCACATCATCGGGATCCCGTGCGCATTACCTGCAGAAACCACTTTTCTCAACGAAATAATGTGCGTATCGAGAACCGTTGCAAGTGTGCCGTCAAGCAGCAGTGTCGGCAGAGCAGGATCAGCGCCGTATGCCCGCCGCATTTCTTCAAGCAATGCTGATCGGATTATGCAGCCGCCGCGCCATATCTTCGAGATCGCTTCGAGGTTGAGGCCGAAGCTCTTATCGGCGGAGGCCTCTTGGAGCAATGACATCCCTTGAGCGTACGTGAGAATGAACGAGGCGTAGAGTGCGCTGTACAGATCATCAGGCCCGACCGATGTATGATGCTTTGTAAGGTCTTTGCTGAACTTGACCGAAAGCGTGCGGCGCAGCTCCTTTCGAGCTGAGATCTGCCTCATTGCAACTGCCGAATCGATCGTCGGAACAGGGACGCCAAAGTCCATTGCGGCTTGCGACGTCCATTTACCCGTACCTTTCTGTCCGGCGGTGTCAAGGATCATATCAACGAGCGAATTCCCTGTATCAGCGTCCTTCTTTGCCAGAACAGTCGCAGTGATCTCGATAAGAAAGGAGTTAAGCTCGCCCTCATTCCACGCCGCGAATGTCTTTGCAAGCCCTTTATTATCCATACCGAGCACACGTTTCAAATAGTCGTACGTCTCGGCGATTATTTGCATAAGGCCGTATTCGATGCCGTTGTGGACCATTTTTACAAAATGCCCCGCCGATCCCGCACCCATATAATCAACGCACGGTTCGCCGTCCACCTTTGCCGACACGGCTTGAAGCGTTGCCTCAATGCGGTCGTAGAACTCGCGTTCGCCGCCGGGCATGATCGAGGCACCGTGGCGTGCGCCTTCCTCGCCGCCGCTGACGCCGACGCCCATAAAACCTACATTTTTCGCCGAAAGATCGGCCGCACGTCGTTCCGTATCCGTGTAGTGTGAGTTTCCGCCGTCAATGATCAGATCGTTAGGGCCGAGGTGCGGCAAAAGTTCGGCGATAACGCTGTCAACGATCGGCCCGGCAGGCACGAGCAGCATAATATTGCGTGGCGTTTCAAGCTTTGCGATAAAATCTTCGAGTGTGTCGCCGACACCGACCGGCATACCTTTTCCTTCATTCAATAAGAGCTGCCGCTTTGCGGCATCAAGGTCGTAACCGATGCCGCTGATACCGTGTTCACCAATATTAAGTAAAAAATTCCGGCCCATCGTGCCGAGACCTATCATTCCAAAATGAGCTTTATCCATAACCTTATTATACGCCCCAGACATCTGCCTTTTCCACGTCGCCTTGATAAACCTGGGGCATATCGATGTACATCCACCACGCGCTCATAACCTTCTGGCAGAACGCCCATTTGCGGATACTCTCGGGATGAAGCCTGAAGCGTGAAGCGAAGACCTGCACGGCATGGTCAAGCAATGCATCGTGATTCGGATGGGCGTCATCAAGCAGCCGCTCGGCGAAATTATTGAGAAAGACCGCAATATCATAGCCGACGTGCCCGACAGCGCCCTTAGGGTCAATGACCTTGAATCCTTCCCGCGTGGAAAGAATGTTCTCGGGATGCAGATCGCCGTGGATGTAATATCTGATGCGGCCTTTCGTCACTTCGCGATAGTATTTCAACGCCCGCACTGCATACGCCGCCGGAAAATCGGTGTCGGCAAAGCCATCCATTCCCGCGAACCAATCATCAACGTCGGAGGCTTCGATCTCACTACCCGTTGCGTGCGTTGAGACGGCGGCAATAATTTCCGCCGCCGGCAACAGCATCTCGGCCTCACGGCCCTTAAAGACCTGAAAGAGGTTCCGGCCCGGATACAGCCGTTCGATCAGGATCGCACGGAGCGGCCGTTCCTCTTCAAGCAAGCGAACACAGTGTTTGCCGCCGCAGTGCCGCAGAAACTCAGCTTCACTGAATATCTCGACAGGGTCCCACGGCGGAGCTATCTTTAGCACGACATCCTCACCGCTATCCCTTTTTGCCGGTGCGACAAAATTATATTCGACGCTGCGAAACGGTTCCGTTACGGAAATATGCCAGTGAGACTCCAATGCACGGATCGTGTTCTCTAAGCCGGCGAGCCATATTCGGCCCGCGTTGCCCAGGCCGGCACGGACGTGCTTCTCCAAACTCTTGCCGACCTTCATCATACCGAACTTGACGAGTGTAAGCGCGTCTCCGACACTTATCAAATGAAACCTCTTCGCGACGCGATACGCCCCACGACATTGATCGAAGGGCGGGAGCTTACGCCTGATCGGCGGTTCGCCCTGACCGTCGTCAGCGAGACGCTCCAACACACTGGCAGCTTTAAGTTCCGAGCGGCCTACAACGTCGTACTGAACGTACCGAACGACGAACTGATAGCGGCGTCATCCGGGAATTTCGGCCAGGCTCTGGCATACGCCTGCCGGCTCGCGGGTAAGAAGTGCACGGTCGTTATGCCCGGCAATTCGGCCCGCGTCAAGGTCGAAGCGGTACGCTCTTACGGGGCGGCGGTCGATCTGATAGACACCGAGAAGGTAACACGCGCCGAACGCATCAAGCAGCTCGCACGCGAACATCCCGAAGCGTACATCGCCAGTGCTTACGACGACCGGCTTGTGATCGACGGAAATGCGACGCTCGCGGATGAGATCGCGGGGATCGGGTTCGATACGGTGGTCGTGCCGGTCGGCGGCGGCGGATTGATCTCCGGTATCATCGAAGGCTTTGAACGTGCTCAGAAAACGGTCGAGATCGTCGGAGCGGAACCTTTGCTCGGCAACGACGCCGCACGTTCGCTCAAAGCAGGCAGGATCATTGCCAATGACCACGAACCGCAAACGATCGCCGACGGAGCACGAACGCTCTCCGTTGGCATCAACAATTTCGCGGTTATGCGACGCGGTGTAGGCGGCATTATCGAGGTGAAGGAAGCCCGGATCGCGGAGGCTGTTCGGCTTTATTACACACGCTGCAGCCTTAAATGCGAACCGACCGGAGCACTCTCGCTAGCCGCCGTACTGCAGGAGCCTCAGCGTTTTACGGGGAAGCGGATCGCCGTGATAGTCAGCGGCGGCAACGTGGACGCCGACACCTATTCACGCCTCATAAAGAGTTGATCACCACAAATACCCGTTTTGCCGGAAACCTTTCCCTCGGCAGCCTGCAACCGATATGGTTCGTCGTATGTGAAGGCCTGATCGAACACCGGACCGCTCATCCCGGGCCGGCGTTTACGCCGCGTTAATCTACGAATGTAACACGGTTTATCTCGTAAAGTGTCGTAACGCCGTGGAAGACCTTTTTCACGGCTGAGGTGCGCAGCGACGAGAGGCCTTCCTTTTCAGCCTGACGCCTGATCTCGGAGCCCGGCCGCCTGTCGATGATCATCTCGCGTATAGTGTCCGACATATCCAGAAGCTCGTGTATAGCGGTGCGTCCGCGGTAGCCTGTGTGGTTGCAGGCATCGCAGCCGACGCTTCGGTAGAGCGTGCTGCCGTGCGGTATATCGCCGCGTCTGAGGCCTGAATCAGAAAGCTCTTCGTCTGAGGGTTCGTAGGGACGCTTGCATGTCGGGCAGAGCATACGCACAAGCCGCTGAGCGAGGACGCAGTTGAGCGACGAGACGAAGTTGTACGGCTCGACACCCATATTTAGGAATCGGCCGATGACGTCAATCACGTTATTTGCGTGGACGGTCGTAAAGACAAGGTGGCCCGTCAGCGCCGACTGTATCGCGATCTGCGCTGTCTCTTCGTCGCGGATCTCGCCGACCATTATCTTGTCGGGGTCGTGTCGGAGTATCGAACGCAGGCCGCGTGCGAACGTAAGCCCCTTTTTCTCGTTGACAGGTATCTGCACGATGCCGTGAAGCTGGTACTCGACAGGGTCTTCGATGGTGATGATCTTGTCCTCGTCATTGCGTATCTCGTTGAGGCCCGCGTACAGGGTCGTTGTCTTACCCGAACCGGTCGGCCCCGTTACAAGCACCATCCCGTACGGCTCCTTTATGTAAACTCGGTAGCGGGCAAGGTCTTCGGGGTCAAAGCCGACGACGTCCAGGTTGAGGTTCTTGAACTCCTCGTTTATCTGTTCTTTATCGAGGATACGAATGACCGCGTCTTCGCCAAAAACAGTCGGCATTATAGACACGCGGAAGTCAACAGTGCGGCCCTTGTAACGTACGCGGAAACGACCGTCCTGCGGGATGCGCCGCTCGGCGATATCCAGCTCGGACATCACCTTGATACGCGATATAAGCTGCTGATGATATGCGATGTCGATCGGATCGACCTTTGCATAAAGGGCACCGTCAATGCGGAATTTGACCTGAACATCGCGCTCACGCGTCTCAATATGGATGTCGGACGCACGGGACTCCATTGCATTATAGATTATCGTATCGACCAGCTTTATGATCGGCGACATATCACTGTCGGACGCGAGGCGGTCGAGGTCGAGGACCTCCTCGCCCTGATCGTTCTCCTTTACAAGCGAGATCTTGAAGCCCGAAGCCGCCTCTTGAAGCACACGCTGTGTCGAATCGCCCTTACGGAGCACGACGTCTATCGCCCCCGCCGTTGCCACATACGGAACGATACGCACGTTAAGGACATTCTCAAGCTCATCGAGGCGTTCGAGGTTGGTCGGGTCGGCCATCGCGACATGCAGATCGCGTCCCTCGCGCCGCAGCGGTACGAATTGGTTCTTGAGCATCAGATCGACCGGAAGCCGCGTTACTTCGTGAACATCGACCGGCGACGGAGCGTCGGGCGGCAGGAGTTCGACATACGGCATACGGTAGCGCCTTGCCTTTTCCTTTGCCTCGATGACCTCGGGCGGCTCGTTCTCGATAAAATCCGACAACTCGATCTTCGGCGACGACACGCCCGAGATGGTTTCTGTAACATCAGCACTCATATATTTACTTACTTTCGCCCGCCGAACGGCCCCGACGAGATCGTTTGTATGATCGGCATATATATCGCCAGCAGAATTATCACAACAATGCCGGCCATGAACAGCAAGATCGCCGGCTCAAGCAGCGTCGTGAGCTGTTCGAGACGCACTTCGGCCTCGGCGTCGTAGAACGCAGCAACTTCGTCCAGCATCTCGCGAAGGCTGCCCGAGCGTTCGCCGATGCCGATCATGTCAAGAGCAAGGTCCGGCATCCAATTGGCATGCTCCAGCGATTCGGTAAAGCCTCGCCCTTCGCGGATAAGCGGCATCACGCCTTGACTGCGGCGACGCAACTCAAGATTGCCTATCGCCTGCGATGCAATGTCCCAAGAGTCCGGCACCGTGATGCCGCCTGACAAAAGCGTTGACATCGAGCGGGAAAGCTGCGCCGCGGTCATATTACGCACAAGCTGTCCTACGATAGGCAGCTTAAGGAACAGCTTGTGCAGCATCAGCCTGCCGTTCGCCGTCCGCAGCCAAACGAACAGGCTGACAAGAACGATCAGTATGAGCGGCAGAAGCCACCAGATGTTCCCGACCACTGCGTTCGATACCGCAAGTACGGCGACTGTGATCGTCGGCAGCGCACGGTTCGCCGCAAGCCCCTTAAAGAGGTCGGACATACGCGGCACGATGTAGAACGTCAGGAACGCGACCATTCCGGTCGCCGTAACAAGAAGGAACGCGGGATACGCCAGCGCACCGCGAAGCTTTCGCGAAAGGGCTACGCTCCGCTTAAGATATGTAACAAACCGGCTGAGAACATCGTCAAGAGCACCGCTCTTTTCACCTGCAAGGATCGACGCAGTGTATATCCTCGGGAAGAGGCCCTGAGCCTCGAACGCCTCCGAAAGCGGAATGCCGTTCTTGATCTTCTCTTCCACGTCAACGAGAACCGTTCGCAGGTTCTCCGATGCCGAACGGGTCTTCAGCAGCCCGATCGCCTGAAGCACCGGAATGCCTGCACGCAAAAGTGCCGAGAATTGCTGGTTGAACAGCAGGAAGTCGCCTTGCTTTACCTTTCCTTTCTTGCTGCCGAACGGCACGACGGACGACAGCCCGTCGCTCGCGGATGATATCGCAAAGACACGGAAGCCGTCGCTCTCAAGGCGTTCCTTAGCGTCGTTCGCCGCGGAAGCCTCGACAACCTTTGTAATAACCTCGCCTGACGGTGTCCCGAGCCGGCAAATAAACTCAGCCATAAATAGACGTGAACCGCAGCCGTAAGCCTTGAGAACGGCTTATCGCAAAATGGAGCGCGGCGGACTGGCGCGGTTCGTTCTGCAGATTATATCACGCAAAGGCACGAAGTTTGTTGCAGGACAACGCCGGCGTTCCGAATAAGGTGCACGAAACAACCAACTTGCATCACTGAACATCTAACCTCTGTCTTGCGTGGACCGGCAGTTTTTCCTTAAGATGAATGTTCAAGCATTGCGACGGGTGATGACAACCAGATCTTGTAAGGCAATTATGGTCCGCGATATTTTCGCGGCTTTTGTTTTCGCTGTCATTTTGACGGCGTCATACACCTTCGTCCCCGCTCAAAACCCGAAACCGACGCCTGTTGGCACACCTGAAGAGGTAGGCATCGGCGATGACTCGCTGCCGGTGAAGGTCAAGACCGATCTCGTAACACTAACGCTCACTGTTACGGACAATTACGGCCGCTATATCTCCGGCCTTAAGAAGAACGCATTTTCAGTAAGCGATAACGGCGAACCGCAGGATATTACCTTCTTCAGCGACAGCGATGCACCGGTCTCGGTCGGGATACTGTTCGACGTTTCGGGTTCGATGAACGGCGAAAAGATCGCAAAGGCCCGCAACGCGCTGTCACGCTTCCTGATGACAAGCCATCCGTCGGACGAATATTTCCTGATCGCGTTCAGTAGCCGCGCCCAGCTTCTGCTCGACCGAACCCGCGACAGCGATGCCGTGCTTCAGAAACTGACGCTTGTTCAGCCAAAGAACGACACTGCCCTTTACGACGCCGTTTACCTCGGCATCGAACGTGTTACGCGGGGCGCACATCAGAAACGCGCCTTGCTCGTGATCAGCGACGGTCAGGACAACGCCTCGCGATACAATTTCACCGAAGTTCGCCGCTTAATAAAGGAGGCGGACGTAGTAACCTACGCTGTCGGCATCATAAGCCCTCATGACCAGTCAACAGCGGTCGGCTTGCAGGGACAGGCATTCCTGGATGAGATAACCTCTGTTACGGGCGGCAAGGCGTTCTATCCGAACACAGATGTAGAGATGGACGAGATCTTTGAACGGATCGCCTTGGAACTCCGGCATCAGTACACTATCGGCTACACACCTAAGGACTTTCAGCCCGACGGCTCTTGGCGTCGTGTTAAAGTTAAGGTGAAACCTCCCCGCGGTTTGCCGCGTCTAACGGTTCGAGCTCGCGATGGTTATTATGCGACGCCCAATACAAGTTACAGATAGAGCATTTCGATGAAAACTCCATTCTACTTTGCAGTATTCATTTTCGCTGCCGCAGCTATCGCGCTTGCGGCCGGAGGAGTGACATCTTCGGCACAAACGGCCGCGGGAACACAGCCTTCACCGACGCCCACACCGTCGCCAAAGCCGACCATCGATGTCTTTGCTGACACGGGCCCGATCACCGTCGAGACCGAGCTTGTCAACCTGAACGTACGGGTCATCGACCGCAATAACAAACCGGTGAATAACCTGACCGAGAAGGATTTCAAGATCTTTGAGGACGGTGTGCCGCAGCAGATCGATTTCTTTTCAAAGTCGCTCATCCCGACAAATTACGCCCTTGTGTTGGACAACTCAGGTTCGCTTCGCTCACAGCTTGAAAAGGTCATTGAGGCAGGCAAAGTTCTCGTCGCAACGAATACCCCTGAGGACGAGACCGCTATTATACGGTTCGTCGGCCGCGACAAGATCAGCATTGAACAGGATTTCACCGCAAATAAGGATGACCTGAACGCCGAACTCGACAACCTCTACATCGAAGGAGGCCAAACGGCGATCATCGACGCAGTGTATCTGGCGGTGGAGAATGTTGATCAGTACGAAAAATCAACATCTGCCGCCGACCGAAAGCGCCGCGCCATTGTCCTCGTTACAGATGGTGAAGATAGGGACAGCTATTTTACGGAGAAGCAGCTCTTTGACCAACTGCGCGAGTCTGAAACGCAAATATATGTCATCGGATTTGTTGACGACCTAAGCAAGGAGGGCGGCTTTATCGGGAAAAGCCCTCAGGCAAAGGCAAAGGCGTTTTTGCAGAGAATGGCGGAAGAGACCGGCGGGAAGGCCTATTTCCCCTCAAGTACCGCCGAACTGAACGGCATTGCAAAGGACATTGCGAGCGAGCTTAGAACGCAGTTCTCGATCGGCTATCTGCCGTCAAACGACCGTAAGGACGGCACCTACCGCAACATCCGCGTACAGGTCGCAGACGGCCCGAATAAGGAAAAGCGTATCGCCATCACCCGAACCGGCCGCGTCGCGGATAACGATGACCTAAAGCCGGGCAAAACGCCCGCGCCGACGCCGCCAAAGAAACAATGATCCTAACAAAAGGACGAGGCCGAAACGGCCTCGTTCTTTTGTTAGGATATATGCTGCTCGGGAACACTTCCCGAGATCTTCTTGCGGGTTGTCTCGCCCGTGACAAGCACCGGAATGCCTTCGTCAACCTCGCTGTGCGGGCGCGGAATTATGTGCACCGCCGTAACAGTACCGACCTTTCTGGCGGCAGCCGCACCTGCATCGACAGCAGCCTTCACGGCACCGACCTCGCCCCGAACGATCGCAGTTACCAAACCGGCATCGATCTTCTCGTAACCGACCAGCGTTACATTGGCCGCCTTGACCATAGCATCAGCCGCCTCGATCATTGCAACAAGGCCAAAACATTCGACCATTCCAAGTGCTTCCATAACCTTCGTTCTCCGGCAGTGCCGTTCTCGACGATCCCTTATTTCATTATGGTCATTACGATGACCACCAATGCCGCGATAAGGAATATCACAAAACAGATCAACAAATAAAGCCGGTCAGCATTACGTCCGGGCACATCCCAAACGACCTTCGTCGGCATTCTCCTGCCGGCACGCGTACGCTTTTTCTCCGAAACAGGAGCCTTTGGAGACTCAGTTTCTTCCGGCGGCAATGAAGTATCGCCTTCCGCCGGTTCCGGCGCGGCCACTTCAGCTTCGGCCTTCTCGATCGACGTTCCGCAGTTGTAACAGAACATCGTATTCTCGCGAATATCGACACCGCACTTGCTGCACTTCTCCTTTTCCGGCACGGTGCCTTCCATACTGCGGCCTACAATCGGGCAAAGACCTCCTTTTCCTCGCCGAGGTCGCGAGCCGAAGGCGTCAAGATGGTTTTCGCAGTGATATAGATCTTTTTGCCGGCCGACACGGCACGCCGGACATCATCCTCGCTTACAAAATCGACAGGAACCGGCGGTTTATCGGCCTCTGACACAGTTGGCGGATAAACATGATGCACGATGGTCTGCGGCGGCGCCGGGATCGGAGTGAATGCAGGCTTCGGCTGCGCGTCGATATACTTGCTTAAAAATGAATCAACGATCGCCGCAATGTCCTCGCGTGTTACTTTCGGGCGTTCAGCAGGGGCCGACAGCGGAATATTAACGCCGTCGTTCGACGGGACAAAGCTGTTTATAGGGTGCGTCTCGAACGCAACACGCTTCAGATCGATCAAGTGAAGCGGCGAAACATTATCCGAAGTAACATTTCCGCCCCACGAACCGCAGCCGAGCGTCATTGACGGCGAAAGATCGGTCGTCAGGCCGATCGCTCCGTGCGTCGTTGGCGAGTTGATGATCGTACGCGCTGCGGGCATCTTTGAGCCGAATTCGATCGCTGCATTTCGATCCTGCGTATGCATTCCGGCTGTATGGCCCATTCCGCCGTAGCTCAGTATCTCAAGGCATTTTTCAGCGCCTGCGGCGACACCGTCAGCAACAAAAAAACCGAGAAGCGGCGAGAGCTTCTCCATGGACCACGGAAAATCGCGGCCGACGCCGCCGCAATCGGCAATAAGGCAGCGTGTACGATCGGGAATCGTCACGCCCGCAAGATCGGCGATATATTTTGCAGACTTGCCGACGATGCCCGCATTGAGCGTCCGCTGTGGCGAAAGAAGCACCTTTGCGACCGCTTCCGCGTCCGAGGGACTGAGAAAATACGCACCTTGGGCGATAAATTGTTCGCGCACCTGGGCAGCGATCGGGGCGTCGGCGACAACGGATTGCTCAGATGCGCAGATGGTACCGTTGTCAAAGCATTTTCCCGTAAGGATATCAGCTACGGCCTTGGCGATATTTGCGGATCTTTCGACGAATACCGGAACATTGCCAGGACCGACGCCGAACGCCGGCTTTCCGGACGAATACGCTGCACGCACAAGCCCTGTCCCGCCGGTCGCGAGTATCACTGCGGTCCGTTTATGCCGCATCAGCGTATCCGTACCCTCGATCGTCGTGAGGGTCAGGCACTTGACGGCATCGGCAGGCAGGCCGTGTTTAATGCCCTCTTCGCGCATAAGGCGCGCGGTCTCCGCGATGCAGTTCACTGCTGACGGATGCGGTGAAAGGACGATAGTATTGCGCGACTTTATTGCGATAATGATCTTATAGATAGCGGTCGATGTCGGATTGGTCGATGGGATAATTGCCGCAACGACGCCTTTCGGGCTTGCGATCTCGACGATGCCTTTTGTTTCTGAAACGACACCGACCGTCTTCAATCCCTTGAAGTAGTTCCAGACATCCTCGGCGGCAAAACGGTTCTTTTCGCGTTTATCTTCAGCGATGCCGAAACCCGTCTCGTCGTGGGCCATTTGCCCCAGTCGAAATGCATCCGCCAGTGCGGCCTTGGCCATCGCGTCGCAGATCGTGTCGATACGGTCTTGATCAAAGCGCGACAGAAGCGTAAAAGCCGCGTATGCGGCCTCGACGGCATCACGTGCCTCCTGTTGTGCAGCAAGATCCTTATCGCTCATCAAAACAACCTAACGAAAAGATCGGCCGGTAATACCGCGGCCGATCAGTTCTAAGCTAATGTCAGCGCGTCTTTGTCTTGGTCGAACCGGCAGTACCTGAAGTGGCCGATGTACTGCCCGAGCCAAGCTGCTTTTCAGCACCGCTAAGGGCCTTTTCATCAGGGCTGTTACCGACCTTTCCGCCTTTTGGAAGGACTCGTTCGACCTCGCTGTGCGGGCGAGGGATAACATGTACGCTGATCAGCTCGCCGACACGCCGTGCAGCGGCCGCACCGGCATCGGTCGCCGCCTTAACCGCACCGACATCGCCGCGGACGAATATCGTTACATAGCCTGCGCCGATATATTCCTTGCCGACCAATTGGACGTTCGCGGCCTTCACCATTGCATCAGCGGCTTCGACTGCCCCGACGAACCCCTTTGTTTCAACCATTCCGAGTGCTTCAAAACTCATAAATTCCTCTCAATAAGATCAATGACACGAGTCCGCCAAACCGACTTTCGTATGCCTAAAACTATCACGCAAAACGGTGGTAACGCAAGACACTGACAAGCTTTGTAAAATGCCGTAAGTCTTTAGATACGTCCTTTTAGACAACATAGTGTTTTTTTGTTAAACTTGCAGTCGATATATTGGGTCAGGCACTTCTTGAATGTCACAAACATTAGGCGAAAAACTCCGGGAAGCCCGTGAAGCACGCGATATTTCTATCGGCGAGGTAGCTGAGCAAACCCGCATCTCACCTCATTACGTTGAATCGATCGAACGCGACGATTATAAACCCCTGCCCGGCGGGATATTTAATAAAGGCTTCGTCAAATCGATCGCGAAATATGTCGGCGTCGATGAACAAGAGGCTCTTGCCGATTATGCGCGGCAGGCCGCGGCGGCGGAAATGGCGCAAAGTTCAGAACAAGTGCTCTATCGGCCCGAGGTTCTGACGGACGATCATTCGGGACGTTCGATGGTTCCGACCGTTATTACCGCTATCTTGATCTTGGCGATAATGACGGCAGCCGTGCTGCTCGGTTTACGTTATCTTAATTCGAAAGAAGAAACGGTGCACACTGCGCCGCAAACGCCGGCGAATTCTGCCGCGAACTCTAACACGCAAGAGGCTCCGCAGACCGCGGGCGTATCGCAGCCTGCAATGGGAGACGTAAAAATGGAGTTCAAAACCACGACGCAGCCTGTGCGTGTTGAAACGGTCGTTGACGGCGAAAAAAGGGATGATGTTGTCGCCGCGGGATCAACTGTGCAGTTCGACCCGAAGGAAAGCATAACTTTTAACTATAATCGTTGGAATTCGGCGGTCGTGCAGCTGTCGATCAACGGAAAGCCGATCACATTGCCGTCCGAGCCGATCGGCAATCCGAAGGGCCAGCGGATCGAATTCACCATAAATAAGGATAATCTTTCGCAGATATACTCAGGCGGAGCGATCGTAAGCGGGACGTCGCCGGCCAATACCGCAGCACCTACGGATCAAACGCCTGCCGCACCCGCCGTGCGAAAGACGCCGGCGCCTTTGCCGGCTAAGCCCACAGCAGCCAACACTGCTGCCGCGCCGGCTGCGAACACATCCGGCAACGGGCCTGCGGCGAATACGAAACCGGCTCCGCCAAAAACGACGGCGACGCCAAAACCGGCAGCACCGCCCGTCAACAGAAGCCATTAATGGCTGTCGATCGTTCTCAAATGCCCGTCCGGTTGCACGGGCATTTTTATTTGATCGAACTGTTGTTTATAATTGCGTATGGAAATCAGCGAAATTCTAGAAGGCTTAACATTTGACGACGTACTGCTCGTCCCGTCCTATTCCGATGTACTCCCGAGCGAAGCGGACGTCAGCACAAAATTCTCGCGAAATATCGGCCTGAACATTCCTCTATGTTCATCGGCGATGGATACGGTTACAGAAGGTGCTCTCGCCATAGCCCTCGCACAGCAGGGCGGCATCGGCGTCATTCACAAGAACTTCAGCATCGAACAGCAGGCCGAAGAGGTTGATAAGGTCAAGCGGAGCGAATCCGGCATGATCGTCGATCCTGTGACCATCGAAAAGGAAAGCCTCGTTACAGATGCTCTGGCGATAATGCAGAGGTATCGGATAAGCGGCGTGCCTGTTACCGATTCGGACGGGCGGCTCGTAGGTATAATCACAAATCGCGATCTCAGGTTCGAGACCCGATTCGACATTCCGGTGTCCGAGATAATGACGCCGCAGCCGCTCGTAACGGTGCCGGTCGGCACCACGCTTGACGAGGCTAAGGTAACGCTACAGAAACACAGGATCGAAAAGCTCCTCGTCGTTGATGATCAAGGCCATCTCAAAGGCTTGATAACGGTTAAGGATATTCAGAAAGCGATCAACTTCCCTTTTGCCGCAAAAGACGAGCTTGGCCGGCTTCGATGCGCCGCTGCTGTCGGTGCCACCGGCGACTTTCTCGAAAGGGCGTCTCAACTCGTTGCTTCGCGCGTTGATGCGATCGTTGTTGATACGGCTCATGGCCACAGTTCACGCGTCATAAATGCGGTCAGGCAGGTCAAGAAAAAGTTCCCTGATATCGAGGTAGTCGCGGGAAATATAGCGACCGCCGATGCTGCACGGGCATTGATAGACGCCGGAGCGGATGCCATCAAGGTCGGTATCGGCCCCGGCTCGATCTGCACTACGCGGGTCGTAACCGGTGCGGGCGTTCCGCAGATATATGCGATCAATGAGTGTGTACGCGCGGCGGCAGGAACCGGAGTGCCGGTGATAGCGGACGGCGGCATCAAGTTCTCCGGCGACGTTGCCAAGGCGATCGCCGCCGGTGCTGACAGCGTAATGATCGGTTCGCTCTTTGCCGGAACGGAAGAGGCTCCGGGCGAGGTTATTTTGTTCCAGGGCAGGAATTTCAAGACATATCGCGGAATGGGCTCGATCGGTGCGATGAAGAAAGGGTCGAGCGATCGCTACTCGCAGGAAGGCACCGTGTCCGATTCCAAATACGTTCCCGAAGGCATCGAGGGCCGCGTTGCGTATAAAGGAACCCTTGCCGAAATGGTTACGCAGCTCATCGGCGGACTGCGTTCGGGCATGGGCTACACGGGCTGCCGCACGATCAATGAGCTTCAGCACGATACGCGATTCGTGCGTATCACATCCGCCGGCTTGCGTGAATCGCACGTCCACGACGTTATCATTACAAAAGAAGCGCCGAATTACCGCATCGAAAGCTAGTGCGCCGCTGCGGATAACAGCATTTTTCAAATGCAGTTATCGAGCCATTCTGTTATATAATATGCGGTTTGGTAGTTGAGGATATTCACACTGACAGGAAGAATGACGATGCATCATAAGATCAGGATTTTAATGATAGTTTTTGCTGTATTCAGCATTGCCGCGGGTCTTGCCGCATATCGGCTTACGGATACACATGCAAGCGTTGCGGAACACTGGATAAGCGTTGACAGCAAAGAGTTGAGTACGGTAATCGAGCGGCGTGCGGCTGATGCCGGATCATCATTAAAGGGATTGCACGTCGCATCGACCATTGACGGCATTGCGTTGCTTCGGCTCAATGAGATGCAAACCGAAGAACTCTCGCAGGCAATGCACGAATACTTCAACAAGTGCGGCGGCTTTGTAGCACACGACAGCGAAGCCGACGCCATCGCATGGCTGACGGACATGAGGGCTGCCGCGGCAAAGCAAAGCCTGATAACCTACACGATCGACAATCAGGCTGCGGTCAATTCGATGCTGAGTCAGACCAGTGAATTTCAAAATCGCCAGACGATCATCGATCTTTCGGGTTTTCCGAATCGCCGTTACAATCAGCCGAGCGGCCTTGATTCCGCGAATTGGATAAAGGCAAAGTGGGAGGCTCTCGCTGCCGGCCGAAGCGATGTGAGCGTAGCGTTCTTTAATCATCCTGCGAACGTATCCCCGCAGCCCTCGATCATAATGACGATCACCGGCACCGAACTTCCGAATGAGATCGTCGTTGTCGGCGGCCATCAGGATTCCATCAATCTCAGCGGCCAAACGCTTCCCGCTCCGGGTGCAGACGACGATGCGTCAGGGATCGCGTCAATGACCGAAGCGATCCGCGTCCTGATGACAAAGAACTTTCGGCCTAAGCGTACGGTCCAATTCATGGCATATGCTGCCGAAGAGGCCGGACTCAAAGGCTCAAAGGACATCGTTGCGGCCTATCAGGCACAGAATAAGAATGTTGTCGGCGTCATACAGCTCGATATGACGAATTACAAGGGTTCGCCCGGATACGACATCGTCCTGATGACGGACTACACGAACGCTGCGCAGAACACATTCGTAACAAATCTGATCACGGCCTATCAGCCGACACTGACCGTTGGGACATCATCGTGCGGATACGGCTGTTCTGATCACGCTTCGTGGTACAACAAAGGTTATGCCGCCTCGATGCCTTTCGAGGCGATGATGAATCAGGATAATCCCTACATTCACACTGCGAATGACACGATCGCGCAGTCGGGTGACAACGCTAATCACGCGCTGAAGTTCGCGAAACTCGCGATATCGTTCGTCGGTGAGTTGGCAAAGGGTTCATTTGCCACTCGTGGTGTGCCGTTCGATTTTGACCGCGACGGCAAGGCCGATCGATCGGTCTTCAGGCCTTCACAAGGCACGTGGTACGTTGACCGCAGCCAAAGCGGCAGTTTTGCGATGCAGTTCGGCATAGCGACCGACCGCATCGTTCCCGCAGATTACGACGGCGACGGAAAAGCCGATATCGCGGTCTATCGGCCGTCGCAGGGTGCGTGGTACATCTACAACAGCGGAACATCCACGGTACGCATAGAGCTCTTCGGAACCGCGAATGACATTACCGTTCCGGGCGATTACGACGGCGACGGCAAGGCAGACATTGCGGTTTACCGCCCGTCAACCGGCACTTGGTGGATCAACCGAAGCACTGCCGGGCTGCTTGCGACCGCCTACGGCATTTCGACCGACATTCCGGCGCCGGCCGATTATGACGGCGACGGCAAGACTGATATTGCGGTCTATCGGCCGGATACAGGCTATTGGTATCAGAATCTATCTACGGGGCAGCAGAAGATAACGCGGCTCGGCTCGGTCGGCGACCAGGTCGTACCGGCTGATTACGACGGCGACGGCAAGGCCGACATCGCACTCTTTCGTCCGGCCGAAGGTAACTGGTACATCATCAAGAGCACGACGGGAGCGACTACCGTTACAAATTACGGCGTTAACGGCGATCTGCCGGCACCCGCCGATTTCGACGGCGACGGCAAAGCGGATATTGCGATCTTCCGCCCGTCAACCGGTACTTGGTGGATCAACCGCACAAGCTCCAACTGGCTCGTTGTTCAATACGGCAGTAACGGCGACCAACCGGCGCCCGGAGCATTTGTCCGCTGACCTGCCAATTTCCTGAACGGATATTTGAGGTTGCCTTAAACGGCAGCCTCTTTTTTTGCGCTCGACGCAGATGAGTGCGCGCAGATCGCGGCCTCAGTTCTTGAACTTCTTACGCGCGGTGCCTGCTTCCGACTGTCGCGAGAGTTAAAATTGACAGAAAATTAGCTCGCGATCGCTGCAAAAGCCAAAAATATCGTTACAGATCCCTTCCGACCGATGTCAAAGTCTTTCTAAATAATGTCAAAGTCTTTCCAGGTGGGATATTTTATTAACGAGGACGGTACGACCGACACGATGAACGCTTGTATCGACGTCATAAATCGCTTGGCCATTCATAAGAATTTTAGAATTGCCACTAGCTTTAGCTTTTTGCATTGGGAATTGCCACTAGCTTCAGCTAGTGGAGAGCAAAGACAGGAAAGGGCTTGGGCTTTAGCCCAATGTTCGGCTAAAGCCGAAAGAGCTGTTTGCAGCATACAACCACGCCATAAATGGCGTGGCAATTCAAAGCAGTCAGCGAACGAAACAAAAATAATGAAAACACCACTTCGAGCCGGAATTACTGTTAAAGAGATCTGTGACGGATCCGTAAACCGCGCGCTTCATCCAAGCTCTTCTGCGGCTCGTTCCCATTCGGCGTAAAGGTTCTTGATCCGCGTCTGTATCTCGTTATGTTCCTTGGTCAAGGCGGAGAGCACGGCAAAATCTGCGGCGGCGTCAGGCTCGGCCATTTTCAACGACAACGCTTCCGCTTCGGCTTCGAGCTGCGGGATAGTTTTTTCCAGCTCCGCGATGCACTTTTCCAGATGCAGACGCTGATTCTTTGATAATGATCGTACGACTCGGCGGCCCGGTGCGGCATTTGAAACCGCGGTCGCGGCGATTTCCGTCGTTGTTGTTTCGGCGGCCGTACGCAGCTTCCACTCATGGAACTCGGTGTAGTTGCCTTTATGATCGAGCACGCTTCCGTCCGCCTCGAACGAAATTATCTGCGTCGCGAGTTCATCAAGAAAGAAGCGATCGTGGCTGACCGTTATTATCGTGCCGGGAAACTCGCGGAGCGCGGCTTCGAGAGCCTCGCGTGCCGGAATATCAAGGTGGTTCGTCGGTTCATCAAGCACCAGAACGTTCTTTTGCGAGTAGATCAGCTTTGCAAGCGAAAGCCGGCCCTTTTCGCCGCCGGAAAGCGTCGCGACCTTTTTCTCGATATCGTCGCCGAAGAAAAGGAACCTTGCAAGGAATGATCGAAGCTCGACATTCTCGGCCGTCGGCGCGACACGGCGAAGCTCATTGATGACATCGTTCCCTTCGTAAAGATCGTCGAGCGACTGCGAATAGTAGCCGATATCCGTCTTTGTGCCCCAAGTTATACGTCCGTTGAGTTCGCGGATCTGCCCCAGCAATGTCTTTAGAAGCGTAGTTTTACCTGTGCCGTTCGCACCTATGACACCAAGTACGCCGCCTCGATGCAGAGCTATATTGATGCCGCCTGCGAGCACCTTTTCACCATAGCCGATCGCCAGATCCTCTGTCGTAAGCACATTGTTCCCTGCACGTTCGACGTTCTTCAGTTTGAAGTTGCCGCCGCTCTTTTCCGACGGCACCGCTTCGATACGCTCCATCCGCTCGAGCATATTGCGGCGTGATTTTGCCTGTTTGGTCTTTTGGCCTTCAAGGTTGCGGCGTATGAACTCCTCGGTCTTATTGATCAGAGCCTTTTGATTCTCGTATTCACGCTGTTGCTGCTCGCGACGAAGTTCGCGCTCGACGAGATAGCTTGAGTAGTTGCCCTTGTAAGAGATCGCCTTGCCCCGATCGATCTCGATGACGCGCGTCGTCGTCCGGTCGAGGAAATACCGATCGTGGCTGATCACAACGTAGGCTTTGTCGTAGTCTTTAAGGAAGTTTTCGAGCCACTCTACGGCGTCAACATCGAGGTGGTTCGTCGGCTCATCAAGCAAAAGTACATCGGCATCCGAAAGAAGCATCCGGACCATTCCGAGTCGATTCTTTTGCCCTCCGGAAAGCTTTGCGGCCTCCTGCTGCCACTTCGTACGGTCAAAGCCCATGCCCATAAGGATCGATTCCGCCTTTGCAGCATATGAGAAACCGTCGAGCTGTTCGAACCGCGTCTGAAGATCGGCGTAGCGGCCGAGAACTGCGTCGGAATGATCGGTCGCCATTTGGACTTCCAGCACGCGCATCTCAGCTTCGATATCGTGTATCTCTTTGAACGCTGACAGCGCGGCAGTGTGAACGGTCTCACCGGCGTTGAATTCGACGTGTTGATCGAGCAGTCCGAGCTTTAGCCCGCTTGCCCGGATCACTTCACCGCCGTCAGGCGATTCGCTGCCCGTAACAAGGCGAAATATCGTCGTCTTGCCCGCACCGTTCCTTCCTACGAGGCCCACCTTTTCTTCGGGGTCGATCTGGAAAGACACGCCGCGCAGCACATCATCGCCGCCGTATGACCTTTGAACATTTGAAAGTCTGAAGAGCACTTTGAAACTAAAAAGGTGAAGGCGAGCCGAACTCGTCCCTCACCAAATTTATCGACCGCCGATCCGGCCTACTTTTTCGCCGCAGGAGCCGCAGGAGCCGCAGGTGCCTTCTCAGCCGGCTTCGTATCCTTTGCCGGAGCATTGGCGTTCGCCTTCGGGCTCTCGCCGGCAGTGTTGCTGTTCGAATTACCGGCAGGAGTCGAATTGGCCGCCGGAGCCGTGTTCGCCGGACTCGCCGGACGCGCTCCGCTAAGCTCATTCGGATTCTCTACCACCTTTTTTGCAAGGTAATTTTCGATCTTCGCTTCGTTGAGAGCTATCGTTTGGTACGCGGCAGTGAGAAGCTGCTTGCGCGTGTCAACGAGAGACTTCTGAACCTGCTCGCGAACGCCGGGGCTTTCAAGCGTCAACGCCTCATCCTTATCGCTGCGATCCTGCAGTTTGAGAATGAACAACTTCCCCTGCGCGCGTGCCGTAACGATCCCGCCGACCTGAAACTGCGGATTCATAAGATAGGCCGCCGTCGCATCAGAGAACTCCTGCTTGAGATCGTCTTCGGATATGTAGCCGAGATCGCCGCCTTGGAACTTGCTCTGATCCTCGCTGAATTCACGCGCCAGATCCGCGAACTGCTGCCCGGCCTTTAACTTCCCAACGATCTCATTCGCCTTTGCGACGGCAGACACTTCATCAATGGTCGTATCGCCTTCGCCGCTGTTGCCCGGATCGACAATGATCGCGGCAAGCTTCACGCCTTTGCGTTTTACAAAAGCCTCTTTATTACCATCGTAGAACGCCTGGATCTCGCTGTCTTTGGGTGCTTCGATCTTTCCTGTGATCTTTTCAACGAGCTTCTGCGTGGCAAGCCCCTTCTTGATCTGGTCGCGAAGGATAGCATCAGTAACGCCCTGGTCCTTCATTTCCTTCTCGATCTGGTCGGCAGATTTACCGCTCTGCGTCTTTTGCTTGTTAATTTCGGCAGTTATTTCTTCTTCCGTCGGAACCGTCCCTTCCTTTTCGGCCCTTTGGAACATAACTTCCTGTTGGATCAGGCCGTCGAGGACCTGCAGCCGCGCACTCGCGAGTTCCAGCGGCGAGAAGCGCGATTCTTGGCCCTGAGCCTGGATCTTGACCGCGCGGTCAACATCCTCCATTTTGATCGCCTTGCCGTTCACAGTGGCCGCTGTTTCATTCGACCCATTACTCACAGGGCCGCTTCCGCCGCACGCCGCTATAAAAATAGCGGTCAATAATGCACCGGAAAGCGCCGCTCCGGTCCTCACTTTTTTCAGCACAATTGCATTGTCTCCTTTCTGACGTCTTATCATAACTTGACTAGTCCCGTTTATGTTTGTTATAAATGCTGTTTTTGAGTTTTAACGAAAACTCTTGATACCTCGTAATAGGAGGTGGTTATTATGGCAAAACGCTGCGACATCTGCGGGAAAGGCCCGCAATTCGGAAACAACGTATCACACGCTAATAACAAAACGCGTCGACGTTTCAACCCTAACCTTCAATCGGTTCGCATCCAAGCATCTGCCGGCGGTAACGTGCGGGCCAAGGTTTGCACGCGCTGTATCAAATCCGGCAAGATCACAAAGGCTGCGTAACGGTCACATTGACAAATATCACTGTTTCTTCAACGCCCGGCTCGTTCCGGGCGTTCCTTTTTTCCGCTTACGCTGCGATCGCGATGCAGTCGATCTCGACCCGCGCATCGCGCGGCAGACGTGCCGCCTGAACGGTTGCCCGTGCGGGCTTGTTCTCGTTGAAGAATCTTGCGTACACCTCATTCATCGCGGCAAAATCATTCATATCCGCCAAAAATACTGTTGTCTTAACCACGCTATCCAGGCTCGCACCGGCTGCTGTCAGTACTTCGGAAAGATTCTTTAAGACCTGCTCGGTCTGTTCGGCGACCCCGCCCGCGACAAATTCGCCCGTGGCGGTGTCAATAGGGATCTGGCCGGAGCAAAACACGGTATTCCCTGCCTTGACCGCCTGCGAATACGGGCCGATCGCTCCCGGCGCCTTTTCAGTTGAAATGATCTCGTTCATAGCAATACACCCCTTCCCCGAGGTCTCAAGCAAAAGGCGAATTGTAACAAATAAAATGCGAAAAAGAAAGTAAGACCGGCGACAGGCACAGAGCTAAGAGTTATGGCGCTCGACAGCGATAACGCCGGGCACGTTCGAGATGGCCCTGAGAACCTTATCGAGATGCTTTTTATCAAAGACCTCGACGGTTACCTCGATCGTGCCTACATCTTCCTTTGAAACGCTTGCACGAGCGTCGCGGATCCCTGTTTTGATCTCGGCGATGGCATTTGTGATGCCGGCGAGCATACCTGTGCGGTTCTCGGTCGTTACGAGAATATGCACTGATTGAATTTGATCCGCGCCGCCCTTTGCCCATTCGACCTCAACGATCCGGTCGCGATTGGCCATTAACTGTGTGACATTCTTACAGCGCCGGTTATGCACGACGATTCCCTTGCCGAGGGAAATATAGCCGATGATATCCTCGCCGCGGAGCGGATTGCAGCAGCGGGCGCGCGTCGTGAGCAGATTATCCACACCCTTGACCACGATCGCATCTTCTCCCAACCCTATCAGGCGGCCGACAGCCTTGATGCCGGTTGTGAGCTTTGTCTGCTTTTTCTTCTCAGGGTCATGCTCATCGAACTTATCACCGAGAAATTTTGCGAGAACATTTCGCGGAAGCGTCTTGCCGTAGCCGACCGATGCGAGCAGGTCCTCACTGCGGCTGAGGCCGTAGTCATTGGCGATACGCTTCATCTCCTGCTCATTGTTCAGCAGTTTCTTCGGTGTTACCCGGAAGCGGTCGGCCTCGCGTTCAAGCAGCTTTCGCCCGATCTCGATCGATTCTTCACGCTGCTGAAGCGAGATCCAGTGCCGTATCCTGTTGCGGGCCTTGCTGGTCGCAACAAAGCTCAGCCAATCCCTCGACGGCTTCGAATTCTGCGTCGTCAGTATCTCGATGACCTCGCCGTTCTGAATCTCGTGCCGCAGCGGGACAATGCGGCCGTTCACCTTTGCACCGGTGCATGTATCGCCAACAACAGAATGAATGGCATAAGCAAAGTCGATCGGCGTCGAACCCCGCGGCAATGCGATGACCTTGCCCATTGGCGTGAATGCATAAACATCCTTCGGAAAGAGATCGAGTTTTAACGCTTCGACAAAATCCTCGGAGTCATCGATAGGATCGTTGCCGTCAACCAGCGGCAGCAGGAGCTTTTCGACCGTTTTCCGCAGTTCATCGAGCGTATCGTCCTCCTGATGAGCACCGAGTTTCTTCTCCTTATATTTCCAATGCGCGGCAACGCCTTCCTCGGCAACGTGGTGCATTTCCTCGGTGCGGATCTGCACCTCGAACGCCTGGCCCGTCTTGTCGATCACTGAAGTGTGCAGCGATTGGTAAAGGTTATCCCGCGGATTCCCGATCCAATCTTTGAACCGATCCGGCACGGGCGACCACACATCGTGGATCACGCTGAGTGCGAGATAGCAGTATTTTCGATCGTTCGGCGTTATTATCCGTGCAGCCAGAAGATCATAGACCTGCTCGATCACGATCTTTTGCTTCTTGAGCTTTTTCCAGAGTGAGTAGAGGCGTTTGACGCGGCCCTCGATCGCGACATACGGTATCTCATTCTCGGTCAGCTTTTCGGCAATGGTTGACTTTATGCGTTCAAGCGTGGCTTCCAACTCCGGCCGCCTTACGTCAACCTCGTTTGCCAGCCGCTTGTACTCTTCGGGGTAGATATTTTGGAATGAGAGGTCCTCTAGCTCGCTGCGAAGCTTACCCATGCCGAGCCGATGGGCGATCGGAGCGTATATGTCCAATGTTTCCTGAGAGATGCGCGCTCGCTTCTCGGGCCGCAGGAACTGCATTGTACGCATATTATGAAGCCGATCGGCAAGCTTGATCAGCACGACGCGCACGTCCGTTATCATGGCAAGCACCATTTTGCGGACATTCTCGGCTTGCTGTTTTTCTTTTGAAAGGCTGCTAATATGGGCGATCTTGGTAAGGCCGTCAACCAGATTGGTGATCTCGTCACCGAAATACTGTTTGATCGTGTCGAGGTCGACGAGCGTATCCTCGACCACATCGTGAAGAAGCCCCGTCGCAACGCTCACTTCATCGAGGCGCTGATCGGCCAAGATATCCGCAACTGCTATCGGATGGACGAGATACGGCTCGCCGGACGCCCGCGTTTGGCCGCGATGATGCAGTGCTGAGAACATATACGCCCTGCGTATAAGGTCAACATTCGCCGCGGGGCGGTTGACAAGCACTTTTTCTATCACGTCCTCAATGCGAATCATAACGGTCGCCTAAAGGGCAGAGACAAAACAAGGCGATGCTCATTCAATAGTAAATGAGCATCGCCGTCTTGGAAAGAAAGATCGGACTACTTATTAGCGTTAGCGTTCGCTGCTGCTCCCTTCTCGGCCTCTTCCTTTGCAGCGGCTCGGGCATCCTGCTCAGCGGTTATCGATTTGACGACATCGCTGAGTGATGAGAACGCATTCTTTGCGGCATCCGAGGCATCCTTCAGGCGATCACGCTCGGCGGTATTGCCGTCCATCTCTGCGATACGCATTGCCTGATTCGTCAAAGCCGCCTTGTATGAACGCACCGACTCGAACACCTTGAATATCTCGCTGTCGATGGCCAGCTGTATGTCGTTGAGGCTCTTTAGATCGAGCGAGGCCGCATTCTTGACCTCGGGAGGCTCAAGAGCGAGTGCCTGATCGACATACTTCTGCCCTTCTTCAACACACTGCTTCAGTTTTGTAAAGTCATCTGCATTAGCAGGCTTTACGAACTGGAACACGTCTTTGCCGTCCTTCTTTACTGTTTTCTTCGTAGCCTCAGTGTCTGAGATATCATTGGCACAACTGTTCGCCTTTGACGCCAACGAACTCAATGCACGAGCCCTCGCGGTTATCGGCATCGAAGCATCGTCAGCGATCTGGAGCTGCCATTGGCGGGCCTCGTCCTTCTGATCCAAGGTATCGAGAAGATTCGCTATCGCACCGGTCGTGCTGTTAACCGCAGAAAGATCGGCAAAATACTGTCGTTGAAGATCGGCGCTGTTCTTATTCTGCTCGTACTTTGCTGTAACGTCAGTAAGGTCCTTCGCCATCTGCGGAAGGCTCTTCTTATACTCGTCAAGAGCCTGTTGCGCGTATTCCTTCTTACTTCGGTCGCCGATGTACATCGAATGCAGCGTTCGAGCGAGTGATAGTTGTGCAGTACGGCCTTCCATCGTCGTCCCGTTGGGGTCGAGCGATGCAGCATAGCGGAATAATCTTTCCGCATCAGCGAACTTACGGTCCTTATACGCCTTTGAGCCATCCACGAGGTTCTTTCGTGCCATGACCTTGTTGTAGTAAGAACAGTTCGTTCCCAGCAAGACGGCTCCGGCGACCAGCGCCAACAGCCAAAAACGAGACAATCTCATTATTAACTCCATTTAACGACCCGCATACCGCGTAGCCCGCAAACAATCATGAGGGCCGGCGATAATTACAGGCACAAATTAGTTCGCCAGATCGTCGATCTGCAGCCCGATCGGCGAGGCACCGGCCATTTTAACCGCATCAATGACCTTGACAACGTCGCCGTAACGAATGGTCTTCGGCGCCTTAAGGAACAGCGTCTTTTCGACCTCGTTGGTTCCTTCACGCAGCACGCCGTTCTCTTCGCGCTGTTTGAAGATCTCACGCAGTCGGTTTGTCAGCTTTTCCGTATCGCCAACCGAACCGAACGGCTCGTTGTTGAGCGTAACACTGCCGTCCGAGCTATTGATGCCCACGACCAAGGTCAGCGGGTTAGGCTTAACGGCTACTGTCGGGTCATTCTTCGGCTCCGCCGGAACCTTCGCCTCAAAACGGCTCGGCTTCATCGGCGTGATGACCATAAAGATGATCAGAAGTACGAGCAATACGTCGATCAGCGGCGTTACGTTGATCGAAGGGACCGCCCCGTCGGAGCTGCCTGTTGACATTCCCATATTCTTAAATACCTCCCGGCCATAAAGGCCCGTTAAGCGAGGCTACTTATTCTTTAGGAGCGTCCGCCCCTTTCTTCTTATCCGCTACAAGGCCGACCTTGTCGATATCCTGCTTTCGGATGGTATCGATCGCTTTTACGACCTGGCCATATTCGACATCAATACCGCTCTTGATATAAACGATACGTTTTTCGGGCGTTTTGCCTTCCATACGCTTCTTTATCACTTCGCCGAGCTGATCAAGGGGAAAGACGTCCTTTCCGATGTAGAAATTGTTGTTATCAGGTATCGCAATGATCACCGAAGTGTCTTTTGCGATATCCGCATCCTCATCAGGACTGACCATGTCGCGCGGCAGATTTACCGACACGCCTGCTTGCAGCAGCGGCGTTACGATCATGAAGATGATCAAGAGCACCAGCATGACATCCACCATCGGAGTTACATTGATCTCCGAGTTGAATTCATTGGTTCCGCCAACTTGCATTCCCATAGCAATATTCTCCTAACTCGTTCCGGGCCGCCATCGGCCCGGACATCGAACTAACCGCGGAGGCTCTTGCCGCGCTGCTTGATAAAGTAATCGACGAGTTCTGACGCCGAGTTCTCCATCTCGACACTGAAACTCGTAACCTTGCTCGTGAAGTAATTGAACAGCCAAACAGCAGGGACCGCCACGAGAATACCGAAAGCAGTAGCCACAAGGGCCTCGGCGATAGCACCGCCGACCGCGCCGATACCGGCCGATTCATTGGCCTTCAAAGCTTGGAAAGCGCCGATGATACCGACGACCGTACCAAACAGGCCGACGAACGGAGCGGTTGAACCGACCGTCGCAAGGCCGGCGAGGCCGCGTTTAAGCTCAGCGGTCTTAACAGCAATAGCTCGTTCGAGCGCACGCTTTGACGCTTCCATCTCGTCTGCCGAGATCTCTGCGTTGCCCTGATGGGCAGCAAACTCTTTCAAACCTGACGAAACGACCATCGCAAGGTGCGAATCCTTGTGCTTGTCGCTGATGTTGATGGCTTCGTCGATGTTGCTGTTCTTAAGTGCCTGGGCAACTTTCGGCGCGTACTGACGGGACTGTGCCTTCGCCTTGTTGTACGTAAGCCAACGCTCAATGCCGACGGCGATCATATAGACCGACTCGATAAGAAGCGTGATGATAACGCCCCAACCGGGAATGGTCAGGCTCTTTGCGATATCGTAAATGCCGAACGAAACTCCACCTTCGGCAAACATAAGTAGAAAGCCCGAGGTGTCCATTCCGACCAGGCTACCAAGAAAAGTCATGATTTTTCCTCCAAAGAAATCAAAAAAATATCTAGCACGCGCCAGCTGCGGCCCTTTGCTGACTTAGACGCGGAAACGGGCCAGGCCGTTCCCGCGTATGTAAAAATTTTTCTATCCAAAGCGATCTACTGTACGAAATTGTACGTAATAACGCCTGTTACCTTGACAGGCTGCCCCGAAAGCAGCGTCGGGCTGAAGCGGGCGCCGCGTGCGGCCTGTTCAGCCGCAGCACGCAGCAGCGGATGCCCGCTGACCGCATTTGCCGATATCACCGAGCCGGACTCACTGATCGTCACTTGTACGGTCACAGTTCCGCTTGCATGAACCGAACGCGCGGCCGCTGGATATCCCGGCTTCGGCAGACTCAAAGCCTTCCCATTTAGCACACCACCGGATATAGGCTTTGATGGCGGCTTTGGCGCCGGCGGCGGTGCCTTTGGCGGCGGTGCCCCGCCTTCATCATCGTCGTCACCTCGGCCGCTTCCCGTACTGCCGGTACCAAGCGTCGTCCCGCTTTGAACGGCTCCCGCTCCTCTTTCCGGAACAGCAGAAACGTTCGTTATGTTCTCATTACCCTGAACTGTCTTTACGTTCTCACGCATCGCCTGGAAGTTGGTCTTCTTTGTCTCAACTTCTTTAGGGATCGCAGGCGGCGTCGTGTTGATATTTGCTATCAGTTCCTTACGAACATCGACATCGGGCTGCTTCTGCTGTTTCTCAGGCTCTTTTGGCTTCTCCGGCGGCGGCTCATCTTCCGGCGGCGGCGGTGCCACAAGCGTGGACAATTCAAGATCGCCTCCGCCCATGCTGTAATCATGAGCAAAGAGATCACGCGTCCACAAACCGAGTACGGTAACGACCGCCAAGATCAAGACGATCGCCATAAAGCGTCCGCGTCGGCCGTTCTCCCTCGCGTTACTCTTAGATTCAACCAACTGGTCAAGCATATCATTACCTCCGACTGCTACTCACCGGTGCCAAACTCGATCAAGCTTATCGAATAAAAAATTGCGTCAATTATATTACAAATTTCACGAATGAACGTGATTTTCGGCACCACGATCGAAGATTCTTATTCGACCACATTCGAGATGCCACTTGAAACGCATATGGCCAACATTGACATCAATCCTAGCTAGAAAAACGCACTTCATCGCAAATTTGCGAAAAACAAGATCCGTCATTCAATTGACCAGCAACGTATTGCAGTCTAAAAGTTTGATTTTTGAAAGTCAAGATTAACTGCGTCGAAAACCCGCTTAAAACCAAACTCTTTACAACTCTTTACATTTGCTGAAGCCAGAGTCCGGAGCTACCGCGTTACAGGCCGCCGGGTAACCGACCGTCGCGAAGCTGATGCCATTTTCTCGCCCGACTTCGGCGCAAGCACCGCACTTGCCAACGAAGCACCGATCTTAGTCTGCCACCATATCGAAATGGGGCTTGCAATGGCGATGCTTGAATAGGTTCCGAAGATCACGCCGACAAGCAAAGCAAGAGAAAAACTCCTGAGGACCTCACCGCCGAACAGCACGAGCGCCAGCACCGAAAGCACCACAAGACCAGACGTTATAACCGTTCGGGACAGCGTTTGATTGATCGAATCATTTGTTATCTCGAACAGGGTCTCATTCCGACGCAGCGGAATATTCTCACGTACGCGGTCAAAGATAACGATAGAGTCGTTGACCGAGAATCCAACGATGGTCAGGATCGCGGCAATGACCGTAAGGTTCACTTCCCATTGGAATAATGAGAAGAACGCGAGTACGACGATCACATCGTGAAATACCGCAAGGACCGCACCGGCAGCATACGTCCAGTCATATCGGAACGCAATAAAAAGCAAGATACCGACCATACCGAGCAGTGTCGCCGCAACGGCCTGATTACGCAGCTGCGAACCCGCGATCGCACCAACCGAATCAGTTCCGAGGATCTTGTATGACGCGTCAGCATCCGAATCGAGCGTCGCATCTCCCTCAGCACCTTTACCGAACGTATCCAGTGCTCCCTTGACAGCCATTCGGCCCGCCTGAACCTGCTCCTTCTCATTCTGGTCGCCCTCTGTTCCGGCGTTGGCTTCTTCGATCAGCGGTATCTTGATGAGGGCTTCGTCCGCCTTATTAGTCGATTGAATGACAGGATCGCTTACACCCGCTGCGTCGAGCGCCGCGCGCAACTCGCTGTCCGACGGCCGCTGACGAAATTTAACGGTAATAAGCGTTCCGCCCTTGAAATCGACACCGAGATTGAAGGCATCCGTGCCGCCCGGAGCCATTTCACGCCCGATAGCGGAAACAAGCCCGATCAGCATGACAAGGATAGAAACGGAGATGAATATCTTCCTTTTGCCGAGCCAGTCAATATGAATATTTTGAAATAAATTGAACATTGTTCGTAAAACTACTGATCGTCAGATCCTAGATGCTGAGCTCCTTCATGCCCGGTTTCAGGCTCAACTCCCAATCAAATATCGTCCGCGACACAAAGACCGCTGTGAAAAGATTGATGAGCAAGCCGAGCGTCAGCGTAACCGCGAAACCGCGTATCGACCCCGAACCGTACATATACAGCAAGATCGCGGAAATGATCGTGGTAAGGTGTGTATCGATGATCGTAACGAACGCCAATTTGAATCCGATGGATATCGATTCCGCAACGCTCAGGCCCAAACGCAGCTCCTCTCTGATACGCTCCAAGATGAGCACGTTCGAGTCCACGGCCATGCCGATGCCAAGAATAAGTCCGGCAATACCCGGCAGTGTCAAGGTGGACTTGATCAGCACCAAAGCCGCGATCGTCAACACCATATTGAGTACGAGAGCTACGACCGCGTTAATGCCCGACCCGCGATAATAGAACAGCATGAACAAGATCACGAACGCGAGGCCGCCGAGCGATGCCTCGACACCCGACCTGATAGAATCCGCACCGAGGCTTGGGCCGACCGTACGCTCTTCCTGATAGTCAAGCTTGGCAGGCAGAGCCCCTGATTTCAGCGTCAATGCAAGATCTTCCGCTGAGGTCTTAGTGAATCGGCCCGAGATCTCGCCGCTGTCAAAGATCTGTGATTTGATGAATGCCGCAGATTTGACCTCATCATTGAGGACGACGGCCATATAGTTGTTAATGTTCTTGCCTGTCCACTCACCGAATTTCTGTGCTCCCGCAGGCTTGAACGAGAACGATATCTGATAGTCGCCCTGCCCGCCCGTACGCGATACGGCCGCGGCATCACGCAATTCGCTGCCGTCGATGACCGGCGGATACTCGACCACGACGAATTTTGGAGGCGGCTTCGGCTGCGACGGATCGGTAGTTGCCGATTCATCGCGGTCGAGAAACGGAAGGACCTTTCGGTTTGGCGGCACGGTACCTCCAAGCGAACGAACAGCCTCCTCCTGCGTGTTATAAGTAGTTACAGGCGAAGGGTTTGCGGCACTGACGATCTTCATTAAAGCAAGATTCGAATCGGCGCCGATAAGATTCTTTACACGTTCAGGATCCTCAACGCCGGGCATCTGAAGCAATATCTGCGAGCCGCTTCCTATCCGCTGAAGGGTCGGTTCTTTGACGCCGAATGCGTTGATGCGGCTGTCAATGATCTTCAGCGCCTGATCGACCGCTTGGCTCTGAAGCACGTTCTGCACTTGCGTAGGCAATGACCAAGAAATGGTGTTTCCGCTTGTGCTTTCGGTCCACTGGGCAAGATCGACCTTCTTCTTTATCTCATCAATGGCGTCTGTCGTGTTGGCACCGTCAGCAAGAGTGATACTGAGACTGTAGCTTCCGTTCGTTGTATTCTGGCTGCTCGATGCGACGCCGACATTATTGTCCTGAAGAATAGTAAGGGCAGCTTGAAGGTTATTTTCGGTCAATGCCTTCAGATACTCATCCGTGCGCACACGCATTACGAGATGCGAGCCACCCTTCAGATCAAGCCCGAGGTTGATGTTCGAGCCAAGATTCGTCTTAATGCCCTCCCACGTAAAGTCCGCGGCCGTCGGCTTATGCCTGGGGCCAAAAACTATGTAGATCCCTATAAGAGCGACCGCTAAGATCACGCCCGTTCTTATCCACAAACCCTTCCTATTCATCTACTGGTACTCTCGACTTAAATTTCTCTACGGCCTGCGGCCAACGACCGCGTTCTTTCCGATCTCAATAAAGGACTTTTCGGCACTTTGAATAACAAAGCTCGTTTCTTTGATCTCTTTGATCTTACCGATAACGCCGCCGTTCGTGACGATCTCGTCGTTGATCTTGAGCTGCTCGATCATCTGCTGAAGCTGCTGCTTCTGCTTCTTCTGCGGCATGATCACAAGAAAGTAAAAGATGCCGAAGATCGCCAGCATCATAAAGATCATCGAATACGGAAAACCTCCGCCCGACGCTTCCTGAAAGAAAAGAACAAATTCAACCATGATTGACCGCCCTAGAAAGACAAAAATGCAATGATATACATTAGCGTTTGCATTATCAAACGCTCGGCTCAACGAATTCGCCGATCTTAGAAAGAAATTCCTTCTTGAACGCAAAAAAACGCATCTCGCGGATCGCCTCGCGTGCGAGCCGCATCGTCTGGAAAAAGAATGCGATATTGTGATGCGAGATCATCGTTCGGGCATTCATTTCGCCAGCTTGGTATAGGTGTCGGATATAGCCAAGCGAATATCTTTTGCAAACTGAACAAACGCACCCCTCGTCTATCGGGCCTTTATCCGAGATGAATTTTGCGTTACGTATGTTGATCTTGCCGCGTGATGTAAAGGCGCTGCCGGTACGACCGTTTCGCGTCGGGATGACGCAGTCGAACATATCAATGCCGCATCCGACCGCCTCGACAAGATCCTCAGGAGTGCCGACGCCCATAAGATAACGCGGGCGGCCTGCGGGCATTTGGCGGCCTATGTGATCGAGGACGCCGTACATCACATCCTTTTCTTCGCCGACGCTCAACCCGCCGATGGCGTAGCCGTCAAATCCGATTTCGACGATGCGTTCTAAACTCTCGCTCCTGAGATCCAGATGTCCCGCACCTTGCACGATCCCAAAAAGGGCCTGATCGCCGGAAAGCCCTTCGGCTTCCCTTCTGCCGAGATCGTCGCCGGCTGCCTGTAATTCGCCGAAGCGATCTTTCGAACGCTTCGCCCAACGCATCGTAAGATCGAGGCTTTTCTTTGTCGCCGCTTTATCGGCATCGCCCGGCGGACATTCATCGAACGCCATCACTATCTCGGAACCCAGCACCGCCTGGATCTCCATCGAAACCTCGGGCGAAATAAAGCGAAGGCCTCCGTCCAGGTGCGATCGGAATTCTACGCCTTCTTCGGTCAACTTTCTTAACTGAGTGAGCGAAAAGACCTGAAAACCTCCCGAATCCGTAAGGATAGGCCGCTCCCAAGTATTGAACCCGTGCAGGCCCCCGAACTCTCTGATGACATCAACGCCAGGCCGCAGAAACAGATGATACGTGTTACCCAGAATTATGCGTGCGTCAAATTCATTCTCGAGCCATTCGAACCGCACACCTTTGATCGCTCCTTGCGTCCCAACGGGCATGAACACCGGCGTCTCGATATTGCCGCGCCGTGTGCGCAGCATTCCCGCTCGTGCACGGCCGTCGGTCGCGATCACGTTCCATTCTATCGGTGATGTCATTTCTTTGTTCGGCCGATCAGCGCCCAGATGTATGGTGCCCCAATTGCGATCTCGGATGCGAATCTGCCTTCCGCGTCGATCAGGATCGCAGATGGAGTTCCGAACATTCCGAGGTCACCGGCGATCTTGTATTTGTCATCCAGGACGACGGGCGCGCGAATGCCGAGTTCCTCGTGCTTTTCCGCCTCACCTGAAGAGAACACCACGAGCTGCGGATCTTCAGGTCCGCGCACGGCATCCCATTCCCTTAACGATGCCGCCATTTGCTTGCAGTGTGGACAGTCGGGACTCCAGAACGTAACAAGCGTCGGCCGGCCTCTGAACTGCTCGGAACTGACGGCCTCGCCGTTCATCGCCGTCGTCTCGAACGCAGGGATCAGATCTCCTACCGTTATTCGATTAATATCCTTGTTGTTACCGTTCGCAAGTGTAAAATGGGCGTATTTAGCACGAACATCCGCCGCCTGAATACTCTCGACAAGAGCCGTTATAGCTTCATCGCCCGCTGCAACGCGACTTGCAACAACGCCGTGATCATTGACAAACATTGCGGACGGGGTCCATTTCGCACTCACGGCGTCGGCGAACTCTCGTCCATTCTGCCGCAGAAGTATACATTCCTCGACCAGCCCGAATTTCGAACGGTTCTCTGCTGCCGTTCCGGAACTGATCAGGTAAGTGTCCACCTTTGCGGCGAGGTCGAATGCCCAATCCTCGATCTTCGGTATCAAGGCCCTGCACGGACCACAATTCGGGCTGACAAAGAAGAGCAATGCTCCGCGTCCTTCTTTTGCGAGCGCGGTTGATAACAGCAGATCTTCGTCCGCCGTTGTAAGTTCGAATTCCGGCAACACGGCACCGATAGGCAGCCCGTCCTGCGGGCTTCCGGCGTCTGTTCTTTCAACGCTTTGCGGAAGCGAAAGCTCAAGCAGATCGAACCGTTCGAGAAGCTCCTGCTGCTTTGCAAATACCTTTTGAAGCATCGACAGCGCGATGCCGAGAAACAATGTACTGCACAGCCCGATGATAATGACAATGCCGCTTCTGTCGATCTCGGTGACCTCAATGCCTTGTCGCTGTGTGCCGCTTAAAGCTAATACAATAGCGGGTACCAGAAACAAAATATTGCGAAGTAAGGTCCACTTCGTGATCTTTTGACCCGACCACTGTCCGAAACAATGGCAGTCCGCAGCATTGCCCTTGGCAAGCTGTATCGAAATTGCGACCGAAAACGTACCCAGCAAAATTATCGCCGCAACCGCGCCGAACCAAGAAACCGCTGCAAATAGCAGCAACGCGGCAACTGTGAGTTCGATCAACGGCAACAGTACCGCAAACAAAGGCGCAACGGCCGGCGGCACTCCGAATGCGTTTGCTGCCTTGATAGTGCCGTCGCGATCACGCAGTTTGGCAAAAGCCGCGACAGTGAACATCACGGCCAGAAAGAGTCTGCATATCAGTAACGTCAGTTCCATCTTGATATAGAAGTATGTGGTTCAATTCGCACTGCGCTTTTCCTTATGCCGCTCGACCAAGCGTATCGGCGTCGCAAAAAAGCCAAATTCACTGCGGAGCTGATTCTCAATATAGCGCAAATACGAGAAATGAAGGCCTGCTTTACCTCCGGACGTGAACAAAATGAACAGCGGAGGCCGTACTCCGGCTTGCGTGATAAATTGCACCTTCAAACGAGAAAACCCTCCCTTGACGGGCGCCGGTGCAGTGCCGCCTTTCGGCTGAAGAACCGCATTCTCAAAGAATCTGTTAAGCTGCGAGGTTTGTATTCGCCGCCCACTCGCCTCGTAGGCCTCGGCAACAAGCGGAAGGATCCTAGAAACTCGCTGCCCGGTCAAGGCCGAGATGGTTACGATCGGGGCCCAATCGAGGAACTTCATGGCCTCCCGCAACTGTCGCTCGACCTCGTAGATCGTGTTCGTCCCTTTCTCTTCAAGAGCGTCCCATTTATTTACTGCGATAATGACCGAGCAGCCCGAATCAACCGCATAGCCTGCGATCGTAGCGTCAAGGTGGGTTACGCCTTCGACCGCGTCGATAACAATGATCGCGACGTCTGCACGTTCGAGCGATTTTTTCGCCATTATGACGGAAAGCTTCTCCGCCATCTCGGTGGTCTTGCCCTTCCGCCGAATACCGGCCGTATCGATGAGCAGAAAGTTATTGGCGTCCGAACTCAACTCGGTATCAATTGCGTCACGTGTCGTGCCCGCGATGGGCGAGACAATAACGCGCTCCTCGCCCAATAGTTTATTCAGCAGCGATGACTTGCCGACATTCGGACAGCCTACGATCGCCAGTTTTATCCGCTCCGACCTCGGCAGTTCCTGAATCTCGCTGAGATCGAGGTTTCCGCATATCAGATCGAGAAGATCGCCGACACCTGTGCCGTGCTCAGCGGAGATCGGCATCAGATCGAAACCGAAACGGTAGAACTCGCCCGCTTCATTCTCGACCTTACGCGATTCAGCCTTATTTGCGGCGACCACAACAGGTTTGCCTGTATTTCGGAGCAAAACAAAGAGTTCTTCGTCCAGAGGCGTAACGCCGGCGCGCGAATCGACGACCCAAACTATGATCGACGCTTCATCAATAGCCGCAGATGCCTGCTTGAAGATATTTGCGGGAATTACCGCATCGTCATCAGGAACGATCCCTCCCGTATCTACGAGGCGGAATACAGAACCGCCCCACTCGACCTCACCGAACATTCGATCGCGCGTGATCCCCGGCTCATCGCCGACGATCGCCTTTCGCGAGCCGGTGAGTTTATTGAACAGGGTGGATTTGCCGACGTTCGGCCGTCCGATAATTGCAACAAGAGGTGAAGCCATTTGAGTTCGGGCTTGATTTTAGCAAGGGCCGCCGCACTTTGTGAAAAGCACCGGAACAAAAATGCCCCGGCCCATTCGGGCCGAGGCAGGCTGCATTTCCCCTTCCGCAAACTCTTAGTTAGCCACGAGATCGAGAATAGCACCGATCAATGTGCCGAGCAGCGCATATTTTCCGTTGTTATATCTGCCGTAGCTGTAACGGCTGTAATAGCCGTCCTCATAACCTCGGCGAAAGCCTTCGCGGAAATAGTAGCTGTACTCGTCCAGCGGAACAAAATAATTATCATAGCCGTACGATCCGTCCATATAGCCGTACGAAGACTGGTAATTGTATCTCCAACCGTCTTCCCTGTCCGCACGCCCGGCGTAATAGCCTTCTTGATAGCCGTTATTCAGAGCGGACCGCAGCATTTGTGCTCCGTACGAGCTTGTATAATAGTAGCGGCCGGAGCGCGAGTATCGATAATTATCGTAGAGGTTGTTGTAATACTGATACTGCATTTGCCGGAGCCGCAACTGATCGCGGCGGATCTGTTCCCAATATCGCTGCTGATACCGCAGATATGCCATCCTCCGCTGTGTCTGAAGCTGCTGATAACGCTGCTTTTCCATCTGCTGCCAATTATTCCAACGATCGTTATATTGACGGTAACGCTGCTGATTTAGCCGTTCCTGCGTCGAGCGGTCGATGGTTTGGTAACGCGTCGGCTGTGATCGCGTCGGGACATCGCGAACTATAGGCGATGTAACCGTGCCGGGCTGCCGAACTTTCGCCGCCCGATCTGCATCTTGCTGCTGCCTGCGCCACTGATCTTGTTGACCTTGTCGGATCTGTTGCTGTTGCCGGCTCTGCCGTTCGGCTTGCTGCTGCCTGCGCCACTGATCTTGTTGACCTTGTCGGATCTGTTGCTGTTGCCGGCCCTGCCGTTCGCCTTGTTGCTGTTGGCGCCATTGATCTTGTTGACTCTGCCGGATCTGTTGCTGTTGCCGGCTCTGCCGTTCCCCTTGCTGCTGTTGGCGCCACTGATCTTGTTGACTCTGCCGGATCTGTTGCTGTTGCCGGCTCTGCCGTTCCGCTTGTTGCTGCCTGCGCCATTGATCTCGCTGATCAGGACGGTTCTGCTGTGCACCGACACGGGAGCCTTCCTGTGAACGGTCTCTGCTCCGGTCAAATTGAGCACTCGCAATGCCGACCGATGAGATTGCGATCGTTGCGGCGGCTATTGCCGACACCGCAATTTCCTTACCGGATCTTATTTTCATAAAAATTCTCGATCACCCCTGAACGTGGTAAAAAACACTCCTCACGCCTCATCTCAGCAATGGGCGTACCACAGGCAAAAACAGTGATCTTTCAGTGAATTATTGAAGAATTGGAGGCATTAACGCACGTTATCGTCTGTCAGCCATACGAAATGCGCTTTATCCTTTACGAAACTCGTAATCTATATGAACTATCATTGATCCGTTGATTATCTCAGGCCGCACTCCGGTCGCAAAAAGATCGATCTTGCCGGTATTCGGTATCGGAAGTCCGAATGAGAGCTTATCGAGCGTGAGTATCTCGACCGGATTGAATTTCCTGTCGATAGAGCCTTGAATCAGCTTGGCCACAAGAGTGCCGCCGATGCCGCGTGTTCCGTTGAGATCGACACTTAGGACACGGACGTTCCCGATCAACCGCCTGGACGCGGCCTGATATTCAAGGTCAACGACTGACTCCGCGGTACCGCTGAATTCCACGCACCCTATCAACGGAGCCGCATACGAGCCTGTAAATGCGAGCGGCACATATGTCTTACCTTCTCGGAACCGCACCGCTGTGCGAACGCCGTTCGTCTCACGAAGGATCTTGATAGAGCTATCGCAAAACGTCTCTGTCGAAGGGCCGGAGTTCCCAACGCCCCACAAACTTGAAAAGGCGAACGCTCGTCCCTCGTTAGCAGGCACTGAATAAAGGCCGATAGGAAAAGCAGGCGGATCGTAATTATTGAACGTCGTGTCCAGCAACGCGTCGAAGAATTGCTCATTGATCGTCAAACTCAGCTCCGTCCGCTGGGCTGATGCCGTGAGTGCGGCCGTCAAAATTATCAAAAGTGAAATGATTGATGTTCTGATCAACATAGGCGGTTGCGGCTGTTCATTCCTTCTATGTACTCGAGCCTGATGTTTGACGTAAACAGCCTAACGAAGGTTGGTAAGTGAAATGCCTTACAGACCGCTTTTTACGACATCGTGGAGCCGCAGCAGCCCGACACAGCGCCCATCCTCCACGACGGGCAGAACTGATATCTGCGACGGCCTGTCTTCCATAAGCCTAAGTGCATCGTACGCCATTGCATCGGGCGACGTTGCTATCGGATCGGCGGTCATCATCGAACGTGCGGTGGTATGTTCAAGCTGAGTTGCGTCAGTCCGCTCAATGGTCCGTCGAAGGTCGCCATCGGTCACGAGGCCCAGAAGAGCGCCGTCTTCCCCGACAACATTGACCGCACCGAGCGAATGATCTGAGATTGCGCGCACAACCTCGATCCAGCTTGCGTCGGGTGCGACGTCCGCGCCCGTGTGCATGAGGTCGCCGACATGCAGCGTCAGCCTTCTGCCGAGGCGGCCGGCAGGGTGATTTGCTGCAAAGTCCTCTGCCGTAAGGCCTTTTGCGTCCATGACGGCCATTGCAAGTGCATCGCCGACCGCCAATGCAGTAGTTGTCGATGCAGTCGGAGCTAAATTAAGCGGACACGCTTCCTTATCTACTGACGCATCGAGTACAACTGCCGAAGCCGCGGCGACCGAAGAGTGGATATTGCCGAGTATCGCAATTACCGGGAGCTTGCGTGAGGTCAATGACGGCAACATCACTAACAGCTCGTCCGTTTCGCCGGAGTTGCTTAGTGCTATTACAATGTCTTCCGCCCCAACGATGCCTAGCCCGCCGTGCATTGCATCCGAAGGATGAAGGAACACCGCCGATGAACCGGTGCTTGTCATAGTTTGAGCGATCTTTTCGGCGATAACCCCCGATTTGCCGACGCCGGTCACAATTACCTTCCCACGGCATTTTGCCAACAGATCGACCGCACGCTCGACCGCGGCCGCATCGATACGCTCGGACGCGCGCTCGATCGCCGCCTGCTCTACACGCAAACATTCACGGAATTTCTCATATCTGTCGGCTCGCACGGCCTCAGCGTTGCTCATCGTGTAAAGAAATCTCCCGGATCCTTCTTAATAAAGTTCTCGATCGCCGCGATCGTTTGAAGGTCATCAAGCTTAGAATTTGCAGCTTCGTCGGTAGAAAATCCGGTGCCGTTGTTGATATAAACTGCATTCGTCGGATAAGAATCGCGTGCTCCGAGACAGCGGCCGGCCATGATAACGTCCGTCTTTCCGTCGCCGTTCAGGTCCTTGAAACTTAACGCTTCGACCCAACATGCAGATACTCCGGCGAAGGCGTCGGGCAGGTCATAGATCTTCTTGCCGTCTTTGTAAATATGAAATGTCGAGCCTCGCGGCAAATCCTTTGCATCAACCATATCCTCTTTATTTGCAAAGGTTACAAAGCACGAAGAAGTAAATGGATCCGCGTTGAACTGGAACGATTGATCTGCGACGTAAACCTTGCCCGGCATCGAAACCGGACGACAGACCGAAGTATTTTCAGCTTTGGCCGCACCTGACGCAACCTCGACGTTCGCGTTGCTGACGGTTCCCGGCATTTCAGCGTTCGCGGCGCTGTTGGCCGGCTCCGTCCTGTCGGGCGAAGCCGAGCCGCACGCAGACAATATCGCGATCCCGCTGAGAATTATTCCAATGTGCCAACCCTTCATTCTTTGATTATCAACGGCATCCCGAAATTTTCAAACGCAAAGATTCATTCGACCTTAACGATATCGGTACCCGTACGGCCGAATGTTTCCGGATGGTACATTTCCTCAGCCTTCGCCGGCGGCACAATAAAGTCGCCCGGCGTTGTCGCCCTTGCAACGTATGTGTAGTTATAAACGCCTTCCCAAAGGAGTGACGCGAACGCCTCGGCACGCTCATCGCGGAAGTTCTGATGATCGAACCAATATTGACGCCACCACCACGATCCGTAACCGTAAGAGCGGCTGCCGTACGTAATAACGCCGGTATTTCCCTGCTTATCTCCAGGGATCGCTTCGGTAACGGCAAGTCCCGGATTGAGTATCTCAAGCCCCGCAGGCAGCGGATCGACCAGAGCTACGTGATAACGCCGCGCCGCAGCGACCATCGTGAGCCGTACGCGAACGCGTGCACCGGCCCGGAATGTCCACGAGCCGTCGGCATTCTGCTTCACGTCGTCCTTATCATCGACAGGCTCATATTGCCGCAGTACCGTGAACCCGTAGTCCGCCGGCCGCAGCCTAAGATCTTTCGGCGCGTACTTCATCCCGATACGGTAATAAAGGCGGCCGGCTCCCTGCTTGTCGATGATCAGATCCGATCTGCCGCCGTTTTCGGCAAGGTACGACATCGGTATCGTCAGCTCATTCGAATCAACAGAACGCCCCTTGAATATCTGCTCGCCCGCGTAGGTCTTACCGAGCCAGATACGCGAGACAAAGTCCGGCGTAACCTTTTCGAATGCGTTGAAATACCTATCGAGAGCCAGCAGGATAAAGACATTCTCCTGTGTGTTGCTCCAAGCACCTTTGGTGCGATGATCCAGCAGGCCGCGAACGAGCTTCGGTATCAGGTCGTTCTGCGGATCGGCCTTTATCATAGCCTCAAGCAGCACACCGTCCGCACGGCGGTTCGAGGCCATGATAAGCCAAGCTCCGTCACGATAATCCGTTACGAAGTTCGCTGTCGCAGCGGTCTCGGCGGTGCGGTTGTTAAGGAACTGCAGAATAGCGGTTATTTCTGCTTTTGAGCCCGGATCGTCGCCGATCACCGAAAGCACCCATCCGAGGGCTTCAAAGGGCATCTTTTCGATGCCTGCTTCGGCAAGCAGACTTTTTGCCTTTGCAACATCCTTATCGCCAAGGGCAGCGCGGACATAAAGCGCGTACGCCGATATCGTCCAACGTGCCTCAGGTGCATTCTTATACCAATCGTCAAAGTGCTTCTCGACGTCCTTCAGATACGGTTTTGCCTTATCGATCATGCCGTCCGGCACCTTTTGGCCTTTTGCCTTCGCAAGTGCCAAAGCATGTGCAACATGGATCGTCAGGAACGGATATTTATAGCGTTCGCCGTCACGTTTCCAAAGCCCGAAGCTTCCGTTGCTTCGCTGGCGCGCCTGAAGTGTTTCGATGTCGCGTTTGTAAAAATCATCAAGATCAGCCGCCGTCGGCATTTCTTTCGCCTTGAATGCCGTAAGCACATCGCGCATAGCGGCTATCGAGATCATCCGCGAAGCGATCTGCTCCGAGCAGTCGAACGGGTATCTCGTAAGGTAAATGAATGCGTCGGTCAACTCTTGAAGCTGCGTCGATGAGGTCGTAACCTCAAGACCGCCGAACTGCGGAAAGACATCATTCGGTGCCTGGACCGGCTGAACAATGGCTCCGTTCTTGTCGGTCGTGCCGTATGTAGCGAATGCCTCGCTTGTTGCAGGCGTCCAAACGGGCAGCGATATCTCGGCGGCGTCGGAATATTTGCCGCTTGTAACCGCTATTTGGAACCTTGCCGTGCCTGCCTTTGCCGTCAAGACGGGGAAACGCACCTCTTCGCGGTCATTTGCCTTCACCAAAACACGCTTGCCGGCAAAATTCGCGTCGCCCGCCGCAGCTCCGGGGCCTGCAACGGCCGCATTCGTCGCTCGAACGGCAACATCAACAGCCATATCGTGATCGGTCTGATTCTGAACAACTACCGGCAATTCGGCCTTGTCGCCGAAGTTCAGGAATCGCGGTGCCGACGGGCGAACCATCAGCGGCTGGCGTGCCGTTATGGTCGATTCGGCCTTGCCAAAACGCTTTCCGGTATCAACCGCAACTGCGGTGATGCGATAGCGTGTCAGATTGTCCGGCAATTTGACATCGACGGCAGCATGGCCATTCGCATCAGTTCTGACCGATGGCGACCAAAGAGCAAGCGCGTCAAAATTCGACCGGAGCCTGATCGCATCGCCTCCGTCGCTTTGCGCGTCGGCGCTCATTTCCATCATCAGGCCGGATTCGTTCATACGCCGAGCGGCCATCGGCGCAGGCACGGCCATTTTAGACGAGGAAATTCCACTTCCTATGCCCACGCCTGAACCAAATCCGATCCCTCCCTCGATCGGTGCCAACACGACATTCTCACGCAGATGCCGGTCGGAAACACCGTCCGAACGTTCTGTATAGAACGTTGACATCGGATCTGAGATCGTGTAGCCCGTCAAAGCAAGCACGCTCTCATCTACCGCGACGACCGCAACTTCGGTATCGGCCGCGGGTTCGCCTCTAAAGTCCTTTACGGCAATATCGATCTTTGTCTTGCCGCCCGGAGCAAGCGTTTTTTCCGCAGGTTCGGCGGAAACGGTTAGCTTCCGGCTTGCGGTCGATACCTTGATGTCGATGTCGCCCGATGCGAACGCGGGGCGCGGTACGGCCTTCGCTTTGCCCTCGCCCCCATCAGCTCGCGGTGCGGAACCGACAAGATCGACCTGTACGTGAATATTCGGCAGATAACGTTCCTCGATCGGCACCTTGAGCGTGATCGACGAGCCTGTCATCGTAAAACGCTCGGCCTTTACAAGCCCGTCGCGGCGAAGCGTCAGGATGCCCTCCGCAAGCGAGAACGGCGCAATAACGAGCAGCTCTGCAACATCGCCGGGGCTATGGTCTTTCTTTGCAGGAATGATCTGGACGTCTTGCTTTTCGAGTGTGCGCTCGGGCGGCGATTGCCCGCCGGGAACCCAGACGGTTATCTCACTTTGGTTGAAACGCTCGCGATCATCCATTACGGTCGCGGTTATCGTATAGGTGCCGCCGCGTTTTGCGGTAATGCTGCACTTTGCCCCCTTCGGACCTCCGGCGGCGTCCTGTTGAGCCGACGAATTGAAGCTGCACGTCTGCTCATCAACGATCTTTTCTTCCCACGATCCCTTTTCAAAGACCCAATCCTTCAGGACGGCCTTTATTTCAGCATTACGCCCCGGCACCAACTTTCCGTCGATATCTGTAACTATCGATTCGACCTCGACCTGCTCGCCCTTTTGAACGAATGTCCGCGGAGTTCTCATACCGATATAGAGTTCCGAAGGATGTACGAGCAGGGACGTGTTACTTGCCCACGTTTGGCGGTTCACGTCCTGAACGGCCGCCCAAGCTGTTATCGTGTACGGCCGCGGCGGATTTACTGACTGCAGATCGATCTTGAGAAGGTGCTTTCCGCTCGCGTCCGTCTTACCGTCAAACGTCACCGTCCGTGAAGGCGTTCCTCTTGAAAAGTCGCGCCACCACGGCACCCACGTACCGAATGTGAAATCATCGCGGTTCGGCGGAGTGTAGTTGGTCGCAGATGCTACAACGGTCCATTCTGTATCGGCACCGGCAAGCCCGCCGCCCGCGTAGTATTTCGCCTCAGCCGAGACCATGGCACTTTCACCAATGATAAACGGCGCTTCGGACTCAACCTTCGTCGAAACCTCGAACTCGGGCCGCCTGAACTCCTGTATCTGGAACTGATGTGAATATTGAGACGATGTGGCGTCGGCCAGTGTCAGATCAACTCGGGCATAGCCGAGGTTCACGTTGTCGGGTATTGAGAATTTGAGATCGAAGGCTCCGAAAGCATTCGTTTCTGCAGAACCTTTTGCAAATTCATTGCCTCGTGCGTCTTTGGCTGACCAAGAATATCTCTCTTTTGTCGGTAATGCCGCTATATCGCCGAATTTTCCGCCGCCCAAGACGCGGATATAGCCTTTGACCGATACGTCTTCTTTCGGCCGATAGATGTTACGATCGTCAAAAACGAACCAACGCTTGGTATCCGTTGACGTACGGCGATACCATATCGGGCTGTCGACCCAATAGTTATCGGCGTTTGACGGAAGGAACGCAACATCATTTCCGCGTTTTGCGATGAGCAGATCGGGGCCTTTATCCGTTATACGATCACCGAGTTTCAGTCGGAGAACACCGTTAGCGCCTGTCCGTTCCGTTTGTGCCGATTCGATGGGATCGACAGCTACTGCGTACCCGTCCGCATCCGTTAAAGTGGTATCCGACGAGGGCCCGCTGCTTGTAAGCCAATCCCAAATGCTCGCGAGCACACCCGGTCCTTGCTCGTCGCTCTTAGCATCAGCGACACCCGCACCGTTCGGATAAATGGACATTTCGACGTCCGACAACGGTTTACCGGTCTTTAGGTCGCTTGCAAAACCTACAAGCTCTTCGTTATCGACAAACGCGTCAAGCCCAATCTGCGTTGACTGGAGCCATTTAAAAATATGCGAACGCTCGTACTTCGACGGCTTGGTTACGGTTTCGATATCGACTATCACATTGCCGAGGCCATTCTTTAGTGCTTTCGAGATGTCTATCGGCGTCTCTACCATCACATCAGGCTCCTGACGAATATTAAGCGTGGTATCGAGCACCATGCGGCCCGGGATCGCGGGCCTCTTTCCCTCATCATAATTGAGGTAACGCAGGTACTGTTGGAACTGTCCCCAATCGGTCGGCTCGACAGCATAGAGCCGAACCTTGACCGCACCTTGATTGATCGAATAGATCGAGTAGGTCGGTTTTACGAACGGATCAAGCACGGTAAAGTCCTTACCGTCAGCAAAAAGATGCGGTGATTCGCTTCCGACCTTGATGGAAGCAACCGCCGAAGTTCCGAGCTGCTGGCCGAATTGATCGGTCAGAGACGGATCGACCGTAACCTTATACGTCGTGCGGCCCTTCTTATAACCGCTTATGCGGATGCGGTTCCCGTAAGGCTCGATCTTGACGTCTTCTATCGCGGGCTCGATCTTTACAAGGTCTTTGGTGAATTTTGACGGGTCGATGGTGTTCGTGAAGACAATGTACCAGTCGGTTGACGGCGTACATTCGCCGTCCGTCTTCGAATAGCCGCAGTAGCCCTCGGTAAACTTGAATTGCCCGTAGGTTTTGAACGTGAACGATCGTGCGGCGGTCGTGGTTAGCGGGCCTTCGGCGGAGGGCATACCCTTGTCGAACGTGACTGTGACGGTGCTGCTCGCGGGAAGGGCGTTCGCGGTCGAGCCGTCAGGAGTTATCGCCCTAAAAGCAAGCCAGCGGCCGGGCTCAGCCTGTCTTGCGTAGTACGAGATACTCGGATCGGCATTGACCTCCTCCTGCGTAGCAAGCCGTGCCTGTAAACGCTTGCCGCCGGCGGAGACGGACGTTTTTGCCAAAACGGCGGCAGGGTCGATGGCTTGATCGAACGATGCGAAGATGATCGCATCACGTTTTGTTTGATCGCCGGAAGGAACCTGCTGCAAAAGCTTTGGCGCCGGCGTCGTGAATTTCCAAATTAGGTCTTTTTCCAAGACAAGGCCGTTCGCCGAACGCGTACCGGCAGGGACACGCGCGGTGAATTCCGTGGCCATCGGAAAGCGTTTTGTCGTATCGAACATCAGCGTCCGCGTGCCGAGCCAACGCCATTGGCCCTCGACCTGCGGCGCGAACTCGACGGGTGCGAACTTCGCCGCGTCGGACTGCGAACCGACAGCGACCATCGGCTGTGAAAAGGTTACGCTGAGGTCAGGCGCAAGATCGACCTCGCCGTTCGGCGAATAACGCAGCACCTCAAGCGTCTTTCCGGAGAGATCGACGTTTGCCGGCGTTCGGCTCTCGTCCGCCGGGAATGTTACCGGAAGTTTCTCGCCTTTCTTTGGCGCCGGAAGTGTGCCTGCACGCTTTGCGAAGTCTGTTTCGTCGTCGGCGTCGGCCTTGATCGCGGGAAGGCGTTTAAGTATCGTGCCCGTCTCGGTGTCCGAAAGCGGCTCCGTCGCGGCGGCCGTTCGCGGCTCGCGTTTTTCGGCGCCTTCGACGCCTTCACTAAGCCGAAAGGTCAATCCTTTGGGGACATTTTTCATCTTCTCATCCATTGAACGGTTCACGACCTGCGCGGTTACCGGAATGCTCAATTGTGCAAACGTACCAATGTAGATCGACACCAACAGGGTCCAAGCCGTAAATTTTCTCATTATGGTTCCTCAAGGTCGCAGCTTTCCATCTTTGATGCAGCAAAGCGGCGTGCGATACGCTATGTGCCCGCATACTGAACGGATCCTTATGTGGCATCTTGCAAATTTCGGTGCTGAACGTAGCGATAAATCGCGGTTTTGCTGTTATACTATTCCGGAATTTGCAACTTTGCATATTATTCTGTCGTAAGGCGTTTGGCAGGAAAGTTGTACCAACATCTGTATTCAGGAGCAAGTTAAAGAGATGGGATTGTGGCAGAGAATAACAAGGGTCTTCCGAGCAAGCACCGGTGCGGCTCTCGATAAGATCGAAAATCCGGAACTGGTACTCCAGCAGACGATCCGCGATATGCGCGATCGTGTCCCCGAGCTTAACAACGCGGTAGCGCAAGTGATGGCGACGGAACGCCTTCTCACAAAGCAGAAGGAGAACCTCGCCGCGCAGAAGGTCGAGCTTGACTCAAAGATCAAGGCGGCGGTAAAAATGGGGCGTGACGACATCGCGACCGCATATATCGGGCAGCTTCAGCAGGTCGGGCACGATCTTGCACGGACCGAGATACAAACCGAAAATGCTGCGACCGCTTCGCAGCAGGCACTGAAGGCACGCGACAATTACGTGCTGAATATGAAGAAGCGCACGGCTGAGGCGATGCAGCTTATCAGTGCGGCCAAGCAGGCGAAGCTTCAAGAGCAGCTTGCACAGACGATGGAAGCCTTTAACATCGGCGATGATGCATCGACATTCAACGAGATGCGCGAAAAGATCGACCGGCGCGTCGCGGCAGCCGAAGCGAAACTCCAACTCGGTGCAAGCTCGGTCGATAACCAGATGGCGGATATCGAACGCGAGGCTATGGACATCCAACTTCAAGATAAGCTGCTGGAGTACAAGCAGCAAATGGGGATGCTTGGCACAGGCACTTCGGAGGCGAAACAGATAGAGGCCGGCGGCGATGCGGCGGATGCCGAGGTCCACGACGTTCCGACCGCGGATGAAAGCGGGCAGGCAAATTCCGGATCGTAAGCGGGCCGCTGCCTAAGCACGTATGGCTGATATACAAAAGTACGGTCAGAGCATAGAACGTTTTAACAAAAGCTATGCGAAAGAAGCTGCGACGGAACTGTTCAATCTCTGGGGCCTCGCGGGCTTTTTTGTTGCTGCAGGATTGACGTGGAGCGTCATTCCGCTGCTGATCGGCCTTGTTTGCGAGGCTGTCTATCTTGTGGTCGTGCCGAATCTTCCTTCATACCGGCGTTATGTGCTGAAACGCCATCAGGACAGGCTTCTTGCCGCGCACAACGCCGACCGCGAAAGGCTGATCTCGACATTCAGCGAGCGCGAGCGCCAATCGGTCGAGTACCTTCGCTGGCTGAAGTCGCGAATTCAGGAGAATTACAAGAAGTTCACGGGTGCAGCGACACTGCCCTCTAATCTGCAGGCACTTGACCAGCGTTGGGAGGATTTTGTCGATCTTCTCGACGTTTACCGCCGCCGCAAACAGCATCTCAAATCGATAAACCGGCAATCGGTGCACAATCAGCTTTCACAGGCTTTTCGTGCGATGGAGGCCGCGACCGACGAGAAGACAAAACGCATTCAGCAGACGAATGTCGAGATATTGAAGCGACGAATCGCCTCCTTTGACGAGATCGAACGCAGCGTAAAGCTGGTCGAAGGCCAGCTTCAATCGATCGAGAACTTCTTCAACTACCTCAATGACGAGATCGTTACCATTACGACGCCCGAAAAGTTCAGCCTGCCCGACTTTGAACAGCTTTCGGACTCGATCGCCATGACAAAGCAAATGCTTGACGCGACCGCCGAAGAGTTCGGGGCACTTGACACCTACAACCGGCAGGTCGGCAATCTTGAACTTCTCCCCGGAGCGAAGAGCTGAACCTTGCTCACTCGTCCTGCTTGTTCTAAAATATTTGGTTTCACGCATCTCTGATCTTTTCACAGGGCGTGCAATTTAATTTTTTATGAAAAAAGTCGGAATTTTAGCGGGGCGTGAGGTTACATTCCCTGAATCTATTATCAAAAGCATAAATGAAAAAGCCGGCGGCGAGGTTACCGCCGAGATGATCACCGTGGGCGGCGTCAGGCTCGACGAGCCGAAGCGCTACGACGTGATCATCGACCGCATATCGCACGAAGTGCCGTATTACCGGGCGATGCTAAAGCGTATGGCCCTCGAAGGAACCTATATCATCAATAACCCTTTCTGGTGGTCGGCAGATGATAAGTTCTTCAATTTTTCGCTCGCCGCAAAGGTCGGCGTTGCCATTCCGAAGACGGTACTCCTGCCGCAGCACAGCTACATAAAAGACATCACGTCAGAATCGCTCCGGAACCTTGAATTCCCTATCAAGTGGCAGGAGATCGTCGATTATGTCGGCTTTCCGGCGTTCCTCAAACCCCACGACGGCGGCGGCTGGAAGAATGTTTCAAAGATCTCGTCGCTCGAACAGCTTTTCGAAGAGTTCAACGACTCGGGCACGCTCTGTATGACTCTGCAGGAAGGCATCGAATACGATCAGTTCGTCCGCTGCTACTGCGTCGGCAAGGAAAAGGTGCTGATAATGCCGTACGATCCGTCAAAGCCCTACCTATCCGGCGAGCAGTACCACAATACTGACGATTATCTGTCGCCGGAGCTGCACGCCCGCGTCGAAAATGACGTCAAGACGATCTGCCGTGTACTCGGTTATGACCTCAACACGGTCGAATTCGCGATCAAGGACGGCATTCCTTACGCGATCGACTTTATGAATCCCGCACCCGACGCCGAGCTTGCCTCGGTCGGAGAATTCAATCATCGTTGGATCGTCGATAATATGACCGATCTCATCCTCAAGAAGCTCAAAGAAGGCTGGGACATGCCCGAATACCGCTGGTCTGCAATGCTAAACCCGCCGGAACATTCGGCTGCCGCGGAATAGTAAAAGCGGCCGCGGCAGTTTTGCTTGAGATATTTGACAAAAGGACGTGAGAACGTCCTTTTTTCTTTGTGCGCCGGCTGTCGTGTCTGAGATCTTGCGACAATTTGTCCTGCGGACTTGAATGGCATCGGCGTTTTTCGGCTCTCTAACTCCGCCGGGCCGTATTTACGCTCCGCTGAAGCACTTTGTCACTCGGTTGAAGCGTATTTTCACTCGGTTGAATGGAATTTTCACTCGGTTGAATGGAATTTTCACTCGGTTGAAGCGAATTTTCACTCGGTTGAATGGAATTTTCACTCGGTTGAAGCGAATATCCATTCGGTTGAAGCGAATATTCACTCGGTTGAATGGAATATTCACTCGGTTGAATGGAATTTTCACTCGGTTGAAGCCAATATTCACTCGGTTGAGCGGAACTTTTCCTTTGTTCCGTGATTCTCTAACCGATTTTTACAGACGTCAAGGAAGGTTTTCGGCTATTCATCGGCGACAGCGATGTCGTACGGGATGCGATCCGTAAAAAACTTTGCGGCGACCGAAGCTATTGACCAGACGGCAAGCGATACTATCGCTGCGGCCCAGCCGATATCCGTCAATAATTTGTCATCACCGATGACGCCGATCATCAGCGGGATCATCGCGAAAGAAGCTATTCGCAAACACGTCCGCCGTGCGTTGGTGATCGAGCCCAGCAGATTGACTCTGCCTACCTCTAACTCGAGATACTCCTCATCGTTGCTCAAGTTGCGGAAATATTCCGATTCTTTACGCGCGTAACGCCTCAACGCCGCCGTCTTTGCCGCTGAATACGCGGCTGCGAACTCGTTAACGACGTGCGCAAGCTTGCCGTCGTGCAGTGCAAGCTCGGCACGGCCATGCCTCGCCTTGAATGCCTTGCCCGAATCGAGCGTTTTGACGAATACCGCTGCGGAACGCCGCCATTCACCGACGTGGAAATACATCTCGCCAAGCCGCGTCAGCAGGTCAGCATCGTTCGAGGCCCTGTTCTCGGCAAGTCTTAACGCCGCGATCGAACGCCTTTGCAGCCGCTTGTCGCGTTTGATCGCCGCGATTACGTTCAGACAGCGTCCGAGATCGAAGATCACCGATGCATTCTTCGGTTCGATGAACAGAGCACGCCTGAATGCTTCGTGCGCCTGATAGAAACAGCCCGCGACCTTGAGTTCGTTGCCTAAACGATGCAGGTACGCGACGCGTTCGCCGGCTTCGAGGCCGTCGTCGATCGCCTTTCCGGACCGCCACCGCTTTTGCTTAAATGCTTCATCAAATCGTGCTTTCAGGAAATCGGTCCGCGGTATCCGCGCGAACGAGGCTTTCATTGCCACTTCCTTCGGGTCGGCGAGATAGTCGCGAAGCTCGGCCGAACGCAGGTCGAGCACATCATCCGATACGCTCGACAGTATCGCGCCCATCAATTCACGGTATTGCCCCGAGCCGGACGCCACGACGATCGCAATGCCGCGGCCTCGTATCGCGGTGCGATAACGCATACGTATCTTGCTGCCATTGCGCGCCGATCGTAGCGAGGACGTAGTGATCTGCTCGATGTCTTTGAGCTTGAGGCTGCGGCGCTTGCCGATCAGCGTGCGTGCGAACCGATGCAAAAGCCCTGTTCGCGTGATGCGCCGGCCGTCGAACACCACCTTGTCGGATAACGCCAAGGCCGGCACGATCATCCATGCGAATGTGAGCATCACATAGGCCCAAACGTCGAACTCGAGATACAAAAGGAACGCCGCAAAGAAACTTCCGATAAAGAATGCCGAAATGTACTCGTTCGCAGGCGTGCGTACCGAAAGGCGAAGGCCGCCGCTGGTGATCTCAGCAGGCGGCCGTTCGTTGTTGATACTATGTGAAAGTGCGGTTTCGTCCACCATTCCTCTCTTAACCGCCGAACGGCGAGGGCGGCGCAGGCTCCTGTATCTCTTTAGCACGCTCAGGATCGAGTTCCGTGATCTTTTTCTTAGCGTCGCCGGCAATTTGTGTCATCGGGATCGGCTTGCCGTCGGCATCCTTTGCCTCGCTCGCCGCCTTCGCGATATTGAAGTAAATGTCAGCGGCTTCCTTCGTCTTGCCTTGCTTCTCATAGACCTTCGCGATCTCGAAATTGATCGATTCCTTGGCAAGGATCGGGTCGCTCATTTCCAAAAGCTGCTGATAAAGTGCGACCGCTTCGTCATACTTGCCGTCCTCAGCACGCGTTTGCGCCAATGCGAATTTCGCGAGCTTTCCGTTGTCAGACGACGAATTTGCAATATTTTCCAGTTCCGCAATTGCCGCGGGCCTGTCAACCGCAAGGCGATTCACTGCGATGAAGTAGAGAGCTTTATCGCGGATCGCTCCGCCGAATTTGTCCGCAACCGCCTGAAATGCGGCGATCGCGGCCTCGGCGCGGTCCTTCTCGGTCTTAAATGTCTTTTCCGTAGCTGTCGGCGGCTGCGGTTGATCCGTCACCCGCGAACTTGCGATGTCGATCGCCTTGCCCAACGCAGCTTGTGCCTCACCGCTTGTGCGATTGCTCCATCTGAACGCAAAGAACGCGATAAGCGCGACCAATACCAAAGCGCCGAGAATATAAAGCGCCATGCGGCCTTTCCCTTCGAACTGCTTTCCGACCTCTTCCAGCCTCGCGCTGAACTTCTCTTGGAAAGGATCTTTGTAATTCGCCGCTTTCTTCTCGGTCGGCGGAGCCTCTAACTGGTCAAACCTCTTGCGTTTTCGTGCCATGATGAAAAAAAATGCAATCTCGCCGATACCGATCCGTTCTATAATTAACGACACCGGGGTCGTGCCAAAAGTGCTAATTTAGCGTAAAACGGCGTTAAGAGCAAACAAGGACGGCAAAACGACCGACTTCCGGTATTGAAATGACACCGATATTTATTGGGAACCTTTTCGCAAACTTGGTGTCTAAGTAAACAGCGGCGATGACGGCCGGCCGCACTCGGCCGTCGAAGGCGAAAAATGATCTTTGGCAGCTCGCTCACATTTGACGACGAAAGCCTGGGTCAAGCCGTATCTTCGGTGCCCGCTGCAGCCGCTTGCTTGAACGCCGAAGAGGCGTTCGTTGAAAAGTTGAGATCGCGTGATGCGGCGGCCTTTGACGAACTCGTAACACGTTATTCCAAGGACATTTACGCGGTTCTCGTACGCCTGATATCCGATCGCGATGAGGCTGCCGACCTTACGCAGGAGACGTTCTTAAAGGCTTTGCGTTCGATCGGCTCGTTTCGCGGCGATTGCTCGCTTCGGACATGGCTTTACCGCATTGCGGTGAATGAATCACGCAACCGGCACCGCTGGTGGAAGCGCCGGCGGCGTGACAGCACACTTTCGCTGAACACGGTCTTTCCGGATGGCGAAACCGAGTACTGGGAGACACTCTCGGACAACTCAATCTCGCCCGAAGAAGAGGTTTTAAGACGCGAAAGGGCCGAGCGGCTTAACGGTGCATTGAATAAGCTGAAACCTGTGTTCCGCGAAGCCATCACCCTTTGTGATATCGAGGGCCTCAGCTACGAGGAATGTGCAGCGACGCTCGAGTGCAGCATCGGAACCGTCAGATCGAGGCTTTCACGAGGCCGTGAAGAGCTGCGAAAGCAGCTCAAAGATATTTGATAACTGATATGAATGGCAGACTCGCCCCGGTTTATCTTTGAGATAGAACAGATCGGTGCCAAACGATAGATCAAAGAGAGCTGACATCGAGTACATACCCGCGTGGACGGCGAACGGCCGCTTCGAATTGACCGGCAACACAGGCACAAGAACGGCCGCCAACCGGACGCTCGGATCCGTGCAAAGGTGTTATCGCTTCTCACAGTTCAATGGTGAGAACCGGGGTCAGCCTGCCATTCATATCAGTCGGTGATCTTGAACAATGAATTGTAAACAAGTAGAGAACGAGGTAGTTTTTTTCACCGATCCCGGAGTTCATTCAGACGCGCTCGAATCCCATCTCACCACGTGTCCGCTATGCCGTGACGCCGTCGATGCGTACCGTTCGATCGGCCGCGAACTTCGTGTCTCACGCCGCTATACTCTGCCCGTTGCGGCCGAAAGGTCCATCCGCGAGGCACTTGCACAAGAAATAGCCGGCCCGCGCCGCCGCTCTTCATGGCTGAGCACAGCGGCAACAGAATGGCTGCAAATGCGGCTGATGCCGGCTGCGATCGGCACGCTTGCATCGCTCACGCTCGGTCTTGGGGTGCTTGGATTCCTGTTCTCCGGTGCAGCGAGCAACGATCCGGCGGCCGCCGAAAAGTATCCCGGACGGACAAGCGTGCTTCTCGCCGGCGGAACATCATCAACATATAACGACTCAGCGATCTTTCCGGCTGACTTTGCACGAGGGCGCCTCGCCGTTGCGGCGGATTCGCCAAGCGTTAATCCGCAAGGCTCACTTATTAAGCTGACAGGTTCGATGCGGCCGACCAAGACACAGGACGGCCTTGTTATCGTGGCAGATGTTATGGAGGACGGCTTGGCGAAGATCCGTGAGGTCGTAACGCCGATCAAGGACAGCCGGACGATGAACGAGCTTCAGCGGGCTATGGATACAAGCATCGGCGACGCTCCGTTCGTTCCTGCTTCGATGGACAACCGCTCAGATCGGGTTCGCGTGGTGCTTCGATTTCAGCGTGTCGATGTTGATACGCGTTCGGCAGCGCGGCGCTGAGCTACTTATCTATCTCAGCCCGCAATTTTGCCGCCAGAGCCGCATCGGTCGCGAGCAGACGGTTGTACTGCTCATTTGCGGACGCCTTATCGCCCTTTAACAAATAGATATAACCGAGGTTGAATCGTGCCCTCGAAAAGTTCGGATTCAACTCGATACACTTCAAATACGCATCGATCGCGCGTTCACGCTGGCCGTTCGAGTAATACGCGTTGCCCAGAATGTAAAACCCATCCGGATAGTCCGGATTCGCCTTTGTAAATGCGATCATGCCGGCAACAGCCTTAGCGTAGTTGCCGGTAGCCTCTCGTTTGCGGCCAAGCATATCGTTCGCCCGCCCCAGATAGAAATAAGTCTCTCCATCGCCGGGATTAAGCCGCAATGCACTGTTGCACGCTACAACGGCCTCCGGATACTGCTTTGTATCGTTCAATGCGCGGCAAAGATTCGTAAAACCCATGTACTCGTTCGGCAGCAGTATCGTCGCCGCTTTTGCCGCATCGCGAGCGTCTGTCGGCCTGTCCGCAAGGCTGTAATACCAGCTGATATCAGTGTAGAGGCGTCCGTCACGCGGAAAAACGACCATGCCCTTCTTTATCGTGTCAATAGCTTCGGTGAGCTTGTTCTGCTTTTGCAGCAATGCGGCCAATCGAACATAAACTTGATAAAGTTCCTTCTTTGCGGCAAGTGCCCGGCGGTACGACTCGACAGCGTTCGCAACCTTATTCATGCGGTCTTCGGCATCGCCCAAAAGGTAATAAGCATCGCCCATATAACGCGTACCCAACCGTATCGACTCGGCGGCCGCATTTGCCTGTCCGCCGAGATCGCCCATGCGCGAATGTGTAAGAGCGATCGAGTAATAAAGGTCGCCATCCTTCGGCGTTACTGCCAACGCCTTTTGATAACCATCGAGGGCCTCGGCATAATTCGCTGACTGAAAGGCAACATCGCCGAGGCCGTGCAGAAGTATAGAGTTCGTCGGATCTATCTCAAGTCCCTTTTTGATGTCGTCGAGAGCCTTATCATACTTCTTTTGATCCACATATAGGTACCAACGGCTCTGATACACCTGAATAATGGGCTTGTAGCCTTGCGAAAGAGCAAGTTGGAACTCCTGCTCCGCTTCATCCAGCCGTTTAAGGTTATGCAATGCGTTCGCCCGCCAGAAATGCGGCACGGGGTCGCTCGGAATGATCTTGATCGCCTGCTCGTACAGGTCTGCCGCACTTGCGAAGTCGCGCGCGTAGAATGCCTTGTCTGCTTGGTCAATATACTGCCTTGCCTGCCGTTGTTCCTGCTTCGTTTGCCCAAAAGCATACGGAACCGCAGCGAATAAGAAGAGTGCGATAACTGCAACAGAACGCGATCTGAAAAATCTAGTCATTGAAAACCTCTCAAGCTCATTGAAGAATGATCGTTCGATCGTCAGAAGACTTTGGCTTTGTAGGCTGCTTCGGCGTTGTCTGCTTCGGAGCCTTTGGTGCCGTATCCTTTGGCGGTGCCGTTTGCGGCCTTGTATCCTTTGCAGCAGGAACCGGCGTCTCCGTCGCATTCGGCTGGGAGGTCATACCGGTATTCGAGTTAGTATCAACTGTCGCCGAAGGCTCTGCTGAAGGCGAAGGCTCGGGCGTTGGCGTAGCGGTCGCCATCGGCGTCTCGGTCGGCGAGACTGACGGCAAAGGCGTGGGCGACGCGGTGTTGGCGGCAGGAGCCGCGAGGTAATTCTCGTACGCGTACCAGCCTCCGGCAAGCACGCCCAGTAACAGCAAAAACAGAACGGCAAGGCCGCCTAAGATCAAACCCGCCTTCGAACCTTTTTTCTCTTTTTTTACCGCCTTTGCAGCGGGTGCCCGCGTTGGTGTCGGCGTTGCGGCAGGCTCCGCTGCGGTCGCAGCTTTCACAGGTTCCTGCTCGGTCTCGATCGTCTGTACCGGAACCGGAATATCAGCCTTGTCCACTTCTACGGCCGCCTCCGTAAAGAATGCCGGCGTTTGCGGCACTTGAGACACAAGCGGCGGTGGAGACGACGGCGCATCTGACGAAGCGACCGAGGGCGGAGCGGCATGCTCAGGACCCCGGCTTATGTCGGGAACGAATGAGGGTACCGAAAATGCTTCGGTCTTCACATCCGCCTGTTTCGGCGTTTCTTGAACAAAGTTGCTCATTTGGACCGTCGCATCAAGGTCTGAAACCTCGCTATGCTCGGTCGGCAGCTTTGTCGCCATCTCGGACGCAGGCAGCGGAGCGGTCGGATCCTTGACCGGCGGTTCCGTTCGATCGATGTCGTTCGTGCTGAAGACCTGTGTCGCCGCAGACATCTGCCCCTGCATTTGAGCGTGTGCGGTCCGCAGTGCACGCTGCATTTCTTGCGCGGAGCCGAAACGCTTTTCGCGTGACAGTTCAAGCCCCTTTAGAATAACGTTGGAAACCGCAGGCGACACTTCCGGATTGGCTTCCGACAAGGGCAATATCGGATCTGCCGAACCACCCAAAAGAGCGTCAGCCCGCGTCAAGGCATCGGGAGGGATTGTATTCGACATCAACTGATACAGCGTCGCGCAAAGCGAATAGATATCGCTTCGGGCATCCGTTCCCGTACCTCGTATCTGCTCCATCGACGCAAAATGCGGGGTATAACCGACAACGCTGCCCGAGGTTCCCGGCGTCGAAGCCATCGTCTTACCGCTCGATTCCTTCGATAAGCCGAAATCCAGCAGCACGATGTGATTTTCATCAGTAAGCTTAAGGTTCTGCGGCTTGATATCGCGATGAATTATGGGCGGTTCGTGCGAATGCAAATAAGAGAGGGCATCGAGCAGCTGATCCGCCCAGAAAATGACCCAGCTCACCGGAAATGGTTTCCCTGCCGCTTCAAGGCGTGCAGATAGGTCATCACCCGCGATGTGCTCCATAACAAGATATTGGTCGCCGTTATCCGAGAAATGGTCGCTCACCTTCGGCAGAACGGGGTGGCGGAGGCGTGCGAGTATCCTTGCCTCGCGCTCGAAGGCGCCGCCCAACGTCCCGTCATCAGCAAAATACGTCCGCTTCAGCGCAACTGCACTGCCGAGCCGCTGGTCAACGGCAAGATAAACCTCGCCCATTCCGCCTTTTCCGATCAAATGAACCACCAAATAGCGGTCCTGGATCATTGTATTTGCTGTCAACGGTTTCATCATCGTCGCGTAACCCTACTCTATCCTTAACTTTTCCTGTGCCAACATCGCCGGCATTCCCTTATGCTGATAACATCTGACCGGCCCTTTTACGCGTCGCGAGCACGGCGTACCCTTTTTCGTTTCAGCCCCGCAATAATAAATGCCTTCGCCGGCGGGGATTGAAGCCTCCGTCTTCGGTTCGCCGGCCGGTTCTGTCGCCCGAACCGTCATTGCAGGCGGTGCTTGCTGAGGAATAGCGGCCAATGCCCTTTCGGGCGGCGTAGGAGAAACAACAACGCGTTCAACCGCCTTCCTCGGTGTCTCCTGTTTTACAGCCGCGGTGTTCGGCGAAAACAACGCTGTCGAGCCGCCCAGAGCGATCACCGAAGCCGCTGCCAGCAACGCCTTGGGCCCGTACTCATGCACCGGATTGTCTGCGGCGCACACGTCGCAGAAGCGACGGCTCGTCCACAGATGCCATTGAGCCCTCTCGATCTTCTCACCGCAATTGGCACAAAAGTTCGGCCTATAGAGCATTTGATCACTCTTTACTTCCCCATCGCACGCGGCTTGCAACCCACACCGAAATGGGAAGATCGGTCCTCTGGACTGCGCCTTCGAGTATAAACTACTTTTTCCGCTATTGCTAAGAAAATTTCATTCTCAGCGGCGTGTACAACCGGACTTCAATATCACGCGTCTGATTGATAGTATTTTCGTATGCGGTTCCGCAACTTATTGATGTTGCTTATTCTGACGGTCACCGCCGTTGGTGCCTACGCACAAGATGATGACCTGATCCGCGTTGACTCTTCTATCGTCCGGTTGAACGTCGGCGTCGTTGATCCGCGCGGCCGGCCGATCACAAACCTCACGCGAGATAGTTTTACTGTTTTCGAGGATGATAAGAAGCAGCAAATAATCCGATTTGAACCTTCAACTGCACCGTTCAGTGTCGTGCTGATACTCGATATGTCGGGATCAACGCTCGGATTTCGACAGGTGATCAAGATGTCGGCGGCTCGATTTATCGACGCTCTGATGCCGCAGGACCGTGTCGCAATTATCGAATTCTACGATAAGGTCAATCTTCGCAATGACTTCACGACGAATCGCCAAACGATCGCTAACTCGATAAATGTCGCGAACGGCCGAGGAAAAACACAGCTCTACAAGGCGCTCGACGTTGCCTTGAATAAACTTGCTGCAGAACGTACGAGCCGCAAGGCGATCGTCGTTTTGACAGACGGCGTCGATACCGCCGTTCGCGACCGGGATCGCGACGAGCTGGAAAAAGCTCCGGAAGATCAAGTGCTCACATTTCTGAAACCGGGATCAAGCTCCATCTTGAATGAAATGCTCAACCGGGCAGATGCGCAGGGCGTAACCATTTATCCGCTTGCGTTGCCGACCGGCGATCCGGCAAAACTTGCCGACCCGACACCGCGCCAGGTAGCGATGTACAACGCCGCTCGCGAAAGGCTCCAGATCATTGCCGATCGTACCGGCGGATCGCTGAATGCCATAAACCACCTCGAAGATATGGGTCGGCTTTACGGACAGGTGGCGGCCGAGATCCGGACGCTTTATACCATCGAATATGATCCGACAAACGAGCGATCTGACCGCAAATGGCACCGTATCCGCATCGAGGTGGCCGACCCAACGCTTATCGCAAGAACGCGGCAAGGTTATTTTTCCCGTTAACTTGACGAAAAAGGCTAGAATTTATTAGTCTATCTGTTCGCCTTGTGCACCCGTAGCTCAGCTGGATAGAGTACTTGACTACGAATCAAGGGGTCGCATGTTCGAATCATGCCGGGTGTACCACAGATCGAACGAGGGAGCCGCAGTGCTCCCTTTTTTGCGCCCTTCCTTGGCGGCACAAGACGGGCCTGCCCCGTACCATTCCGATAACATTTGTCCAACCCTCATCGAACGGCTATAGTCTAATCATTGCCAAAAGGAGCTTTTTGTAGGAATGAAAAGATCGAGATCGTTTTATACCGCATCGGCATTGCTCGCCGCTGCGGCAATTATTCTACTTATGAGTTTTGAACGAACGCCGTCGACACACGCGGCCGAGGCACCGCAGAATCCGCTGCTGCAGAAATGGACCGGCCCCTACGGAGGAGTGCCGCCGTTCGATAAAGTCCGCTTGGAAGACTTCAAGCCCGCACTTGAGGCTGCGATGGCCGAGAATCTCGCTGAGGTTGCCGCCATTGCAAATGATCCTGCGAAACCGACTTTCGAGAATACGATCGCGGCAATGGAAAAAACAGGCCGAACGCTTGACCGCGTTTCAACGATCTATGGTATTTGGTCAAGCAGCAAAAATAATGACGCGTTCAGTGCAATCGAGGAGGAAATGGAGCCGAAACTCGCCGCCTTTTCCTCACAGGTCTACCAGAACGCCGCTCTTTTCAAAAGGATCGAGGCAGTTTATAACGCCCAGCTCAAGAGCAAGAAAATTCCCGGCGAGCAGCGCCGCCTGACATGGGTCTATTACACGAACTTTGTACGCTCGGGTGCCAAACTTGATGAGCGGCAAAAGGCGAGGCTTTCGGAGATCAATCAACGGCTTGCGGGCCTTTTTACCAAGTTCAGTCAAAACTTGCTCGGCGATGAGTCGAACCTTTGGCTCGAGCTGAAGACCGAAGCTGATCTCGCCGGGCTTTCACCAGAGCTTCGTTCCGCATACGCGTCGGCGGCACGTTCAAAAAAGGTCAATGCTCTCGGCATTGTGCGGAACACACGCTCGGCTATCGAGCCTTTCCTGACCTATTCAGACCGCCGCGACCTGCGAGAAAAGGCCTTCCGCCTTTTTGCGAACCGCGGCGATAACGGTGATGCTCGTGATAATAACGCCGTTATCTCACAGATCCTTCAGCTTCGAGCCGAAAGGGCAAAAATGCTCGGCTATCAGACCCATGCACATTGGCGCGTCGAAAATGCAATGGCAAAGACGCCCGAGAATGCGATGAAACTGATGGAGGCGGTTTGGCCGGCCGCCGTGGCCCGCGTTCATGATGAGGTCGCGGATATGCAGAAGCTTGCGGATAAGGAAGGAGCGAACATCACGATCGAACCGTGGGACTATCGCTACTATATGGAAAAGGTTCGAAAGGATCGCTACGACCTGGATCAGGATGAGGTCAAACAGTATTTGCAGCTCGACAAGGTTCGCGACGCGATGTTCTGGGTCGCCGGTGAGGTCTTTGGCCTAAAATTCACGCCTGTCAGCAACATACCTGTTTTTGATCCCGATATGTCGGTTTACGAGGTTACGAACAAGGCGACCGGTAAACACGTCGGGCTTTGGTATTTCGATCCCTACGCCCGTGACGGCAAGCGTTCAGGAGCGTGGATGAACGCCTACCGCAATCAAGAGCGCGTCGCAGGCGAGGTTACAACGATCGTCTCGAATAACTCGAACTTCGTAAAAGGCGAGGCCGGACAGCCCGTACTTCTCTCATGGGATGATGCTTCGACGATGTTCCACGAATTCGGCCACGCACTCCACGGCCTTTCCTCAAATGTTACTTATCCGATGCTTTCCGGCACGAATGTAGCCCGCGATTATGTAGAGTTTCCTTCGCAGCTTCTCGAGCGTTGGCTCGCAACGCCGCAGGTGCTAAATAAATTCATGGTGCATTACCGCACCGGCAAGCCGATCCCACAGTCACTCGTTGATAAGATCAAGAAAGCAGGAACGTTCAACCAGGGATTTGCCACGGTCGAGTATCTTTCCAGCGCCCTTGTGGATATGAAATTGCACCTTGCGGGCGACAGGAAGATCGACCCTGACGCGTTCGAGCGTGAGACGCTCACCGAGATCGGTATGCCGAAGGAGATAGTTATGCGCCACCGGCTGCCGCAATTCGGACATCTTTTTCAAAGCGACGGATATTCGGCAGGATATTACAGTTATCTGTGGTCTGACGTCCTTTCGGCGGATGCCTATGAGGCATTTACCGAAGCAGGCGGGCCGTATGACAAAACGGTCGGGGCAAAAATGGTGAAGTACATCTTCTCGGTCGGCAATACTATCGATCCGGCTGACGCCTATCGCAAATTCCGCGGCCGCGACCCGAAGGTCGAAGCTCTAATGCGTGCCCGAGGATTTCCTGTCGCTAAGGACTGAACGCGGCATCTTCGTTATTTGATGCCTAAATAGCGCATCCTTCGATACAAATGGCTGCGATCGACGCCCATGTCCTCCGCAGCCTTTTGCACATTACCGTTGAACTGAGCCAGCTTGTGCTGGATGAATTCGCGCTGATATGCCTCGGTCGCATCCTTGAAAGACTCAAATCTGAATGTCGCCGCCGCAGGCTCGTATTTATTCTCAAGCGTCGGCAGATCATCTTCGGTTATCGTTTCCCTGTCGGACAAAATGACGATCCGCTCAACCAGATTCTTTAATTCCCGGACGTTGCCGGGCCATGCGTACTCCTTCAGGCGCTCGACCACACCATCCGTGAATTCTTTTGCTGCTTTGCCGTAATCCGCACAGTATCGTCGGCTGAAGTGGGTCAGCAAGGCCGGAACATCTTCGCTTCGCTCACGCAGCGGCGGCACTTGGAACGGGATCACGTTCAAGCGATAAAAGAGGTCAGAACGAAAATTCCCATTCTCGATCAAGGAGTCGAGCGGCTTGTTCGTCGCTGAGATAACCCGCACATCCACAGTTACCGGAATATTGCTGCCGAGAGGTTCGAAACGCTGCTCTTCGAGCACGCGAAGCATCTTTGCCTGAACCCTCGCTGACATATCTCCGATCTCGTCGAGAAAGATCGAACCGCCGTCGGCAACCTCGAATTTCCCTTTCTTTGCCTTTGTCGCACCGGAAAATGCACCTTTCGAGTAGCCGAACAATTCTGATTCGACAAGTTCCTCCGGCAATGCTGCAGAATTTATCTCAACAAATGCCGCACCGCTGCGTTTTGACCTTGCGTGGATGGCACGAGCGACGAGTTCCTTTCCAGAGCCGCTTTCGCCTGAGATAAGCACCCGGCCGTCGGTCGGCGCCACAATAGATATCTGCTTACGCAGCGCCCGCATTGCGATCGAATCGCCGACCATCTCGTACCGCTCGGCAAGCTCGCTTTGCAGCTGAGCATTGGTAAACTCAAGGCGCCGCTGGCGAATAGCATTTTTCACCGTCAGGACAGTGCGTTCCAGGCTCAGCGGCTTTTCAATAAAGTCGAACGCTCCAAGCTTCGTTGCTCTGACCGCCGTTTCTATATTGCCGTGCCCGGATATCATAACGACCGCGGCGTCGATGCCTTCGCTTCTCATCGCGTCCAGCGTTTGAAGGCCGTCCATTCCTTCGCCGAGCCAAATATCGAGCAGGATGCACGAAAATTGACCGGTCCGAGCGGCTTCAAGGCCGGCTTCGCCCGACGCGGCGGCTTGCACCTCAAAGCCTTCGTCCGCGAGCACGCCCTTTAGCGTATCGCGGATGCCTCGCTCGTCATCAACTATAAGAACTGAGTTATGCATCGAGTATTGCGGGCAATTCAATGGTAAATTTAGCCCCTTTTCCATCGTTAGCGGAAGCAAAAATGCGGCCTTTGTGTTCGGCGACGATCCGGTTCACGATCGCAAGGCCCAATCCGGTGCCTCTCCCCTTTGTAGAAAAATACGGCTGAAAGAGCCTCGGCAGATCACGCAGCTCGATCCCGCGCCCATTGTCAACCACTTCGGTAACAACCAACCCGCGCGCCTTATCATGCCGTGCGGTAACATTGATCGACCGCGCCGTTTGCTCAACTGAGAACGACTCAAGCGAATTTTCGATGATATTTGTAAACACGCGTTTCATTTGCTCATCATCAAGCATTATCTCAGGTATCTCGCCGATCTCCGAAAATGCGATCTCAACTCCCGGCGAGCGTCCCTCAAATGATGCTATCGCCCGTCGTATCACATCTGAAAGGCTGCCCTGCACGATCACCGGTTCGGGAAGGCGTGCGAATCGCGAAAATTCATCGACCATCATCTTCAGCGAAAAGACCTCGCGCAGGATCGTCTCGGTACTCTCATGCACAACGCTGTCCAATGTTCCTTTCACCGCGAGGTCATTCAACTTCTCACTCGAAAACCGCTTTGCGATACGCTCGGCAGAGAGTTGTATCGGCGTAAGCGGATTCTTGATCTCATGAGCCATTCGGCGGGCGACCTCCTGCCATGCCGAAGCACGCTGTGCGGCGATCAGCTCTGAAAGATCCTCGGCTACGAGCACAGTGCCGCTGTTATCAGGCAGCGGACTCGCCGCCAGCGACACGACCATTTCGTTGCTGCCGTTGTCGTTGGACGCCTGATCGAAAACCGCTTGCTCGGATGCGAAACCCGTTCGGCGAGCCCTGGTAATAAGTCGGGTAACGATCTCATTATGCTCAGGAAAAAGAATGTCAAGTGGCAGTTTGCCGGTGGCATCTTTGCCCTCGATGTGAAACATCCTTGCCGCCGCCTGATTGACCGTACTCAAACGCCCGTCGCCGCCGAACGAGATGACGCCGGTCGGCAATGCCTCAAGGACAGCTTCGATATACCTGCGCCGAGCCGCCAATTCCCCCGCATTCTGCTCTAGTTTTTCGGACATCGCGTTGAATGCATCGACGAGCATTCCGAGTTCATCCTCGGCCAGAACCTCGACACGATGGCTCAGGTTCCCATGCGCTATCTCGTCGGCCCCGATCGCAAGAGCTTTTATCGGCTGCGTAATGCCCCTTGCTATGTAGAAAGCGATCCACGACGATGCGAAGATCAAAAGAAATGTCAGCACACCAAGCGTCAAAAGGCCGACTTGCCGTATAGTGATCTGCTTTTGCTTAAGCTGCTCGAATTCGGTCAGCGAGTTATCAACGATCTGACTCACGCTGGTCTCTGAATACTCATCAGGAACGACGATCAGCGAACTGCCGTTCGGAAGCCGCGCCCGTGCAAGATCGAATTCTCGGCCGTCGCTTGCCTCGGGAATATCGCTGCCGCCGGCAGGACTGACCTTTGCCAAAAGCTCGTCGAGCCGTTGCGTCTGCTCGGCCGGCATCGGCCTGCGGTAATTTGCAGCGTATTTGCCGTCCTTTTTAAGGATGCCTATGAAACTAAGATTTCCGGCGCGTGCGATCGCAAGGAATTCCTCTCCCGAGACTTTGTCCTCGCTGATGAGTGTTGCGAGCATACGCGTCGTTTCATCGAGCTTTGCAAAGCGGTCGATCACCGTCCGCGTCTGAAGGTCGCGCGTTTCGCGTATGACATTCTCGGGGATCTGCGTGAACCAACGCTCAAGTGCCCTGTTCATAAAGAGATACGAGAACGTAGCCATCGCGAAGATCGGCAGGATACTGACGAGAATGAAATATAGGAAAAGCCGAGTCTTTATCTGTGAACCAAGAACCAGAGCTTTCCGCTCACGTATCAGCTTCACGATGCTTCGTAGCAGGATAAAGCCAAAGATCACGAGTGCGAAAAAATTCAGTGCTGACAGGCCGTAAAGCAGGACGAGGTCGCTCGATGTCTCGATCGAAAGGTTCTTCCAAAGGTTCGATGACTGAAGGAGGAATAGCAGTACGAACAGAAAGAGTACCGCAATGCCCGTTATCCATGGCACACCTCGCTTCTTCCGCGCTTTCTCCGTCATACCGTGTCAGAGTTTAGCATAAAGTCGAATTGTTCGGTTCGCGGTCTTTCGGTAAAATCGACCCGACATGAGCGATATTACAGCCGCATTTTTCAATGGATCAGGCCGTCTCCGCAGCGGCTGGCGTGCGGTTGTTTTTATTCTTTTGTTCGTATTTTCTTCCGTGTCGGTTAACGCTCTGCTCTTGGCCGCGGGCGGTGCGGCACTATCCGTCTTCCCGTTATCACTGATAGTGAACGCGGCCTCGTCGCTTGTCCTTGCCCTGATCTTGGGGTCTCTGTGCGGCAAATATCTCGAAGGCTTGCCGCTCGCATCCATCGGCATTCCTTTTACACGAACAGGTCTGCGAAACCTCGTTCACGGGAGCATTCTCGGCGCGGCAACTCTTTCACTAGCGGTGCTGATCGCGTTTGCCGGCCGAGGCACGGATCATTCGCTGACAACTGCTTCGACGCTCGATCTGGCCGACTCTATTTTCACTTCCTTCCTTATCTTCGGCGTGGCCGCGGCATTCGAAGAAGCACTTTTTCGCGGATATGTACTGCAAACCCTTGCGAGGAGCGGCTTTGCGTGGCCGGCAATCGCATTAACGGCGATATTTTTCGGGATGATTCATATCGCCAATCCCGGTGCGACATTGCTGTCAACGACCAACACGATACTTGCGGGCGTGTGGTTCGGCCTTGCGTATCTCAGAACGCGCGACCTTTGGTTCGTTTGGGGACTGCACTTTATGTGGAACTGGATGCAGGGATCGATCTTCGGCGTTGAAGTAAGCGGGCTGACCGCATTAACGCCTTATCCGCTGCTTCACGAGATCGATCACGGACCGGAATGGTTGACCGGCGCCGCTTACGGCCTCGAAGGCGGCGTCGCATGTACGCTCGCGATCATCGTGTCTATCCTGTATATAATTTTGGTAAAGCCCCGCAAGGCGCTGACCGCTGAAGCAGATCATACGCGAACATCAGCCGATCTGGATCTTGAATGATATATCGACAGCCCGTGCTGAATGGGTCAAGCGGCCGACAGATATAAGATCGACTCCTGCCTCCGCAAAAGAACGCACACGATCCAGATCCATACCTCCCGAGGCTTCGATCAGCACGCGGGGATCCATATTTCGTGCCATCTGAACAAGCTTTGCGGCCTCTTCCGGCGTCTGATTATCAAGCATGACGATCTCGGCCCCTGCCTCTATCGCCTCACGCAATTGCGCCCAATTGGTTATCTCGACCTCGATCTTATGCAGATGGCCGACTGCCGCCTTCGCAGCCTTGACTGCCTCTGTGATGCCGCCCGCAAGAGCGATGTGGTTATCTTTGATCAGAACACCGTCATCAAGGCCCATGCGATGATTCTTTCCGCCGCCGACGGTCACTGCGTATTTCTCAAGCACACGAAGCCCCGGCGTGGTCTTTCGCGTATCAACGATCTTTGCATTCGTGCCTTCGACCGCCTTTACGTATGCACGTGTCAGCGTCGCAATACCGCTCATACGCTGTATCAGGTTGAGCGCCGTTCTCTCGCCCACAAGCAGCACGTCGGCGTAGCCCTTCAGCGTGCCGAAAACCACACCTTCCTCGATCTCATCGCCCTCGTTGTAGGTCGTCTCGATCTCGCTGCTGTCCGGATCGAGCTGAAAGAACACCGCCTCGGCAACATCCAGCCCGCAAAGCACCAGATACTCTTTCGCAAGGAATTTGCCGAAGCCGCGCGTGTCGGACGGCACGGTAGAAGATGTTGTAATGTCGCCGCGACCGATGTCCTCGGCCAAAAACTGTCCTATTGCGGAGAGAACTTCTCCGTTCTCGAGCCAATTCATAAATAAACTATACCGCAGGCCGTTTCACAGGCCATTTGTTCTCGATCAAGTAAAGTATTTTCGGGTATGAGAGCGCCCAAACCGGCTAGCACCGCCCCGAAATATTTCACCTGTTAACCCAACGCCTCCAGATTCTTCCTTAGAGTATCGACCTGCGATGATATCTCTGAACCGCGCGTGCGTAAAGCCTCGACCTTGTCTGCGGGAGCACGCGCAACAAAATTCTCGTTCGATAGCTGTGCGTCTAGGCGAGCCTTTTCGTCACCAAGTTTCGCGATCTGCCCATTGAGCCGTTCCCGCTCCTTGTCGAAGTCTATAAGCCCCTCAAGCGGTACGGCAAGGGCTGCGTCGCCAGTCAGAACAGCGTTTGCCGACGCTTTCGGAACATCGAGAATACCGGCCACAATGAGCTTTTCGGCACGGGCGAGCTTTAATATCTGCGGCTCATTCGCCTTGAATATCTTCTGCAATTCCTCGTCAGCCGCTATATGAACCGTAAAACGCACGGACGGCGAGATATTCATCTCGCTCCGAATATTGCGAACCTTTCTTATGGCATCGATGACAGCGGACATCTCCGCCTCTGCCGCTGCGTCGATCGCCGCATCATCTCCGAAGGGAAATGATGTCAGCATCACTGTCGGGGCAGCATCTTTGTATGCAGAGGCATGCATCAAACTCGAAACGCCGGGCAGCTTAAGCCAAAGTTCTTCGGTAAGATACGGCATGAACGGGTGAAGCATTCGCAGCGCCGCCTCGATCACGGTCAATATGCGTGTCGTTGCTGCCCTGTCGCCCGCAGTTATCTCGTCCTTTTTCAGCTCGATGTACCAATCGCAAAAATCGTCCCAAAAGAAGTGATACAACAGCGATACAGCGGTATGAAACTCGTAGTTCTCAAGCGCGGCGTTCACATCTTTTGCCGTCCGATTCAGCTTTGACACTATCCATCGGTCTGCAAGGTCATCGGCATCAGAAAGGCTTTGGGCATCGACCGCAGCTCCTTCGCTGTTAAGCAGGCAGAACCGTGTTGCATTCCAGATCTTATTGGCGAAATTCCGATAGGTTTCTATCAGCAGATCGTTCCACTTGATATCGGCTCCAGTAGCGATCGACGCGAGGTAAATACGTGTCGCATCGACACCGAACTTGTCGAACATCTCGATCGGATCGACGCCGTTATTACGCGATTTCGACATCGGCTTTCCGTCTTTGCCGAGAACAGTTCCCGTAACTACGACATCATTGAACGGCTTCTTTCCGGTGAACTTCTTTGTAAGCATCACCATTCGCGAAACCCACAGAAAGATGATGTCGCGGCCCGTTACGAGGACGTCGGTCGGCAGGAACGCATCGAGATCCGCCGTGTCGGTGATCTCGCCCGTCCAGCCAAATGTCGAGAACGCCCACAGCCCGCTTGAGAACCATGTATCAAGCACATCCTGATCCCGCACGAGATCCTTGCCGCCCGCCTTTTCGCGTGCTTCCTGCTCACTGCGGGCAACATAAACATTGCCTTCGCCGTCGTACCACGCGGGTATCTGATGCCCCCACCAAAGCTGACGCGAAATGGTCCAATCCTTCAAATTTTCGAGCCAAGACGTGTAAACCTTCTCGTGCGGTACACGGGGAACGAAATGCGGAACGCCTTCAGCCGCCATCATTTCCAGTGCGATATCACGCATACCATCCATTTTGACGAACCATTGTTCGCTCAAGATCGGCTCGACAATGGTCTTGCAGCGTTCGCAAACAGGCAAAGAGATCTCGTGATCCTCGACCTTTTCGAGAAGCCCAAGTTCGCTGAAGCGCGAAATGACCTTTTCGCGTGCCTCAAAACGATCAAGCCCGCTGAAATCCGACCCGGCAGCATCGTTCATTCGTCCCGCTTCATCCATCACAAGGATCTGAGCAAGGCCGTGACGCTCACCGACCGCGTGATCGTTCGGGTCGTGTGCGGGAGTTATCTTTACGGCACCGGTGCCGAATTCGGTATCGACATATTCGTCTGCAATTATGGGTATCTCACGGCCGGTGAGCGGAAGTTCAATCACCTTTCCGATCAAGCCCGCGAAGCGTTCATCGTTCGGATTAACTGCGACGGCCGTATCACCGAGCATTGTTTCGGGCCGTGTCGTCGCAACGACGATGAACGTACCTTGTTCCCTGTCATTGCCGTTACGTACTGGGTATCTAAGGTGATATAACTTTCCGTCTTTTTTTGCCTCTTCCTTTACTTCAAGGTCGGAGAGCACCGTTCTATCCTTCGGGCACCAGTTGACGATGCGAAGGCCGCGGTAGATACTGCCTTCTTCGTACAGCGAAACGAAGACGCTGCGAACCGCACTCGACAGGTCATCATCCATTGTGAACCGCTCACGTGACCAATCGACCGACGCTCCTTCGCGACGCATCTGCTCCGTGATCGTGTTGCCGTATTCTGCCTTCCATCGCCACGCGCGTCGTATGAATTCGTCGCGGCCGATATCTATCGGCGACAGCCCTTCGTCCTTGCGAAGCTGCTCGACAACCTTTCGCTGAACAGAAATGCCCGCATGATCGGTTCCCGGAAGCCAGAGGGTACGATAGCCCTGCATACGCTTTCGCCGCGTAAGCACATCCATAATGGTGTGCTGCAGCGCGTGCCCCATGTGAAGGCTGCCCGTAACATTGGGTGGCGGAATGACGATCGAGTAAGTTTCGGCGTTCGGGTCGCCGTTGATCTCCGGTTTGAAAAAACCGTTCTCTTCCCAACGCTTGTAGTGATGCGTTTCGGCCGTTTTCGGGTCGTAGGCCTTGGCAAGTTCCATAAACTAAGATTCTATTGTAAAACAAAACCGGCCGAACTTACGTGCACAGCGGCCGGCAGAAATCCTTGCGCGATCCACGCCTGTCTATTCAGAGGTATTCGCGGAATCAAGTGCCTCTCGGATCAGGTTCTCAGTGATCCGCGGCACTGCTTCCTTAGCAACTTCGCGAACCACCTTATCCGAAAGTTTCTCGATAACGCGGGCGGCGATCGCCTCGATCATCTCCGGCGTTATCGACGCAGGCTCTTTCGAAGGACCGGCATCGGCTTTATCTTCTGCCGAGCCCGCACTCACTTCTAAAATTTCCGAGTTTGACGGCGCGGTCTCCTGTGCAGCAACAATGAAGGGTTCCCCCGCAATACTTGCGAAAGGATCGATCGACGCCTCCGGGGCCTCATCATCCGTGATCCTCACAAGCTCGAATGGCGGCTCAGCGGCGTGCGGTTCCGAAAAGTGATCATCCGCCGCCGTATCCCGTTTCTTTTCAACGGTTTCGCTGTCTTCACCGACCACTGCTAACCCGCCAACCGTCTCAGACACTTTGTACTCCGGCGGCTCCTGCTTTGCGTGCGGATGCGACGTTTCGATCAGCTCATCGTCCAGTGCGGGATCGTCAAATGCTTCTTCAACATCCTCATTCGATACGCGGATAAGCTCATTTACCTGCGCCCGCACTTGATCCACCGTCACAGGATCGATAGCCAACGAATCGGTGTCGCCTTCGACATTCTGCAGAGCCTCGTCAGACGTCTCCGCTTCTTCGGTGAAGCTCTGATCGTACAATTCGTCAATATCAGCCGTCTCGCTCGTGTGGAGCGGGTCAAAATTGCGCGTTTCAAGCAGATCGCCGATCTTTTCGACGAGGTCGCGTATCGAACGGAATGGCTTTGTAAAGTAATAGTTCGCTCCGACGCGTGATGCCTCACCCGCATCGAACGGCTCGAATGTACCGGTAAGTAATACGACCGGGATATCCGCCGTTGTCTCGTCTTGCTTGATGATCTCGCAGAGTTTATACCCGCCGACGCCCGGCATATTGACATCCGCAATTACAAGATCGGGCTGATCGCTGACGAAGGCTTTCATAGCCTCATCTCCGTCCGCGACCGAAATAACCGCAAGCCCTTCATCGGCAAGCGTCAGCTCAACGACCTTTCTGATCGTTGCCGAATCGTCAGCAAGTAATACTTTTGCCTTTTCCACAGTGAGAAGTTTAGCAGATTATTCGAGCGAGGTTCACTTTATGTGCGAGAGTTCTGCCGCAAGTTCTATTGCAGCGCTCATGCTGGCCGCATCGGCGATACCTTTGCCCGCAATGTCGAATGCAGTGCCGTGATCAACCGATGTGCGGATAAACGGCAATCCCAGCGTTACATTGACCGAACTGTTGAATGCAAGCGACTTAACAGGGATCGTCGCTTGATCATGATAAAGAGCGATGACCGCGTCAAATTCACCCTTGTGGCATCGCAGAAAGATCGTGTCGGGCGAATATGGGCCGCTGACGTCGATATCGCGTTCGAGCCTGCACTGATCGATGGCAGGGATGATCTCGTTAGCCTCTTCGCTGCCAAACAGACCGTCCTCGGACGCGTGAGGATTTAGGCCGGCGACAGCGATCCTTGCTTTTCTGCCGAGCAATTTGCCAAGCTGGTGATCGGAAAAGGCTATAAGATCGACAAGTTCGCGGTACCGCACACGTTCGATGGCTTCGCGAAGCGGCAAATGAGTTGAAAGCAGAACGACACGCAATCCTTCACCAAAGAAAGCCATTGCAAATTCATCGGTCTCGGTGAGGGCAGCAAGGAACTCTGTGTGTCCCTGGAAATCGTATCCCGCAAAACTCAGAGCCCTCTTACTGATCGGCGCGGTCGCGACGGCATCGATACGCCCGTGCCGCCAAAGCTCTACGGACCTGATGATGTATTCTGCCGCCGCCTTGCCGTTCACTGCCGAATCGACACCAATCTCGACATCCGACGGAAGGTTCCCGAGATCGTCGATCTCACCGAGTGCCGCGGGGTCGATCCCAAGAGATACGGCGACCCGCTCGATATGAGCGCGATCGCCGATGATCAATGTCTTGATGTTTTCAGGAAATTTACCTTGTGCAACCGCTTTAACGATTATTTCAGGGCCGATCCCTCCCGGATCACCCATCGTAATGCCGATAGTTGAGACTCCTTCGCGGCCCTCAGACATAACGCTTGATCAATCAACCTGCCTTCTGCGGAATGCCGGTTCATCAGGTATCTCGCCTGCAAGGTCATCAACAGGCGGCAGTTTCGTATATGTCTTCGGTGCGGCCGCAGCAGCAGGGCGTTCATCGAACTGCTCCGGCGATGGCTTCACGGCCCCGATGGCAGAATCAAATCCGGTAGCAATGACCGTTATCTTGACCTGATCGTCCATATCTTCTTTGATAACGGTTCCCCAAATGATCTCGGCGTCGTCGTCAGCTTCCGCTTCAATGATACCGAGGGCATCCTCGATCTCGCTGAGGATCATATTCGGCCCGCCGGTAACATTTATCAGCGCGGCCTTCGCTCCCTTTATCGATTTCTCCTCAAGCAGCCTGTAATCCAAAGCAGCACGCATCGCTGTCGATGCAGCGGCCTCGCCTTCACCGGCGCCGACACCCATCAATGCCACGCCTTTGCTCCGCATCACGGTTGTAACATCTGCGAAATCAAGGTTTATAAGACCTGGCTCCATAATGAGGTCGGTAATACCGCGAACGGCCTGCAGCAACACATCATCAACACGTGCGAACGCATCGTTGAGAGTGATCCTTTCTTCGACCTCACGGAGTTTTGAATTCGGTATGGTAATAAGCGTATCGACACAACCGCGAAGTTCGGCCAAGCCCCTCTCAGCCTGCTCCATTCGCCGTTTTCCCTCCACCCTGAACGGCTTTGTAACGACCGCTACGGTCAATGCCCCAAGTTCGATCGCGAGCGACGCCACGACCGGTGCCGCACCCGTGCCCGTGCCGCCGCCGAGGCCGGCGGTTACAAAGACCATATCTGAGCCTTCGAGCACGTCGAGAAGCTTCTTATGATCCTCGAGAGCAGCATTGCGGCCAACTTCGGGATTCGACCCCGCACCCAAGCCGCGTGTTGATTTGCTGCCAAGCTGTATCTTCATCGGCGCGGTTGACTGCTCGAGCGCTTGGCTGTCGGTATTGACAACGACGAACTCGACGCCTTGAATGCCCGCGGCTATCATTCGATTGACCGCATTGCCTCCTCCGCCGCCGATGCCGACAACCTTGATCCGCGCACCGGTGATCGGCGGATCATCCATGAAGATCTTGAGCGGTGATGAACCAGTTCCTTCCATTTCTTTAACTTCCATGTGGGCCGCGTAGTGCGGCTCTTGAATCGTCTGACTTAGGCTTGGACAACTCGCAACAACTAGATATTGTGCCGTTGCCAAGTGAGAATACAACTGTTTGGGCAAAAAATCCAGCGAACGCGTCACTCTCAACGAAATTTATCGCGTATTGCATCGATCCATTGCGCGACTTTCTGTCCGGCCGAGCGGCTGCCGAGTCGCCGCCCGTGTATCTGCGAGCGCATCGAATAGAGTGCAAGTCCGCCGGCGGTCGCCCATTCGGGCGTCTCGACCTCTTTAATAAGGCCGCCGAAATACTCGCCTTCCAGAAATCCGTGCCGCGTCGGAGCGTCGAATATCTGCTCTGCCATCTCGCAAATGCCACGCACAAGCGCACCTCCGCCGGTCAGCACAACGCCGCCGGATATCTGCAGATCTGACGCCCTGACCTCTTTTGCGACGTATTGGAGCAGCTCTATCGCCCGCGGCTGCATAATGTCGCACAGCAGTTCTTTGGAGAGGCCTCGCTTCTCATTCCTGCCGACGGGCATTATCTCTATCGTTTCGAGCCGCTCATCATCTGTGAGAAGGAATGACGCTACACAACCGTAGTCGTGCTTGATCTTATTCGCCTGAGGGATCGAGACGCGCAAGCCTACGGCAAGATCTTTTGTGATATGAGTGCTGCCGAACGGGAAAACGGCCATATGCTGAACCGCTCCTCGACTGAAGATCGTCAAACCGGTGATCTCAGAGCCGATGTTCACCACCGCACAACCATATTCGCGATCATCGTCGGTCAGAGTGCTTTCGGCGGCAGCGAGCGGTTCGAGTATCGTCTGCTCGACATCAAGGCCCGCACGCGCGATGGCCTTGACGAGGTTCTGACGCCCTGCGCTCGGGCTGATAACAACATGGACCTTTGCCTCTAGACGCGATCCGCACATACCGATCGGCTCGATGATGCCGTCCTGTCCGTCAATGATGAATTCCTGCGGCAGCCGATCGACTATCTCCCAGCCCGGCTGCAGCGGCATTGCACTCGCTGAATCGACCGCACGCTCTATGTCATCCTCGGTAATTTCCTTATCGACGCCCGCAACGGCGACCACGCCGCTCTTATTCTCGCCCCTGAAATGTTCGCCTGAAAGATTAACGGTCGCCGTTTCAACTTCCGTACCGCTAACGCGCTCAGCATCAGCAACTGCCTTTTTTATCGAGTCGGCAACGGACTCAGCCGAGGTAACGACACCACGCCTCAGCCCCTTTGAATCAGCCTCACCGGCACCGATGATGTTCATCCTGCCGTCGGGCGAGGCCTCGCCGATGATGCACCGGATCTTACTCGTACCAATGTCTAGGCCGACCGCCTGAATATCATTGCTCATTTCTCATCCTGCAAATTCAAGTACTCCAATACGGCGCTGACACCTCGGGCGTTGACGGAGCGGAGTTTTCCCTGCCGCTCGGTGATCGCCTCGATCGCCGTGCTGAGGCTTCTGCCCGGGTCATCCTTTGCCAGCATCACGGGAACTCGGCGGCCCGAGTCCTCAACGATCGCGGTCAACTGTTTCAGATCGGTAAGATCGACCTCTTTTACCCGCCCGGCAATGCCCATATCGCTCCACTGATCCCTCAGCTTGTCATAAGCCTTCAAACGGGCGAGGTTATCCTTGAGAGCATCCTGCGTCTTGGCCTCATCCCATCCGATCATCACGAAAAGAGAATCCGTGTCCTTCTTGCCCGGCGGCGCAATGGTGTTGCCTTCGGTATCCACAAGCATTTCGCCGCCTCGCAAGCGAACGACAGCAACGGGAACCCGCTCGACCAGATTCACCCTGATAGCGGACGGCAGCACCATGGAAACAGATGCCGTCTTAACAAAAGGAAGCTTTTCGACACGTGCGCGAATATCGCTCAGGTCGGCCTGCCAAACGCCGGTCTTCTCGGTGTTTGCGAGGACGATCCGCTCAACCTCTTCGGGAAGAGTGCGGTCCGTTCCGCGAACCTCAACGCTCTTTACGCTGAAAAATGTCGATGCGATCGCTGCCCGATAACCCATAAGGCCAAAGAACGCAATGGCGACGAGCAGGACCATCGAGATGAACATCGGAAGTACAAAACGGCCGTATTCAGGTGTGCGGGCCCGTCGCTTCGAATTGGAGTTCTTTCGCGTTGCCTTTCTTTTAGTAACTGTACTTTTCCGAACCTTTGCCATGTCCTCTTAACGATAGTTTCAGTTTCGCTGCAGCCGCTCGATCAACTCGTCCGACAGCCGTGTTACAGTGCCGGCACCGAGCGTAATGACCAGATCGCCGCTTTGCAGCAGCGGCATCACGACATCTAAGGCCTTGTCGATGTCGCCAACGTACGTTACATCCTTGTGCCCATACTTCTTGATATTCTCGGTCAGTACCTCGGCCGTTATTCCCTCGATCGGCCGTTCACTTGCAGCATAAATGTCGAGTACGAACAGCACATCCGCGTTATTGAATGCGAGGGCGAACTCGTCCATCAACTCTTGCGTTCGCGAGTATCGGTGGGGCTGAAATATCACGACCGTCCGCCGCGATCCGCCGCCTGTTTTTGCAGCCGAAAGGGTTGCGAGGATCTCCGTCGGGTGATGGCCGTAGTCATCAACGACAGTAATGCCGCGGGCCTCGCCTTTGAACTGAAAGCGGCGGTTCGCATTTTTGAACCTAGTAAAGGCACCGGCGATCTTCTCGAAAGGAACCTCCATCTCGAGCGCGACCGCTGTTGCTGCTAATGCATTGTAAACATTATGTTTGCCGGGAACAGGCAAGTGAATGCGGCCAAGCACTTCGGTTCCTTTCCAAACCGTAAAATCAGATCCGAAAGCTCCGTCATATACAATGTCGTGCGCCGACACATCAGCTTGCGCGGTCATCCCGTACGTTACACGGCGACGCTTTATATGCGGAATTATCAACTGGACATTCGGGTCATCAAGACAGATGACCGCCGCGCCGAAGAACGGCACTTTATTTACGAAATCCGTAAAGCACTGAACAACGTCATCCATCCCTTTGTACGATTCCATGTGCTCCTTATCGATATTGGTCACAACCGCTATCGTCGGATAAAGCATCAGGAACGAACGGTCGCTTTCATCAGCTTCGGTGACGAACCAATCGCTCTTGCCCAGACGAGCGTTAGACCCGAGCGTATCGACAACGCCGCCGACAACCGTCGTCGGGTCGATGCCTGCCTCGCCGAGGACCGTGGCGACCATTGACGTCGTCGAGGTCTTGCCGTGCGTTCCCGAAACAGCGACCGAATACGGCTTTAGAACCATGAGTTCGGCAAGCATTTCTGCCCGCGGGATCACGGGAATGCCCAGACGCTTTGCCTCCACGACCTCGGGATTATCAGGCCCGACCGCTGAGGAATACACGACGACCTGTGCAGCTCCGACATTCTCTGCGCGATGGCCTTCGGATATTCCGACACTGAACAGCGTCTCAAGGCGCTCGGTATTTTTTGACCTCTTGATATCCGAACCGGTAACGACGAAGCCCAAATTGCACAGAACCTCCGCAATGCCGCTCATACCGATACCGCCGATACCAATAAAATGAATATTTTTTACGTGTCTGAACATAAATTCAGCGTAACCGAGCTATTATTTCCTTCCGTTTCGGGCCTCGGCCAGCCCCTCGATCAGATCTGCGATCGCGGCGGAGGCATCGGGCCGTGCGAGCGAACGGGCGGCACGCCCCATTTCTTCCAAGGTGTTCAGATCATTCGTAAGTTCCTTGAGCTCCTCGACCAATCGGACACCCGAAAGCTCTGCTTGCAGGATCATCCTTGCCGCGCCTTTTTTTACAAGGGCCTCCGCATTTTTGCGCTGATGGTCGTCGGCCGCACCCGGAAGCGGGATCATTATCGCCGCTCTGCCTGCAGCGGCAAGTTCCGCACACGTCGTGGCTCCCGCGCGGCTTATAATGATGTCCGACGCCTCGACCACCTCCATCATATTCGATATGTACGGCCGCACATCAGCGTCCGAATATTGCTCGGCCTCATAAGCGGCCTTGACCGTTGCCAGATCGGCATCACCGGTCTGGTGGGTTATGTGAATGCCCATCTCTTTCAATTCAGGCAGAGCGGCGACAACTGCATTATTTATCGCCCGCGAACCTTGGGACCCGCCAAATACCAGAAGCGATATCGGTTTCGCCGGTTCGCGTTCAGCGATCGAAAAGAACTCCTTTCGAACAGGATTACCGGCAACGACCCCTTTTGAGCCAAAGAACGGCAGAGCTTCTTCAAATGTCAGGGCGGCCTTATTGACAAATCGAGCCAATCGCCGATTCGTATAACCCGGCAATGCGTTAGAGTCCATCACAAGCGTCGGGATACGCATAAGACTCGCGGTGAGCAGAACCGGCCCCGACACGTATCCGCCGGCACCAACAACAACGTCGGGCGCAAAATCCTTAAGCAGCCGGCGAGCTTCCATAAAAGACCTCGGTAAAACAGCGGCGCCCTTCAGCTTTCCGGCCAAGCCGACGTTCTTGAGTCCCGCACTGTGGATCAGTGAAAGCTGAAATCCGTTGTCGGGCACGATCCTTGATTCGAGGCCGCGTGCGGTACCGACGAAGAGCACTTCCGATGACGCATCGCGCTCCATTAGCTCTTTTGCCACAGCAATTCCGGGATAAATATGTCCGCCGGTTCCGCCGGCTGCGATCAATACCTTCATCTTTGCGCTGCCGCGGCTCCTTTAACTCTGCTTCTGGTTGGCCGTTTCGCCGTCACCGCCTTTGCCGGCTCCTTCACATAGCGGGAAATACTCAACAGGATACCGATCGCCGCAAGCGTCAGGACGACAGATGAACCGCCATACGAGATGAACGGCAACGGAATTCCCTTCGCAGGAACGATCGAGATCACTACGCTGATGTTAAATAGTGCCTGCGCGATGATACCCGTAATAAGCCCGATACCAAGCAGCATGCCGAAGCGATCCGGTGCTCCTAAAGCCGCTCGGCTG